>Ga0187845_1000592_pt1 | contig 21718 bp, 15 predicted proteins | sample SpaLakP09_SKY_68_FD_134515 | JGI IMG/M metagenome (GOLD analysis project Ga0187845, IMG submission 134515) | Oligotrophic lake water microbial communities from Sparkling Lake, Wisconsin, USA - SP09_SKY_68 | ecosystem: Environmental > Aquatic > Freshwater > Lake | place: USA: Sparkling Lake... | reverse complement strand
TTGGCCAGATAATAATCGGCACCCGCTTCCAGGCCGCGCGCGCGATCTTCCGGCCGGTCCTTGTACGACACGATCATCACGGGCAGGCGGGCGAGGCGCGGGTCGCGCCGGATGCGTTCCGTGAGGCCGATGCCGTCCAGGCGCGGCATGTCGATGTCCGTGATCACGAGATCGTAGTCGGCTCCGCGCAACTGGTTCCAGCCGTCCACGCCGTCCAGGGCCACGTCGACCTGGTAGCCGCGCGCTGCCAGCAGCTTGCGCTGCATCTCGCGCACCGTCAGCGAATCGTCCACCACGAGCACCCTTCGGGCGCGGCTCCCCGTCTCCGCCGGGTCCGCGGCGAATCCCAGGCGCAGCGCGGCCCCGTCGTCCAGCAGGCGCGTGATCGAGCGCAGTACGTCGGGCACGTCGAGGATCAGCACCGGCGTGCCGTCGTCGAGCAGGGCGGCGGCCGCGATGTCGCGCAGCTTGCCGAACGTCGGCTCCAGCGGCTGCACCGTCAGGCTCTGTTCCCCGCGCACGGCGTCGACGACGAGGCCGTAGCGCTCGCGCCCCGTCCCGATCGCGACCAGCGTGAGGTCCGGCCCGGCCACGGCCGCGCCCAGGTCCAGCACCTGGCTGGCGGCGACGAGGCCCAGCTGCGCCCCGCTGTTGGCCCCATCTTCGGTCGTGTCGACGTACTGGCGGCCGTGCAGGGTGCGTATATCGCTGGCCGCCACGCGGCGCACGCCTTCCACCCGCGCGATCGGCAGCGCGTAGGCTTCGCCGGCCACGTCGACGACGAGGGTGCGCACGATCGACTGCGTGAGCGGCAAGGTGATCACGGTGGCAAATCCCGCGCCCGGCGTGGATTCCGCGCGCACGGTGCCGTTCAGGCTTTGGACGGCGTCGTGCACGACGTCCAGCCCGACGCCGCGTCCGGACAGTTCGGTCGCGTTCTCCTTCAGCGAAAAGCCGGGCAGGAACAGGAATTCCATCAGCTCGGCCTGGGTCAGCTCGGCCGCGAACGCGGGCGCCGCCACTTGCCGGCGTACGGCGGCCGCGCGGATGCGCTCCGGATCGACGCCGCGGCCGTCGTCCGCGACCACCAGCGCCAGCATGCCGCCGCGGTGGCGCGCTTCCAGGCGGATCGTCCCGTGCGCGGGCTTGCCGGCGGCCGTGCGCTCGGCAGGCAGCTCCATGCCGTGGTCGACGGCGTTGCGCAGCAGCTGGTGCAGCGGACCTTCCATGCGCGCCAGCACGGCGCGGTCGACGAGCGTGCCGGATCCCCGGATCTCCACGCGCACGTCCTTGCCGAGGCCGCGCGCCAGGTCGCGCACCATGCGCGGCAGCGCGTGCACGCCTTCCGCGAAGGCGCACATGCGCAGCGCCAGCACTTCGTCGGCGAGGCGCGTCGACACCGTCAGCGCCTGCCGTTCGTAGTGCTCGGCACCCTCGATCGTGCGGAGCAGGTTGTCGCGCAGCGGCGCGGCGCGGTCGGCCACGCGCTGCGCCAGTTCGGCGAGGCGCGCGTCGCCTGTCGCGCGGATCGCGTCCTGCAGGTCTTCCAGCGCCTCGTGGACGGCGCGCTGGTGGCGCTTGTAGCGCTGCAGCCCGGCGATCCACGGGCGCAGCTGGCCCGCGTGCAGGCGCGCCTGCCCGGCCAGCGTGAGCAGCTCGTCGCTGCCGGCCGGCGGGGAGGGCGGCCCGGCCGGCGGGGAAGCCGGCTCCGGTGCCGAGGTCGGGGCCAACATCGGGGCCAACATCGGGGCCAACATCGGGGCCAATTCGGGCGCCGGCGGCGGCAGCGGTGGGCCCGCCGGTACCGCATCGCCCTTGCCGTGCAGCTCACCCAATGCCGCGACCGTGGCCGCGATGCGATTGGGGCGCGGTGCCGCGGCGCCATCGGCTTCCGCCAGCTGCTGCAGCACGTCGACGGCGCCCAGTAGCACGTCCACGCCGCCCGCGTCGAGCCGGACCTTGTCTTCCTGAGCCGCGACCAGCACGTCTTCCATGGCGTGCGCGAGCCGCACGGCGGGCTCCAGCCCGACGATCGCGGCCGCGCCCTTGACGCTGTGCGCCGCGCGCATCATCGATTCCAGCCGGGCCGCGTCGACGGCGCCCTGTTCGAGCAGCAGCAGGCCTTCCGTCAGCACGCGCATCTGCTCGCGCGTCTCCATGCGGAACAGGTCCAGCATGGAGTAGCCGCTCAGGTCTTCATTCTCCATGCTCATCGCAGCAGGCCCTCCAGCCCGGCGTGCAGCCGTGCCGTGTCGAGCAGGCCGGCCTCGATGGCGTCGTCGGCGATCATGCCGGCGACAAGGCCGGGCGGCGCGTGGCCGACGTTGGCGGCGGGCGGGCGCATGGCGTCCTGCGCGTGGCGTACCACGCCGTGGACTTCGTCGACCGGCAACGCGTAGCGATGGCTGCCCACGGCCAGCACGAGCAGGCGCGCGAACGCGTGGCGGCCCGGCGGGGGCGGGACGCCGTCGGTGTCCACGTTCATCAGGCGCGCGAGCGACACGGCCGGCAGCAGACGGCCGCCGACGTTGACGATGCCCAGCAGGGCGCCGCGGCTGCGGTGCGGCAGGCGGTGCGCGGACGCCGGCGGGGCGACTTCGACGGCGAGGGCCATCGACACGGCCAGCCACTCGCGGCCGATGCGGAATGCAAGCGCGGCGGCATCCGTGCGCGCGGGCGGCGGTTCGGGTTGCGCCAGTTCACGCGCCCACGCGTCGCGGTAGTCCGCGTCGACGGGGCGCTGCAGGTTGTGCTGGGCGGCGCCCGCGTACACGGGGCAGTTGCGGCAATGGACGTGGCGCGCGAGCTCGGGGCAGCTGCCGTCGCCCATGACGCCGATGCGGCGCCAGCAGGCGTCTTCGTTCCACGCGCGGATCGGCAGTTGCTTCATGCGTGCTGTCCTCCGCGCCGCGCATGCACGCGCGCGGCGCGCTCGCGAAGGCCCGCGCCCTGGGCCGTGTCGCCGCGCTGTTCGGCAAGCAGGGCCAGCGCGCACAGGGCTTCATAGTGGTCGGGGTCGAGGTAGATGCAGCGCCGCCAGCTGTCTTCCGCATCCCGCTGCCGGCCCGCGCATTCGGCCGTGAGCCCGAGCAGGAACCACGCTTCGGCATCGTCCGGGCGCCGGGCGAGCAGCGCGCGGCACGCGTCTTCCGCCTGCGCCAGGCGGCCCGCGTCGGCGTGCGCTTTCGCTTCGGCGAGCAGGTCGCGCGGGGCGCGCGCCGCCGCGGGCGGGAGCGGTACCGGCGATGGCGCCGGCGACGTTGCCGGCGATGTTGCTGGATGCTGCCTGCGCACGCGAGCCACGGGCGCGGCGCGCCGGCCAAGCTTGCGCAATGCGAACGTGTCGCGCGGCGTGCGCGGCGCGAAACCGTGGCGGCACAGGGCGGGCACTTCGGCGTAGCCGGCCAGCAGCAGGCCGTCGTCGGCCAGCAGCGCGGCCAGGCGCGCGGCCGCCCGCTGTTGCGTGGCCAGGTCGAAGTAGATCAGCAGGTTGCGGCACAACACGAGGTCGTAGGCGCCCATGACGGCCGGATCGACGTCGAACAGGTTGGCCTGTGCGAAGGCGACGTAGGCACGGGGCTCCGCGCCGAGCACCTGTTCGTCGCCGTCCTCCAGGAAGAAGCGCGCGCGCAGGCCATGGTCGTCGCCGCGGAACGCGTTGCGGGTGTACCGGCCGGCGCGGGCGCGCGCGATCGCGGCCTGCGACAGGTCGAACGCGTCGATGCGGCAGTGCTCGGGGGCGACGCCCGCGCGCGCCAGCAGCATCGCGAGCGAATAGGGTTCCTCGCCGCCGGCGCAGGGCAGCGACAGGACGCGGACCTGCCGTCCGGGGCGCGTCAGCAGGCGCCCCTGCACGAAGCGCAGCGCGGTCTCGAACACGGCGGGGTCGCGCAGGATCCACGACTCCGGCACGACGACGAGGTCGACGAGCGCGTCGAATTCGGGCGTACCGGGCTGCGGGTCGTAGTCGATGCCGGCACCGGTGCTGCGCATGCGTTCGCGCACCGCCCGTTCGACCGTGGCCACGCTCAGGTCGAGGCTCGTGGCGGCGCGCAGGCGCATCGTCAGGTTCATGCGCCGTCTCCTCCGAACAGCTGCGCTTGCACGTCGGGCGCCAGCAGGCGGTCCGGGTCGAGCAGCTGCAGCATGCCCTCCGCGCCGGGCGCCACCCGGCCGAGCCACGGCGCGCTGGCCACGCCCGCGTCGGCCAGTTCACCGTCGATGGACCCGACGCCGACCACGCGCTCGGCCTTCAGGCCCAGGCGGCGCCGGCGCCCGGCCGCGTCGATCTCGACGAGCAGGATGCGGGTGTCGTAGCGCACGGCGTCCGGGGGCGTGCCGGCCAGACGCGACAGGTCGATCACGGGGATCGCTTCGCCGTGCAGGTCCAGCAGGCCGGGCACGAAATGCGGCGCGCCCGGCAACGCCTTCAGGCGCGCCACCGGCAGCACGCGCAGCACGCTCGCCAGCGGCAGCGCGTAGCGTTCACGGCCGATGTGGAACACCATCGTCTTCATGCGGTATTGACGGAGAACGTGGCGACGGACTGCTGCAGATCGGTGGCGGCATACTGCAGCTGGTGCACGGCTTCGCTGGTCGCCTTGAGCGAGTCGACGGTCTGCTGGCTGGCGTCGGACAGCTGCGTCATCGTCGCCGTGATCTGCGACGCGCCGACGGCCTGCGACTGCATCCCCTGCAGCACGAGGTCGAAGCGGGGCGCCAGCTTGCGCACCTGGTCCGTCATGCCCGAGAGCTGCTCGGCCACGTGGCGCGCCTCGTCCACGCTGCGGCGGATGTCGTCGGTAAACTTGTCCATCCCCATGACGCTGGCCGAGACGGCGGACTGCATCTCCTTCAGCATCTGCTCGATGTCCCACGTGGACACGGACGTCTGGTCGGCCAGGCGCCGGATCTCGGCGGCAACGACGGCGAAACCGCGCCCCGCTTCACCGGCCTTCTCGGCTTCGATCGCGGCGTTCAGCGACAGGATGTTGGTCTGGTCCGCGACCTTGGTAATGGTCGTCAGCACGCCGTTGATGTTGCTGGCCTTTTCCGACAGGGTCGCGAGCTTGGCGCTGATTGCGTCGGTGGCGGCGACCATCTGCTGCATCGACTGGTCCATGCGCTTGAGGTTGTCCTGCGCTTCGGTCGTGGCGGCCGTCGTGTAGTCCGCGACTTCGCCCGCTTCTTCCATCGTGCGCAGCAGCTGCGACGTGTTGGCCGAGATCTCGCGCGTGGTCGACAGCACTTCTACCGTCGTCTGGGCCTGCTCGATGCCGGTTGCCTCCTGCTGGCGTGCGGAGGCGGCGATCTGCGTGGCCGAGGTCGTGACCTGGATACCCGCGCGCTGCACGTTGCTCAGCAGGGTGCGCAGATTGCCCAGCATCGTGCCCAGGCCTTCGCCGAGGCGGCCGATGGCGTCGCTGCCCGCGATGCTGACGGTGCCCGTCAGGTCGCCGCGCGCGGCGCGCGAGACGACGTCGAGCAGGGTGTCGACCTTGGCGCGCAGCTCGTTCGTCGTGGCGAGCTCCTTCGCATGGCTGTCCTCGATGGCCTGGGCCATGCGGTTGAATTCCAGCGCCACCTGGCCCAGTTCGTCGCGCGACAGCACCTGGGCACGGGCGCCATGCGCGCCGCCCGCGATCTGGCCGGCCGCATGCATGAGGCTCTGCAGCGGGCGCGAGATGGCGCGCACGAGCAGCGTCGAAATGAGAACGGCCAGCACCACGCAGATGACGGCGCCCCCGGTCAGCAGGGTCTTCATCGTCTGGCGCAGTTCGTCCGTGTCCTTCTGGCGCTGGACCAGCAGGCGGTTTTCCTCGGCCTCGATGTCGTCCAGCGCGTCGCGCAGCGTGGCGACGGCACTCGTGCCCGCGGCGACCGCGGCCTCGGTCTGCGTGTTCGACGTATTGCCGCTCCGGCGCCGCTCGATCTGCGGCATGACCACCTGGTCCATCCACGTGACGAGCAGCGTTTCGAGCCGGCGCAGCCGTTCTTCCTGTTGGGTGTTGTCGGTGGTAATCGCCTGTGCCCGCTTCACGTGGGCGCGTGCCGTCGCGTATTCGTTGCGGATCGGCGTCACGAGGCTCTCGTTGCCCGTCAACAGATAGCCCCGCGTGGACGACTGGATCTGCAACACCGACGTCGCGATCGTGTCGACTTCGCGCAGCACGTCGAGCGTGTGGCGATTCCACTGGTTGGCCTCGGACAGCCGGGCGAAATTGTTATAGGCGAGGATGAGCAGGGACAGGATGATCGCGACGATGGCGCCGAAACCGGCGATCAGTTTGTTCCGGATGCTCAGATTGAGAAACATGCGCGCTCCAATGGCGGGAAGACAGGGTAAATGTAACATTTTTGCCCGGATGCACAGGATTCGTGCATCGGGCAGCTCAAGGCCGGACAGGCAGTGCGTGGTGTGCGCGTGCTTGCAGGCACTTCTCGTCGCCGATCTGGACTTCGCGGCAGGGTTCGGGCCGCTGTTCGTACACGCGGCACGCGTACCGGCCACCGGGCTCGCCTTGCAGGGCCGCGCACCGGGGCGCTTTCGCATTCGTGCCCGCCATGCACGAGAAATGCGCGTTGACCTGCTCCGTGAGCGCGGGCGGCAGGCCGCGCGCCTCGGCGTCGGCCCAGTAGAAGGAGACGCGGTAGGTCATGCAGCAGGCGCCGCACGACAGGCAGGGGTTCTCGCTGTTGTCGCTCATGCGATGCGATGGTAGCGCGCCGGCACGCGACTGAAAAGGGTGAACTTCGTATCGATAACGAAAATGAGAATGATTCGCGTTTACTTATTTGTGAAAACTTGATACAGTTCGTGGCGTTTCGACAAACATTCAAAAACAACATTTAGCGACCACGATGAGAACCACGATCACCAGCCGTAAGCATCTTTCTCCTTCCACGCCGCGCCGCACGGGCGCCGCGCTTGCCCTGCTCGTGCTGCCGCTCGCTGGCCACGCGGCGCCCGACCTCGACGCGGATGCGGACGCCGGCGCCGGCCGCCCGCACCGCGTCCACGTCAACGGCACGCGCGACAACGAGTACAAGGCGGACCATGCGCAATCGGCCAAGTACACGGAAAAGCTGGTGGACACGCCGCAGACTCTCATCGTCATCAAGAAGGCGCTGTTCGAGCAGCAGGGGGCGACCACGCTGACGGAAGCGCTGCGCAACACGCCCGGCGTCGGCACGTTCTTCCTGGGCGAGAACGGCAGCACGAACACGGGTGACGCGGTCTACATGCGCGGCTTCGACACGTCCGGCAGCCTGTTCGTCGACGGCATCCGCGACATCGGCTCGATCTCGCGCGACGTTTTCAACATCGAGCAGATCGACGTGCTGAAAGGCCCGGCCGGCACCGACACGGGCCGCGGCGCGCCGACCGGTTCCATCAACCTGAACACGAAGCAGCCGACCCTGAAGAACTTCGGCGATGCCAGCCTCACGGTGGGCAGCGCGGACCGCGTGCGCGGCACGGCCGACATCAACCGCGTCATCGACCGCGAATCCGGCATGGCGTTCCGCCTGAACGTTTTGGACCAGCGCGCCGGCAATCCGGCGCGCGACGAGGTGCGCGACAAGCGCTGGGCCATCGCGCCGTCGCTCGCGTTCGGCCTGCACGGCCCGACCCATGTCTACCTCGACTACCTGCATGTGAAACAGGACAACCGTCCCGACGGCGGCGTGCCGACCATCGGCCTGCCGGGCTACACGAGCCCGGACCCGAAGCGGCCTTTCCTCACCGGTGCCGCGCCCGTCGATCCGCAGAATTTCTACGGCGCGCTGTCCGACTACGACAAGGTGACGGCCGATATGGCGACGGGCATCATCGAGCACGGGTTCCGCAATGGCATGCGCCTGAAGAACACGAGCCGCTACGGCAAGACGAAGCAGTTCTACCTGCTGAGCGCCTTCATGAGTTCGGCGGCGAACGTCATCGCGCCGAGCGCCACGGACCCGTCCACGTGGTCGCTGGCGCGCACGATCCGCACGGTCAAGGACCAGGAAAACACGGTGCTCGCCAACCAGACGACGCTGACGGCCGATGTCGATACGGGCACGTTGCGCCACACGCTCGTCGCCGGCCTGGACCTGTCGAACGAGAAGCAGTCGAACCGCAGCTACGTCGGCGGCGGCACGCTGGCGCCGGCGAACCTGTACCACCCTGATCCGACCCAGCCGATCGCGGGCCTGAACCTGCAGCCGAGCGGCGCCCGCACGCGGGGGGACTCCTCCACGCAGTCCGGTTATCTGCTCGATACGATCAAGCTGGGCGAGCGCTGGATTTTCAATGCGTCCGCGCGTCTCGATCACTTCGATACGACGTATGACGCCATCGCGCTGTCGACGGCCACGTCGGCACCGACGCTGCCCGTCGGGACGCCCTTGCCGACGCATATCGAACTGTCCGACAACCTCGTGAGCGGCAAGGTGTCCGCGCTGTACAAGCCGACGGCGAACAGCAGCGTGTACGCGCTGTGGGCCAACTCGAAGAATCCGCCCGGCTCGAACCTGGCGCTCTCCGGCAACGCGAACAGTGCGGCGAACCCGATCTACGACCCGCAGGTCAGCACGACGACGGAAGTGGGCGCGAAATGGGAAGTGTTCGACCGCCGCCTCGGACTGAACGCGGCGCTGTACCGCACGGACGTGAAGAACGAGGTCGAGCAGGATCCAGTCGACCTCAAGTACTACCAGACCGGCCGCAAACGCGTGCAGGGCATCGAGCTGGCCGTGACGGGCGAGATCACGCGCGCGTGGTCGATCAACGCGGGCTACACGTACATGGACACGAGCATCGAGGCGGGCAGGATCGTCACGGCAAGCGGCGCGAACGCGCTGTCGTACACGCCGAAGCAGGCGTTCACTAGCTGGACGACCTATAAACTGCCGCACGGCCTGACGCTCGGCGGCGGCGTGCGCTACCAGGGCAAGCTGCTGCGCGGGACGGACGGCGCCGTGGGCACGCCGGCATATGCGGACAGCTACTGGGTGGCGGATGCCGTCGCGGACTGGCAGGTCAACCGCTGGCTGGACCTGCGCCTGAACGTCTACAACCTGTTCGACAACTCGTACGTCGCCTCGATCAACAAGAGCGGCTACCGCTACACGCCGGGCGCGCCGCGCTGGGCGAGCTTGAGCGCGAACTTTCATTTCTGAGTTGTGAGCCGGCGTCAGCCGCTTCCGCTTCACATCGCAGCCGTGGGGGCAATGCGGGGTGGGGCGGGGTCAAGCGGCGCGCCTCCCTTTGCCGTCCTTTCGCGAGCGGGAGGGCGGTTTTTTTTATTCCGCTGCGGTCGCGAATTACTCGTCGTCCCCGGACTAGCCGTCCGCCTTGGCGGAGACCCAATTTCTTGAGCGCTGCCGAGCTGCGTGCAAATTGGGCCCCTGCCTTCGCAGGGGCGACGGTCTGAAGGGTACGTCAATGAAAAAAGCCGCCGGTCCTCGCAGACCGGCGGCTTTTACGCGACCTTCAAAAATTACTGGCCGCGCTTCTTGCGCGCGTTCGCCGCGATGCGCATGCGCAGCGCGTTCAGCTTGATGAAGCCGCCCGCATCCGCCTGGTTGTACGCGCCGCCGTCTTCGTCGAACGTGGCGATGGTCTGGTCGAACAGCGAATCCGTCTTCGAATCGCGCGCGACGACGATCACATTGCCCTTGTACAGCTTGACGCGCACCCAGCCGTTCACGCTCTTCTGCGTGTGGTCGATCAGTGTCTGCAGCGCGACGCGTTCCGGCGCCCACCAGTAGCCGTTATAGATCAGGGAAGCGTAGCGCGGCATCAGGTCGTCCTTCAGGTGCGCCACTTCGCGGTCCAGCGTGATCGATTCGATGGCGCGGTGCGCCTTCAGCATGATCGTGCCGCCCGGGGTTTCGTAGCAGCCGCGCGACTTCATGCCGACGTAGCGGTTTTCCACCAGGTCCAGGCGGCCGATGCCGTGCTTGCCGCCCAGGCGGTTCAGCTCCGTCAGCACCGCGGCCGGGGTCAGCTGCTTGCCGTTCAGGGCCACGATGTCGCCGTTCTGGAATTCGATGTCCAGGTATTCCGCCTCGTCCGGTGCCGCTTCCGGCGACACGGTCCAGCGCCACATCGATTCCTCGGCTTCCGCGCTCGGGTTTTCCAGGTGGCGGCCTTCGAACGAGATGTGCAGCAGGTTGGCGTCCATCGAGTACGGCGCGCCGCCGTTCTTGTGCTTCATGTCGATCTCGATGCCGGCGTCTTCCGCATACTTCAGCAGTTTTTCACGCGACAGCAGATCCCACTCGCGCCACGGGGCGATGATCTTGACGTCCGGCTTCAGCGCGTAGGCACCCAGCTCGAAGCGGACCTGGTCGTTGCCCTTGCCGGTCGCGCCGTGCGACACGGCGTCGGCGCCGGTTTCGTTGGCGATCTCGATCAGGCGCTTGGCGATCAGCGGACGCGCGATCGACGTGCCCAGCAGGTATTCGCCTTCGTAGACGGTGTTCGCACGGAACATCGGGAACACGAAGTCGCGCACGAATTCTTCGCGCACGTCGTCGATGTAGATGTTGTCCGGCTTGATGCCGAACTTCAGCGCCTTGGCGCGTGCCGGTTCCAGCTCTTCGCCCTGGCCCAGGTCGGCGGTGAAAGTGACGATTTCGCACTTGTAGTTATCCTGCAGCCATTTCAGGATGACGGAGGTATCGAGGCCGCCCGAGTAGGCGAGGACTACTTTTTTGATGTCGCTCATGGAAGTTCCAGTGGTGTCAGATGTGGAGGGGGATGATGGTCAGCCGGCCCTCAGCGGGCCGACGATCAGGCTCAATGGTGGTGCGGATTATTTATTATCTTCGATGCGGCCCAGCAGCAGGTATTCGATCAGCGCCTTCTGCACGTGCAGGCGGTTCTCGGCCTCGTCCCAGACGACCGATTGCGGACCGTCGATGACGCCGGCCGACACTTCCTCGCCGCGGTGCGCGGGCAGGCAGTGCATGAACAGCGCGTCGCCGCTCGCGCGCGCCATCTTCGCTTCGTCGACGATGAAGCCGTCGAATGCCTTCAGACGCTCGGCGTTTTCCTTTTCGTAGCCCATGCTCGTCCACACGTCCGTGTTCACGAGATGCGCGCCGGCGCAGGCATCCGACGGGTTCTCGAAGAAGGTGTAGTTCTTCGTGCTGACCAGCTTCGGATCGATGTCGTAGCCCTTCGGCGTCGACACGTTCAGGTGGAAGCCGAACACTTCCGCCGCCTGCAGCCAGGAATACAGCATGTTGTTGGCGTCGCCGATCCACGCCACCGTCTTGCCGACGATCGAGCCGCGGTGTTCGTAATACGTGAAGATGTCGGCCAGCACCTGGCACGGGTGGTGTTCGTTGGTGAGACCGTTGATCACCGGGACGCGCGAGTGCGCCGCGAAACGTTCGATGATGTCCTGGCCGAACGTGCGCACCATGATGATGTCGCACATGCGCGACATGACCTGGCCCGCGTCCTCGACGGGTTCGCCGCGGCCCAGCTGGCTGTCGCGCGTGTTCAGGTAGATCGCGGCGCCGCCCAGCTGGTGCATGCCCGCTTCGAACGACAGGCGCGTGCGCGTGGAGTTCTTTTCGAACACCATGACGAGCGTGCGGTCGACGAGCGGGTGGTAGATCTCGTAGTTCTTGAACTTGCGCTTGATGACGGTCGCGCGTTCGATCAGGTACTCGAACTCGTCGCGGGTGAAGTCGGAGAACTGCAGGAAATGCTTGATGTTGGTGGGAGTCGTGCCAGCCATTTTTGTGCCTGAGATACGATAATCTCTTGGATTATAAGCGTTTTTGCTTGCTTTCCGGGAAATAAGGTTCGGAAAAGTTGTCAGTACAACGTCTGCGCGGACTCGTGCAGCAGCTGCGCGTACAGCGCGTGGCGCAGCGTCGCGATCTTGCCGTCCGCGACCGCCTGCAGTACCGCGCACTGCGGCTCCGCCAGGTGGCGGCAGTTGTAGTACTTGCAGCCGCCCAGGTAGGGCTTGAACTCGACGAACGCCCGTTCCAGCATGCCTTCCGTCAGGTGGTACAGGCCGAATTCCTGGAAACCCGGCGAGTCGATCAGCGTGCCGCCGGCGGGCAGCTTGTACAGCCGCGTAAAGGTCGTCGTGTGCTTGCCGGTGTCCAGCGCTTCCGAGATTTCGCGCACGGCGATGTCGGCGTCCGGCACCAGCAGGTTCACGATCGACGACTTGCCCATGCCGGACTGGCCGATCAGGATCGAGGACTGGTCCTGCAGCAGCGGGGTGAGCGTCGCGACGGTCTCCTCCGGATGCGTTTTCGCCGACACCTCGTGCAGCGGGTAGCCGAGGCGCGTGTACAGGCCGGCGCGTTCGCGTGCGCGGGCGAGGTTGGGTTCGAGGTCGACCTTGTTCAGGATCAGGTGGGCATCCACGCCCGCCGCCTCGCACGCGACGAGGGCGCGCGACACGAGGTCGTCGGCGAAGCTCGGTTCCGTCGCGATGACGATGAACAGCCGGCTGATGTTCGCGGCCAGCAGCTTGCTCTTGTACTGGTCCGAGCGGTACAGCAAGGTCGTGCGTTCGGCGATCTTTTCGATCACGGCCTGGTCGTTCGACGTGCGTTTCAGATGGACGATGTCGCCCACCGCCACGTTGGTCTTTTTACCGCGCGTGACGCACTGGAGGAATTCGCCGTCGACGTCGGCCAGATAATGCCGGCCGTGCGCCGCGACGATCGTGCCTGTTAATTCGTGTTTGGTCATGCGCCAGCCCGTCCCGCGTACAGTGCGTCGGCTTTCGCTGCGCAGATGAAATCGTTGTCGGACAGGCGGTTGCCGGCCGAATGCGTCGTCCACGACGCGGTGCAGCGCCGGTAGCCGACGGTGAGGTCGGGGTGGTGGTCTTCGCGGTGGATCATGAATGCGAGGGCGTTCACGAATTCCATCGTCTCGTGGAAGTCGCGGAACAGGAATTCGCGCACCATGCGCGTGCCATCGATGCGCCAGTCCGGCACCTCGGCAAGCAGCGACTGGATGGCGGCATCGTCCAGCGCGGGCGCGTCATGCACGCAGTGGCGGTCGATCAGGCTCATGCCGCCCCCGCCAGGCGCAGGTGACGGATGCGCACCGAGGCCGGCGGGTGCGAATCATAGAACGCGGAATGGATCGGGTCCGGCGTCAAGGTGGATGCATTGTCCTCGTACATCTTGACGAGGGCCGACACGAGGTCGCGCGCATCGCTGTGGCTGGCGGCGAACGCGTCCGCCTCGAATTCGTGCTTGCGCGACGTGATCGACGTCAGCGGCGAGAACGGGAACGTGAACACGGGCAGCACGAGGGAGAACAGCAGCAGGGCCATCGCATCGTTCGACTGGCCCAGCAGCGGCAGCACGCCCAGGCCCGTGTAGAACCACACCTGCGTCTTGAGCCAGCCGAGCAGGGCGAGAAAGGCGAGCGACAGCGCGAACAGCACGCCGATGCGCTTGATGATGTGCTTCAGCTTGAAGTGGCCCAGCTCGTGCGCGAGCACGGCTTCGATCTCTTCCGGCGCGAGGCGCGACAGCAGGGTGTCGAAGAACACGATGCGCTTGTTCGACCCGAAGCCGGAGAAATAAGCATTGCCGTGCGCGGAGCGCTTGCTGCCGTCCATCACGAACAGGCCCTTGGCCGCGAAGCCCACGCGCGTCATGAGGCCTTCGATGCGGTCCTTCAGCTTTTCGTCCGCGAGCGGCGTGAACTTGTTGAACAGCGGCGCGATGACGGTCGGGTACAGCACCATCATCAACAGCTGGAAGCCGCTCCACACGAGCCAGGCGTACAGCCACCACAGGGCGCCCGTCCTGTCCATCAGGGTGAGCACGACCCACAGCAGCGGCAGCCCGATGACGGCGCCGACGAGTCCGCCCTTGACGGCATCGGCGATCCACAGCCCGACCGTCATCTTGTTGAAGCCGAAGCGCTCTTCCAGCACGAACTGGCGCCAGTACGAGAACGGCAGGTCCAACGCACCGGAGACGATGGCGAACGCGACGATCAGCATAATCTGGTGCACCATACCGGGACCGGTCACGTGCAGCAGCGCCGTCGACAGCGCCTGCAGGCCGCCCAGCAACGTAAAGCCGGTCAGCACGAGCGTGTTCCACAACGCGGCCCACAGCCCGAAACGGGTCTTGGCGACCGTGTAGTCGGCGGCCTTCTGGTGGGCGGACAGGGGAATCCTGGCGGCGAATTCGGCCGGCACCTGGTCGCGGTGCCGCAGGACGTGGCGGATGTGGCGACGCGCCAGCCAGTACCTCAGGCCGAGCGTGAGCAGGAGAAAGACGACGAACAAAACCGAAAACGCGGATGAAAGCATTCTGTGCCTGTGAGAAAATCCTGTTTTTCGGGGTCAGAGCACGGTGTTCACGGTTGTGCTCTGACCCCGACTGATTAAAAAGCTTAAAAGCAAAGAGAGAATTATGTCACAAGCTACCACTACCGAAGCATCGACCCCACGTCCGAACGAATTCAACCTCGTCTGGATCGACATGGAGATGACCGGCCTGGATCCAGACAACGACCGCATCATCGAAGTGGCCGCCGTCGTCACGGACGCCAACCTGAACGTGCTGGCCGAAGGCCCCGTGATCGCCGTCCACCAGAGCGACGCGACCCTGGACAAGATGGACAACTGGAACAAGGGCACGCACGGCCGCTCGGGCCTGATCGACCGCGTCAAGGCGTCGACCATCGACGAAGCCCAGGCCGAAGAGCAGCTGATCGCTTTCCTGAGGCAGTGGGTGCCGGCGAACAAATCGCCGATGTGCGGCAACTCGATCTGCCAGGACCGCCGCTTCATGGCGCGCGGCATGCCGAAGCTGGAAGCGTTCTTCCACTACCGCAACCTGGACGTGTCCACGCTGAAGGAACTGTGCCGCCGCTGGAAGCCGGAACTGGCGTCCGGGTTCAAGAAGGCGCAGAAGCATACGGCCCTCGCGGACATCATCGAGTCCATCGAAGAGCTGCGCTACTACCGCGAGCACTTCATTAAACTGTAAAGCCCTCAAGCGGGCCCGACACGAAGTTGCAATCGTGCATGGGCCCGCCGCCAGGTATGCGAGAATCGGGCCATGGCTGACATTCTGCGTACCACCGCCGGCCTTGGCGGAGACAGCGACGTCCGGCGTCTCCTGCAGGAGCACGACTGGAGCACGTCGCCGCTCGGACCGCCGGCCGGCTGGCCGCCGGAACTGGCCACCGCCGTGTCGATGACGGTCAGCTCCGCGTTCCCGATGTTCGTCGCCTGGGGACCGGACCTGCGCTTCCTGTACAACGACGCCTACGCGACGATCCTCGGCGCCAAGCATCCCGCCGCGTTCGACGCGCCGTTCCAGCACGTCTGGGCCGAGATCTGGCCCGACCTCGTGCCCATCGTCGACCGCGCGCTGTCCAACAAATCCGCCTATTTCGAAGACCTGCCGCTCACGATGGAGCGCCACGGCTTTCGCGAGCAGACCTGGTTCACGTTCTCGTATTCGCCCCTGCACGATGGCCTCGGCCGCGTGGCGGGGCTGTATTGCACCGTGGTCGAGACGACGAACCGCGTGCAGGCCGAACGGCGGGCCGCGTTCGAACTGACGGTGGCGGACGCGCTGCGCCCGCTGGCGTCCGCCGACGACGCCATCCGCACCGGCTGCACCCTGCTGGGCCTGGAGCTGGGCATGGCGCGCGTGCTGTACGGCGAAGTCGACGACGACCTCGCTACGCTGGCCGTGGTGCGCGACTGGCACCGGCCCGGCCTTGCCAGCGTCGCCGGCCATGCGTTTTCCATGGATGCCTTCGGGCCTGGCCTCGCGCAGTTGGGCCGCGAAGGCCGGATCGTGCGCCTGGCGGACGTGCGCACCGACGAACGCACGTCCGCCATCCAGGGCACGTATCTCGCACTGGACATCCAGGCCTGCCTCGCCGTCCCGCTGCGCAAGAGTGGGCGTTTGCAGGCGTTCCTGATGCTCGGCCTGGACCGGCCGTACCCGTGGACCGGTGCCGAGGTGGCGCTGGCGCGCGGCACGGCCGAGCGCATCCGGGCCGCCGTCGACCTGGCGCGCGTGCAGGGCACCCTGCGCGCGGAACGCGACCGCAGCCGCACGATCCTCGATACCATCGCCGAAGGCTTCATGCTCCTCGACCGCGACTGGAACGTCCTGCAGATCAATTCCGCCGGCCTGCGCATTGCCCACATGGGCCCGGGCACCGTCATCGGGCGCAACCACTGGGATATCTGGCCGGAAGCGATCGACAGCGAGGCGGGGCGCATGTACCGCCGCGTGATGCGCGACCGCGTGCCGGGCAGCGCCGAGTACCGCCAGCGTCTGCCGGACGGCGTCGAGATCTGGTGCGAGGTGCGCGCGTACCCGACGGCCGACGGCGGCCTCGTCTCGTTCTTCCGCGACATTACGGAGCGCAGGGCGGCCGAAGACAAGCTGCGCGCCGCCGACCGGCGCAAGGACGAATTCCTTGCGATGCTGGCGCACGAGCTGAGAAACCCGCTGGCGCCGATCAGCGCCGCCGCCGACCTGCTGCGCATCGGCTGCCTGGACGAAGCCCGGGTGCGCCAGAGCAGCGCCATCATCGGCCGCCAGGTACGCCACATGACGAGCCTCGTGGACGACCTGCTCGACGTCTCGCGCGTCACGCGCGGCCTCGTGACGCTCGCCCGCGCGCCGGTGGCGGCCCGCACCATCGTCGACGAGGCGATCGAGCAGGTGCGCCCGATGTTCGAGGCGCGCCGCCAGCATCTCGCGGTGGATATCGCCGATCCGGACGCCGTGGTCCTGGGCGACAAGGCACGCCTCGTGCAGGTGCTCGCCAACCTGCTCAACAACGCGGCCAAGTACACGCCGGAAGAGCAGCGCATCGACGTCACCGCCACCGTCGACGATGCGCGCGGCCGTTTGCTGCTGGCGGTGCGCGACGAGGGTATCGGCATGGAACCGGAGCTGACGGGACATGTGTTCGACCTGTTCACGCAGGGCGAACGCTCGGTCGACCGCGCGCAGGGCGGGCTGGGCCTCGGCCTCGCGCTCGTCAAGAACCTCGTCGAGCTGCACGGCGGAACGGTCGGCTGCACGAGCGCGGGCCTGGGCCGGGGCAGTACGTTCGAGGTGACGCTGCCGCTGATGGAAGGGGCCGCGCGTGCGCCGGCGGACGAAGGCGCCAGTGGCGTGGCCGGCACGACCGGTGGTGCGCGCCGTCCGCTGCGCGTGCTGCTGGTGGACGACAACGTCGACGCGGCGGCCACGCTGGGCATGCTGCTGGAAGCGTGCGGCTACCTGGTCGAGGTCGAACACGATTCGCACCGCGCGCTGGAGCGGGCGCGCCACCAGCGGCCGGACGTGGCACTGCTGGACATCGGCCTGCCGGACATGGATGGCAACGAACTGGCCCGCCGCCTGCGCGCGGATGCGCAGACGGGGGCCATCGTGCTGGTGGCCGTCACGGGGTACGGCCAGGAACAGGACCGCCGCGCGGCGTTCGAGGCGGGGTTCGACCACCACCTCGTGAAGCCCGTCGACATGGACGAGCTGACCGCGCTGCTGGCGGGGATCGAAACTTGACCAACGTCGTCCCCCGCGCAGGCGGGGACCCAATTTCTGTCGCGTCACCAAGAACTTGGGCCCCTGTCAAGGCGGACGGCCAGTCCAGGGGCGACGGTTCAGCGCATCTGGGTGTAGTTGACGGGCACCCAGCGATACCCTTTACCCTGCGTCTGCAGATGACCCAGTCCCGGGAACTGCAGGTGCGCGCCACCCACGAGCCAGCCGTTCTTGGCCGCATCGTCGAACACTTTCTTGCGTGCCACAGCGGCCGCCTTCTCGTCGCTGTCGAACGCGATCGTCACCTGCGGGTTGTCGAACTGGACGGCCGCCAGGTGGATCAGGTCGCCGATCAGCACGAGCTTCTGGCCATGGCTTTCCACCGCATACACCGTGTGGCCGGGCGTGTGGCCGTGCTCGGCCTGGGCGGAGACGCCCGGGACCAGTTCGCCATCCTTTTCGATGGGCTTGAACTTGCCGGCCTGGATGTACGGGTTGATCGATGCCATGGCGCCCTTGAAGAAATCCTTCTTGTCGGCCGGGGCCTTGTCCATGTTCGCCTGGCTCAGCCAGTAGTCGGCATCGGCCTTGCCCGCGCGCACGACGGCGTTCGGGAACACACGCTGGCCATTGTTGACGAGGCCGCCGACGTGGTCGCCGTGCATGTGCGTGATGTAGATCTCGTCGATCTGCTCCGGCTGGTAGCCGGCCGCCTTCAGGTTGTTGACGAACTTGCCGACGGTCGGGCCGAACAGCGCGCCGGCGCCCGTGTCGACCAGCACCAGCCTGCTGCCGGTGTTGATCAGGAAGGCGTTATCGGACGTTTCGACCGGCAGCTTCAGGAAGTTCTTCGTGATCGCCGTGCGCGTCAGTTCCGGCTTCTGGTGTATGTACTGGTCCATCGGCAGGTCGAAGGTACCGTCGCTGATCGGCGTGATTTCGACGTCGCCGAGCATCACGCGGAAGAAGCCTGGGGCCGGCGTCTTGACCATCGGTGCTGCGGCCTGGGCGCCAAGGGTTGCTGCGGCGAGGGCGGCGGCGAGCAGGGTGTGCTTGAGTGCTTTCATGTTCTCATCCTCTCTGTATGACACAACGCGCGAACGCGGGTTGCTTATCGTACATGATTGTTCAGCAACTCGCTGGACCCTGCTTGCTCTTCCTCAAGGACGACGCACCAGGGGTAAGGTGCGCAACGTGCGGCGCTCGTGTTCCTCGTCGTGCAGGGTGGCGGTCGCCTTGATCAGGTCGCTGCGGCTGACGACGCCCAGCAGTTGCGCATGCCCCGTCTGCGCCACGACCGGCAGGCGTTCGATGCCGTGCACGGCCAGGCGCGTGGCCACGGCGCGGCATGTTTCGCCGGGCAGCGCGACGAGCGGTGGATTGGCGCCGAACAGGTCGCCGACGCGCGTCTCGGGTGCGTGATTGTTCAGGGTATCGCGCTCGACCATGCCGACGACGAGGCAGTCGCGCGTGACGGGAAAGCCGCGGTGCTTCTGGGCCGCGCCGAAATGCGTGGCCAGCACGGCGCCGACGGTGGCGTGCGCGTCGATGTGTTGTACCGACGTGCTCATCACCTCGGCCACGCTGTGGCGCTCGAGCGGATCGATACCGTATTCGCGGTAGATGTGGTGGCCGCGGCGCGCGATCTTTTCCGTCAGGATCGAACGGCCCATCGTCAGCACCGTGAAGCCGTAGGCGCCGGCCGCGGCGGCCAGCAGCGGCAGCAGGGCGTTGGCGTCGTGCGTCAGTTCGAATGCGAACACGACGGCCATCACGGGCGCGCGCATCATGCCGCCCAGGGTGGCGGCCATGAACACCAGCGGCCACAGCGCGGGATCGGCACCGGGCAGGTACGGGCCCAGCAGCGCGCCGAGGCCGGCGCCGAGCATCAGTAGCGGGGCGAGCACGCCGCCGGACGTGCCGGAGCCGAGCGCGATCAGCCAGATCACCAGTTTCACCGCGAGCAGCCCGACAATGGCGCTGACGACCATGTGGTTATGCAGCAAATCGCCGATGACGTCGTAGCCGACACCCAGCGCGCGCGGCTCAAAATAACCGCCGATGCCGACGGCGAGGCCGCCCAGCGCCGGCCACCACATCCAGTGGATCGGCAGACGGTGGAAGCCGTCCTCGACGCGGTACAACGCCGTCGACATCAGCCACGCGAGCGCGCCGCAGACGATGCCGGCGACCAGGCACGAGAGGAGGGCGATGGGCGCGACGGGCGCGGTCTCCACCGGGAACAGCGCGCCGGCGCCGATGGCCAGCGGGCGCAGGAAGCCGGCCACGGCGCACGCGGTCGCCACCGGCAGCAGGCTGCGCGGGCGCAGTTCGAACAGCAGCAATTCGACGGCCATCAGCACGGCCGCCACCGGGGTGCCGAACACGGCCGTCATGCCGGACACGGCGCCCGCGACGAGCAGCGACTTGCGCTCGCCGCCCGTCAGGTGGAAGTGCTGGGCGATCAGCGAGCCGATCGCGCCGCCCGTCATGATGATCGGGCCCTCCGCGCCGAACGGGCCGCCGCTGCCGATCGCGATGCCGGACGACAGCGGTTTCAGCACGGCCACCTTGGGCGACATCGCGCTACGCTTGAACAGGATCGCCTCGATCGCTTCCGGAATGCCGTGGCCGCGGATCGCCTCGGTGCCGTAGCGGGCGATCAGGCCGATGATCAGGCCACCGATGACCGGGATGACGATCACCCATGCGCCCAGCGTGTTGTCGGCCGGAGAGAGCTCCGCGAACGAGAATTGTCCGTAAAAGAACAGGTCTGTGAAGAACCGGATCATCGTCAGGAGGACACGCGCGGCGACCGTGCTGAGCGCGCCGATGAAGGCAGCAAGGGCGGCGATCCGGAGGAGACGGACATCGCCCGAGAAATCGCGCCGCGGCGCCGAAGTGTGCGTGGCAGTTTTCATTTTGTTATGCAAGATTGGGAATGGTAAAGACGCCTTGCAGCGCGCGCAGCTCGGCGCGGTGGATGGCGGCCAGTCGCGTCAACAGCGCTTCGCCCTTGGGCAGCAGGTGCACTTCCACGCGGCGCCGGTCGTCGGCATTCGTGCGGCGTGCGACAAGCTCGCCCGCCTCGCAGCGCGTGACGAGCGCGACGACGCCGTGCTGCTTGGCTTGCAGGCGTTCGGCCAGTTCGCCGACGGTGGCCCATTCGCGTCCGGGAAACCCCTTGATGTGCAGCAGGAGCAGGTATTGCAGCGGCGTGATGCCTGCCGCCTGCACGGCGTTTTCGGAGAAGCGCTCGTAGCGCCGCATCTGGTAGCGGAATTCCGACAATGCGGCGAAATCGGTCTTGGACAGAGGAGTGGATGGGTCGATCACGTGCGTAGGCGTTGGCTTTGGGAACCAAATAATATATCATAACGTGATACATTTTTTCAAAACCGACGGGAATGATGCTGGAACACAGTCTGGAATGGTTGCGGTCGTTCGTACCGCAGCCGAATACGGTGCCGCGCGGCGAGCGGATGCGCGCGGTGGCAGGGGCCCTCGTGGGGCTGTTCGTCACGGCGATCCTCAGCGATATGCTGACCAAGGGGTCCGGCATCGTGCCGTTGGCCCTCGTCGCGCCGATGGGCGCATCGGCCGTGCTGCTGTTCTGCGTGCCGGCCAGCCCGCTGGCCCAGCCGTGGTCGGTGATCGGGGGGAACACGATTTCCGCGCTGATCGGCATCATTTGTTCGAAGGCCATCCACAACCCGGCGCTGGCGGCCCCGCTGGCCGGCGCCTGCGCGATCTTCGTGATGTTCCTGCTGCGCTGCCTGCACCCGCCCAGCGGCGCGGTGGCGCTGACGGCCGTCCTCGGCGGCCCGGCCATCCACGCGGCCGGCTTCGGGTTCGCGTTCCTGCCCGTGTGCCTGAATTCGACCCTGATCGTGCTCGCGGCGCTCGTGTTCAACAACCTGACGGGCCGGCGCTATCCGCACAACCAGAAATCCGCGTTGCGCACGGCCCAGCAGGCGGCGCATGCGACGCGCGACCCGGCACCGATGGCGCGCCTGGGCTTCACGGCCGAGGACCTGGATGCCGTGCTGGCCCGCTACGGCCAGGTGCTGGACGTCAGCCGCGACGACCTGGAAGATATCCTGCTGCAGACGGAACAACGGGCCTACGCGCGCCGCTTCGGTACGGTGAACTGCGGCGCGATCATGTCGAAGGACGTCGTGACGGCCACCCCTGG
>Ga0187845_1000591_pt1 | contig 21727 bp, 20 predicted proteins | sample SpaLakP09_SKY_68_FD_134515 | JGI IMG/M metagenome (GOLD analysis project Ga0187845, IMG submission 134515) | Oligotrophic lake water microbial communities from Sparkling Lake, Wisconsin, USA - SP09_SKY_68 | ecosystem: Environmental > Aquatic > Freshwater > Lake | place: USA: Sparkling Lake... | reverse complement strand
TCTGGTCGCCCTGGACTGGGCAAAACGTGGCCTGCTCAAGGGCGGTGGTGTCGTCGCCACCGTCATGTCCAACCTCGGGCTGGAGCGGCTGTTGAACAGCCACGACCTCTCGCTGGAGCGCACCAAGGTCGGCGACCGCTACGTCATGGAGCGGATGCGCGAGGGCGGCTTCAACCTCGGTGGCGAACAGTCCGGCCACATCATCCTGCACGACCACGCAACGACCGGCGACGGCCTGATGTCCGCACTTCAGGTGCTGGCGGTGCTCGTGGAAAGCGGCAAGCCGATGAGCGAACTGGCCAGACAGTTCGAGACGGTGCCGCAGAAGCTGGAAAACGTCCGCTACACCTCGGGCAAGCCGCTCCAGAACGCCGGCGTCAAGGCGGCCATCGCGGATGCGGAGGCGCGGCTCGCCGGCGTCGGTCGCCTGCTGGTGCGCCCCTCCGGAACCGAAAAACTGATCCGCGTCATGGCCGAGGGCGACGACGCGAAACTCGTCAAATCGGTGGTCGCCGATGTGGTCGCGGCGGTGAAGGCGGCGGGCTAGGCCCCTTCGATCGTCGTCCTCGGGCCTGACCCGAGGATGACGGGTGGAGCACGCCGCCCGACCGGCGCAGTCTGCTCCCATGATTCCCGCCCGCCGCACCGGCGTCCTTGCCCTGATCCCCGGCCTGATCCCCGGCCTGATCGCCTGTGTCGCGGTCGGGCTGGCGGCGGTCGCCGTCCAGGCGCTGGAGTTGCGGCTGTTCGGACGCGGCTGGGTCGACGCCATCGTCCTCGCCATCCTCATCGGCGCCGCGATCCGCAGCGTCTGGACTCCGCCCGCGGCCCTGAAGCCCGGCGTCGAGTTCAGCGCGCGGACCCTGCTCGAGATCGCCGTGGTGCTGCTGGGCGCCTCGGTCAGCGCCGCCACGGTCATGGCCATCGGCCCCGGCCTGCTCGCGGGCACGGCGGTGGTGGTCGTCCTTGCGCTGATCATCAGCTACGGGATCGGGCGGCTGCTGCGCCTGCCGCACCGGATGGCGGTGCTGATCGCCTGCGGCAATGCCATCTGCGGCAACTCCGCCATCGCCGCCGTCGCCCCGGTGATCGATGCCGAGGCCGACGACGTCTCCGCCGCCATTGCCTTCACCGCGGTACTGGGGGTGGCGGTGGTCTTGCTCCTGCCCCTGCTGGGTGAGGCCCTTGGCATGTCGGACGTCCGCTACGGCGTCCTCGCAGGCCTGACGGTCTATGCCGTGCCACAGGTCCTCGCCGCCACCCTGCCGGTGGGCGCCGTCGCCAACCAGGCCGGGACGCTGATCAAGCTCGTGCGCGTGCTGATGCTGGGGCCTGTCTGCCTCGGCCTGGCGATCCTGACGGCGATCCGCGGTCGCAAGGGGGAGGCGGTCACCGCACCCCGGCGCGGCGTCGCGATCCACCAGCTGGTCCCGTGGTTCATCATCGGCTTCCTGCTGATGATGGCGGCGCGGTCCATGGGCCTGATCCCGGCCGCCGCCGTGCCGGTGATGGCGGATACCGCCAAGATCCTGACCGGGCTGTCGATGGCCGCCCTTGGGCTCAGCACGGACGCCCGGGCGGTGGCCCGTTCCGGCGTCCGTATCGCGGCGGTGGTGATCCTGTCGCTGCTGGCCCTGCTCGGACTGGCCCTCGCCCTGATCTACCTGCTGGCGGTGACCTGAGCCCCGGCCAGACGGTCGACCAGACCTTCGATCCGCTTGCGGATATCCGGCACGGCGGTCGTTTCCCAGAAGGCGGCGCGGGCGGGCGGGCCGAGGGCGAACAGGCGGGCGTCGGGTGATCCGTCTGGGGCCCGCAGCCGCCCTTCGGCATCGAGATCGAGACCCAGGCCGACAGGGTCAAGGCGTGCGCGACGGGCCTTGATCAGGGGGCCGGTCAAGGGGTCCTCAAGCGGGGCGTGACCGGGGCCGGTGCAGTCGATCAGCCACTGGCCGGTGATCGGCGGCGGCGCGGATCCGTCCCGCCCGCGCCAGTGCAGCGCCACGCCGTCGTCGCCCGCCTCGATCCGCCCGATCCGTCCCGGCACCAGGGCCAGGCGTCCCGCGGCCTGGAACCGCTTCACGGTCTCATCGACATGGGCCGGGATGCGGTGGCGATGTACATCCCACCAGGGTCGGAGATGCCGCAGCCAGCGCGCGCGGGTGCCGGCGTCCGCCGCGAACCACAGCCCCGCCGTCAGGGGCCGCAGCCCTTCCATCAGGCCACGCCAGTCGCCGTGTGACGTCAGCCGCCGGGCTTCCGCCAGCCGACCCGAAAGGCGGCCGGTCAGCAGGGCTTCGGTCGGCGTTCCGGGGTGGTCGTGAGCCGCGCCGTGAACCCGGGGCATCAGGCCGCGACGGGACAGGGCCGTGATCCGGCCCCGGCGGCCCGTCGCGTCCAGCCACAGGACCATGTCGACCATGGTCAGGCCCGTCCCGAGGATGATCACCTCATCCTCCGGGCCGATCCGCTCCAGGGCGGTGAGCGCCCAGGGATCCGTGATGATGCGGCGAGACCCTTTGCCGGCCGTCTTCGGGGCGGGATTGCCGGTCGCCAGCACGACGGCGCGCGCGGCGACGACCCGGCCGTCGGACAGGCGCACGCTGTCTGGCCCGATCGCCGCCACCTCGCCGGTGATGAGCTCGATCGTTCCGGGATGGGCGAGGCGGACCGCGTTCAACCGGTGCTGCAGATATTCGCCATACAGCCGGCGCGGTGCGAACCCGTCGGGGTCCGCCTGCTGCGGACAATTGTCCCGCAGCCAGTCCACGAAGTCGCCGGGCCGGCCTTCCACCGCGCTCATGCGGTCGGAGCGGACATTGAGCAGATGCCCTTCGAACGGCGTCGAATAGGCCAGGCCGGGCCCGAACGTCCCCGTACGATCGATCAGGCTGCAGGCGACGCCGCGCTCGGCCAGCCGCGCGGCCAGCATGGCTCCGGAGAAGCCGCCGCCGACGATCGCCACGCCCGGTACGCCGTCGGACACCCCGTCCCCTCCGATAGCTTCAGAGCTCCTGATTATAGGCCCCGATCTCAGGGTATTTCGCCAGCCGCGGCTTCACCTCTTCACGGAACAGTGCGCGCATGTCGGCCTCGGAGCGCATGCTCTCGACCACCACCACCAGCTCCGGCTTGTTGGACGAGGCGCGGACCAGCACCCAGGATCCATCGTCCAGATGCACGCGCACGCCGTTGACGGTGATCGCCTCGACGATCCTGCGGCCCAGGATCGAGCCGCCGGCGTCGGCCAGCGCCTGATACTCGGCGACGATCCGCTCCAGTACGCCGTATTTCAGCTCGTCGTCGCAGTGCGGCGACATGGTCATCGAAGTCCAGGCGTCGGGCAGGGCGGCCTTCAGCTGCGACAGGGACTTGCCGGGGTTGCGATCCAGCATGGCCAGCACGGCACCCGCGGCGACGATGCCGTCGTCATAGCCCCGGCCCAGCGGCGCATTGAAGAAGAAGTGGCCCGACTTCTCGAACCCGGCCAGGGCCCCCAGTTCGGCGGTCTTGCGCTTGATATAGCTGTGGCCCGTCTTCCAGTAGACGACGTCGGCTCCGTTCGACTTCAGCACAGGGTCGGTCTTGTACAGGCCGGTCGATTTCACATCGACGACGAAGGTGGCGTTCGGGTGCAGGGCCGACAGGTCACGCCCCAGCATCAGGCCGATCTTGTCGGCATAGATCTCCTCGCCGGTGTCATCCACGACGCCGCAGCGGTCGCCGTCGCCGTCGAAGCCCAGCGCCAGCTCGGCCCCGGTCTCACGCACCCGCGCCGCCATCTGCATGAGCATGGCGTGGTCTTCGGGGTTGGGATTGTATTTGGGGAAGGTCCAGTCGAGGTCGGTGTCCATCTCGATGACCTCGGCCCCCATCCGTCGCAGGGCCTCGGGCGCAAAGGCTCCGGCCGTGCCGTTGCCGCAGGCGGCGACGACCTTGATCGGCCGGCTCAGCTTCACCGTGGAGGTGATCTCTTCCAGATAGCGTTCGCGGAAGTCCTCGACCCGGATCAGCGAACCGCCCGGGCGGGTCACGCCCTCGCCGTTCAGGACGATGTCCTTCAGCCGCCCGATCTCGTCGGGGCCGAAGGTCAGGGGCGGATTGGCCCCCATCTTGACCCCGGTCCAGCCGTTCTCGTTGTGGCTGGCGGTGACCATGGCCACGCAGGGCGCGTCGAGGGCGAACTGGGCGAAATAGGCGGTCGGCGACAGCGCCAGCCCGATGTCCAGCACCTCCATCCCGCCTTCCAGCAGCCCGAGGGTCAGCGCCTGTTTCACGCTCAGCGAATAGGAGCGGAAATCGTGGCCGACCACGATCCGCGGCCTTTGCCCGATCTCATGGACATAGGTCGCCAGCCCCAGACCCAGAGCCTGGATGCCGAGCAGATTGATCTCCTTCTCCAGGATCCAGCGCGCGTCGTATTCGCGGAACCCCGTCGCCTTCACCAGCGGCACGGTTTCGTACTCGGCGGTGTTGGGGCGCAGGTCGGAGCGGGGCTTTTGCATCGGGAGCCTTGGGAGAGACGGGGAACAGCGTGGCTATAGGGCACCCGGTGGTGCCCGGACAACAACGCGCCATCCGTGTTACGGCTGCGATATCGACGGTGGGGAGGCGGCGGCCGATGAATTCTCTGAAAATCACGGCGCTGGTATGGGCGCTCCTGTCCGGGGCCCCATTGGCTCACGCCCAGGGCCCGGCAGACGGCCCGACCGCGACCGCCTCGCAGGGCCGCGCGGCCATGCAGGCGCGGCTGGAGACGTTCGAGGGCTATGCCGGCGTCTTCGGCGTTTCGCGGGACGGCCAGACCGAGGTCGGGTCCATTGCCCGGTCTGACGGTGCCTATCCGGTCGATCCGTCTACGCCGGTCCGCTGGGCCTCGGTGTCCAAGATGATCACCGCAATCCTCGTGTTTCAGCAGATTGATGCCGGAACGATGGATCTGGACACCCCTGTCGCGACCTATCTGCCCGGGACCACCGTGTCCAACGCCAACAGAATAACCATCCGGCAGCTTCTGGCGCACCGCTCGGGCCTTTCGGAAGAGTCCGAGACGCCCGACGGCCCGCCCGGCGACGCATTGCAGTACTGCGGGGCGGCGAAGGCCGAGCCGGGGTCGGTCTTCTTCTACAACAACTGCGACACCGTTGTGCTGGGCAAGGTGCTGGAGGCGGTGACGGGCCAGCCCTTTCTCGATCTGGTCAACAGCCGCATCGGCGCGCCGCTGGGCCTGACGCTGACCGTGCGTGAGGTGCCCCGGGTCGAGGCGACGATGGCGGACGGCTCCGCCGAACCCCGGGTCTGGCTCTCTGAATTCGCCCCCGCCGGCGGCCTCTACGGCACGATCGGCGATATGCTGACGATCGACATGGCCCTGATCGAGGGCCGACTGATCTCGACCGCATCGCTCGACACGATGCTGACCGGCGACCCGGCCCTCGGCTATGCGGCGCTCAGCGTCTGGTCCTGGGCACCCGATCTCGGGGCCTGTATCGGCACGACCCGGCTGGTCGAGCGTTACGGAGAGGTTGCCGGCGTTCAGGTGCGCAACTTCCTCCTGCCGGATCTCAGGATGGCGCTGGCCATCTATTCCAACGATCACCGGACGACCTTCGGGGATGTGTGGCAGGGTGAGGGCCTGTCGATCGACCTGATCCGGGCGGCGGCTTGCGGAGCGCCACCCGCCGCTTGACCGGGCGGAGCCTTTCGCCCTACCCCGGAGGACTGCCTTCGGAGACCCGCGACCCATGCCTCGACTGATCCTGTTGCGTCACGGCCAGAGCCAGTGGAACCTCGACAATCGCTTCACCGGCTGGGTCGATGTCGACCTGACGGCCGAGGGCGAGGCCCAGGCGCGGCGGGCAGGCGAACAGATCGCGGCGGCAGGTTTCCGGCCCGCGGTCATGTTCACCTCGGTGCTGAAGCGGGCGACGCGGACGGGTGCGCTGGCGCTCGACGCGGCCGGCCTGCGCGACGTGCCGGTGATCCACGACTGGCGGCTGAATGAACGCCACTACGGCGGCCTCACCGGTCTGGACAAGGCCGAGACGGCGGCGAAGCATGGCGAGGACCAGGTGAAGATCTGGCGGCGCAGCTACGACATTCCGCCCCCGCCGCTGGCCCCGGGCGGCGAATGGGATTTCGCCGGCGATCCGCGCTACGCGGGCCAGGCCATCCCCGACACCGAGAGCCTCAAGACCACCCTGGACCGGGTCCTTCCCTATTGGGACGAGGCCATCGCGCCGCGTCTGCAGGCCGGTGAGGATGTCCTGATCGCCGCCCACGGCAACTCCCTGCGCGCCATCGTCAAACATCTGTTCGGCGTGCCCGACGACCGGATCGTCGGGGTCGAAATCCCGACCGGCAATCCGCTGGAGATCGACCTCGACGCCGCGCTCAGGCCCGTCGCCGCCCGCTATCTGGACGTGGCGCGCGCGACGGAACTGCCGCCCCTGGGAGCCGGCGCGTGAGCACGCCGCAGCAGGTCTCCGACGACATCCGCTTCATGGGCCGGGCCATCGCCCTGGCCAAGGACCGCATGGGCCAGACCTGGCCCAATCCGGCGGTCGGGTGCGTGATCGTCAAGGACGGGGAGATCCTCTCCGAGGCCGCCACAGCGCCGGGCGGCCGTCCCCATGCCGAGGAGCAGGCCGCGCCGGCCGCCGGCGACCGGGCCCGCGGCGCGACGGCCTATGTGACCATGGAGCCCTGCGGCGCGCGGTCCTCGGGCCGTACCTCCTGCTCCCATTTCCTGATGGACGCCGGCGTCAGCCGCGTTGTCGTCGCCGCGGTCGACCCCTCGCCCTTCGCCTCGGGCCGCGGCGTAGAGCGGCTTAAGAAGGCGGGCCTGCAGGTCGAGACCGGTTTGCTCGCCCCTGAGGCGGCGGTCCTCTACGAGGGCTATCTGCACAGGGTTGAGACCGGCCGGCCGATGGTCCGGATCAGCGCCGACGGGGCCGGCTTCGACGCCCGCTTCGCAGCCTCGGCCAAGGCCGACCTGGCCACCGAACTGAAGCGTCTCGGGGAGGCCGGCTACACCCGCGTCTGGGTCAGTCCCGGCGAACTGGCCGACGCCCTCGCCGAACAGGGTCTGCTGACGCAATAGCCGCCACGGCCCCTGCCGATTTCTCCGGCGCAACGCCGCTCACCGACCGGCAATCACCGGCCCCGCGCCACAAACGCTTCCTTAAGCGGAGGCGTGCCATATCGGGACCATGTCGGGGAACGCCGTCCAACCAGCCGCCAGAAGGCGCATTGAACAATCGGAGCTGGACGCCATCTGCGTTCGGCACGACCGGCTGTGGCAGGCCAAGCCCGGCGGCGCGCGGGCGGTCCTGGCCTGGCTCGACCTCTCCGGACTTTCGCTCAGGGGCCGCAACCTCGCGGACGCGGACTTCGCCGCGGCCAACCTGATCGGGGCGGATCTCTCCGGCGCCAAGCTGGACAACGCCACCTTCTTCGGCGCGGACATGCAGGACTGCCTGCTGGTCGAGGCCAGTCTGCGCCGGACCGATCTGCGCGGGGCCTGCCTCCGCGGGGCGGACCTGACCGGCGCCGACCTGTTCGAGGCCGATCTGCGCGAAGGCACCATCGCGGCCGCCGATGCCAAACTGGGCTTCAAGATCGTCGAGGCCAAGGTGCGCAGCGACACCCAGGCCAACGGGGCCTGCCTCGCCGGGGCCAATCTGGAACGCTCGAAGCTTACCGGGATCGTGGCCGTGGCGGCGGATTTCTCCGACGCCATCATGAAGGACTGCAAGATGGTCCGGGCCAATCTTAAGCAGGCCAGCTTCCGCGGTGCCGACCTGTCCGGGGCCGACCTCTCAGGTGCCGACCTGTCCGGTGCCGATCTCCGCGATGCGGTCCTTGTCGGCGTCAAGAGCGCCATGTGGCGGACGGACGGGGCCAATATGGCCGGCGTCCTGACGGACGAGCGCTCGTCCGGCAGTCCGGTCGGCAAGATGCCGGCCGCCAACATGCTCGCCGAGCACGCCCAGTGGTGCGAGACCGGCGGGGCGGAGGGGCGGCCATCGGTTTTCGACGGCGTCGACCTGCGGGCCCTGCGGTCGATCCGCGGCTACAATCTGACCGCCCTGTCGGCGCGCGGTGCCGTCTTCTACGGGCTCGATATGGAGGGGGTGCAGCTCCAGGGTGCGCATCTCGAGGATGCGGACCTGCGCTCCGTCAATCTGAAGGGTGCCGACCTTCGCGGGGCGCGGCTGGCCCGGGCACGACTGAACGGCGCCGATCTGCGCGGGGCAAAGCTGGGCCCGCTGATGATCGGGCCCGACCGGCTGCTGCCCGCCGATCTGACCGGGGTTTGCCTGCGCGGAACGGACCTTTCTGGCGCAGACCTCCATCGCGCGATCATGACCGGCGCGGACCTCAGTCGGGCCATCCTGTTCGGTGCCTGCCTGCGCGACGCCGATCTGGGCGATGCGATCACCAAGGGCGCGCGCGGTCTTGAGACCATGGATACCGTCGCATGACCTTTGTCCGTCGATCCTTGTCCCAGGGCGACCTCGATATGTTCATCGCGGCGCATGAACGTCTGGTCGAGGGCCGTCCCGGCGGTCGTCGCCTGATGCTGAAATTCGTCGACCTCAACGGGCTGGACCTGTCGGGCCGTAACCTCGCCGAGGCCGACTTCACCGGCTGCGCGCTCGAAAACGCCCGACTGGTCGGTGCCCGGATGAACGGGGCCGTCCTGTTCTGCGCCGACCTCAGGGGGGCGGACTTCACCGGTGCCCAGCTGGTGCGGGCGGACCTGCGCGGTGCCTGCCTGCGCGGTGCCAGCCTGATGAACGCCGACCTGACCCGGGCTGACTTCCGCGAGGGCGTCATTGCCGTGCCGCACGCGACCCGGGGTCTGGCAGCGGTCAGGCACGAGACCCGTCAGGGCGTCGCCGACGGCGCGACCTTCGCCGGGGCCACCCTGGACGGCGGCCACCTCGACGGCATCACCGCCATGAAGGCGGATTTCAGTGACTGCTCCATGCGCGGAGCCATGCTGACCAAGGCCAATCTCAAGGAAGCCAATCTGACCGGCGCCATGCTGGAAGACGCGTCCGTTGACGGCTGCAATCTGGAGGGCGCGCGGCTCACGGGGGCGATCCTGACCGGGGTGGCCGTCGAGCGTGCCGACACCAGTCGCGCCGACATGACCGGCGCGCTGCGCAGTCCGAGCTCGGATGCCCGGTCCCGCGCCGAGGGGCTGGCGGAGCGGGCGCTGGACGCCAACGCCTGGGCCGAAAGCGGTGGTGTATTCGGTGAGCCGGCGATCTTCGACGGCGAGGACCTGCGTCCGCTGGGCGACCGGCTGAAGGGTCTGAGACTGCCCGGCCTCAGCGCCAGACAGGCCTGCCTCGCCGGGATGGATCTCCGGGGCGTCGGCCTTCAGGGCGCGGGCCTTGAAGGGTCTGGCCTGCGCGGTTGCGACCTGCGCGGGGCGGATCTGCGGGGTGCGCGCCTGAACGGTGTGCTGCTGAACAAGGCCGACCTCCGTGGGGCCAATCTGGGTGCGCTGGCGATCGGCAAGGATCGCTCGATGCCGGTCATTCTGGTCGAAGCCAACCTGCGCTTCGCCCGTCTCGAAGGCGCCGTGCTTGACGGAGTCCGGCTGGACGGCGCCGATCTGGCCGGTGCCCGGATCGACCCCGGTGCCCTGACGGACGAGCAGCGACGCGCCTTCGAAGCCCAGGCCGACATCGCCGCCTGATACCGCCCACGAAAAAGGGGGCGACGCGAACGCCGCCCCCTTGGCAGATCGCCTGACGCTTGCCTCGCGGAGGCTCGCGGCTTGGCGGATTATGTGGTGGCTCAGGCCGCCTTGGCCTTCTTGCCCTCGATCAGCGGCTTGGCCGAGGCCTGGACGCCGATCTCGATACGGCGCGGCTTGAGCGCCTCGGGCAGTTCGCGGGCCAGTTCGATCGACAGCAGGCCGTCGGCCAGATCCGCGCTCTTGACCACGACATAGTCGGCCAGCTGGAACCGGCGCTCGAAGTCGCGCTCGGCAAGGCCACGGTGCAGATAGGTCCGCCCGGTGCCCTTATCGTCATTGGCGGTCTTGCGGCCGGTGACGGTGAGCAGGTTCTCCTTGACCTCAAGGGTCAGCTCGTCCGGCTTGAAGCCCGCCACAGCGATCTCGATCCGGTAGGCGTTCTCGCCCGTGGTCTCGATATTGTAGGCGGCCAGCCGTTTTCCTGCCGGGTCGCGGCGGCGCTTTCCAGCAGTCCGGCCAGACGGTCGAAGCCGACGGCGGAACGGTACAGCGGGGTGAAATCATAGGTACGCATGGGTCATCCTCCTGGGGATCAGCAAGGTTGAGCCGGTCCCGCGGTTTGATGCCCGGACCGGCGATGGGAGTTCAGTCCGGTCGGCCCGATGATCGGCCCCGTCCGGTCTGGAGGCCCCGAAATCGGCGGCCTCGGATCCGATGTGGGAAGCGCCGGGAAACCGTCAAGGGGTGCCGCGCCCGCGCCAATCTGTCGCCCGCCAGCTGTGATGGCTTGCCCCTCGCCCCGGAGGCCTTAGGGTTCGCCGTCCAACTCGTCCGGGAGAACCTCAATGCGCCTGCTCGCCCTCGTCATGACGACCGCACTGGCCCTGCCGGCCATGGCCGCCGCCCAGACCCTGCCCGCGATGCCGACACTGGATGAATCCCCGGCCCAGCGCACAGCCCGCCGCGCCGCCATGACGCCGCCCGAGCTGCAGGAAGACACGGCGCTCCAGGCCGCTATCGGTTCGTCCGCCCGCCCGGCCGCCGACGTCGCCCGGGATGTCTATCGCCACCCCTTCGAGACCCTGACCTTCTGGGGCCTGACGCCCGGATCGACGATCGTGGAGATCGAGCCCGGTCGCGGCGGCTGGTGGAGCGCCATCCTGCAGCCCTATGCCGAGGCCACGGGCGGACGCTATGTCGCCGTCAGCCGCCCGCTGGAGAGCATGGGTGTCGAGGACGGGACCGCCGACATGATCGTGGTCGCCCGCGCCTTCCATAACTGGCACCGCTCTAACCCGTCGCGGACCGGCCCCTATCTGGAGGCCTTCTTCAAGGCCCTGAAGCCCGGTGGCGTTCTCGCCGTCGAGCAGCACCGCAGCGTCGACGGCCTGAACCCCGATGTGACCGCCCCGACCGGCTACATGCCGGAGAGCCACATCATCCGCGCCGCCCAGGCCGCCGGCTTCGTGCTCGAGGCCCGCAGCGAGCTGAACGCCAATCCGAAGGATGATCACGACCATCCCTACGGCGTCTGGACCCTGCCGCCGGTGCGCACCAGCGCCCCGCGCGCCGGAGTCGCCACGGACCGGCCCACGCCCCTGACCGAGGCCGAGCGGGCCGAGTATGATGCGATCGGCGAAAGCGACCGCATGACCCTGCGATTCCGCAAGCCGGGCTGATGTTCGCCGATATCCGGAACCGTTTTGACCGGGCCTGGGAACAGGGTTAAGCCCGGCGCCGGGCCGCTGGTCCGAAACGTGCAGAGCCGGACTCCAGGGGAACTGGATGATTAATTCGAGACAGGATTGGCGGTTGTCGCTGTCGCGCCGGGGCATCTTGTCCGGCGTTGCGGCCCTGACGCTGACCGGTCTCGCCGCCTGCGGTCGCAAGGAAAAGACGGCTGAACCGCCGCCGACGCCGGACGGTCCGCCGAAGGGGTCGCTGGAGTGGGCGGTCGCCGGTCCCTGGCGGGCGCAGGACAAGGTTCGTGACGCCGCCCGGCATCCGATGGAGACCCTGCGCTTTTTCGGTCTCCAGCCCCGCATGACGGTGGTTGAGTTCTGGCCCGGCAGCGGCTGGTGGACCGAAATTCTCGCCCCCTATCTGGCCGAGGGCGCAGGCAAATACGTCGCCGCCGGGTTCCAGACCGGCCCGGGAGCCGACCCGTCCCAGGTCGCCCTGATGGCGGCCTTCCAGCAGCGGTTCACCAACGATCGCCGCCTCTATGGAGAGATCGAACTTTCGTCCTTCGGACCGACCTCCGGGCCGGTCATCCTGGCCGGCACGGCCGACATCGTCCTGTTCATGCGCAATATCCACGCATGGATGGCGGCCGGAATCGCTGAAAAGGCCTTCGCTGACGCCTATGCGGCCCTGCGTCCCGGCGGCGTGCTGGGCATCGAGCAGCACCGGCTCGGGCCTGAGGAGGATCAGGACCCCGCCGCCGCGAACGGATACGTCCAGGAGGCGTTTGTGAAACAGCTGGCGGCCGAAGCGGGCTTTGCCTTCGTCGCTGCCTCTGAAATCAACGCGAATGAAAGGGATACCAAGGATCATCCGTTCGGCGTCGAAACCCTGCCACCCATGGGGCTGACGGCACCGCGCGGTTCGCCGCCGAACCCGACCTTCGACCGGTCCAAATACGACGAGATCGGTGAGAGTGACCGCATGACCTTGAGATTCAGGAAGCCAGAGTGAACCGAGCCGCCGCCTATGCCGCCAATGCGCCCCTGATGGGGGTCCCGGGTGCGTCCGCGCCTCCGGGAGGCGTCGGCGAATGGTTCCGCGGTGCCGGCGGCCTGCGCCTGCGCGCTGCCTTCTGGACGCCGTCGACCCTGGTGGCGAAGAAGCCGCGCGGAACCGTGATCGTCAGCCCCGGCCGCACCGAGCCGATCGAGAAATATTTCGAGGTCATCGGCAATTTCCTCGCGCGCGGCTGGTGCGTCCTGGCCCACGACTGGCGGGGCCAGGGCCTGTCCGCCCGCCTGCTGCCGGATCGGCTCAAGGGCCATGCCCGTGCGGTCGAGGAATTCCTCGATGACTACGCCCGCCTGCTGGACACCTGGGAAGGCCGTGCCCCCAAGCCTTGGGTCATGGTCGGTCATTCCATGGGCGGGACCCTGAACCTGATGACGCTCGAGGGCGGCGAGAGCCGGTTCTCCGGTGCCATCCTGTCCAGCCCCATGCTGCGCATCCGCACCGGCAAGCGCTCGATGTGGTCGGTCAAGCTGGCGGTCCGCTGGAACCTGCGTCACGGCAAGGCGGGGGACTATGTCCTCGACGACGCCGATGATCCCTTCGACCACACTTTCGAGAAGGACGCCCTGACGTCCGACGAGAGCCGCTACGAACAGTGGCGGCAGCAGCTCTACGCCTGCCCCCACCTGGCGGTGGGCGGCCCGACCTGGGGCTGGCTGGCCTTCGCCCTCGACGCCGGCGAGCGCTCGCTCAAGCCCAAGGCCCTGAAAGCCGTCCGCATTCCGGTCGCCGTCGTCCAGGCGGCCGAGGATGACCGCGTCTGGAAACAGACCAACAAATGGGCCGCCAAACGCCTCGGCCGCGGCCGCTACGTCGAGATCCCGGGCGCCAAGCACGAGATCATCATGGAGGCCGACGACATGCGCGCGGTCTTCCTGGAGGAGTTCGACGCCATGGGCGCCTATGTCTCGCCTGTCGAGGATCTGTCGCCCGCGGCGGTTCCCCCGGCACCCGAACCCGTCATCCAGTCCGAGCCAGACGAAGCGGCCTGATCAGAGGCTGGCCCGCCGCAACGTCACCAGCGCCTGCTCGCGGATTCCGACGTCGCCGACAGCCAGAATCTGGCCGCTGCCGTCCGGTGTCTCGCCGCGCCAGTTGGTGACCGCGCCGCCGGCCGCCTCGATCACGGGGACCAGGGCTGACCAGTCCCAGACCTTCAGCCCGCTTTCGACCACCAGGTCGATCCGGCCCGCGGCCAGCATGGCGTAGGCATAGGCGTCGCAGCCCAGCCGGGCCAGCCGGGCGGCGGCGCGCACCTGGGTCCACGCCCCCAGTTCGGCACCGGTGAACAGGTCGGGCTCGGTGGTGGCGATGAGGGCGTCGGTCAGGCGGGGGCAGGGCCGAACGGCCAGCGGCGTCTCGCCTCCGCCCTTGAGCAGACGCGCGCCCGACGGGCCGCCGAGGAAGATTTCATCCAGATACGGCTGGCCGATCACGCCGACGGTCGGTCGGCCCTCGCTGCGCAGGGCGATCAGATTGGTCCAGAGGGGCAGGCCGGCGATGAAGGCGCGGGTGCCGTCGATGGGATCGAGGATCCAGACATGGTCGGCGTCCGGCCGGTCCTCGCCATATTCCTCCCCGATCACGCCATGATCGGGATAGCGGGCTGCGATCAGGCTGCGGATCGCCGCCTCGGCCTCGCGGTCGGCCTGGGTCACCGGATCAAAGGCACCCGGGCCGCCCTTGTCCGTCTCCTCATACGCGCCGCGGAAATACGGCAGGGAGATGCGGGCGGCCTCGCGGGCCAGTTCGACGGCGAACAGTTCGTACTCGGTCATGACAGGCGGGATACTCACGCCCCGCCTTCATGTCACTTTGTTAGTGGCCTACCGCCTCGCGGCTACTTGAGGCCGGTTGCAGGTCGCGCCGTGCAATGCGCGAGACCGCCCTCAAGCAGCGTGAAGCGCGGCAGGGCAAACATCAGGCCGCGTCGCCTTCGGCGTGCAGCGACTTGGCGAGATCGAGCAGGCGGCGGCGCGGACGCTCACCCAGCTGGTAGTAGGCCTGGATCAGGTCGAGGGTTTCTTTACGGGAAAACATCTCGCCGCCCTGGTTGGCAGCCTCCTTGCGTTCGATCGCTTCTTCGAGGCCGTCGTAGAAATAGCTGACGGGCGATTCCAGCGCTTCGGCCAGTTGCCACAGGCGCGCGGCCGAGATGCGGTTGGCGCCGCATTCGTATTTCTGGATCTGCTGGAAACGGATCCCGACCTGGGTGGCCAGCTGTTGTTGCGTCAGGCCCAGAAGGCGCCGGCGGCGGCGCAGGCGGCGGCCCAGGTGGAGGTCGATATCGGTGGCCATGGCCCAATTTCCCCTTGTTGGCGCGCTGTCCCGAAGCGGGACGGCTCGCCCTTCAAGTGGCAAGCACCATGCCGCGCTCCCGTGACGGGGGATTGTCAATGAGCGGCGTTTTGCGACCCGCCGCGCAACCGTTGCTGCATCAGCGCATTACCGCGACAGAGCGATCGCGCTTGGGAATGTCAGGAGAAACACTATGGGCTTGGGAATTATCGGCTGGATCGTCATCGGCATTGTCGCCGGCTGGCTGGCTGAAAAGGTCATGGGCCGGAGCCACGGTCTGGTCACCAATCTGATCGTCGGCGTCATCGGCGCCCTGCTGGGTGGCTGGATCTCCGGCCAGTTCCTCGGCATGGCCGTGGGCGGCTTCAACATCATGACGCTGCTGGTTGCCTTCCTCGGCGCCTGCCTGCTGCTGTTCCTTCTGGGACTGGTGAAGCGTCGCGCCTGAACGACCATTGCCTGAAACGACGAAGGGCGGCTCCGTAAGGAGCCGCCCTTTTTCTTGTCCGCTACGACGGATCAGGTGCCGGGGGCGTCCGGTTCGGCCGTCTGACCTTCGTCAGGTTCCGGCGCGCCCGAGTCATCGGCCGGCGGCAGGGTCGGCGGGGTCGCCGGAGCCATGCCGGTTTCAGCCGGTGGCGTCATCGTGCCGGCTGGCGGCATCGGGGCGGCGGCGGGCTCGGCGACGTCGGCCGCCGAGTCGGTGATCGCCGGAGCAGCGGCGAACTGGGCGGTGGTCCAGCCGACGGCGACGCCTTCGCCGTCCTGGCGCACGCCGCCCGCCACGGGCACGCCGCGCAGCTGGCCATCGGCCCCGCGCACGGTCAGCTCCTGGCCGGCTTCGGTATTACGGGCACCTTCCAGCTGGCCCAGCATCGTTCCGTCCGAACCCTTGACGTCGGAGCCGGGCTGCAGGGTCAGGGTGGGCTGTTCAGCAGCCGGCTGGACGGCCGCGGCGGCCGCGGCCGGAGCGGGTTCCTGGGTCTGCGGGGCCGTGCTGTCCTGTGCGAACGCGGGAGCGGTCATGAGGAACAGGCCGGCGACGCCAGTGAGGAGCGCGGTCTTTCGCATGATATCTGCCTTGTCTACGCGAGCGGGGAGGGCTCGCACCGACAGGGGAACACACGCTGTGACCGTTTGTTTCGATCGCCCCGAAATGACCTTGGGTCTGCCCGGATTGGCCGATTCAGGCTCGATGCGTGCCGTTTTTACTCTTCGCGGACGCGCTTCTTGCGGAACGAGGGGTTCAGCACGGCCTTGCGAAGGCGGATCGACTTGGGCGTGACCTCGACCAGTTCGTCTTCCTCGATATAGGCGATGGCCTGTTCCAGCGACGGACGGCGCGGCGGCGTCAGGCGAACGGCCTCATCCTTGCCGGCGGCGCGGATGTTGTTCAGCTGCTTGGCCTTCATCGGGTTGACGTCGAGATCGTCCCAGCGGGCGTTCTCACCGATGATCATGCCCTGGTAGGTCTTCTCGCCGCCGCCCACGAACATGATGCCGCGGTCCTCGAGGTTCCACAGGGCGAAGGCGGCGGTCTCGCCGTCGCCGTTCGAGACCAGCACGCCCTTCAGACGGCCCTCGATGGCACCCTTGTGCGGCTCATAGTGGCTGAACACGCGGTTCAGCACGCCCGAACCGCGCGTGTCGGTCAGGAACTCGCCCTGGTAGCCGATCAGCGAGCGCGATGGCGACTTCAGCGTCAGACGCGTCTTGCCGGCACCCGACGGGCCCATGTCCTTCAGCTCGGCCTTGCGGGCCGACAGCTTCTCGATGACCACGCCGGTGTATTCGTCGTCGACGTCGATGACGACGTCCTCGATCGGCTCCAGCCGTTCGCCGTTCTCGCCGGTCTGATAGACCACGCGCGGACGCGAGATCGACAGCTCAAAGCCTTCGCGGCGCATGTTCTCGATCAGCACGCCCAGCTGCAGTTCGCCACGGCCGGCGACTTCGAAGGCGTCCTTGCCGCCCGTCTCGGTGACGCGGATGGCGACGTTCGCTTCGGCTTCCTTGAGCAGGCGGTCACGGATGACGCGCGACTGGACCTTGTCGCCTTCGCGGCCGGCCAGCGGGCTGTCGTTGACCGAGACGGTCATGGAGATGGTCGGCGGATCAATCGGCTGGGCGGGCAGGGCGTCGGTGACTTCCAGCGCGCACAGGGTGTCGGCCACGGTGGCCTTGGACATGCCCGCGATGGCGACGATGTCGCCGGCCTCGGCGCTGTCGACCGGCTGGCGCTTCAGGCCGCGGAAGGCCAGCACCTTGGTGATGCGGCCCTGTTCCAGGATCTTGCCGTCGCGCGACAGGGCCTTGATGGCCATGCCGGGAACAGCCTTGCCGCTCTCGATACGGCCGGTCAGCAGACGACCGAGGAAGGGATCGCTCTCGATCAGCACGTTCAGGATCTGGAACGGCTTTTCGGCGGCCTCGACCTGTTTCGGCGCGGGCACATGGTCGACGATCAGGTCGAACAGCGGGCCGAGGTTGTCGCTCGGCTGGTTCAGATCCAGCGTCGCCCAGCCGGCGCGGCCCGAGGCGTAGATGTGCGGGAAGTCCAGCTGCTCGTCCGTCGCGCCGATGGCGGCGAACAGGTCGAAGGCGGCATTGTGGACCTTGTCGGGATCGGCGTGGGCGCGGTCGACCTTGTTGATGCACAGGATCGGACGCAGGCCCATCTTCAGCGCCTTGGTCAGCACGAATTTGGTCTGGGGCATGACGCCCTCTTCGGCGTCGACCAACAGGACGCAGCCGTCCACCATGCCCAGGATGCGCTCGACCTCGCCGCCGAAGTCGGCGTGGCCGGGGGTGTCGATGATGTTGATCCGGGTCTCGCCCGCCTTGCCGTTCCACAGCACGGACGTGCATTTGGCCAGGATGGTGATGCCGCGCTCGCGCTCCTGGTCGTTGGAGTCCATGGCGCGCTCGGTCGTCGCCTCATTGGCTCGGAAGACGCCCGACTGGGCCAGAAGCTGGTCGACCAGCGTGGTCTTGCCGTGGTCGACGTGGGCGATGATGGCGACGTTGCGCAGGTTCATTTGACTATCAGACGTGCAAGGCGGCCGGCCCGGGCGAAAGTTTGGGGCGGCGGCTGGGTTCAGGCGACGGTGCGGGGAGCGCGCGCCTCTTACAGGGGCGCACGCGGAAACGCCAGTGCGTGACGAACACGCACTGGCGTAACGGCAGTTCTATCGCCGAGGAAAGCGGCGACGAGAGGGCGGCGTCAGACTTTCGCCGACCGGTTCCGCACCCATCCGTAGAGCGTCAGCGTCAGCACGGCGAAGGCAGCCAGCCCCGCCAGCATGGCCGGCCAGGTCGAGCCCTCGGGCAGCATGGCGAAGGGCGCGTCATTGCCGGTGGCGACGATGACCCCCGCCGTCATGACCAGGAACAGGCTCTCGCCCACGATCAGGCCCGAGGCGAGCAGCACGCCCATCCGGCGGCCGACGTCGGCGAACCGGGTGTTCTTGATCGCCTTGTCGTAGAACCAGCCACAGATCGCCCCGACCACCAGCATCGTGGTCACGGCCGCCGGCAGGTAGAAGCCGATGCCCACGGCCAGCGGTGGCAGCTTCATCTTGCCCTTGGTGGCGCCGTTCAGCACGGCGTCCAGGATGATGATCACCACGCCGATGGCGGCGCCGAGGCCGATCAGGTCCCAGCGCAGGTCGCCGCCGATGACACCCTTGGCGAGGGCCGAGATCAGGGTCGCCTGCGGGGCGGCCAGAGGTTCGTCGGCGATGCCGGCCGGACCGCCCTCGAAGCCGAAGGCCTTGTTGAGCAGGTTCAGGATCAGCGGGATGACGATGGCGCCGGCGAAGACGCCGACGATCAGGGCCGTCTGCTGCCGCCACGGCGTGGCCTGCACCAGCTGGCCGGTCTTCAGGTCCTGAAGGTTGTCGTTGGCGATGACGGCGACGGCGAAGACGACCGCCGTCACGATCAGGGCGAAGGCCACCACCGACGGGTCTGCGGGCAGACCGGCGAGGGCCAGCACGCCCAGCATCAGCACCGAGGCGATGACGATGGCGAGGATGCCCACGCCCGACACGGGGCTGTTCGAGGAGCCGATCAGCCCGGCCATGTAGCCGCAAATGGCCGCCACGGCGAAGCCGATGAAGACCACATAGATCAGGCCGCCGCCGACCAGCAGGGCAGTCGAGCCGGCCAGGGTCGGATTGCCCTGGGCGAACCAGGCCAGGATGAAGCCGATGCCGACCAGGCAGGCGACCGACAGGCCGGCGACGATGTTGATCGGAATGTCCTGCTCGGTGCGGTCCAGCACCTCGCCGCTCTGGCGGCGCCGGTTGGCGGCCAGGGCCGAGGTCAGGCCGCCGATCAGCGGGCCGGCCAGTTTGATCAGGGTCCAGATGGCGGCCACGCCGATGACGCCGGCACCCATGAACCGGACCTCGCGGCGCCAGACCGTGCTGGCCAGTTCCTCGGCGCTCACGCCCGCGGGCAGGGTGGTCGCGATCGACGGAATGCCGTGCGCCGTCAGCCAGGCGATGGTCTCGGGCGAGGTCAGCACCGGCACCGCGATGCACCAGGCCAGGATCAGGCCGAACAGCTGGGCCAGACCCACACTGAGGCCGATCAGGTGACCGGCACCCAGAAGCGCGAACTGCATGCCGAAGCCGATGCCCGTCGCGCCGCCGCCGAGGGAGGCCGGCAGTTTGATGAACCGTGCGGCCTCGCCGGCGAACACGCGTCCGGCGACCAGCAGGGCGTAGCCGGCCGAAACGACGGAGCCCCAGATCACGACCCACAGGCCCGACGCATTCTCACGCACCGCGCTCTCGGTCTGTTCGGCACCGCGCGAACCTACGGTCAGGACCTCGGCCGCGGCGACGCCCTCGGGATAGGGCAGGCCGGCGTCAACGACGAGCGCGCGGCGCAGGGGAATGGAGAAGGTGACGCCGAGGATCCCGCCGAAGACGCAGATCAGCACCGATTCCCAGAACGGGAACTCCAGCCACCAGCCGACCATGACCAGGCCGGGCAGGACGAAGATGATGGAGCTCATGGCCCCGCCCACCGATGCCACGGTCTGGACGGTCATGTTCTCCCAGATGGTCGAGTCCTTGAACATCCGCAGGATGGCCATGGAAATGACGGCCGCGGGGATGGCCGAGGCGAAGGTCAGCCCGACCTTCAGACCCAGATAGGTGTTGGCGGCGGTGAAGACGACGGCCAGCAGGCAGCCCAGCACCAGGGCGCGCAGCGTCAGTTCGATCCGTTTGACGCCGCTGACGGGCGCGCTCGCGGGTGTGTCGGTCATTTGGGTTTCCTCTCCCTCGTTGCCGCGGAGGTAAGCCGGAAAGCGCCCGGGTGGCTAGAGGTAAGTGCCCGGAACCCGTTCGCTCATTGACAGCGGCCATGGTCCGGCGGAGCCTCGCCTCAAACGGGGAGAGACACAATGAAGCGGATACTGACAGCGGCCGTGGTCGGCCTCATGTGCCTCGGCGGCACGGCCGGTGCCCAGAATGCCCGCACCCCCTCGGCTGATATTGTCGAGGCGCGGCAGGCGGCGATGATGCTTTCGGGCGTCGCCATGGGCTCGATCAAGGCGGCCATCGACGCCGGCCAGCCGATCGCCAGCCAGCGCTTCCCGACCCGCGCCCTGTCGCGTTGGGCCCATGCCGTGCCCGGTGCCTTCCCCGCCGGCAGCGGCGCCGAGGCGGGCGTGCGGACCAACGCCAAACCCGAAATCTGGAGCGACCGCGCCGGCTTCGAGGCTAAGGCCGCCGACTACGCCGCCGCCGCCGACCGCCTCGCCGAACTCGCCGCCGGCGAGGACGCCGCCGCCTTCGCCGCCCAGTGGGCCGTGGTGCGGGCCAGCTGCCAGTCGTGCCACGACGGGTACAAGACCTGAGGGATGAGGGACCAGGGATGAGGGATGAGAAAAGAGCGGCGGTCTGGACTGTGGCGTGAGATCATGGTCCGCCCCCATCCCTCATCCCTCATCCCTGTTCCCTAACCCTCCAGAACCCAACACCTGTGCCAGAGCTTCCCGAGGTCGAAACCGTCCGTCGCGGCCTTGAGCCCGTGCTCACCGGCGCGCGCCTGACCCGCGTGCGCCAGAACCGGCCGGACCTGCGCTTTCCCTTTCCCGAGCGGTTCGTCGCGCGTCTCGAAGGCGCGACCGTCGAACTCCTCGACCGGCGAGCCAAATATCTGCTCTTCCCCCTGTCGACCGGCGAGACCTGGGTCAGCCACCTTGGCATGACCGGCCGCTTCACCCTCGACGGCGAACAGCTGGGCGAGTTCGAGGAAGCCGCGCCCATCGCCGGCAAGCATGAGCATATGAGCCTCTGCGCCGTGCGCGACGGCGTGACGACCCGCGTCGGTTTCGCCGACGCCCGCCGCTTCGGCTTCATGGGCCTGATCCCCACGGACGCGGTCGAGGCCCATCCCTGGTTCGCCGCCCTCGGCCCCGAGCCGCTCGGCAACGGCTTCTCCGGGGCCTACCTCGCCGAGGCCTTCTCGGGGCGCAAGCAGAACATCAAGGTCAGCCTGCTGGACCAGCGCAATGTCGCCGGCCTCGGCAACATCTATGTCTGCGAGGCCCTCTACCGCGCCCGCATCTCGCCGCTGGTCGCCGCCGGAAAGGTCTCGAAGCCCCGGCTCGAAACCCTCGCCGCCGTGGTCCGCGACGTCCTGAACGAGGCCATCCTCGCCGGCGGCTCGACGCTCAAGGATTTCGCCAACGCCGACGGCGGCCAGGGCTATTTTCAGCATCGCTTCGACGTCTACGGCCGCGAGGGCCAGCCCTGCCTGGCGGAGGGGTGTTCCGGCGTGATCAAACGCACGGTCCAGGCCGGCCGCTCGACCTTCTGGTGTCCGTCCTGCCAGAAGCGGTGAGGGAATAGGGATGAGGGATGAGGGATTAGGGACTAGGGAAGAACGAGAATTTCCCTGTTCGCCCCTCGCCCCTCGCCCCTCGCCCCTCGC
>Ga0187845_1000590_pt1 | contig 21733 bp, 19 predicted proteins | sample SpaLakP09_SKY_68_FD_134515 | JGI IMG/M metagenome (GOLD analysis project Ga0187845, IMG submission 134515) | Oligotrophic lake water microbial communities from Sparkling Lake, Wisconsin, USA - SP09_SKY_68 | ecosystem: Environmental > Aquatic > Freshwater > Lake | place: USA: Sparkling Lake... | reverse complement strand
GCCCCGACCAGTACGTGCTGCTGACCCGCTTCGAGCAGTACACGGCGCGCAAGGAGGCCGCCAGCGGCTATGCGGGCCGTCGCGAGGCCCTGGTCGAGGAGCTGCGCTTCATGCCGGTGCCCAATGCCAATACCCGCGTCGAGGGCGCGCTGGCCGGCCAGTTCCACTACGCCGACCTGCTGCCGATCGAGGCGCTGCCCAGGCTGGAAAAGGCCGCCGCCAAGACCGTGCCGGTGATGACACGGGCCTTCGGTTTCCCGTATCTGGTGCTGAACACCAAGGAGGGCGTCTTGGCCTCGACGCCGCTGCGCCGCGCACTGCAGATGGCCATCGGCGAGGGCGAGATGCTGGCCGCCGGCTTTGGCGACACGCGCTTCTTCAGCGTCGAGGGCAATCATTTCCCCAAGGGCACGCCCTTCTACTCCGACGCCGGCACCGCCGCCTACAACCAGCGCAATGCCGTGCAGGCCAAGGCTGCGGCCGAGGGTGCCGGCTACAAGGGCGAAGCGGTGCGCGTGCTGACCAGCCGCCAGTACGACTTCCACTACAACATGGCGCTGTTGATGGCCGAGCAGCTCAAGCGCGCCGGTTTCAAGGTCGACCTGAACGTGGTCGATTGGGCCACGTTGGTGCAGCGCCGCAACGACGCCAAGCTGTGGGACATCTACATCACCCACTCGCCGCAGTTCCCGGAGCCTATGCTGTCGCCGCCGCAACTCGGTGAAGGCGCGCCGGGCTGGTGGAGCACGCCGGCCAAGCAGGCGGCCCTGGCCGCGTTGAATGCCGAGACCAATGCCGCCAAGCGCGCCACGCTGTGGGGCAAGGTGCAGGCCCTGGTCTATGACGAGGTGCCCTACATCGTGGTCGGCAAGTTCAGCAGCCTGTCGGCGCGCGCGCCGGGTCTGGACGGCTACCAGCCTGCGACCTGGCCCTTCTTCTGGAACGTCAAGCTCAAGCCCTGAACTCCGCCATGCTGCGCTACCTCGCCTCGCGCCTGGCCGGCATGCTGCTGGTGCTGGCCATCGTCGCCGTGCTGGTGTTCGTGCTGACGCGCGCTGCCTCCGGCGACCCGATCTCGGTGCTGCTGGGTGACCAGGCCACCGCCGCCGACATCGCCCGCGTGCAGGTCCAGTACGGGCTGGACCGGCCGCTGCCGGTGCAGTTCCTCTACTGGCTCAAGGAACTGGCCCAGGGCAATCTGGGCGACTCGATCTTTCTGCAGCGCCCGGTCCTGCAGGCGCTGGCCGAACGGGCCGAGCCGACCACCCTGCTGTCGCTGCTGGCAGTGGCCATCGCCACCGTGATCGGCGTGCCCTGCGGCATCGTCGGGGCGGTGTTCCGCGGTCGCGTCATCGACCAGGTGTTCACCTCGCTGGCCATGCTGGGCGCCAGCATCCCGAGCTTCTGGCTGGGCCTGGTGCTGATGCAGTTGTTCGCCGTGTCGCTGGGCTGGTTTCCGGTCTCGGGCTATGGCGACCCGGGTGCGACCCTGGCCGAGCGACTGCACTATCTGGTCTTGCCGGCCACCGTGCTGGGCCTGCTGAACTCGGCCTTGATCATCCGCTTCACCCGCGCCTCTATGCTGGACGTGCTGGGCGAGGACTATGTGCGCACCGCCCGCGCCAAGGGACTGGGCGAGTGGCCGGTGGTCCTCAAGCACGCGCTGCGCAATGCGCTGGTGCCCATCGTCACCGTGATCGGCCTGACGGTGGCGCTGATGATAGGCGGGGCCGTCGTCACCGAAACGGTGTTCGGCCTGCCCGGCGTCGGCAGCCTGGTCGTCAACGCGGTGCTGCGCCGCGACTATCCGGTCATCCAGGGCGCGTTGCTGGTCATCGCCGCCATCTACGTGGTCATCAATTTCCTGGTTGACCTGCTCTATATGGCCGTCGATCCCCGGGTGAAATACTGATGGGCCTGCTGCTGAGAAAACTGTTTCGCCGCCGCATCGTGCTGCTGGCTGCGCTGGTGCTGCTGACGGTGGTGCTGATCGCCATGGCCGCGCAGTGGGTCACTCCCTACGACCCCAATGACACGGCTGTGCTGGAGCGGCTGAACGCGCCCAGCGCCAGCCACTACCTGGGCACCGACGAACTGGGCCGCGACCTGTTCTCGCGCATCGCCTTCGGCGGCCGCTACTCGCTGGCGATTGCGGCGTTGACCGCGTTCGGCGCCATCCTGGGCGGCACGCTGCTGGGACTGGTCGCGGGCTTCTTCCGCCGGCTCGATGCCCCCTTGATGCGCATCGTTGACGCGATGATGTCGCTGCCCGACATCCTCTTGGCGATCGCACTCGTCGCCATCCTCGGTCCTTCGCTGCTGAACGTGGTGCTGGCCCTGGTGCTGGTCTACACGCCGCGGGTGGCACGGGTGGTGCGCGCCTCGACGCTGGTGGTGCGCGAGCTGCTTTTCGTCGAGGCGGCGCGGGCGCTGGGCATTGCCACCTGGCGGATTCTGTGGCGCCATATCCTGCCCAATCTGCTGTCGCCCATCCTGGTCCAGGCCTCCTTCATCTTTGCCTATGCGATCCTGGCCGAGGCGGCACTGAGCTTTCTGGGCGTCGGCGTGCCGCCGGAGATACCCACCTGGGGCACGATGGTCGCCGGCGGCCAGCAATACGCCCACCAGTCCCTGGGTGTCGTGCTCTACCCGGGCCTGGCCATCATCCTGACCGCGCTGTCCCTGCAGGTGCTGGGCGACGGCGTGCGAGACCTGCTCGACCCGCGTTTGAAGAAGTCAATGTGATGCCTGATGCCATGACCACGCCACGCCTGCAGGTGCGCCATCTGAGCACCACCTTCCACACCGACGAGGGCGCCGTGCACTCGGTGGCCGAGGTCAGCTTCGACATCCTGCCCGGCCGCACGACGGCCCTGGTCGGCGAATCGGGCTCGGGCAAATCGGTCACCAGCCTGACCCTGATGCGGCTGCTGCCACGCACGGCTCGCACCACGGTGGCCGGCTCGGCCCTGTTCGTCGATCGTTCCGGCCAGACCGTGGACCTGCTGAGCCTGCCCGAGCGCCAGATGCGCGCCGTGCGCGGCAACCAGATCGCGATGATCTTTCAGGAGCCCATGACCAGCCTGAACCCGGTCTTCACCATCGGCGAACAGATCGCCGAGAGCGTGCGCCTGCACAAGGGTGCCAGCCATGCCGAGGCGCTGGCCCGCGCCAGGCAGATGCTGGATCTGGTCGAGATACCGGCCGCCGGCCAGCGCCTGCACGAATACCCGCACCAGCTGTCGGGCGGCATGCGCCAGCGGGTGATGATCGCGCTGGCCATGGCCTGCGATCCGACGCTCTTGATCGCCGACGAGCCGACCACCGCGCTGGACGTGACGATACAGGCGCAAATCTTGGAGCTGATGCGCAAGCTGCAGCGAGAGATGGGCACCAGCATCCTGTTCATCACCCACAATCTGGGCGTCGTCGCCCACCATGCCGACGAGGTGGCGGTGATGTATGCCGGCCGCATCGTCGAGGCCGCTCCCGTGCGCGAGCTGTTCGCCGCGCCGCGACACCCGTACACGCAGGGCCTCCTGGCCTGCCTGCCGGGCAAGCAGCCGCCGCATCGGGGCACGGGCCCGCGGCGGCTCTATGCCATCCGGGGCCAGGTCTCCAGCCCGCTGGCACCGCCGCCCGGCTGCGCGTTCGCGCCGCGCTGTGACAGGACAATACCCCGCTGCGACCTGGCCATGCCCGAGCTGCTGGCCGATGGCGCCGGCCGCCAGACCCGCTGCGTGTTGACCGAAGCCACCCAGGAGGCCGCATGAGCGTTCAGCCGCTGATCGAAGTCAAACAGCTGAAGCGCTATTTCGGCAGCAGCGCCCGCCCGGTGCGCGCCGTTGACGACGTGTCGTTCACGATACAGCCCGGCGAGACGCTGGGCCTGGTCGGCGAGTCCGGCTCGGGCAAATCGACCATAGGCCGCACCCTGCTGCGCCTGATCGACGCCAGCAGCGGCCAGGTGCTGTACCGCGGCGAAGACCTGGGCACGACCACGTCCAAGCGCATGCGCCAGCTGCGCAGCAAGCTGCAGATCATTTTTCAGGACCCCTATGCCAGCCTGAACCCGAAGATGCGCGTGCGCGACATCCTCGGCGAGGCCTTGGCCACCCACGGCCTGGCCCAGGGCCCCGGCCAGAGCATGGCCCGCATCGCCGAGCTGCTGGATCTGGTGGGCCTGCGGCCCGAGCATGCCAGCCGCTACCCGCACGAGTTTTCCGGCGGCCAGCGCCAGCGCATCGGCGTGGCCCGCGCCTTGGCCGTGGAGCCGGAATTCATCGTCGCTGACGAGCCGCTGTCGGCGCTGGATGTGTCGATCCAGGCCCAGGTCGTCAACCTGCTGTGCGATCTGCGCGAGCGCCTGAAGCTGACGATGCTGTTCATCTCGCACGACCTCGATGTGGTCGAGTACCTGTGCGACCGCGTCGTCGTTTTGTATCTCGGCCGGGTGATGGAGGTGGCCAGCACGCAGGCGCTGTTCGAGCGCCCGCTGCACCCCTACACCCAGGCCCTCCTGGCCGCCTCACCCAAGCCCGACCCCGAAATCAAGACCGAGCGCATCGTCTTGAAGGGCGACATCCCGAGCCCGATCGATCCGCCCTCGGGCTGCGTCTTCCGCACCCGCTGCCCGCAGGCGGTGGCCGCCTGCGCGGACACACGCCCCGAACTCGAAGAAATACGCCCCGGCCGCTGGGTGGCGTGCAGCCGGCGCGAACTGATGATGGACACTCAGGCATGAACATCAACGACTTGATCGACCCCCTGCTGGACGCTTCGCATAAAGGCTATCCGCACCAGGCACCGACCCTGCGCCGCTCCGAAATTGCCGCCCAGGGCTGGAATGTGCTGAACGGTGATCTGCCGCTGCCGCTGGCCGTCGTACGGGCCGAGTCGCTGAACCACAACCTTGGCTGGATGCAGGGCTATGCCAATGATGCCGGCGTGCGTTTCGCGCCGCATGGCAAGACCACCATGTCACCCCAGCTGTTCCAGCGCCAGCTCGACGCCGGCGCCTGGGGCCTGACTTTTGCGACGGTGACCCAACTGCGCATAGGCGTGCAGGCGGGCGCCCGCCGCTGCGTGATCGCCAACCAGGTGCTCGATGCCGGTGATTTGCGCGGCGTCCAGGCCCTGCTGGCCCAGCATGCCGATCTGCGCGTGCTGTTCCTGCTCGATTCGCTGGCCCAGCTGGCCCTGATCGAGGCCTCCAATCCGGCCAAGCCCTTCGAGGTGCTGCTGGAGCTTGGCACCATGGGCGGCCGCACCGGCTGCCGCACCGCCGATGAGGCGATTGCACTGGCCCGCCGGGCCCGCGCGAACAGCGCCGTGGTCCTCTCCGGCATCGAATGCTACGAAGGCCTGGGCGCCAAGGGCGACAGCGCCGCCGATGTGCCATTTGCGCAGGCGCTGATGGACCGCGTCACCGCCATCGCCCTGCAATGCGAGCGGGAAGACCTGTTCGAGGCCGACGAGATCATCGTCTCGGCCGGCGGCTCGGCGATCTTCGATCTGGTCGTGCCGGCCCTGCGCCCTGCCCTCAAGAAGCCGGTGATCGGCCTATTGCGCTCCGGCTGCTATATCACCCACGACCATGGCTTCTACAAGCGCATGGTCTCGGTGGTCAACCAGCGGCTGGGCTGCGGCAATGGCCTGCAGGCGGCGCTGGAGGTCTGGGCCACGGTGCAGTCGCTGCCGGAGCCAGGTCTTGCCATCCTGGCCGTGGGCAAGCGCGACATCTCCTACGACCTGGACATGCCGGTACCGATCACGTTGTGCGTCTTGAACAGCCGCACGCCGAAGGCCACGCCCGCGGGCTGGACGATCAGCGGCATGAACGATCAGCATGCCTATCTGCGCCTGGGCGATGAACCGGCCGGCCTGCAGGTCGGCGACCGCGTGGCGCTGGGGGTGTCTCACCCCTGCACCACCTTCGACAAATGGCGCTGGATGCCCGTGGTCGATACCGACTACCGCGTCATCGACGCCCTCGTCACTTGCTTCTGAGCCTGATTCGATGACCACACCGGTGCTGAAACAGATCGCCGACCTGCTGGCCGACAGCAGCGGCACTATGGCCGCGGCTCGGCGCGAGACGCTGCAGATCGTGCTGAGCGACCCCGAGCGGGCGCTGAACGAGAGCTTCGAGGCCTTGGCCGAGCGGGCCAACACCTCCGTGCCGACCATCATGCGGGCGGTGCGCGAGCTGGGCTTTGCCGGCCTGCGCGAGTTCAAGCTGGCGCTGGCCCAGGAGCTGGCCGTCAGCGGCTCGCCGCTGCACCGTCGCGTGCAGCTGCATGACGACACGGCCCAGGTGGTCTCCAAGGTCATCAAGAGCGCCGCGGCGGCCGTCAATGGCGTGCAGGCGCAGCTGAGCCCGCAGGCGCTGGAGGCGGCGGCAGATGCCTTCGTCGCCGCCAAGCGGGTGGACTGCTGGTGCGTGGGCGCCACCTCCAGCTTCATGGCCGCCGACATGCAGGCGCGGCTGTTCCGCATGGGCCTGGTCGCCAACGCCTATCTGGACCAGCATCTGCAGCTGGTCTCGGCCGCCACGCTGCAGGCCGGCAGTGTGGCCTTCGCGATCTCCCACGTCGGCGGCATGCCGTCGCTGCTGGAAGCCGTCGAGGTCGCCCGCGGCCAGGGCGCGACGGTGATCGCCTTGACCCAGGCCGGGACGCCGCTGGCGAAACTCGCCGACATCGTCATCGCCATCCAGGTGCCCGACGATCCGGTGATGCATGTCGGCACCGAGGCCTATCTGGCCCACCTCACCGTGCTGGAGGTGCTGACCGTGCTGATCGCCCAGCGCCTGGGGGACAGCGTCGTGCAGCGCCTGGCCGGCGTGCGCAAGGTACTTTCGACTCACGGCCTGGACACGCGCCACCACCCACTGCTGAACTGGGGCGAGTCCTGATGCGCACCCTGCTGCAGGGCGGTCTGGTGCTCGATGGCAGCGGCGCGCCGGGTTTTGTTGGCGATGTGCTGCTGGCCGGTGACCGGATCGAGTTGATCGGAACCGACTTACGCGATCAGATAGACATGAATGAGGTCGAGGTCATCGATTGCCTGGGCCAGGCCATCGCCCCCGGCTTCATCGACGTGCACACGCATGACGACGCGATGCTGCTGCAGCAGCCCCAGATGCGGCCCAAGATATCGCAGGGCATCACCACGGTGATCGCAGGCAACTGCGGCATTTCGCTGCTGCCGCTGGTCACAGAGGCGCCGCAGCCGCCACTCAATCTGCTGGGCCAGGAGTCGTTCCGCTTTGCTGCGATGGCCGACTACCGAGCCGCCTTCGAGGCCGCACAACCGGCGCTGAACGTGGCGCTGCTGATCGGCCACACGACGCTGCGCTTTGCGGCGATGGACGATTTGACGCAGCCCGCCACCGCAGCCGAGCTGGCGACGATGGAAGCGCTGCTCGATGAATGCCTGCAAGACGGCGCCATCGGCCTGTCCTCCGGCCTGTTCTACGAGCCCGCCTTTGCCGCGCCGGCCGACGAGGTGCTGGCCCTGGCCCGCGTCGTCGCCCGCCAAGGCGGCGTCTACACCAGCCATCTGCGCAGCGAGATGCAGGCCATCATCGAGGCGCTGCACGAGGCCGGCGACACGGCCTTCGAGGCCGGCGTTCCCTTGATCATCTCGCACCATAAATGCGCCGGGCCGTCGCAGTGGGGCCGCACGCGCGAAACCCTGCCGCTGATCGAGCAGCTGGCCGCGCGCCAGGCGGTGGCGATGGACGTCTATCCCTATGTGGCCGGCTCCACCGTTCTGCGCGAGGATCTGGTCGACGGCGTGATCGACGTGCGCCTGACCTGGTCGGACCCGCACCCCGGACAGGAGGGACGGCTGCTGGCCGACATCGCCGCCGATTGGGGCATCACTCAGCAGCAGGCCTGCCGGCGCCTGCAGCCCGGCGGTGCCTGCTACTTCCAGATGCACGAGGACGATGTCGAGCGCATCGTCGCCCACCCGCTGACGATGATTGGCTCCGACGGCCTGCCCCACGACCGCCATCCGCACCCGCGGCTGTGGGGCGCCTTCCCCCGCGTGCTGGCCCGCTACTGCCGCGAGCGCCAATTGTTCCCGCTGGAGGAGGCGATCTACAAGATGACCGGCCTGTCGGCGCGCAACTTCCGCCTGCATCAGCGGGGCCAGTTGCAGCCCGGCTGGTTCGCCGATGTGGTGGTGTTCGACCCGGCGCGTGTGCAGGACCGCGCGAGCTACGAGCAGCCGCTGGAGGTATCTGACGGCATCACCGCCGTCTTTGTGAACGGGGTGCAAAGCTATGTCGGCGAAAGCCAAACCAGCACCGGCCGCGCGGGCCGCCTGCTGCAGCGTCGCCCCTGATTTCAGGTGCCACTCACAAACTTGGCACAATCGACCCCTTTCCCGCTGATTGCCCGACCCATGTCTTCTGACGATTCCTTGCCGCCGGTTGAAGTTATTGCTACCGACGCCGCCGCGCCCGCTGCTGCCGCTGATGAAGCTTCTTCACCGGAAGCCATTGAGGCCGAAGCGCCCGCCGAGGCCGTAGCTGACGCCGACGCGGGTGCCGAAGCTGAGCCTGCTGCTGCCCAGCAGCCCGCCAGCACGCCTGCCATGAGCCCCGCCGCCTGTGCCCAGCAGCTCAAGGCCCTGTTCCCGGCACTGTTTGCCGGTGCGGCCAAGCCACTGAAGCTGCGCATCCAGGCCGATATCCAGGAGCGTGCGCCCGGCCAGTTCAGCAAGCAGGTGTTGTCGGCGTTCTTTCGCCGCTACACCGGCAGCACCTCCTATCTGATCGCCGCCAGCAAGGCCAAGCACCGCTATGACCTGGACGGCGCCGAGGCCGGCGAGATGAGCGAAGAACATCGCCAGATCGCCGTGCAGGAACTGGCCCGTCGCCGCGCCAACCACGAGGCCGCTCGAGCGCAAGAGCAAGCCCAGCATGCGCAGGAAGAAGAACAGCGCCGCAACCGCTTCAACCTGCTGCGCGCCTTCGAAACCACGACCCTGACGCCGGCCAACTTCTGCGCGCTCAAGGGTGTGGCGATGGAAGAGCTGGACGGCCTGCTGGCCCTGGCCCGCCAGGAGGCCGAGCAGCGCGCGCAGCAGGCGCCGGCGCCCCATCGCAGCGGCCCGCCGGGGAATCGCGAACAGCGTGAGCCACGCGACAACCGCGGCCCCCGAGCCGATCAACGCCCCGGCCAGCGCCCAGGACCTCGCCCGGCGGGCCCGCGCGGCGAACCGCGCCGCGATGGCCGCCCGCCGAAGACCGGCCCGCGCTGACGTGACAAGAGCGGCCTAGGCCGCTCTTTTTCATGGTGGCTGCGGGATCTGCCGCAGATGCAGGCAGATGCGGGCTCAGCAGCGCAGGGCCGCGGGCTCGCTGCGAATCAGTTTCAACGCCTTGGTGATGGCATAGGCCAGCGCCCCTTCCGGCTCGGCCCAGCGATGGCCACAGGCCAGGCTTTCATCACGGAAGGCTTCGGCGCCGGTGTGTGTGGTCTCGCCGCGTATGCGTTTCACGACCACGGCCGCGAGGTAGCCATCGCCAGACGGTGCCTCGATCGCGCCAGCGTAGATCCGATAGTCACCTTCGTTACGTTCATCGAAATGCATGGAGTCATCCTTGATCTGACCTACTGCAGCCAGCTGGAGCGGATCTTCTGCTTTGGCGCTGCTCTGCAACATCCCCCTTCAGTATGACTCGCCCCCCCAAAAGGGGGTGACCTAGAGCAGTTTTTGCAATTTTTACCACATCGATTTGAGTGGTTGACATTCGAGCACCTCGCCGGCGGTGGGCGAAACCACCCTACTGCATCGCCTCCTCGATCGCCGCCGTCGTGTTCTGGGCATGCTCGGTGATCTGGTCCGGGCTCATCGCCACCACGGTCAGCGGATAGGTGCCCGAAACCACGCCGCGGTACCAGACCTCCAACCCCACCACGCTGGGCGCCAGGCCCTCGACGGCGGCCACCAGGGCCTCCAGCACCGAGCTCAGACCGCTGTCGGCATACAGATCCTCGGACTCATAGCTGACCCGGTAGTCATACAGCGCGATGTCATTGCCATCGATATCGATTCGAACAATCATTCCAACTCCTGCGAACAAGGGCGGGATTGTCGCGCGGCTCGGCTCTCGGCGAAAGCGCTGTAAGTTTTCGAGGCTTGGCGCGACTGTTGATCAACCCGCCAACCACCAGGACGCTCCATGACACAGCCGCTGCAAGCCCTCAACCGATTCTGGGCGCCGATCGCCCGCCTGCTCGACGCGCTGGCGCCGCTGGCCCAAATGGCCATGCGCGTCTACCTGGCCAAGGTGTTCTTCCTGTCAGGCCTGACCAAGATCCGTGACTGGGACAGCACCGTCGCGCTGTTCACCGACGAATACCAGGTGCCCCTGCTGCCACCGGCTCTGGCCGCACTCTGTGGCACCGCCGGCGAGCTGGTGCTGCCGGTGCTGTTGTTGCTGGGCCTGGCCACGCGCTTCTCGGCCGCCGGCTTGTCGGTATTGAATCTCGTCGCGGTGCTGTCGTACTACCATGTGCTGAAGGATGCGCCGGCCGCGCTGGAGCAGCATCTGGTCTGGGCTTTGATGCTGGCGGTGGTGATGGTCACCCGGCCTTCAGTCCTGACCCTGGACCATTGGCTTGGCAAGCGCCTGGCTTGACTTCGGCTCTGTTGACCTTTGACTTGCCGGTGTCAACAGCGCCCTGACACAATGGCCGCTCCACGCGCAACGTCCGGAGTCCCGTCATGCCAGCCAAGCCAGCAGTCCCCCCCGCAGTGACCCACGCATTCGCCAGCACGCTGGCCTCGTTTGCACCGGCAGCGGGGCAAAAGGGGCAGTTCTGGTCGCTGCCACTGCTGGCCAGGCAGTTCCCGAGCATCAAGCGCCTGCCGGTGTCGCTGCGCATCGTGCTGGAGTCGGTGCTGCGCAACTGCGATGGCCAGAAGGTCACGGCCGAGCATGTGCAGCAGCTGGCCAACTGGGCGCCGGTGGCGCAGCGCACCGACGAGATCCCCTTCGTCGTCGCCCGCGTGGTGCTGCAGGACTTCACCGGTGTGCCGCTGCTGGCCGACTTGGCGGCGATGCGCAATGTGGCGGCGCGCATGGGCAAGAACCCCAAGACCATAGAGCCGCTGGTGCCGGTCGATCTGGTCGTCGACCACTCGATCATGATCGACCACTTCGGCACGAAGAAGTCGCTGGATCTGAACATGAAGCTGGAGTTCGAGCGCAACCGCGAGCGCTACGAATTCATGAAATGGGGCATGCAGGCCTTCGACACTTTCGGCGTCGTGCCCCCGGGCTTCGGCATCGTCCACCAGGTCAATCTGGAGTATCTGGCCCGCGGCGTGCACAAGTCGAAAGACAAGACCTATTACCCCGACACCCTGGTCGGCACCGACAGCCACACGACGATGATCAACGGCATTGGCGTCGTCGGCTGGGGCGTGGGCGGCATCGAGGCCGAGGCCGGCATGCTGGGCCAGCCGGTCTATTTCCTGACGCCCGATGTGGTCGGTTTCGAGATGACGGGGGCCTTGCGCGAGGGCGTCACCGCCACCGACCTGGTGCTGACGGTGACCGAAATCCTGCGCCGCGAGAAGGTGGTGGGCAGCTTCGTCGAGTTCTTCGGCCCCGGCGTGGCCCGCCTGAGCCTGCCGGACCGCGCGACCATAGGCAATATGGCGCCCGAGTACGGCGCGACGATGGGCTTCTTCCCGGTCGATGAGAAGACGATCGAATACTTCGAGGGCACCGGCCGCACCAAGCGCGAGATCGAGGCCTTCGAGGCCTACTTCCGGGCGCAGGAGCTGTTCGGCATTCCCGGCACGCCGCAATTCAACGGTACTGTGGACTACACCCGCGTCGTCAGCCTCGATCTGGGCACGGTCGTGCCCTCGCTGGCTGGCCCCAAGCGCCCGCAGGACCGGATAGCGATCACGAACCTGTCCCGGCAGTTCGGCGAGCTGCTCAGCAAGCCCACGGCCGAGAACGGCTTCAACCAGCCGGTCGATGCGCTGCAGACCAAGGTCACCACCAGCAACGGCATCGACCTGCGCCACGGCGACATCCTGATCGCCGCCATCACCTCCTGCACCAACACCTCCAACCCCGGCGTGATGCTGGCCGCCGGCCTACTGGCCAAGAAGGCCGTCGAGGCGGGGCTCAAGGTCTCGCCCAAGATCAAGACCTCGCTGGCCCCGGGCTCGCGCATCGTCACCGAGTACCTGGAGAACGCCGGCCTCCTGCCCTACCTTGAGAAGCTCGGCTTCAACGTCGCCGCCTATGGCTGCACCACCTGCATAGGCAATGCCGGCGACCTGATTCCCGAGTTCAACGAGGCCATCACCCAGCATGACCTGGTCTGCGCCGCCGTGCTGTCGGGCAACCGCAATTTCGAGGCGCGCATCCACCCCAATATCAAGGCCAACTTCCTGGCCTCGCCGCCGCTGGTGGTGGCCTACGCGCTGGCCGGCAGCGTGACCCGCGATCTGATGACCGAGCCGATTGGCAAGGGTAAGGGCGGGCGAGACGTGTACCTGGGCGACATCTGGCCGACCAGCGAGGAGGTGCACAAGCTGATGCGCTTCGCGATGCGCCCCAAGGCCTTCCGCGAGAACTACGCCCGCGTCGCCACCAAGCCCGGCAAGCTCTGGCAGAAGATCAACAGCACCACCGGACAGGTCTATGACTGGCCGGTCAGCAGCTATATCGCCGAACCGCCCTTCTTCCAGGGCTTCGACATGCAGCCCAAAGGCGGCGCGGCCCGCATCACCGGCGCCCGTGTGATGGCCCTGTTCGGCGACTCGATCACCACCGACCACATCTCGCCGGCCGGCGCGATCAAGGAGGCCTCGCCCGGCGGCCAGTACCTGCTGTCACGCGGCGTGAGCAAGGCCGACTTCAACAGCTACGGCTCGCGCCGCGGCCACCACGAGGTGATGATGCGCGGCACCTTCGCCAATGTGCGACTGAAGAACCTGATGATTCCGCCCAAGGCCGACGGCAGCCGCGAGGAAGGCGGCTACACGCTGTTCCAGCCCTCGGGCGACAAGCGCTTCATCTACGACGCCGCGATGCAGTACATCGCTGATGGCACGCCGACGGTGGTCTTCGGCGGCGAGGAATACGGCACCGGCTCCAGCCGCGACTGGGCCGCCAAGGGCACGCAGCTCCTGGGCATCAAGGCCGTGGTGGCGCGCAGCTTCGAGCGCATCCACCGCGCCAATCTGGTCGGCATGGGCGTGTTGCCGCTGCAGTTCCTGGGCGCAGACAGCTGGGAGACCTTGTGCCTGACCGGCAACGAGGTGATTGATATCGATGTTGGCGACGACATCAAACCCCAGGCCGACGCGCTGCTGCGCATCACGCGAGCGGACGGCAGTGTGCGCGAGGTGACTCTGCGCCTGCGCATCGATACCGCCATCGAGGTCGAGTACTACCGGCATGGCGGCATCCTGCCGTTTGTGCTGAGGCAGTTGCTGGCGGCTTGAGTCGGCAGTTCCAGGCTGATCCAGGGCGGTGGCGGCGCAGGCCCAGCCCCGCCAGCCGCCGGGCTTCAGTGCGGGGGTCGCCCTTGCTGGGCGACTTCCCTGCGGTGCTCGCAGCTTGGGCCGGTCGCGTAACTCGCACCCGTTCACTTCGCTCACTAAGCTCGGACAAACGCGCCCAGTCGGTTTATCGATCCGCACGCTGGCGCGTGCTGGCCCAAGCCGCTGCGCTCCTCGGCCCCGCACAGGCGCCCGTCAGCTGACGGGGCTGTGCCTGCGCGGATGCGCCGTGGCGAAGGATCAGAAGAACCCCAGCTTGTCCGGCGAGTAGCTGACCAGCAGGTTCTTGGTCTGCTGGTAGTGGTCCAGCATCATCTTGTGGGTCTCGCGGCCGATGCCGGATTCCTTGTAGCCGCCGAAGGTCGCATGGGCCGGGTAGGCGTGGTAGCAGTTGGTCCAGACGCGGCCGGCCTGGATGCCGCGGCCAAAGCGGTAGGCGCGGCTGCCGTCGCGGGTCCAGACGCCGGCGCCCAGGCCGTAGGGCGTGTCGTTGGCGATCTGCATCGCCTCGGCCTCGTCCCTGAAGGTGGTCACGGCCAGCACCGGGCCGAAGATCTCTTCGCGGAAGATGCGCATCTGGTTGTTGCCCTGGAACAGCGTGGGCTGGACGTAGTAGCCGCCGGCCAGATCGCCGGGCAGCTGCGCGAGGTCGCCGCCGATCAGCAGCTTGGCGCCTTCCTCCTTGCCCAGGGCCATATAGCTCATGATCTTGTCCATCTGCATGGCGGACGCCTGCGCGCCCATCATCGTCTCGGTGTCCAGCGGGCTGCCCTGCTTGATGGCGGCCACGCGCTTGAGGGCGCGCTCGATGAAACGGTCGTAGATCGATTCCTGGATCAGCGCACGCGAGGGGCAGGTGCAGACCTCGCCCTGGTTGAAGGCGAACAGCACCAGGCCCTCGATCGCCTTGTCCAGAAAGGCGTCGTCGGCCGCGGCCACGTCCTCGAAGAAGATGTTGGGGCTCTTGCCGCCCAGCTCCAGGGTGGCCGGAATCAGGTTGGTGGCCGCCGCCTGCGCGATCACGCGGCCGGTGGCCGTCGAGCCGGTGAAGGCGATCTTGGCGATGCGCTTGCTTTCTGCCAGCGGGATGCCGGCCTCGCGGCCATAGCCGTTGACGATGTTCAGCACGCCCGGCGGCAGCAGGTCGGCGATCAGCTCGGCCATCACCAGGATGCTGATCGGTGTGCTCTCGGCCGGCTTGAGCACCACGCAGTTGCCCGCGCCCATGGCCGGCGCCAGCTTCCAGGCTGCCATCAAGAGCGGGAAGTTCCAGGGAATGATCTGACCGACGACGCCCAGCGGCTCGTGGAAGTGATAGGCCACCGTGCTCTCGTCGATCTGGCTCAGAGCCCCCTCCTGAGCGCGCAGGCAACCGGCGAAGTAGCGGAAATGGTCGACGGTCAGCGGCACGTCGGCGTTCAAGGTCTCGCGCATCGGCTTGCCGTTGTCCACCGTCTCGGCGTAGGCCAGCATCTCGATGCTCTGCTCGAGACGGTCGGCAATCTTCAGCAGGATGTTGGCGCGCTCGCCGGCCGCCGTACGGCCCCATTGCGGCGCGGCCTTGTGGGCAGCGTCCAGCGCCAGCTCGATGTCTTCGGCACCTGAGCGGGCGGCCTGGGTGTAGGGCTTGCCGGTGATGGGCGTGATGACGTCGAAGTATTGGCCCTTGACCGGAGGCACGAAGCGGCCGCCGATGAAGTTGTCGTAGCGAGCCTTGAACTGGACCTTGGCCTCGGGGGTGTTCGGGTTGGCGTAAAGCATGGTGTTTTCTGTCTCCGTTGGGTGGTTTGTGCAGGGTTGCCCCTGCCCGCCCTTCGCACGGCCTGTGCCAGCGCTGTTCCGTCTGAAAAGCGGCATTTCACGGCGCAAACCGGAGGCAAATCCGGTTCGGCGTTGTCACTGCGCTGTTCCACGGCGGCGCACTGTCACGAAAGAGGACAGTCAGCTGCGCTGTCTATGCTGAAACGCTTGCCGGCTTGCCGCCACGACCTAAGCTGCGATGGAAAGCAGAAAATTTCGCTAGTTGGAGACAACCATGGCTGCATCACCGGTGGCGGCACGCGCCACGCCCGCCTGGCTGCGAAAGGCGCGACGGCAATTGCTGGAGGCAGGGGCCCCTATCGATGGCCCCGACCATCAGGGCCTGCTGCGTTCCTGGCAGCGCAGCATGGGCTACGGCCTTCCCAGTACCGGCCGCGTGGCCGATGCACCGCACGCTTCGGCGGCGCAGCTGCAGCGAGCCCAGGCAGCACAGCGCGAGCTGATGAGCCATGCCCGGCCGGTGATGGAGTTCCTGTTCGAGCAGACGCGCGGCTCCGACAGCATGGTCATCCTGGCCGACTCGCAGGGCATGCTCTTGCATGCGCTCGGCGACCCCCACTTCGTGAACCGCGCCGAGCGCGTCGCGCTGCGCCCCGGCGCAAACTGGCATGAGCAATGGCGCGGCACCAATGCCATCGGCACCGCCCTGGCCGATCAGACGGCCGTGGTCGTGCACGGTGGCGAGCACTATCTGGCCCGCAATGGCTTCCTGACCTGCACCGCCGCGCCCATCGTCGACTCAAGTGGCCGACTGCTGGGCTTGCTCGATGTCTCGGGCGACCACCGCGGCTACCACCCGCACACCTTGGGCCTGGTGCGCTCGGCCGCGCGGATGATCGAGCACCGGCTGTTCGACACCCGCCACGGCGGCGGTCTGCGTCTGCGCCTGCATGCCCAGGCCGAGGGCATTGGTACCCTGACCGAGATGCTGCTGGCCGTATCGCCGGAGGGCTGGATCATAGGCGCCAATGCCCAGGCGCTGACCCAGCTGGCTTCCTTAGGATTGCGCCAGACGGACATCGGCCAGATCATGGTGGGCCGCGTGCTGGCGCTCGACACCGACACGCTGCACGGCTGGTGCCTGCGCCCCAGCAGCGTGCCGCGCAACCTGCAACCCACCGACGGTTGCGGGGTCTGGGCACGCATCGAGCCGGGCCGCCAGATCCCAGGCCGCACGCCGCTGTCACCCAAGCCGGCCACGGTCGTCCACCGCGACGCCCTGGCCGAGCTGGAAAGCGGCGACCCGACGATGCAGGCGGCCATCAGCCGCGCCCGCTGCGTGCTCGGCAAGCCCATCGCCCTGCTGCTGCAGGGCGAGACCGGTGTCGGCAAGGAGGTGTTCGCGCGCGCCATCCACGCCAGCGGCCCACGGCGCGACGCGCCCTGGGTGGCGGTCAACTGCACCGCGCTGCCCGAGACCCTGATCGAAGCCGAGCTGTTCGGCTATCGGGCAGGCGCCTTCACCGGGGCCCACCGCGACGGCGCGCAGGGGCGCATACGCGAGGCCCAAGGCGGCACCCTGTTCCTTGACGAGATCGGCGACATGCCGCTGGCCGTGCAGGGCCGGCTGCTGCGGGTGCTGCAGGAGCGCCAGGTCACTCCCTTGGGCGGCGGCAAGCCAGTTGCGGTGGACTTCGCGCTGATCTGCGCCAGCCACCGCCGGCTGCGCGAGGAGATGCAGGCCGGGCGCTTCCGCGAAGACCTGTACTACCGCATCAACGGCCTGAGCCTGCAACTGCCCGCGCTGCGCGAGCGCCAGGACCTGCCGGCGCTGAGTGCGTCCATGCTGGCCCGCATCACGCCTGGCCGCGGCATCGCGCTGGCGCCCGATCTGGCCCGCGCCTTCGCCGGCCATCGCTGGCCCGGCAATCTGCGCCAGCTGCAGAACGCGCTGCAAACCGCTTGCGCCTTGATGGCCGAGGATGAAACCGAGCTGGGCTGGGCCCATCTGCCGGACGATCTGACCGAAGACTTGAGCGCCGATCTGCCGTCAAAGCAGGTGGTAGATGCCGATGCCGATCTGCGCCTGCAGTCGGATCAGCTGATCGCCCGTACCGTCCAGGCCTGCGCCGGCAATCTGTCGGAGGCGGCGCGGCGGCTGGGCATCAGCCGCAACACGCTGTATCGCAAGCTGAAGACCGCCGCGGCCTGAAGCGCTCAGCCGTGCGGCAGTTGCACCGGCTCCGCCAGGTCCTCGACGCTCAGGCCCTGCTGGGCCAGCAGGGCCTGCAGCGCCGGCAGCAGCGGGCCCAGGCGCTCGTCGATGGCGTCGCGCACGGTATCGACGAAGACTTGTGTCTGGCGCTCGATCTCGATGTTCAGGCTCGCGCCCTCGACCTTGTCGCCGAAGGTGGTCATGCGCAGCGTCTCGGGAATCAACCAGACCTCGAACCATCCGGCCTTGCCCGGCTCACGGTGGGCCTCGGCCACCGTCAGGCTGGCGCCGTTGATGGCGATATAGCCTTTGGCGAAGATGTAGCGCATCCAGCGCGGCGGCACGGTGATGCGCAGAACATGGTTGTTCTCGGGCCGGCGGACTTCAGCGATCGTGCCCATGAAGTCCACATGGCCCGACAGCGGATGGCCGCCGATCTCGGCGCCGTCACGGGCGGCGCGTTCGACGTTGAGCGGGCTGCCCTGGCCCAGCCCGGCCAGCGTGGTCAGCGACAGGCTCTGCTGCATCACGTCGAAATCGGCGCGCTCACCCTCATGCAGAGCCGTGACGGTCAGGCAGACGCCATCGCAGGACACGCTGGCGCCGATCTCCAGGCCGCTGCAAAAGCCCGCCGGAAACTGCAGCGTGAAGCTGCGCAGGCCGGGGCGGTCGGTGATGGCGGCCACGCTGGCCACGCCTTGAACAATGCCGGTGAACATGGATCGTCTGAGTGCAAATGCGGTGAAGCCGACCAGCTTACCAGCTGACCTCGCGCTCCGGCGTCGAGCCGATCTTGTGGATGGACAGGTCGGCGCCCTCGAACTCCTCCTCCTGACTCAGGCGCAGGCCCACCGCCTTCTTCAACACGCCATAGACAAGCAGCCCGCCAACAAAGGCCCAGGCCACACCGGCCAGTGTGCCCAGAAGCTGGGACCAGAGGCTGACGCCGCCGATGCCGCCCAGCGCCGACTGGCCGAAGATGCCGCAGGCAACGCCGCCCCAGGCGCCGCAGAGACCGTGCAGCGGCCAGACGCCCAGCACGTCGTCGATCTTCCAGCGGTTCTGCGTCAGGGTGAACAGCTTGACGAAGATGAAACCGGCCACGCCGCCGACGACGAGCGCGCCGACCGGGTGCATCAGATCCGAGCCGGCACAGACAGCCACCAGGCCGGCCAGCGGGCCGTTGTAGGCAAAGCCGGGGTCGTTGCGGCCCAGCAGCGTGGCGACCAGCGTGCCGCCGACCATGGCCATCAGCGAGTTCACCGCCACCAGCCCGCTGAGCTTGTCCAGCGTCTGCGCGCTCATCACATTGAAGCCGAACCAGCCCACCGCCAGCACCCAGGCGCCCAGAGCCAGGAAGGGGATGCTGGATGGCGGATGGGCGCTGATGGCGCCATCCCTGCGGTAGCGGTTCAACCGCGGGCCCAGCAGCAGCACGGCCGCCAGGCCTATCCAGCCACCGACCGCGTGGACAACGACGCTACCGGCGAAGTCATGGAACTCGGCACCGAACTGCGCCTTCAGCCAGGGCTGGAAGCCAAGGGCCTGGTTCCATGCAACGCCCTCGAAGACCGGATAGACCAGGCCGACGATCACCGCTGTGGCCACCAGCTGCGGGCCGAAGCGGGCGCGCTCGGCAATGCCGCCGGAAACGATGGCCGGAATCGCCGCGGCAAAGGTCAGCAGGAAGAAGAACTTGACCAGCTCGTAGCCATTCTTTGCCGCCAGCGTCTCGGCGCCGGTGAAGAAATGCGTGCCGTAGGCCACCGTGTAGCCGATCAGGAAATAGGCGATGGTGGACACCGCGAAGTCCACGAGGATCTTGACCAGGGCATTGACCTGGTTCTTCTTGCGCACCGTGCCCAGCTCCAGGAAAGCAAAGCCCGCATGCATCGCCAGCACCATGATGGCGCCAAGCAGAATAAAGAGCGCATCTGCGCCCTGCTTGAAGTTCTCCACAACCGTCCTTTGCTGTTGGTGGTGCACCGACATGAGGCCGGCACGCACCAGAACAGCAAGAACGATGCCCAACACAGGGCACTCAATCGACGGTCAATCGCACCACAACGAGTCACAAGGCCCGAGATTGGTGCCGATCACGCACCATATTGTGGCGAGCAGTCGCTCAGACCCGTGGGCGGTGGTGGGTGAACAGCTGGTCCGAGAAGCCCACACTCAGCCGCTCGTCGGCCCAGTGCACCAGCGGGCGCTTGATCACGCTGGGCTGGGCCTGCATCAGCGCCGCGGCGCTGGCCTCGTCCACCACCGCCTCGCGGGTGCTCTCATCAAGCTTGCGCCAGGTCGTGCCGGCGCGGTTGACCAGGCGCTCCCAGCCCAGCTCGGCCATCCAGCGTGGCAGCTCGGCGGCGGGCACGCCGGCCTTCTTGTAGTCATGGAATTCATAGGGCAGGCCCTGCTGGTCCAGCCACTGGCGGGCGCGCTTGACCGTGTCGCAGTTCGGAATGCCGTAGAGCTTGATCATGGTGTGCTTGAGAAAGTGATTCGTCGATGGCCGGATTGTCATGCTGCACCCAAGTCCTCGCCCGTGGCAAGCCTTACCATAGCGCACGCCCACAGCTCCCATCCTCCCGGCTTCATGGTTCCCTGGCTGCAAGACCCGCAAGAGCCCTTCCCGCCCACAGCCAAGGCGTTGGGCCAGGACTCCGACGCGCCGGGCCTGCCGGCCGCCGGCGGCGAGCTGAGCCCGTGGCGGCTGCGCGAGGCCTATTCGCGCGGCATCTTCCCCTGGTATGGGCCGGGGCAGCCGGTGCTGTGGTGGAGCCCGGACCCGCGCATGGTGCTGCAGACGGCGCATTTCAAGCTGTCGCGCTCGCTGCGCAAGACGGTAGCGCGGTTTGCGCGCACGCCGGGCTGCGAGATCCTGGTCGATCGCGATCCGAGTGACACGATGCGCTGCTGCGCAGGTGCCCAGCGCGAGGGCCAGAACGGCACCTGGATCGTGCCCGAGATGCTGGACGCCTATGCGCAATGGGATTGCGTGCACGGCATAGAGACCTGGGTGGACGGCGAATTGGCCGGCGGGCTGTACGGCATCTCGCTGGGTCGGATGTTCTTCGGCGAGTCGATGTTCAGCCGCCGCAGCGACGCCTCGAAGATCGCGCTGGCGGCCCTGATCTGCCTGTGCCGCGAGGCGGGAATTGCCTGGATAGACTGCCAGCAGAACACGCGCCACCTGGCTTCGATGGGTGCCTTCGAGGTCACGCGCGACGCGTTCGAGCGGCATCTGTCCGAGGCCGTGCCATGGCCTGCGCCGCCGCAGTGGGCCTTCGAGCCGCGCTTGTGGCAGCATCTGGGCATCGCCCTGCCTGCTGCCTTGAACAGGCCCTATCCGTGACGCATCCGAAAGAGCTTCCGCTGTCTTCCCTGCAGTTCTATGCCACGGCGCCCTACCCGTGCAGCTACCTGCCGGACCGCCAGGCCCGCTCGCAGGTGGCCACGCCCAGCCACCTGATCCACGCCGACACCTATTCCAATCTGGTGGCGGCCGGCTTTCGGCGCAGCGGCCTGTTCACCTACCGGCCGCATTGCGACACCTGCAAGGCCTGCCTGCCGCTGCGCGTGCTGGTGGCCGAGTTCACGCCCAAGCGCAGCCAGCGCCGTGCGCAAAGAGCCCATCAGGACTTGCAGGTACGGGTGCTGAGGCTGGGCTTTCTGGCCGAGCACTACGAGCTCTATCTGCGCTATCAGGCCAGCCGCCATGTGGGCGGCGGCATGGACCATGACAGCGTCGACCAGTACACCCAGTTCCTGCTGCAAAGCCGCATCAACTCGCGCCTGGTCGAGTTCCGCGAACCGACGGAAGACGGTTCACTGGGCGTGCTGAAGATGGTGTCGATACTGGATGTGCTCAACGACGGCCTGTCGGCGGTCTACACCTTCTACGAGCCCGACGACGAGGCCAGTTATGGCACCTACAACGTGCTGTGGCAGATCGCCCAGGCTCGCGAACTGGGCCTGCCCTATCTGTACCTGGGTTACTGGATAGGTCAGAGCCGCAAGATGGCCTACAAGGCCCGGTTCCGCCCGGCCGAACTGCTGGTGGACGGGCGCTGGCAGCGCAGCAGCGACGAACTGCAGACTGCGCTGGCGGCAAACAGCTGACGATTAACGGATCGTCAACACCGGCACGCCGCAATGCGCCATCACCTTGGTGGCCACCGAGCCCATCACCAGATTGCCCAGCGT
>Ga0187845_1000589_pt1 | contig 21745 bp, 16 predicted proteins | sample SpaLakP09_SKY_68_FD_134515 | JGI IMG/M metagenome (GOLD analysis project Ga0187845, IMG submission 134515) | Oligotrophic lake water microbial communities from Sparkling Lake, Wisconsin, USA - SP09_SKY_68 | ecosystem: Environmental > Aquatic > Freshwater > Lake | place: USA: Sparkling Lake... | reverse complement strand
CAGCGGCGTGCGCAATTGATGCGAAGCGTTGGACGTGAACTGGCGCAGCGAGCCTACCGCCCTTTCGGCCCGCGCCATCAGCGCATTATAGGCGCGCGCGATCATCTGCGCCTCACGCGGGCCATCGCCATCGGGCAGGCGCCGAAAATGCAGCGGATCGCGAGGGCTTGATGCAATCCGGTCGGTCAGCGTGGCAAAGGGGATCAGCCCCCATGCCAGCGCCGAATAGAACAGCACCAGCGCGATCAGCGTGACCAGCACACTGGCGCTGACCACCCGTTGCAGGGCGACGCGCGTGGACATTTCCCGGTTTTCCAGAAAATCGGCCACCTGCACCGCGACCAGATGACCGTTGCGCGTCAGGCGGCGCATTTCCGTGGCGATGCGCACCGGGCGGCCATTGAGCATGCCATCATGCAGGTAGGCCGGTTGCACCACCCCTTCGGCATCGCGCGGATCGACATAGCCGCGCGTCAGCACCGGATCGCGCGAGGTGAGCGTAAACCTTGCGCCCGGATGCAGCGGGCCGGTCAACCGCCCATCCGCCGAATAATCGGGCGGCGGCAACAGATCGGCGCGCCCCGCGATCAGGCGTTGGCCATCATGGATGCTGTAATGCGTGACCGGCGCGGATCGGCGCTGCAACAGGCCCACGGCCAGCGGCAGCAAGCGCTCCTGAAGGATCGCATCATAATTGACCGCCCGGCTGATCAGGCGGGTGGACCCCACCAGAATCCGATCCGAAGTATCATTCATCGAGGAATCGATCATCCAGCAGGTGATCGTGGCAAAAATCGTGACCAGCGCCACCAAAGGCACCATCACCACCACGGTCAGATACCCGCGCAGCGACCGTGGCAACAGGCCCGCCTTAATGGGCATCGATCATATAGCCCAGCCCGCGCACCGTATGGATGGTCGGCCCATCGGGGCTGAGTTTGCGGCGCAGGCGGCCCACGTAAACCTCCAGCGCATTGGGCGCAACCGCTTCGGACAGGGCAAAGACTTCGGCCGCCATGCGATCCTTGGGCACCACCTTGCCCGGCCGCCCCATCAAGGTTTCCAGCACGGCCATTTCGCGGCGGCGCAGATCAATCGGCGCATCGCCCAGTTCCACCCGCCGCGTCGAGCGATCCAGCGTCAGCGCGCCCACCCGCAATACCGGATCGGGGCTGCCGACGCTGCGCCGGACCAGCGCGCGGACCCGCGATTCCATCTCGCGCGGGTGAAACGGCTTGGCCATGTAATCATCCGCGCCGTAATCGAGCCCGGCGACCCGATCATCCACCGCATCGCGGGCGGTCACAATCATGATCGGGGTGGTATCGCCGCTGCGGCGCAGATTCTTGAGCAATTCCAGCCCGTCGCCATCGGGCAGGCCAAGATCCAGAATGATCGCATTGAACGGGTCGGCGGCGGCAAAGGCCACCGCATCCTCGCAATTGTGAGCAACATCAACCGCAAAGCTGGCGGCCTCCAGCGAGGCGGCCATACCGCGCGCGAGGCGCGGATCATCCTCCACGATCAGAATGCGCATGATGTTTGTCTCCAGACCCCGATGCCGCGACCGAAAACGACACCCCCATTGGCGGGCCGCTATCATGAAACCGCGCCCTATTGTGCAAAAATACGCAAAACGCGCATCCCTCCCCGCCCCGGCATGACAGCTTGATGACAGGGACGCCCCCCTAACCTGCGACTTGCGAGAGGACGGGCCGGGTAGCCACCAACACCGAAACGCAAACCGAAACGCAAATCGAAACAGGGCCACCACGGATCATGCCGCCCGGCAGAAGGCAGGCAAAGACCATGGCAGGCAGGAGGCGGTTTGCGGGTCGCAAATGAGGGATCGATTATGAACACCAAGCTTTGTGCAGCACTGCTGCTTTCTGTTTCGGCGCTGGCGGTCACCCCCGCGATGGCGCAAACGGCGGGTCAGGGCGATGACATTGTGGTCACCGCATTGAAGCGCGAAACCCGCGTGCAGGACACCCCGCTGGCCATCACCGCGATGAGCGGCAACATGCTCAACAACATGGGCGCCAGCGGCATTGCCGATGTGGCGCGCTCGGTGCCCAGCCTCAACCTGCTGGCCAGTGAATCGGGCCGTACCCGCGTATCGATCCGCGGCATTCAGACCGCTGGTGAAGCCACGGTCGGCGTCTATTTCGGCGAAGTTCCGCTGACCGGTCCTGCCGGCACCACCTCGGACCCCTCGGGCTCGACCCCCAACCTCAACCTGTTCGACACCGAGCGCCTCGAAGTGCTGCGCGGGCCGCAGGGCACGCTGTATGGTTCGGGCTCGATGGGCGGCACGTTGCGCGTCCTGTTCAAGCAGGCCAACCTGAAAAAGTATGAAGCCACCGTCGATGCGGGCGCGGAAAGCACCAAGGATGGCGGTTTTGGCTATAGCATCAAGGGCGCCGTCAACGTCCCGATCATCGAGGATATGCTGGCCGCCCGTCTGGTGCTCTATCGCCAGCGCACCGGCGGCTTTGTCGATGATCCCTCGATCAGCCGTTATAACATGAACAGCGTCGTCACCACGGGCGGCCGGGTGATGCTGGGCTTCCGTCCGACCAACAATCTGCGCATCAATTTCATGGGCATCATTCAGGATCAGCACACGGGCGGCACGTCGCTCTGGGCGCCTTCGGTGGGCAATTACACCTCGGGCCTGCGCATCTATACGCCCGCCATCGACAAGCAGAAGATCTTCTCGCTCGACACCAAATGGACGACGCCCATCGGCACGATCTCGCTGGCCAATGGTTACTATCGCTGGGATGTGCGCCAGACCAACGATAACAGCGACAATTACCAGTCGGTGGCCAATTCCTATCGCTATTGCGGATTGTTCCAGAACACCTATTCCGGCTCGCTGCTGCAAACGGGCGCGTCGGGCACCACCACCGCGTCGAGCAATTGCGCAACGGCGGCGGGCGGCTATTCTTCGGCCCAATTGCGCGCCAATTATCTGGGCTGGGCGAACAACCAGATGCCCATCGGCAATTATCAGCCGCGCTGGGTGGAAAATCTCACCAACGAATTGCGCATCAATTCCGACGGCAAGGGCCGTTTGAACTATACGCTGGGCGCCTTCTTTGAAAACCGCAAGGACCGGGTGGATACGACCGTGTTTGCGGGCGTTCCGGGCACCGGCGAAATGCGCAGCCCGCTGGTCGATCTGGGCTCGCGCTTTGTGCGCGATGTCATCAACCAGGCCGCGCAATTTGGTGAACTGTCCTATCGCCCCTCGACATACTGAGCGTTACGGCGGGTCTGCGCCACTATCATTACAACAAGATTGTGGGCGGCGCTTATCTTGGCTACAACTATTTCAACGGCCAGACGCCGATGAATTATGTCGAGGTCAACGCCAACGCCGATGGCTTTATCCAGAAGTACAACGTTGAACTGAAGCCCAACCGCAACCTGATGATCTATGCCACCGCATCGCAGGGTTTCCGCCCCGGCGGCGCGAACCTGACGCCGGGCATCCCCGCCTCGGCAACGCAATATAAGGCGGACTCGCTGTGGAACTATGAACTGGGCCTCAAGACCCAGTGGTTTGATCGCAAGCTGACCTTCAACGTCGATGCCTATCGCATCGACTGGACCAACATGCAGACCTCGGTTCAGGCAACTTATGGCAATTTCAGCTATATCAGCAATGTGGGCGCCGCCCGCATCGAAGGTTTCGAGGCTGAACTGAGCGGCACGCCCACCAAGGGCCTGTTCCTCAACGGCTCGCTCTCGGTGGTCTATCCGCGCCTGACCGCCGATCAGGTCAATTCCGAAGTGACGGCGGCGGGCCGGGTCGGCAACATCCTGACCGGCATTCCGCGCACCACCGCCAATGCCGGCGCTGAATATGGCTGGACCATCAACAGCGACTGGAAGGGCATGATGCGGGCCGATTTCACCTATACCGGCAAGATGACGACCCAGCTCAACCCGACCAACGCGCTTTATCGCACCTATGGCAAATATTCGCAGGTCAACCTGCGCGCCGGCGTCGAGAACGAGCGTTACGGCGTCTATGTCTATGTGCGTAACCTGCTCGATGCCTCGGCGGTCAGTTACTATTCGGCGGTCAGCGGCGTGGCCGATTACATCGCCACCACGACGCCGCGCACCATCGGCGTCAACCTGCGCGGCAATTTCTAAGTGAGGATGTCTGATATGCGTAATTCTCTGTTTGCCTTTGCTTCGCTGGCCGCTGTGGCGCTGATCGCGCCGCAGGCCAGTGCGGCCACCCCCGAAGAGGCCGCCGCCAAGGCGCTGCTCAAAAGCCCCAAATTCGCCAAGGCGACCGCCTCGCTGGCGGGCGATTATGACCGGATCGTCAAGGACATCATCACCCTGACCGAAATCGCCGCCCCTCCGTTCAAGGAAAAGGCGCGCGGTGAAGCCTATCTGGCCATGCTCAAGGCCGAGGGTCTTGAGGATGTCGAAATGGACGGCGTGGGCAATGTGATGGGCCTGCGTCGCGGGACCGGCGGGGCAAAAGGTGAAGCCACGCCCCTGATCGTCATCACCGCCCACCTCGATACGGTGTTTCCCGAGGGCACCAATGTAAAGGTGCGCCGCGATGGCGACACGCTCTATGCCCCCGGCATTGGCGATGACACATGCAGCCTGCCCGTCCTGCTGGCTTTCATCCGCGCGATGAAGGCGGGCGCGTTCTCGACCAAGGCCGACATCCTGTTCATGGGCAATGTGGGCGAAGAAGGTCCGGGCGACCTGCGCGGCGTGCGCTACCTGTTCTCGCAGGGCAAGTATAAGGACCGCATCACCCATTTCATCAGCTTTGAACCCGGCCAGCCTGAGCGCATCACCAACGCGGGCACCGGTTCGCGCCGTTACAAGGTGACCTTCAACGGTCCGGGCGGGCATTCGATGGGCGATTTCGGTCTGGTCAACCCGGCCTATGCAATGGCCAATGCGATGGTCGGCTTTGCCAAGATGCAGGTGCCCAGCGATCCCAAGACCGTCTATAATGTCGGCATTGTCGAGGGCGGCACCTCGGTCAACTCGATCCCCTTTGCTACGGCCATGACCATCGACATGCGCTCGAACGGCAAGGCGGAACTGGATGCGGAAGAAAAGACCTTCCTCGCCATCCTGCCCGAAGCAGTGGCGGCCGAAAACGCCGCGCGGTCGACCGCCAAGGGCAAGATCACCTATGACGCCAAGCTGGTGGGCGACCGTCCGGGCGGCACCACGCCGATGGACGCGCGCATCGTCAAGGTGGCCGATGCCGTCGCCAAGGCCAGCGGCTTTTCGCCCAAGTACAGCGCGGGATCGACCGACAGCAACATCCCGATGAGCAAGGGCATTTCGGCGATCACGCTGGGTTCGGGCTTTGAAACCTTCCGCAACCACTCGCTGGACGAAGGGCTCAAGCTGGAAAAGCCGGTCAACCTGCGCAACTTCAACAATGAACTGGCCACCGTGCTGGTTCTGGCCGAAGCGAAGTAAGCAGGAGGAGGGATCAGGGTATGAAGATCTGGCTGACATTGCTGGGCAGCGCGTCCCTCGCCATGGGTTCCCTCACCATGGCCGCTGCGCCCAAGCCGGTCAGCCGTCCGGTCGAGCAGGACAATCGGACCATAGTATGGTTCGACAATGACTTTCTCGGCCCCGGACAGAGCAATCTTCAGGCCCTGATCCCTTTGATCCGCGACCCTGCGGTCCACCTTCTGGGCATTGGCGTCGTCACCGGCGACCAATGGCTGGAAGAGGAGACGAACCACGCTTTGCGTTTCCTCGAAATCGCCGGGCGGCCCGATGTGCCGGTGGCGCGGGGCGCGCAGACGCCGCTCATCCGATCCTTGCCCGAAATGAAGGCATGGGAGGCCCGTTTCGGCGCCATTCCATGGAAGGGCGCATGGAACGCCCCCAAACCGGGGCGCAATTACCATCCCGAAGACCCCGATCTGGTTCCCCCCATGGTCGAAGGCGCACCGACCACCAAGCCGGTCGCGCAGGATGCCGTGCATCGCCTGATTGATCAGGTCCGCGCCCATCCGGGCCAAGTGACGATCATCTGTGCCGGGCCGCTGACCAATATCGCGCTGGCCTTGCGCATCGCGCCCGATCTGGCCACCAAGGCCAAGGGCATCGTCATGCAGGGCGGCGGCTATGACATGCAGGCCGCGCGCGTGCTGGACAATGCCGATTATGCCACCGATTTCAACTTCATCTTCGATCCCGAAGCGGCCCATATCGTGCTGACCGCGCCGTGGAAAAAGATCACCGTGGTCGGCAATGTCACCACCTCGGCGCGCATGACCAAGGCCCTTGCCGATCAGATCGGCACATCGGGCACGCCGACGGCGCGCTATATCGCGCAATATGCCCGCATCGATCAGCCCTTGTGGGATGAAATGACCGTGGCCGTGGCGCTCGACCCAACCCTTATCACCAAGAAATTCACCGCCCGCATGGATGTCGATCTGATGCCCGGCGCAGGCTATGGCACGGCGCAGATCTGGAAAGATGATCTTGCCCCGCATCGCGGCGAGCAGATGGTCGAGGTCGTCGAAACCATCGACGTTCCTCGCTTTATCGCCCGCTTTACCGCGCAGGCCCGCCAATGATCGCAAACCTCTGGCGCCGGCGTCTTGCCGAACGCCACACCACCCTGCCGCGCGAAGCCGTGGCGGGGCTGACGAGTTTTATGGCTTCGGCCTATCTGGTGGTGGTGATCCCGCGCCTGCTCTCGGGCGGCGGCATGGATCAGGCGGCGGCCACCACCGCCACGCTGGTCGTGATGGCGCTGGGCAGTCTGGCGATGGGGCTTTACGCCAACCTGCCCTTTATCGTCGGACCCGGGATTGGCGGAGCGGCCCTGCTCGGCATTACGCTGACGCAGGTTGAGCATCTGTCATGGCAGGCTTCGCTGGGCATTGCGATGGCCTCGGGCGTGCTGTTCACGCTGTTGACGGTGACGGGCGCGCGCGGCTGGGTGATGCGGCTGGTCCCGCGTGAGATCAAGCTGGGGCTGGGCGCTTCCATCGGCCTGTTCATCGCACTGCTGGGATGCCGCGATGCCGGCATGGTGGCGGTCAATGCCAAGACCAATGCGCTGTCTCTGGGCGATTTCACGCAACCCGGGCCGATCATGGCGCTGACCGGCCTTGGTGTGGCGGTGGCTTTGCAGGCGCGGCGCGTGCCGGGCGCGATCCTTGGCGGGATCGTGGCGGCGGCGGTCCTGGGCGCGATGCTGGGCATAACCCATGCGCCCGCCAGCCCGCTCGGCCTGCCGCCATCGGTGGCGCCGGTGCTGGGCCATGTCGATTGGGCGGCGGTGTTTACGGTCAAGGCCCTGCCCTATCTCTTCGCCTATTTCGTCGCGGAATTCTTCTCCACCATGGGCACCACGTTGGCCGTGGGCGCCAAGGCTGGCCTGACCGATCATGATGGCAATCTGCCCCGGATCGACCGGCCCTTTCTGGTCGATGCTCTGGCCGCGACATTCGGTCCTGTTCTGGGCATTCCGGGGGGCACGGCGCTGGTGGAATCCGCCGCAGGGGCGACCGCTGGCGGACGTACCGGCCTTGTGCCGATCACCGCCTCGATCTGTTATCTCGCCTCGTTACTGGCCATTCCGCTGGCCATGGCCATCCCCAAACAGGCCACCGCCCCGGCGCTTATTCTGGTGGGCACGGGAATGATGGGATCGCTGCGGCAATTGAGCGGCGAGAGGCTGGATGAAACGCTGCCGCCGATCCTGATGCTGATGGCAACGCTGATCGCCAACAGCTTTGGCACCGGCATCGCGGTGGGCCTCGTCGCCTATGTGCTGGTCAGCCTGATCGGCGGGCGGGCGCGGCAGGTATCGCCGGGCCTCTTGCTGCTCGCCCTGCCCTTGGCCTATTACCTCTACACCACCGCCACCGGACATCGTTGAAACCTATGCCCATTGCCATGGAAGAAACGCTGGCGGTCCTGCCGCCCTCGGCCACGGGGCGGATGGTGACGCCCGATCAACGGGCCTTCTTCACCCGGCTGCCCAAGGTGGAATTGCATTGCCATCTGCTGGGCGCGATGCGCGAGGCAACCTTTCGCGATCTGGCGCAGCGTTATGACGCGCCGATCCCGGCTGATATGGCCGCTGGCCTCTATACGCGCGGGCGCAAGCCGGTGGGCGTCCTCCACGCCCTGCGCGCGATGGAGCAGCATCTGTTGCGCCGCCCGGAGGATCTGGCGCGGCTGGTGCGCGAATATCTGGAGGATGCCGCCGCCGATCACGTACGCCACGCCGAATTCTTCTGGAACCCCACCGCAACCCTCGCCGCCCACGCCATCCCTTATGCCGAGATCCAGCAGGCGATGGTCGAGGCCATGGAAGAGGCGCCTATCTCCTCGCTGCTGATCCCTGCCATTGACCGCGAGGCGCCGCCCGCCGAGGCAGAAGCCATGGTCGAGGCGATGCTGGCGAACCGCCACCCAAGCGTGGCGGGCATCGGCATCGATTACCGCGAGAATGATGGCCCGCCCGAATGGTTTGCGCCCGCCTATACGCTGGCGCGGCAAAATGGCCTGCGCGCCACGGCCCATGCGGGCGAATTCGGCATGCCATGGACCAATGTCGCCATCGCGGTCGATCAACTTGGTGTCGAGCGGATCGACCATGGCTATACCGTGATCGACAATCCGGCCTATGCGCAAAACCTGCGTGAACGGGGCATGGTGTTCACCGTGGTGCCGACCAATTCCTATTATCTGCGCACGATGTCGCCCGACGATTGGGCGCGGCATCATCCGATCCGCACCATGCTGGCCATGGGCCTGTCGATCCACCCCAACAGCGATGACCCGCAATTGCACCGCGTCAGCCCGGCGGGCGCATGGGAATTGATGTATAGCCATATGGGCGCGAGCCGCGATGATCTGCGCGCGATGATGATGGCGGGCCTCCGCGCCAGTTGGGCCGGCGAGGCGCAAAAGGCGGCATGGGCGGCGCAATGGCCGGGTGAATTCGACCTTCTGGCCGCGCAAGTGGCATGGGATGAGGATGCGGCAAGCCGTCGATAGAACCGCGCTATTTGCGGCTTTGCATCAGGGGCTGGATGCGCGTGCCGAAAGCCTCGACCCCTTCGACAAAATCATCGAAGGTCAACAGGACGCCCCCTGTATTGGGCACCAAAGCCATTTCATCGAGCATCCGCGCCACACTGGCATAAGAGCCGACCAGCGTGCCCATATTGATGTTCACCGCGCCCTCGGGCGCCGCCAGTTGGCGGACATTGGTGTCGGTGTTGACGGTGTCCTTGGCCCCCTGTTCGGCCAGCCAAGCGATCGCATCAAGGTCCACGCCATCGTTGTAACTTTTCCACTTGGCCATCGCTTCTTCGTCGGTTTCCGCCGCGATCACCATCACCAGCACAAAGACCTGAACCTCGCGCCCTGTCACGTCCAGCGCCTTGGCAAGGCGGTCGTTGTTGAAGGCAAAGGCGGTGGGCGTGTTGACGCCCTTGCCAAGGCAAAAGGCATAATCGGCCCATTTGGCGGAGAAAGCCAGACCCGCATCCGATGATCCCGCGCAGATGATCTTCATGTCACCCTCCGGCTGGGGCCGGACGCGGCAATCCTCCATCTGGTAATAATCGCCCTTGAAATCGGAGACCCCGTTGGCCCACAATTCGCGCAGGATATGGGCATATTCATCGAGCATCTGATAGCGGTTGCGGAAATGCTCATCGCCCGGCCACACGCCCATCTGGGTATATTCCGGCGGCTGCCATCCGGTGATGAGGTTGAGGCCAAAGCGTCCATGGCTGATGCTGTCGATGGTGGAGCACATGCGCGCGGCAAAGGCGGGCGGAATGATCAGTGTCGGGCAAGTGGCGAAAATCTTGATCTTTTCCGTCACCGCCGCCAGCCCTGCCATCAGCGTAAAGCTTTCCAGCCCATATTCCCAGAACTCGGTCTTGCCGCCAAAGCCGCGCAGTTTGATCATCGAGAGCAGGAAATCGAGCCCATATTTCTCCGCCCTTTGCGCGATCTCTTTGTTGAGGTCGAAGCTGGGGTGGTATTGCGGCGCGTTCTCGCTGATGAGCCAGCCATTGTTGTTGATGGGCACGAAAACGCCGACTTGCATGATGGTCTAGCTCCTCAGAAAATCGAGAACATCGCCCGCAAATGCGGCCGGATCGGTGACGTTGACGGCATGGCCACCCCATGAACTCACGATGCAGCGAGCATCGGGCAACAGCGCCTGAAGCCGGGCGGAATTGATCGAAGGCACCAGCAGATCATCACTCGCGCAGACGAGCAGGGTCGGCGCCATCACCGCAGCGCCCCAGTCGCGGCAATCAAAGCTGCGCGCCGCCGCGATGCGCTTTTCCATCACCGCATCGCCCGGCCAATGGGCAAGCTGATGCACCGCCTCCTCGCGCAACGCTCCATCCTGCTCGCTCAGCCAGTCGGGCGGGAAGAGGAACAAGGGCTGCGCCTCCAGATAGGCCGCCGCCCCGGCCTTGCGCAGCAGCGTCAGCCGCACATCAAAGCACCGCGCCGTCTGCGGATCAAGGCTGGCCCAGCCGTTGATGACCACGATCCGCTCCACCCGATCAGGCGCCGCGCGGGCGGCCTCCAGCGCAGCCATTCCGCCAATCGCATGACCTATGATGCCGGCCTGCGCGACGCCCAAAGCATCCATCAACGCCAGCATATCATCGCCCAGATCGCCCAGCGTCACCCTGTCGGGCAAGGCGCGGTCGCTGCGCCCCGTGCCACGATGGTCATAGGCAATGACGCGAAAATGCCCCGCCAGCGCGGCGATATTGGGCCGCCAATAGGAGGCCGATCCGCCCAGCCCGCTCGACAGGATCAGAGGCGGCGCATCGGGGCGCCCATGCTCTTCATAATAAAGGCCCGCCGCCTGTAGCATCAACCGGTATGCGCCACGCTGGCAATTTCAACCAGACAATCCTCTTTGACCAGATCGGCCCGGATACAATAGCGCGCCGGTTTGTTGCCGGGGAAATATTCCGCGTAAACCTGATTGAAGGCGGCATAATCGCTCAAATCTTTCAGGAAGATATGGTTCATCGCCACATCCTCCATGCTCGCCCCCGCCGCCGCCAGGGTAATCGCAATCACATCGAGCACATGGCGCGTCTGCGCCGCCGCATCGCCGATATGCAGGACCATGCCCCCCTCGCCCAGCGCCAGCACGCCCGAGACATAGACCGTATTGCCAGCCTTCGCCCCCGCAGAATAGGGCGCGATGGGCGTGGGAAATTGCGGCGGGTTGATCGGCTCAAAAGGCATCATGGCTCTCCCTTGGGCGTCTGGCCCAGACTGCCGCAAAAATCGCCCACCGTGCTGACCCAGCCGAAGAATTTCTCGACATTGTAGATCGTCGCCTGATGGACGAAATCGGGGCCCAGATGGTGAGTGGCATCCTCAAGCATCACGCTGAAATATTCGAGGTGGAACGCATCGCGCAGCGTCGATTCGACGCAGACATTGCTGGCGATGCCGACAAACACGATGGTCCTGATCCCGCGTGAACGCAGCACGCTGTCGAGTTGCGAGTTGAAAAAGGCGCTGTAGCGGGTCTTGTGGACGCGAATGTCGCCCGGTTGGGGCATCAGCGCATCGACCAGTTCATAATCCCAGCCCCCGCGCGCCAGCAGCTTGCCCTGTAAGTCTGGCCTTGCGCGCATAGTCTTCAAAGCATTGGATTTATGCCAGTTTGGTGATCCCGGCCCGCCCGCCTCGACATAATCGGCGTCCCAGCCATTTTGCAGAAAGACCACCTGAACCCCGGCGCCGCGCGCGGTATCCAGCACCTGAGCAATGCGCCCGATCACGCCCGCCGCGCCCGCAATGTCAAACCCGGCCAAATCGACATAGCCGCCGGGCGAGGCATAGGCGTTCTGCATGTCGATCACGACAATGGCCGTGGTTGCAGGATCAATCCGCATCGCTTCGGGCCGGGCGGGCAGGATGACGCCCTTGGCATTCCCAGACCCAAACGATGGATCGATAATGACCGTCATAACCGGCTCTCCTCGCGCGATTCGTCAAGCTTCCCAGAAACATGCCATCGACGCAAGCGCATAGGCCGCACCACAGCAAACCGGCCAAAGCGCCGATTGTCAGGATTCCTGCGACGAAGCGCGGCAAGTGCTATGGACCATGTCACAAAAAGCTTATATACTGCATGGTATGAAATTCGATTCCGACACTGTCGTCGCGCCTGCCGCATCGCATCGTGGACGCCCGCGACAGTTCTGTCCGGAAGCGGCGCTGACCGCTGCGCTCAAGGTGTTTTGGGAGCGCGGCTATGAAGGTGCCTCCCTGACCGAACTGACCGAGGCGATGGGGATTACAAGGCCGAGCCTTTACGCCTGCTTCGGCAATAAGGAAGCGCTGTTTCGCAAGGCGCTCGACCTCTATGAAAAGGAAAAGCTGGCCTATGTCCGCGCGGGTCTGACCGCGCCGACGGCCAAGGGCGTGGCCGAAGCCTTCCTGCGCGGTTCGCTGGCGATGCAGACCGGCAATGATCCGCGCGGCTGCCTCAGCGTGGTCAGCGCGGTGGCCTGCACCAATTATGCCGACTCGATCCGGGATGAAATCGTATCGCTGCGCATGGCGACCGATCACGCGATGGTCGAACGGTTCGAGCGCGCCCAAAAGGAAGGCGATTTCCCCCCCGGCGTCGATCCGGCGGCTCTGGCAACCTATCTCATGGCCATCCTGCAAGGCATGGCCGTTCAGGCCCGTTCCGGCACCACGGTGGAGGAACTGGAGCGCCTGATCGAGACGACACTGGCAATATGGCCCGGCCGATAGGGTAAAATTTTAGCGTTTTTTCAAAGGTATGATAAAAAAGTACCGAGCGGTATAGAAATCCGGTTGACGGTCACGCCATCCCATTCTATACCGTTTGGTATTGAAAGGGCGCAGGGCGATAACCCCCCGTCCCCCAAGCGCAGGATAGTCCCATCCTGCCCGACCTGACCCTTTCAATGGGCGCCCGAACAGCGCGTCCGACCTAGGCCCGGCGTTCACCCCAACGCCGCTGGCCCAAACCGGTTCCCGTCCGGGGCGCGATCCCCCCACCCCCCCCCATGCGTTGCGGACGGGGCCGGTTTTTTCATTCCTTGCGCGGGCCCAATCGCCCGCCCTTTCATCTTTACCCGGCGCGCCGGGGAAGGCCTGTTGGCGTGCCCCTTGGGCGCGACGCGGTCGTCCCCTGCGCGTGTTCCTGCCTGCCCGGAGCCGACCCATGGACATGCTGACCACTCTCATCGACGATGCACGTGAGCATCAAACCGCTCAGGACACCCCCGCCAGACGCCTGATTTCCCGCCGTGTCGCATGGGCTGCGCTCGCTCTGGCGCTGGGCGCCGGACTTGGCTGGAAAGTCCTGCATCACGACACGGCCACCGCCGCCGTGATGCCCACACCCACGCTTGGCGTGGCCACGCCCATGGTCGCTTCGGTGACGCAATGGGACGATTATGTGGGCCGCTTTGCCCCCAGCCAGAGCGTCGAACTGCGCCCGCGCGTCGGCGGCCAGATCACCGGGCGCCATTTCCGCGATGGAGACATCGTGCAAAAGGGCCAGCTCCTCTTCACCATCGACCAGCGCCCCTATCGCGCAGCACTGGCCGAAGCGGCGGCCAATGTCGCCTCGGCGCGCAGCGCCTTGGCGCTGGCGCGCAATGATCTGGCCCGTGCATCGCGCCTGTCGGGCGATGAAGCGATTTCGGCGGGCGAAGTGGATTCGCTGCGCGCCCGTCTTCAGGCCGCGCAAGCCGCTCTGGCCGGCGCGCAGGCCCGCGAACAGGCCCGCGCGCTGGACATGGAATTCACGCAGGTTCGCGCCCCCATCGCAGGCCGCATTTCCGACCGCCGCGTCGATACGGGCAATCTGGTCGCCGCAGGTGAAGGCAGCAATGCCACCTTGCTGACCACGATCAGCGCGCTCAATCCGATCTATTTCACCTTTGATTCCTCCGAAGCCCTCTATCTCAAATCCCAGCGCGACCGCGCGGCGGGCAACTCCAGCACCAATGTCGAAATCAAGCTTCAGGACGAGCCGGACTATCGCCACAGCGGCCAGCTTGAATTCACCGACAATGGCCTTGATCCGCATTCGGGCACGATCCGTGGCCGCGCGGTTCTGGCCAACCCCGGCCTGTTCCTGACGCCGGGCATGTTCGGCGCGATGCGTTTGAGCCATGGCGGCATGGTGCAGGCGCTGCTGGTGCCCGATGAAGCGATTCAGTCCGATCAGGCGCGCAAGACCGTGCTGGTGGTCGGCCCCGATGGCACTTTGGCGGCCAAGCCCGTCACGCTGGGTCCGGTGGTGCGCGGCCTGCGCGTGATCCGTTCGGGCCTTGCGCCCACCGACCGCGTGGCCATCACCAATCTTCAGGCTGCGATGCCCGGCGCCAAGGTCAACACAAGACCCGCCACCATCACCGCCCAAACCGACCAAAAGCCCGCCGCCATCAACACCCCCGCCGCCGCGCAAGCCACGCTGGCCCGTTAACAAGGGGACCTTCCCATGCGTTTTTCCCGCTTTTTCATAGACCGCCCGATCTTCGCGGCGGTGCTGGCGGTGCTGATCACCGTGGTGGGCGCGCTGGCCTTTATCGGCCTGCCCGTCTCGCAATATCCCGAAGTGGTGCCGCCCACGGTCACCATTGCCGCCCAATATCCCGGCGCCTCGGCCGAAACCGTGGCGGCCACCGTCGCCACGCCCATCGAGCAGGAGATCAACGGCGTCGACAATATGCTCTATATGAGCAGCCAGTCGACCGGCGATGGCAAGGTGACGATCACCGCCACGTTCAAGATCGGTACGGATCTGGATGCCGCGCAGGTCCTGGTGCAGAACCGCGTGGCGATTGCCGTGCCGCGCCTGCCGCAGGAAGTCCAAAGGCTGGGCGTGGTGACGCGCAAGACCAGCCCCGACTTCCTGATGGTGGTCAATCTGCAATCGCCCGATGGCAGCCTGCCGCGCGATTACCTCTCGAACTATGCCCTGACGCAGGTGCGTGACCGTCTGGCGCGGCTGGACGGCGTGGGCGATGTGCAACTGTTTGGCGGGCGCGATTATGCGATGCGCGTGTGGATCGATCCCGCGCGCGCCGCCGCCCTCAACCTGACGGCGGGCGAAATCGTCTCGGCCCTGCGCGCGCAGAATGTGCAGGTCTCCTCCGGCGCCTTGGGCCAGCCCCCCTATTCCAAGGGCGAGGCCTTTCAGTTGGGCGTCGAAACCCAGGGCCGCCTGACCGATCCGCAGCAATTCTATGATGTGGTGATCCGTACCGATGCGGCGGGCCATCAGGTCCGCGTGCGCGATGTCGCGCGTGTCGAACTGGGCGCGCAGGATTATGGCATCAACACCTATCTGTCGAACAAGCCCACCGTGGTGATCGCGGTGATGCAGCGCCCCGGCTCGAACGCTCTGGCTGCGGCCGGGCGGATCAAGTCCGAGATGGACGCCATTTCCAAGGGTTTCCCCAAGGGGATGGAATATTCCACCATCTATAACCCCACCGAATTCATCGGCCAGTCGATTGACGCTGTCTATCACACGCTGTTCGAGGCGGTTGTGCTGGTGGTGCTGGTGATCCTCATCTTCCTGCAAAGCTGGCGCGCGGCGATCATTCCGGTGATCGCGATCCCCGTCTCGCTGATCGGGACGGCGGTGATGCTGGCGGCTGTCGGCTATTCGCTCAACAATCTGTCGCTATTCGGTCTGGTGCTGGCCATCGGCATTGTGGTCGATGACGCCATCGTCGTGGTGGAAAATGTCGAGCGCAATATGGCCATGGGTATGAGCCCGCTGGAAGCTGCACGCACCTCGATGGACGAGGTGTCGACAGCGCTGGTCGCCATCGTGCTGGTGCTTTGCGCGGTCTTCGTGCCGACGCTCTTCATCACCGGGCTTTCGGGCCAGTTCTACAAGCAATTTGCCGTGACCATCTCGACGGCCACGGTCATCTCGCTGCTGCTCAGCCTGACGCTCTCGCCCGCGATGGCGGCCATGCTGCTGCGCGGTCATGTCGATGCCGCTCACGCCCATATGCCCCGCTGGCGGCGGATGCTGGCCACCGGCGCGGACCGTTTCAACATCGCGTTTGACCGGATGAGCGAAGCCTATGCCCGTCTCACCCGGCGCCTGCTGGGCATGCCCAAGCGGATGATGGCGGCCTATGGTGCGCTGATCGCCGCCACGATTGGCCTGTTCCTCATCACCCCTTCCGGCTTTATCCCGGCGCAGGATCAGGGCTATTTCCTCGCCATCGTGCAATTGCCTTCGGGCGCCTCGCTCGAACGCACCGACAGCGCCGTGCGCGAGGTCGCCCAGCGGATCCTGCCCATCAAGGGCCTGCGCGGGGCGGTGATGTTTGCCGGGTTCCACGGTCCCTCGCAAACCTCGGCCCCCAATTCGGGCGCGATCTACTTCCCCTTCAAGAGCTTTGCCGAACGCAAGGCCGAAGGCGTCACCTATCAGGGCATTCTGGATCAGGCGAACAAGGCAATGGCCGGCTATGACAAGGCCCGCGTCATCCTTGCCCCGCCGCCGGTCATTCAGGGCATTGGCGCGACGGGCGACTATCGCTTCATGCTGCAGGATCGCGAAGGGCGCGGCTATGATGCGCTCAACGCGCAGGCATGGGCGATGATTGCCAAGGCCAATGCGCAGGCCGGGTTGAAACAGGTCTATACCCTGTTCGATGTCGGAACGCCCCGCGTCTATGCCGATATTGACCGCCGCAAGGCCGACCTGCTGGGCGTGCCCCCGGAACGCATCTTCGAAGCGCTGGAGGTCTATCTCGGCTCAACCTTCGTCAATGACTTCAACCTGCTGGGCCGCACCTATCACGTAACGGCACAGGCCGACCCGGAACATCGCTCGACCGTGGCGGACATCGCCAATCTGAAAACGCGCTCGAACACCGGGGAAATGGTGCCCATTGGCGCGGTCGCCAATTTTGCCGACAAGACCGGGCCCTATCGCGTGGTGCGCTATAACCTGCAACCGGCAGTCGAAATCGACGGCTATACCGCGCCAGGCTTCTCCACCGGCCAGTCGCTGGTCACGATGGAAAAGCTGGCAGGCGAAACGCTCGCTCCCGGTTATGGCGGCGAATGGACCGGCATTGCCTATGAACAGACCCATGCAGGCAACACCGCCGCGCTGGTCTTTGGCATGGCCGTGCTTTTCGTCTTCCTCGTGCTGGCGGCGCAATATGAAAGCCTGACCCTGCCGCTCTCGATCATCCTGATCGTCCCCATGTGTCTGCTGGCGGCCATGCTGGGGGTCAATCTGCGCGGGATGGACAACAATATCCTGACGCAAATCGGCCTGGTGGTGCTGATCGCTCTGGCGGCGAAGAATGCCATCCTGGTGGTGGAATTTGCCAAGCAGGCGGAGGATGAGCGCGGGATGAGCCCCATCGATGCCGCCGTCTATGCCGCCCAAACCCGCCTGCGTCCGATCCTGATGACCAGCCTTGCCTTCATCCTTGGCGCGGTGCCTTTGGTGCTGGCCTCTGGCGCAGGCGCGGAATTGCGTCAGGCGCTGGGCACGGCGGTGTTCTTCGGCATGGTGGGCGTCACCGGCTTTGGCCTGATTTTCACCCCCACCTTCTATGTGCTGTGCCGGAAACTGGCGCTGCGTCTGGCCCGGCGCCGCCGGGGCCATGACGCCGCCCTGCAACCGGCCGAATAAGGACTTTGCGATGACACGCATCATTCCAATCCTGCTGGCCACCAGTCTGCTGGCCGGCTGTGCGGTGGGGCCCAATTATCACGCCCCGCTCGCCGCTCCTTCCGCCAAGGCCCCCTTTGCCGGGGCTGCGGCTCCCGCCTTCGCCAAGGCGCCCGCAACCGATCAGTGGTGGAAGCTGTATGGCGATCCGCTGCTCGATGGGCTGGTGGGCGATGCGCTGGCCGCCAACACCGACATCCGCGTGGCCGCCGCGCGGGTGGAGGCGGCGCGGGCCAGCCTGAGCGGCGCGCGCGCCCCGCTGCTGCTGCCCGAAACCACCCTGTCCGCCTCGGCCAACCGCCAGCGAATTTCCTCGATCCAGACCATTCCGGGCCAGGCGCGCGAGCGCTGGGCCTATGATGGCGGATTGGCGCTCTCCTATGAGGTCGATGCCTTTGGCCGGTTGCGCCGGGGCGTTGAGGCCGCCAAGGGCGATGCCGAAGCCGCACAGGCCGATGCCGATGCGGTGCGCCTTGCCGTGGTGGCCGATACGGTGCGCGCCTATCTCGACGCCTCGACCAGCGCCCAGCGCGAGAAGGTGGCGCAGGATACGGTGGACCTGCTTGACCGCTCGATCCGGATCACCGGGGCGCGGGTCGATGTCGGGCGCTCGGACCGGCTCGACCTGATCCGGGTATCGGCCCTGCGCGATCAGCAGGCCGCCGCCATTCCCCAGCTTCAGGCCGACCGACAGGCCGCGCTGCTGCGCCTTGCCACGCTGACCGGACGCAATCCGGGCGATCTGCCTGCGGGCTTGCGCGCGGTGATCGCCACGCCAACCCTGAAGCAACCGATCCCGGTGGGCGATGGCGCAGCGCTGCTGGCGCGGCGGCCCGATGTGCGCGCGGCGGAAAGGCGGCTTGCCGCCGATACCGCGCGCATCGGTGTGGCAACGGCGGACCTGTTCCCCCGCATCACACTGGGCGCCTCGGGCGGGTCCAGCGCGCTGGGCGGGATGGATCTGGCGGGGACTTCGGCCTCGCGCTGGTCGTTTGGGCCGCTGGTCAGTTGGACCATTCCCAATATTGTCGCGGCGCGGGCGCGGATCAACGCGGCGCGGGCCGAATCCAAGGCCTCGCTGGCGCAATTCGACGGCGCGGTGCTGATCGCGCTGGAGGAAACCGAGCGGGCGCTTTCGAACCTCTCGCATGCGCGCCAGCGCGCCGACACGCTGCAACGCGCCCGCGATGAAGCGATGCGCGCGGCGCGGATCAGCCTTGCCCGCCAACGCGAGGGACAGGTCGATTTCCTGACCGTGCTGGATGCTCAACGCACCTTGGCCGGGGCCGAGGCCGATCTGGTCGCGGCTCAGCGCGCCAGCGCCTTTGCTGAGGTCGATGTGTTCCGCGCACTGGCCGGAGGCTGGCAAACGACGTAAAATCGGGGCGGGGGGACATGATCCCCCCGCTTAATTCTGGCTCAATTCCGCCACCAGATCATAGGCATCGCCGCGATAATAGCATTGCGCCACCTCGATCACCCGCCCATCGGGCAAGAAGGCGCGGCGGTCGATGAACAGGCAAGGATCGCCCTCCTCCACCCCCAGCAGCGCGGCATGTTCGGCGCTGAAACCAATCGCGCGCACCCGCTGCAACACCCGCACCGGGCGATAACCGCCCACATCCAGCGCGTCATAGAGCGATTCCTCCACCGTCTCGGCCGAAGGCAGGCCCCATGCCGGCACCGCAACATGTTCGAGCGCCATCGTCTCGCCATCGGCATAGCGGATGCGCTGAAACCGATAGACCGGCGAGCCCGGCGAGAGGCTCAGAGAGAGCGCCTCGTCCGGCGTCACCGCGCCTTCGCTGCGGTCGAGCCAGCGGCTGGAGGGCTTGCGCCCGCGCGAAAGCATGTCTTCGGAAAAGGACGAGAGCTTGGAAATGCTCTTTTCCACCCGCCCCGATTGCGCCGGGGTCGCCCCGCCGACAAAGGTGCCCGCTCCTTTTCGCCGTTCCAGCAAGCCTTCATCAACCAGCTTGTCGATCGCCTTGCGGATCGTCACGCGGGACAGCGCATAGACCTCGCCCAATTCGCGCTCGCTGGGCAAAGCGCTGCCCACGGCAAGGCGGCGATTGTCGATAGCCACGCGCAACAGCTTTTGCAGGCGCAAATAGCGCGGCCCGGCCTCGTCTTCATCCAGCGTGCCGACCTGATCGATAAAGGCCATAGAGTTCCTTTGCCCGCAACCCACGAAACTTTGTGGTCTGCTATCGGTCTTATCCAAAATGGATCGCGGCTCGGCAAGGCCTTAATATGCCTTGCCGAGCCGCCTCCTGCAAACGCCTGTCGATATGTCTTATGATGTCCAGGCGGATAGGGTTTCAGGGGAAAACAACAGGTGCCATTGCCCCGCAAACTGTTGGCCGCCGCGCAGGCCGAATGGTTCCAGCGCCGCCAGATCGGGCGGATTTTGCGTTTCCACCACCAACCGGCTGTGCCCGGCGCGCAGGGTGATGACCGGGCCGAGCGCGGCCTGAACCGGCGCGGGCAAAGCGTTGACGGACAGGTCCGACAGACCCGCCTCCGGCTTTGCGGCAACCGGAACCACCGCACCGCCCGCCATCGCCGCCTGCATCTCACTGGCCACGCTGTCGGCCTGCGGGCCCAGCACCACCTGAAGCCCTTGCGCCGAGGGCCGGATCAGCCCGCGCGCACCCAAGGCCTTGAGTGCGGCCTCATCCACTGCCTCCTGCCGCGCGACGACCAGCCGCAACCGCGTGGTGCATGCGCCCACCTCAACCAGATTGCCCGCCCCGCCCAGCGCCGCGACAAAGGCCGCGCCCCGGCCCTGCTGGGTCGAAACCTCCACCACGGCGCTGTCATTCTCGCGCCCCGGCGTTTTCAGGTCGAGCCGGACAATCGCAAACCGGAACACCCCATAATAAATCGCAAAATAGGCCAGCCCCACCGGGATCAGCATCAGCGGCCGCGTCGCCTTGGGAAAGTTCAGCACATAGTCGAACAGCCCTGCCGAAAAGCCAAAGCCCAGATGCACCCCCAGCACCGACATCAGCGCCATAGCCGCCCCGGTCAGCACCGCATGCAGCGCAAAGAGCGCAGGCGCGAGAAACATGAAACTGAACTCAATCGGCTCGGTCACGCCGGTCAGGAAGGATGTCGCCGCAAGACTGGCCAGCATGCCGCCGGTTTCGCGCCGTTTTTCGGGCCGCGCGCAGCGATACATGGCAAGACAGGCGGCGGGCAGGCCAAACATCATCACCGGGAAAAACCCGCTCATGAAAGCCCCCGCGCCGGGATCACCCGCGAAAACCGCCGCAGATCACCCGTCACCCCATGATAATCGCCCAGCACAAACCATGCGATATTGTTCAGGATATGGTGCAGACCCGTCACCAACAACAGACGGTTAAGCAAGCCATAGGCAAACAGGCCAAAGGCCCCGCTGCCCAATGCCGCACGCGAAGCGCCATCGACGCCCGCATTGATCGCATCATGACTGAACCCCACCAGCGCCGCGAGCACCACCCCGCAAGCCCCCGCAATGATCGGCACAAACCGCTTGCCACCGAAAAAGGCGAGGAAATCGGGCGGACGGAAACCGGAAAAGCGATTATAGCCAAGCCCCCCGACCATGCCCGAAATAATGCCCAAAGGCACCGCCACGCGCCCGATCTGACCCTGACGCCAAGCGCCCTGCACCGCCCCGCGCGCCGCCTCGGCAACGCCAGCCACCACATCGCCGGGAACATTCAGCAAAGCCTTGGCCCCTTCGCTGGCCACCAGAAAGCACACGACCCCGGCCAGCGGCGCGGCGCCATTGCCATCGCGGGCAAAGCCGGTCGCCACGCCAATGGCGAACAACAGCCCCAGATTGGCAAACATCGCCTCGCCCGCCGCGCTGACAAAGGGCAAGCCGAGCAGGTCAGGCTGCCCCAGCCGCAGCAGGAGTGCGGCAACCGGCAACACCGCAATCGGCAACATCAGCGCGCGGCCAAGCCGTTGCAAGCCCTGCGCAAAGTGGTGGAT
>Ga0187845_1000581_pt1 | contig 21874 bp, 20 predicted proteins | sample SpaLakP09_SKY_68_FD_134515 | JGI IMG/M metagenome (GOLD analysis project Ga0187845, IMG submission 134515) | Oligotrophic lake water microbial communities from Sparkling Lake, Wisconsin, USA - SP09_SKY_68 | ecosystem: Environmental > Aquatic > Freshwater > Lake | place: USA: Sparkling Lake... | reverse complement strand
TCAGTGGCGTGATCAACAATTCTTTCGGCATAGCCCTTCGAATATCCATCAAGGTATAACCAAGGTTCGTGAATTTCTGCTGCAGATAAGTGCGCTAACTCAGGAATATATTTACGAATGTAATCGCCATTTTCATCAAAGCGCCTACCTTGTTCGATTGGATTAAAGACTCGGTAATAAGGAGATGCATCTGTGCCGCACCCAGCAGTCCATTGCCATCCGTGTGCATTAGAGGCGACGTCATAATCCACTAAATGTTGAGCAAAAAATCTTTCACCGAGCTGCCATTCCAGGTGAAGATCTTTAACTAAGAAGGAGGCCACGACCATACGAGTTCTATTGTGCATCCAGCCCTCGAGGACTAATTGGCGCATAGCGGCATCGACAAATGGGTAGCCTGTCTTGCCTTCTTGCCAAGCCTGAAATTTTTCACCTGGTGCGTCATAACGCATAGCTTTAAATCGTGGCGCGTAATAATCGAAATCCGTGCTTGGATTATTAAAAAGAACATCGGCATAGAACTCGCGCCAAGCAATCTCTTTTCGGAACGTATCGTGCGCTTTGCTATCACCTAGATTAGCCAACAAGGTACGAGGGTGGATTTCTCCAAATTTTAAATACGTGCTCATCTTTGAGGTGCCGTCCATACCTGCAAAATTTCGATTTTCGTCATAGCTATCTATTGCGCTCTTGGAAAACTCTTTAAAGCGCGCTAACGCTGCGACTTCTCCAGCCTTTATAACTTCTACACCTTTTGGCATCTTAAAATCAGGGAAGGCGCGATATTTCTCTGGTGGCACCGGAGCCTTGATATCTTTCGGTGTTTTTGCTGGAGCGCGCCAACCATGGGTGCACCAAGCACGGTAAAAAGGTGTGTAAACCCGATACGGCGTTGCATCACTTGGTTTTAAAACGCGACCAGGTGCGACCGCATACGGACTGCCCGTTCTTATCAATTTAATTCCGGCTGCTTCTACGCGTGCATCGCGCGCTGCACCGTATCTTTCATATTCATCTGAAATGTGAACTTCGTTGACTGAGTACATTGCAATTAACTCATTTAATACTTCAACCTGGTCACCTTCAATAATATGTAACGTGTTTCCAAGTGATTCATCCAGCGCGCGCAAAGATTGGCCCATGTAGGCCAGCAACTTATCGCCGGCTTCGGCTATCTGTGATTTATCCAGAATAAATACTGGAACTATTTCATCACTGGATTCGATCGCAGCCAGCAGCGCTGGATGGTCGCTGATTCGAAGGTCGCGGCGGAACCAAACTATGTTTCGGCGCGGTAAAGACATGGATTTATTCTCGCACTAACAAGATAATTAAGAGATATTTAATTAGCTGTGCAACATGCCGACTGAGTCATCCCAGCCTTCAACATCTTCTGGCTTACGTGGGCCCTTGCCTACGTAGCGTGCTGAAGGACGGATCAAACGTCCAGTGCGCTTTTGTTCAAGAATGTGTGCTGACCAGCCTGCGGTACGTGCTGCTGTAAACATTGATGTAAATAGCGGTGCAGGCACTTCTGCAAAGTCCAAGATGATCGCTGCCCAGAATTCGACGTTCGTCTCAAGAACACGATCTGGTTGACGCTCGCGAAGTTCCTTGAGCGCTGCTTGTTCTAGCGCTTCGGCAACGGCGTAACGAGGAGCATTTAATTCTTTAGCAGTACGACGCAAGGTACGAGCACGTGGATCTTCGGCGCGATAAACGCGGTGTCCAAATCCCATCAAGCGTTCTTTGCGATCAAGTAATCCCTTTACGTATGCAGTTGCATCGCCAGTTTTTTCTACTTCTTCGATCATGTGCAAGACGCGAGAAGGCGCACCGCCATGAAGTGGACCTGACATCGCACCGATTGCACCAGAAATTGCTGCGCAAACGTCAGCGCCAGTTGATGCAATAACGCGACCAGTAAATGTTGATGCATTCATTCCGTGTTCTGCTGCAGATACAAAGTAAGCATCAATTGCGCGAACGTGAAGTGGATCAGGCTCTCCGCGCCAACGGATCATCATGCGCTCTACCACTGTGTGCGCTTTATCAACCTCTGATTGCGGAACCATTGGCTGCCATGTTCCACGTGCTGCTTGTGCCAAATATGAAAGAACCATTACAGATGTACGAGCTAAGTTGCTGCGCGCTTCTTCATCTGAAATATCAAGTAGTGGTTTGCAACCCCAGGCCGGTGCCAACATTGCAATTGCAGATTGGATATCTACGCGAACGTCACCTGAGTGAACTGGAAGTGGGAACGGTTCTGCGTTTGGTAAACCTGGATTAAATAGATCATCAACAAGCAAGCCCCATACGTTTCCGAAGGTAACGCGACCAACAAGGTCATCGATATCAACGCCGCGATAACGAAGTGCACTGCCTTCTTTATCTGGTTCTGCAATTTGTGATTCGAAGGCGATAACGCCTTCCAGGCCGGGTTTGAAATCATCTGACATGCTCCAATTCTGCACCTTCCGAGGGGGTGCTGACGACCACCAATCCAAGAATTCACTTAAAGATGACGCGGAAGTAAAAGTGAGGTTCGATACATCTATGAGCGAACTCGACCGTGAAGCGATCCGTGCCATGCGACGTTCTTATGGCGAGGTGGGACTCGAATCTTTACCGGCTGACCCATTCGCTGCTTTCAGTACTTGGCTAAAAGAGGCCGCCGCCAATGACTTTATCGTCGAAGCCAATGCCATGGTCTTATCTACTCTCGACGCTGGCGAACAAATTTCAACACGGACCGTTTTGTTAAAGGATATTTCAGATGGCGGTTTTACATTTTTCACGAATTATTCATCACGTAAAGCACAAGCAATTGAATTAAATTCACAGGTCACACTTTTGTTTCCTTGGTTTGCCATGGAGCGACAAGTTGCAATTAGTGGGTTAGCCGAAAAAATTAGCGAATCCGAATCTGCTGAATACTTTGCAACTCGCCCTTGGTCTAGTCAGATCGGAGCTTGGGCAAGTGCGCAATCTGCGCCACTTTCATCTCGCGAAGAATTAGAACAACGCTTTGCTGGCGCATCACAAAAATGGCCCGAAGGTTCGGTTGTTCCGATGCCACCACATTGGGGTGGCTATCGTGTAACACCAATCAGTATTGAATTTTGGCAGGGCCGCTATTCACGATTGCATGATCGCTTGCGCTATGAGCGGGCTAACACCGAAACCAAGTGGGAGATCACTCGCTACTACCCTTAGTCTTAGCCCATGAGCACTGATATCAAGATCCCAGAAAATCTAAAACCGCGCGATGGCCGTTTCGGATGTGGTCCATCAAAGATTCGCCCCGAAGCACTCGCTGCTTTGGCAGCGTCTGGTTCATCGATTCTCGGAACATCACATCGCCAGAAGCCAGTTAAGAACGTGGTTCACCGCGTGCGCGAAGGCCTTGGCTCACTCTTTTCGCTACCAGATGGTTATGAAGTTGTACTTGGAAATGGTGGATCTACTGCGTTCTGGGACATTGCAACATTTGGTCTGATCGAAAATAAATCTCAACACTTAGTCTTCGGCGAATTCTCATCAAAGTTTGCTGCTGCTGCGAAAGAAGCACCGTTTCTTGGCGATCCGACTGTAATCAAGTCAGAACCTGGTTCACATCCATCAGCTGTTGCTGAAACGGGCGTTGATGTTTACGCGCTTACTCACAACGAAACTTCAACTGGCGTTGCCATGCCAATCAAGCGCCCGGCAGGAACCGATGGTGCGCTCGTTTTAGTTGATGCAACAAGCGCTGCCGGCGGATTAGAAGTCGATGCTAAAGAATTTGATACCTATTACTTTGCACCACAGAAATCGTTCGCCTCAGATGGTGGGTTGTGGTTGGCGCTGATGAGCCCAGCAGCAATTGCGCGCGCAGAAAAAATTAAAGCCAGCGGACGTTGGGTCCCAGCTTTCTTTGATCTAAACATTGCAATTGAAAACTCTCGCTTGGATCAGACTTACAACACTCCCGCGCTGATGACTTTGATGTTGCTGGCCGATCAAATCGAGTGGATAAATACAAACGGTGGTCTTAAATTTGCCGCAGGCAGAAGCGCAGATTCATCATCACGCCTTTATTCATGGGCCGAAAAGACTTCATACACAACCCCATTCGTGACTGACCCTGCGATGCGCTCAAAAGTAGTTGGCACGATTAACTTTGATGACGCGATCGATGCAAACGTTGTCGCTGCCACATTGCGTGCCAATGGAATCGTAGATACCGACTCATATCGCAAGCTTGGCAAGAATCAATTGCGTATCGGTATGTTCCCTGCAATTGACCCAAGTGATATTGATGCATTAACCGCATCCATCGAATTTGTCGTAGCTGCCCTGTAATTCATCTGATGCCAAAAACTTTTCAACGTAACGGGCAGTTCTGGCTGCTTGCTCTGCAAGTAGCGACAGTTAACTTCTTTACTGGTGGCTTTGGACCATCGCAAGCCCTCTTACAGGAAGATCAAGGAACATCACTTGGGGTCGCCGGATTGCACGGTACCGCAATGGGTGTTGCCGCAATTTTCGCGGGCTGGCTTAACTCAAAAATGGTTCACCGTTTTGGCCGTTCTAACTCAACCTGGATCGGCTTAATTGTCTTCTCTATTGGCATTGTATTTTTCGTATTCTCTCCACCGGTAGAACTAACTTTGCTAGCCACGTTAATCGCTGGGTTTGGAATTTCTGTAGTTATTAACAATGTAAATACTGCTGGATCACATGCCTTCGCTGAGCGATCTCACACTGCGGTTGCACAGATAAATGCCATAGCTATTGCTGGATTTATTACAGGTAACTTCATAATTGGAACAACTGCAAATATTGTTCGCGATCAATGGCGTGTGGGTTTGCTGATAACAATTCCGTTTATTCTTGGCATGTTTATCTTTGGTCGCAAATATCAGCCAGACTCACATATTCCTGATGAATCCGGACCACAACGTGGCAAGTTATCCCGCGGATTTTGGATTTCATTTACTGGATTTTTCATCTCAATTAGCGCAGAGTTTGCAACATCCTTCTGGTCAGCCTCTCTGATCAGCAATCGAACAGATGCCAGTTCTGCAATATCCACGCTAGCCGTGATCGCGTTCGGAACCGGAGTCGGTACTGGGCGCTGGTATGGCGGCCGCTTAATGAAACGTTTTCACGCCGACGAACAGTTAAAGATTGCGCTGGCCTTGCAGTTTGTAGCCTTCGGATTCTTCTGGTCATCACACGTATTGGCGTTTTCTTTACTAACTCTTTTCTTTGTTGGTCTTGGGATTTCCGTGCAGTTTCCACTCTTTACTCTGCGCATGGTTGCATTCAGCGAAGGACGACCTGATTTAGCGATGGGGAAAAGTTCGATTGCAGCCGGAATTGCAATCGCTTGTTCTCCACTTTTGCTCGGAATCCTGGGCGATAATTTTGGAATATCTCGTGCTTACATAATGGTTCCGGTGCTAATCGCATTAGGATTTACCATGGTTCTAATCTCACCTTCTAAGCACCTAGGCAAGAATAATATTTAAATGAGTTATCGAACCCGTCGCATCATCACAATTATTACCTTGATCGGTTTATTAGCGTTGATCGTCATAGGCGGCTGGTAGAACTCCTTCAACGGTTATATCTTTCGGCAGGCCAACTTTGTCGTGAAAGATCGCCCAAATAGTTAGACATGCACCCAGTGAAATACACCCACACAACGCGATAGTTTCGCGAACTCCAATAACTTCAACCAGCCAGCCAACCAGCGGTGATCCAAATGGTGTGCCGCCCATAAAGATAAGTAAGTAAATACCACTAACGCGACCGCGGATCGCCGGATCGCAGTTAACTTGAATCAATGAGTTTGCGGTAATCAACATAGTTAGTGCGCTAAATCCACATAGTGGCAGCCAGAGTGAATACCAAAGATAGTTTGGAGCAATTGATAAAAGTGCAATTGCCAGAGAGAAAACAACTCCACCTTTAATTACAAAGATGGTACGGCGATGTCTTTCTAATCGAGCAGAAATTAGCGCTCCGGTTAGCGATCCAATAGCGACATAAGTACCAAGCAAGCCAAAAGATGCTGGCCCTTTGCCAAACTCCTTAGTGGCCATAAGTGCGTTAAAGATCTGCATGTTTAAACCAAAGGTGGCAACAAAGAAGACAACCATCATCACCACATATAAATCAGGGCGGGCGAGAGCATATTGCAGGCCTTCACGCACGGTGCCTTGCGTGGCCTTCTTCTCTTGAATAAAGAAATCAGATTCACGCATACGAAAGAGTGCAAAAATCACTAGAACATAAGTGACTGCGTTAATTAGAAAGGATGGGCCAGTATCAAAGCGGGCGATCAGAAAGCCGGATACGGCTGGGCCAATTAAGCGCCCAGCGTTGAAATTAGCCGAGTTTAAACTCACCGCGTTTGCGATATCTGAGTGGCCAACAATTTCAGATGTAAAAGATTGTCTAATTGGAGCATCCAGTGCTGAAGCAATTCCGAGAGTTAGCGCAAAGAAAAAGACATGCCATATTTTTACATTTCCAGCTAACACCAATAGCCCTAGTCCAAGTGAAGAAAGAGCTCCAATAAAGTTAGTGAAAATTAACAGCTTTCGCTTATTAACACGATCGGCAAGTGCGCCACCGTGCAGTGAGAAGAAAAGAACTGGTGCAAATTGCACGGCAGTTATTAAACCTAGATATGTTCCACTGTTATTGGTTAATTGCAGAGTCAGCCAATCTTGGGCGACGCGTTGCGCCCAGGTACCAATATTGGATGCTGCATTGGCAGGAAAAAGAATTCGGTAATTGCGGTGGCGGAAAGAACGCCAGTTACCGTGCTCTTTTATAGCCATCGCTTGTATGCTTTCTCTATGAGTTCAGGTACTAAGTCAGAGATAGGTTCTGTCGTAACTCTAATCACTTTTGGAACTGCCGCATGGATTATTGCTGCGATTGCGCTGGCAATTAGCGGTGCTGACAGCAAATTGATTTGGACTTGTGTAGCAGGAACAGCCTTAGGTGCTTGGGGTATTCGATACTCAAAACGTCGCGCAGCACGCAGCGGTATTTAAGCCTCTAGTTGTCCAGCGATACCACGAAGTACACGGCCTAAACGTTCTGCTTCAACGCCAGATGGGTGGCGACCATGGCGCAAACCGTTGCCGACTTTATCTAAAATCTTGATTGTGTCTTCAATCATTGCTGCAAGATCATCGCTGTTAACTCGTGAATTTTCGGCGAGTGAAACTGGCGCATCAACAACGTGCACTGACATAGCTTGTGGACCTTTACGGCTATCGATAATGCTGAACTCGATCTTTGTTCCGGGCTTTACAGTTGTAACGCCTTCGGGAAGTGAAGTGGCGGCAAGATAAACATCTTCGCCTTCATCATTAGAAATAAATCCGAAACCTTTTTCCAGGCTAAACCATTTAACGCGACCTGTAGGCATGGGGTTCTCCTTATAAGAATTTCGGTACTCGTGTAGCCGCGGGATGCGGGCAGGGGTCAAGTTTATCGCAAGGTGTGCGGGGCTGGAACCCCAATAATTAAGCGCTAGAGCGTAGCTTCGGAGTGCGCGCCGCAGCCATGATCGACCGAAACCACGCGTGCATCATCAGGTGCGATCGCATTTGCGCAAACGCCAAATGATGCGCGAAGTGAACCTGCGATTGGAATAAAAAATCCGCATGATGCGCAAGGCTTTGGTGCGCTCTGTGCCAGTGGAGTATTCGGGCCACGATCACCGGTATACCAACGCTTGCTTGCTTGATCACGGCCTTCGATTGAAAGTACACGAGGTCGCATTAAACCAAGATCAAATACTTCGGTTGCATCCAAGCCTTCATCTTGGGCAAGTGCGTTAACACCTGGAACTAAGCGAGTGTCATCTAGCGCACTTGGAACAATAATTCCCGGCTGAATATCTTCTGGCAAAATACGATCTTTATATTCGATCCAGTCTGGCGCCAATAACGAATCTGGTCCAGGTAGAACAACTACATCACAAACAGTTGGATCCGCTGATGCATCAACCTTTGCAACAGTGACGCACCAGCGCCAACCTTTATAACCTTGAATTGCTGCGTCGAATAGATAACTTGCGACGCGATTTTCATCATCGAATTCGACAGAGATGAAAGCACCGACTTGTGATGCCATTTCAGCATCAGCAAGCGCGGCGTTTCGTGCAATCTCTTGTGCGTCGAATTCGGTTGTCATGAATTTAGAAATCCATTCCGCCGCCGTCGCCACCCATTGGGGCAGCCGGCTTCTTCTCTGGCTTGTCAGTAACAACAGCCTCGGTTGTGATGAAGAGTGCAGCAATAGATGCAGCGTTCTGCAGTGCAGAACGAGTTACCTTCGCTGGATCGATAATGCCTGACTTGATCATGTCGACGTATTCGCCAGTTGCAGCGTTTAGTCCGAAACCAACTTCGAGGTGACGTACCTTTTCTACAACGACTCCGCCTTCAAGTCCTGCGTTAATTGCGATCTGCTTTAGTGGTGCTTCGATCGAAAGTTCTACGATCTTTGCGCCAACTGCTTCTTCGCCTTCTAACTTTAATTTCTTAAATGCTTGAGTTGCTGCCTGCAAAAGTGCAACGCCACCACCGGCGACGATGCCTTCTTCAACTGCAGCCTTGGCATTTCGCACTGCATCTTCAATGCGGTGCTTGCGCTCTTTAAGTTCTACTTCAGTTGCAGCGCCAGCCTTGATAACAGCTACTCCACCAGCAAGTTTGGCAAGACGTTCTTGCAGCTTCTCGCGGTCGTAATCTGAATCTGACTTCTCGATTTCAGCACGAATCTGAGCAACGCGGCCCTTGATCTGTGCGTCGTCTCCGCCACCTTCAACGATTGTTGTCTCTTCCTTGCTGATTACAACTTTGCGAGCGCGACCAAGAAGTTCTAGGCCGGCACTTTCTAGTTTTAGACCAACTTCTTCAGAGATAACAGTTGCACCTGTAAGGATCGCAATATCTTGCAACATCGCCTTACGACGATCACCAAAACCTGGAGCCTTCACTGCTACAGCGCGGAAAATTCCACGAATCTTATTTACAACAAGTGTTGCCAAAGCTTCGCCTTCAACATCTTCGGCGATGATCGCAAGTGGCTTACCTGATTGCATAACCTTTTCCAGCACAGGAACAAGGTCCTTGATGTTTGAAATCTTTGAGTTAACGATCAAAACGTAAGCATCTTCTAGAACTGCTTCCATGCGATCTTGATCAGTTACGAAGTAAGGAGATATGTAACCCTTATCAAAGCGCATACCTTCGGTGAGTTCGAGTTCAAGACCAAATGTATTTGACTCTTCAACAGTTATAACGCCTTCTTTACCGACCTTATCCATCGCCTCAGCGATCATGTCACCAATTGTGGAATCGGCGGCAGAGATAGATGCAGTTGCTGCGATCTGCTCTTTTGAGTCAACGCTCTTAGCCATTGAAGCAAGTTCGGCAACGATGGCAGCGACTGCCTTTTCGATTCCGCGCTTTAGCGCCATTGGGTTTGATCCGGCTGCAACGTTGCGCAGACCTTCACGAACAAGTGCTTGAGCAAGTACGGTTGCAGTTGTTGTTCCATCGCCTGCGACATCATCTGTCTTCTTAGCAACTTCCTTAACTAGTTCTGCACCAATCTTTTCCCATGGATCATCGAGTTCAATTTCCTTGGCGATTGAAACGCCATCGTTGGTAATTGTTGGGGCGCCCCACTTCTTTTCAAGAACAACGTTACGTCCGCGAGGTCCAAGGGTTACCTTGACCGCATCAGCTAGGACGTTCATTCCGCGTTCTAATCCGCGACGGGCTTCTTCATTAAAGGCAATCATCTTTGCCATGTAATTACTCCTTCTAGAAGTTCTAACTTTGGGTGTTCTGCTGTTTAGGGGCGTTTTATCACTCACACCCCGAGAGTGCTAACGCCAAATCTAGACGGTCTTATTCCCCACCGCAAAACGTGGGCTTAGTGAAGGGCTTTAGCGAGTAGAACGGGCCAGCATGCGAGCCTCACGAAGGCGGCGCAGACGTTTTACCAACATCGGAGAGGCGGCAAGGGCATCCTCGCGGTCGATCAGGTCGTTCAGCAATTGGTAATAACGAGGAGCGCTTAAGTCAAAGAGTTCTTTAATTGCAGACTCTTTAGCTCCGGCAAAGCGCCACCAATTGGATTCGAAATCTAAGATGCGAATTTCTAGATCACTAAGTGAGGCCGCCATTGGCGAATGGCTATTTTCGAGCGCTGACATGAAGTAAATCTTAAACCAGAGAACCCATTAACTGTGGGATTTAGAGCGTATCCAAAATCATCTTAATATCTGAAATTTTTGTCCATGGATTTACTATGGCAAAACGCAAGATTGCTTGACCTTTATCTGAAGATGGTGGGATAAATCCGATCTGGTCTGCCAATAATTTATCGCTCCACTTTTGATAATCAACTGCGGCCCAGCCTTTGCGAGTAAAGGCGACGATGGAAAGTTCTGGATCCATCAGCAGTTCCAAATTTGGATGTTCTCTAACTAAATCTGCTGCAGCCTTTGCCACATCAAGTGTCTTTTCCATCGCTTCGGTATACGCATCGGTTCCGTGCGCCGCAAGTGAAAACCAGAATGGTAATCCGCGGACGCGACGCGTTAAGTGAATTGCATAATCCGCCGGCGACCACGAATCATCACGCAGAGTTTCTAAATAAGAAGCATGTTGGGTATGTGTCTCTTTTGCGATCTCGGGATTGCGATAGATAAGTGCGCACGCATCAAAGGGTGCAAATAACCATTTATGTGGATCAACGATTAAAGAATCTGCAGCTTCAACACCTCTAAATTTCGCCCGAACCGAGGGAGCGCACAGCGCTGCAAGGCCGTATGCACCATCCACGTGAAACCAGATATCTCTCTCGTGCGTTGCGGCACCAACTGAAATTAAGTCATCAACAATTCCCAAATTAGTCGTTCCACCCGTTGCTACTACCGCAAATACGCGAGTTTGAGATGTGGCGTGCAATTTATCGATTGCTGCACCTACTGCATCACCATGTAATTTGCGATCGGTTCCTGGTTCAATAGTTAAAAGTTCTACATCCATGATGTTTGCAGCTCCGGCAATAGATGAATGCGCTTCCGCACTGCAGGCAATTGCCCATCTTGAAGTATTTGGATATTTACTTCTGGCATGAGCTCGCGCTGCAACTAAAGCGGAAAGGTTTCCGACCGTGCCACCTTGCACAAAAACTCCACCAGCACTTGCAGGCAAACCTGCTAAATCTGAGATCCAACGTAGCGCTTGGTTTTCGGCAAATACCGCACCCGCTCCCTCTTGCCACGATCCGCCATAAAGTGAACTTGCACCAACAACTAGATCAAAGAGATTGGAATATTCAGTTGGGGCAGATGGGATAAATGCCAAGTTACGCGGATGATCTGTTGAGATGCACGCTTTCGCTAGTACGTTTGTGAATACTTCTAAAGCTTCATGGCCACCTAAACCCTTGGCGGTGATCGTATTTCCGACTTCGTTAAATAAGTCTTCAGCAGTGCGTGGACCATCCAGCGGGGGATCATCTTTTAAACGCTGCAAGCTGTAAGCCAAAATTTCATCGGCTAGCTTTTGTACTTCAGGGTTAAATTCGTGAATTGGCATAATCGGTGCGATTAGCCTTTCGAATTATATTTCGCAACATAGTTGGAAAAACAAAGAAGTGAAAGGGAAGTACCGCATACCAATACAACTGACCACCTAAGCCGCGTGGTGAAAAACTTGCTTCTTGGCGAACAATTCGTTTGCCTTGATCTTCAATAATTGTAAATTCCAACCATGCCTTTCCGGGCAAAATCATTTCTGCATATAGCTTTAAGCGAACGCCACGTTCTAGTTCATCTACTCGCCAAAAATCAAGGCTGTCACCCACACGCAAATTAAGTGGATCGCGACGCCCGCGACGAAGTCCTACTCCACCAAAGAGCCGGTCAATTAAACCGCGCAAGAACCAGAGCAAATCAGCGCCATACCAACCGTTATCACCACCAATTGATTCGACTGCTTGCCAAAGAGAAGTTGCGGTCGCATCCGTTGTGCTTTCGCGACGATCGCGCAGAACCATTTCACCGGCCCAATCAGGATCGCTCTGCGCTTTCTGCCATGGCGCAGTTGGGTATGCCGCATCAGACCAACGTGAAATAACTTCTCTATCGGCGATCCGTGAAAGCGCCAACTTAATCGCGCCTTCTACATCTATGAATCCTTCAGGTGGCGGCGCAATTATTGAATCAATACTCTTCTTCGGATCTGCCACAACTTCACTAATCAGAGATTCAACTAGCGGCCGAGCCAATGAAGTTGGAACCGGTGTAACAAATCCGATCCAGAGACTTGAAAGTTTTGGCGTTAGAACAGGCACCTGAATAATCCAGCGCTTGCGAAGGCCGGATAACTTGGCAAATTTCTGCATCATGTCAGCGTAAGAAAGTACTTCCTTGCCACCGATGTCACAGATCTTAGAAACTGGATTAGGCAGAGTTGCACATTTGCGCAGGTAATAAAGCGCATCACGGATTGAAATTGGTTGCGTTAAATTTGAAACCCTTTTGGGGGTTGTCATAATTGGCAAGCGATGCGTTAAATGGCGCAACATTTCAAAGGATGCTGATCCTGAACCGATAATAATTCCGGCTCGTAATTCAAGTACTGGAACTTTTCCAGAAGCCAGCAGAGCACCTGTATTCATACGTGATGCCAGATGTTGGCTGCGATTCTTATCGTTAGCAATTCCGCCTAAATAAATAATCTGTGAAACGCTTTCTGCTTGCGCAGATTCCGCAAAATTTTTCGCCATTTCAGATTCGACTTCATCGAAATTCTTGCCGGCATTAATTGAATGTAATAGATAAAAAGCAGTATGGACACCGTTTAGTGCGCGCCGCAAATCTGATGGGTTATTTGCGTTGCCTTCCACAATTTCTACTTGATTTGCCCATGGCTGCTCTGAAACTTTATGCGAATCGCGGACCAAGATTCGGACTGAGCAATCATCCGCAACTAGGTCACGCACTAAACGACCGCCAACATAGCCAGATGCTCCGGTTACCAAGATTAATCTCTGCGAGTTCATGGTTCAGAGCCTAGACTGCGTACATGGCATCTTCCACACGACCTCGCGTCGTAATACTTGGCGCTGGCTTCGGCGGGCTAACCGCCGCAAAAGCGCTGTCTAAAGATGCCGATGTCACAGTCGTTGACCGCCACAACTTCCAAACTTTCTTGCCGCTTTTATATCAGGTGGCAACTGCTGGACTTGCGGCAGATCACGTTGCCCACCCAGTGCGTGGTGCGCTGCGCAAAAGTGGAGTTAAGTTTCGAATGGGTTCACCGATTTCGGTTGATCACAAGAATAAATCTGTAAAACTAGACTCTTCAGAAACTCTTGAATTTGATCATTTAGTTGTTGCCCTGGGTTCTTCAACTGCAGACTTTGGCGTGAAAGGTGTCACCGAACACGCACTGGGTATGAAGAGCGTGCATGAAGCGATTGGCATTCGCGCCGAGGTAATGCGCCGTTTTGAAGACTTGTGCCGTTTTGAAGATCAGACTCGTTTATCTCTAACAGTTGTCGGTGGCGGCCCAACTGGCGTAGAGATGGCTGGCGCACTAGCCGAACTTAAGCGCGGCCCCCTTAAGAACGATGAAGCAAATGCTGCTAAGCACATCGATATTTATCTAATCGAAGCTGGGCCAAGGATTTTGCCGATGTTTAGCGAAAGACTTTCGGCCCGCGCTAAGAAAGATTTAGAAAAGTTGGGCGTTAAAGTTTTACTAAATACAGCAGTTGAAGAAGTTAAGCCGCGTCAAATATTAGTTGAGGGTCAAGCCGCCATTCCTTCAGAAGTAACAACCTGGGCAGCTGGCGTTAAGGGCGAACCAACTGGCGCGCTTCTTAACTTGCCACTTGAAGGAACGCGCATCAGCGTCGAACAAAATTTGCGAGTGAATAATTACCCACACATCTGGGCGATTGGTGATATTTCAGGTGCTAAAGATAAAGTTGGACGTTTCTTGCCTATGGTTGCACCAGTTGCGATGCAACAAGCGCGCTGGGTTGCCAAACAAATTATGCGCGCCAATCGTGGCCAGGCTTTACAAGATTTTAAATATCTAGATAAAGGTTCCATGGCAACTATTGGCCGTCATAAGGCTGTTGTGCAATTTAAAGGAATCCAAATAACTGGAATCCCTGCTTGGTATGCCTGGTTGTGGCTGCATTTGTTCTACTTACTTGGCGGCCGTAACAAGATTGGAACGATCGCAGATTGGACCTGGAACTATTTGACTTTCGACCGCGGCAATCGCCACATTATGGATAGCCAGTAGGTAAATGCCTGATTACATTGATCTGCGCGGGCATCAGGTCTATTCCTACGAATGGGAAAACAATGGCGAAGCAGTTCTACTTTTACATGGCGGCTTAAGTCAGACATCGCATTGGGATTATGTTTTAACACCAGATCTAGAACCTGATTTTCATTTATTTGCCTACGATCGCACCGGCCACGGATTTACTGCAGATCAAGCTGAATCTTTTCACTTCAAATATCAAATGCGTGAAGCAATTGCCTACTTAGAAGATGTTGTTAAGGAACCAGCACATTTAATTGGCTGGTCAGATGGCGGCATAATTGCGATGTCCATTGCGATTGCTCGGCCCGAATTAGTTAAATCACTTGTATTAATCGGAGCTAATTATCACCATTCTGCAACCGTGATCGAAATGCCTTTTACCGAGCCAAGCGATGAAGATAAGGCTGAATACGCCATTACTTCACCAGATGCCCCACACACACTTGTTGAAAAAATTAAGAAGATGTTGGGTATCTGGGGCACCGAACCCGATATTTCATTGGATGATTTAGCGAAAATTCAATGTCCAACTTTAATTATCGCCGGCGATGACGATGTGATTTCGCACGAGCACACACTCTCCATGTATCGCGCAATTGAATTGAGTCAGTTAGCGATCATGCCTGGTACTTCGCACGGCGCACCAAAGGAAAAACCTGCTTTGTTTAGCGCTCTGGTTCATCAATTCTTAACGGATTTAAATTATCCAGTTACAAAAATGCCGATTCGGCGAGTTAGCAATCAACCGGCTGAATAGTTCCGGTCTTAACGTCATAAATCGCACCGGCTACGGTTACGCCTTCACGCAATAGTGGATAAGCGCGAATGCGGTTAACGTCGATCGAGAGCGCCGCCTTCTGATCGCGGGTTGTGCGAAATTCAAGTGAGCGGGTGTCAACGCCAAATTTGTCATCAATTAAAGCATGGATATCTGCTTCATCGCCGCGCGCCATGGCGCAATCGGTATGTGGCATAACCAAGATGCGATCAACGTTTAACAGATATGTTGCAAGGACCAGGGTGCGAATAACGTCTTCGGTTACGCGCGCACCAGCATTACGCAAAATCTTCGCATCTCCAGATTGCATTCCAACAACAGAAAGTGGATTGATGCGCGAATCCATACAGGTAACGATTGCTAAGCCCTTTGCGGCTCTTCCGGATAATTCGGAATACTTAAAGGATTTGGCATATTCGGTGTTCGCAGCGAGAAGTTCATCGAATTGCTCATGGGGAAATGAATAATCTTTCATTGTTACCCCCTTCGTCATCGGGTTAAAACTGGAGCCCCCCGTCAGGATTGAACTGACGACCTGCGCATTACAAGTGCGCTGCTCTACCACTGAGCTAGAGAGGCCAATTGCCTTGTGAGCAACAGTTCGCAATTATGGCAGTTAACGGCGTAATGTAAAAATCAACGGCGCAATCGCCGCAAGCAGGTAGGTTTAGGCGCATGCGATTGGGCGTTTTAGATGTGGGATCAAACACGGTCCACCTCCAAGTAGTTGATGCCCACCCCGGTGCGCGTCCAAGTCCGGCCACTAGTCAAAAAGTTGAACTCCGCCTTCATGAATATTTAAATAAAGAGGGCGATATAACTTCTGAAGGCGTCAATCTTTTGGAAACTGCGATTGCAGATGCAATTTCACATGCACACGAATTTCAAACTGAAGAGATTTTAGCTTTTGCGACATCTGCAATTCGCGATGCCAAAAACGGCAAAGAGATCCTCGAGCAGATCAACCAGAAATTTGAAATTGATCTACAAGTTTTAACGGGAGATGAAGAAGCGCGCATGACTTTCCTTGCCGTTCGTCGTTGGCTGGGTTGGTCAAGTGGGCGTTTACTGGTTTTAGATATTGGTGGAGGTTCACTTGAAATTGCTGTCGGCGATGATGAAAGTGCTGAAGCCACAATTTCACTTCCACTCGGGGCATCGCGCTTAACTCGCGAATATTTAGGCTCTGATCCGCACACCTCAAAGGAAATTAAGACGCTCGAAAGTTACGTTGTTGAACAAGTTAAGGAATCAGTTCCTCGCGACATCATGGATCACGTTGCCGATCATTTTGTGGCAACTAGCAAAACTTTTAGAACTTTGGCCCGACTTGGCGAACATTGGTTTGATGACAATTCCAAATATCTTAAAATTAATTCGCTAAATAAGATGATCCCCAAGTTGCAAGCAATGTCGAATAAAGAGCGTGCAGAACTGCCTGGTGTTTCACAGAGCCGAGCACGCCAAATTGTCGCGGGAGCTATTGTTGCGCGTACGGCAATGGAAAAATTGCAGATCAATGAACTAGAGATCTGCCCTTGGGCGCTACGTGAAGGTATTGTTTTACGCTGGCTTGACTGGATGGAACGTTAAAACAAACTAACTTAAATAATTGGTTCGTCGATCCAATCGCAGGCAATTACTTCACCTGCACGGCAGTGCAGAACAATGGCTTGTGCCGGTTCTAGTTCACGATCCATTGATTTAAAGTATTTCTTGCCGACAAGTTTCTTGACCAACTTTGGAATAATCGGATTGTGGCTGCAGATGATTGCCGGAACGCCACGGTCCATCAAATCTTGAACGTAATCAAGCGGAGCTTCTTTATCTTTGGCATAGCCATATTCAGATAAATCTGCCGAAAAAATTGGTGTCTTCTCGATTAAACGAGCCATTAGATCAATTGTTTCAATACAACGTAAGGCATCAGATGTGTGTACTTCAGATATTCCGTACGGAAGATAAATTGGTAACAATCGCTTCGCCTGCAACTGGCCGCGATGTTCCAAGGGGCGATCTCCATCATCGCCATCCCATTCGGTGCGCTTTAGCGCTTTTGCGTGACGTAGCAAAATAATTGGGAAGGTATCTGCACCAAATTCTAGAAAGAAATCAACAATTGCTCGATCATCTTTATTCGTTAACTTCTCTTTCGCTTTCTTGGGCGCCAACCAAAGAACTTCATCTACTTCCTGTGGATTTGGCGTTCCAGTTTTAACTGTTGCAGCTGCGGCCCAATATCTAACTTCCTTAGGTGCGCCTTCTAGCGTGTAGACAACGGTTCCAATTTCGGGACCAAAAGTTGATTCGTATCCGGTCTCTTCTTGGATTTCGCGGTAGCCGGCAGAAATATGTGATTCGCCAGATTCAACTTTGCCTTTTGGAAGCGACCAATCGTCATATCTTGGACGATGGATGACAGCAATTTCTAACTGTGAAATATCAGACTTGCGCCACAAGACTGCGCCGGCAGCCTGAATTAGCGGCGCCTCTAACTCTCTTGACATTAGTGTGCTTTCTTATAGCGCTTGATGTAAAGGCTCTGCAGATCTTGCAAAGGTTCACCTTTTGAATTCTTGCCGAAATGTTTCCAGGTATCTTGGCTCTGGTGCCAACTTGCAGTTTCTTCACTGAGTGATAAATCAAATATCTCTTGTAGTGATGCTTTATGTGTGGGACGCTCAATACGAACCAAACTTTCGACTCGACGATCAAGGTTGCGATGCATTAAATCTGCGCTGCCAATCCAAAATTCATCGTCCCCACCGTTTACAAAATGATAGATACGAGAGTGCTCGAGGAAGCGACCCAAGATAGAGCGCACGGTGATGTTTTCAGATAGCCCCGCAATTCCTGGACGCAATGAACAGATTCCACGAACAACAATATCGACTTTGACTCCAGCTTGAGATGCTTCATAAAGTGCTTCAACAAATTCTTCATCAAGTAAAGAATTAAGCTTAATTTGAATACCTGATGGTCGGCCAGATTTAGCCATCGCCGTTTCAGTGGCAATCTTTTCTAATAACCCAGTGCGCAACGTTCGCGGTGCGACAAGAAGTCGTGAATAAGTTGAGTGTGGGGCAAAACCAGATAATTGATTAAATAACTTAGTTAAATCTTCAGTCAAAACAGGGTCTGCGCTAAGAATTCCTAGATCTTCGTAGAAGCGCGCAGTCTTTGGATTGTAATTTCCAGTTCCCATATGACAGTAAAGGCGCAGCCCTTGTGCTTCATCGCGGACAACCAGAGATAATTTGGCGTGAGTCTTTAGCCCCATAAGGCCGTAAACAACGTGCACACCAGCAGCTTCAAGTTTGCGAGCCCAACGCACATTTGCTTGTTCATCAAATCGAGCACGTAGTTCGATTACCGCCAAAACTTGCTTGCCAGCTTCGGCTGCTTCAATCAACGCTTCGATAATTGGTGAATCACCTGATGTGCGATACAGAGTCTGTTTAATGGCCAAGACCGCTGGATCTTGCGCTGCATGCTGCAAGAATTGCACCACTGATGAGGTAAATGACTCATAAGGGTGGTGAAGCAAGATTTCACCTTGGCGAATCGCTGCAAAAAATAGCTCCGGCTCCTCAGCGTCAACCTCACGTAGTGAGGCAACCGTGCGAGAGCTAAAGGCAGGAAAATTTAGTTTTGGTAGATCTAAATCTGCAATCTTCATCAGGTCACGCAAATTAAGCGGTGCGGGCAGCGAGATAACGTTTGCTGGGTTGATATTAAGTTGTTCGCATAATTTATTGCGTAATTTCTCGCCAACGCCAGATTCAATTTCCAAACGAACCGGTGGGCCGAAACGGCGACGAGCAAGTTCTTGTTCGATGGAGGTAAGTAAGTTTTCCGTATCTTCATCTTCAAGTTCAATATCTTGATTGCGAGTAATGCGGAAGGTGTAATGATCTTCAATTAACATTCCTGGGAAAAGTTCTTGAAGATGAATTGCAATTAACTCTTCAAGTGGCAGGAAGCGAGTGCTGTGTGGAGCAGGGCTGACTGAGATAAAGCGCGAAAGAATTGGTGGAACCTTTACTCTTGCAAAATATTCTTCGGAAGTCTTTGGGTTCTTAACCATTACGCCCAAATTTAATGAGAGCCCTGAGATATACGGGAACGGGTGAGAAGGATCAACAGCAAGTGGGGTTAGTACCGGAAAGATGCGATCGCTAAAGATGCGCGAGACGTGGCTGCGTTCTTCATCGCTTAGCCCATCCCAGTGAATGATTTCGATCTTTTCATTTGCAAGTTCAGCAACAATCTGGTCCTTAAATAGTTTCGCATGGCGAAGCGTTAACTCACGCGCCCGAACTGAAATAGCTTCAAGTAGTTCACCTGGGGTAAACCCGGCAGAATTTATTGAGTTTGGATTACTCTCCAATTTGCTCAATAAAGAAGCAACGCGCACCATATAAAACTCGTCGAGGTTCGATGCAAATATAGTTAAGAAGCGGATACGTTCAAAAAGTGGCAGAGATTTATCTTCGGCCATTTCTAAAACACGTTCGTTAAAGGAGAGCCAACTTAACTCGCGATCAATAAGATGCTGCGCTTCTGGCATGTCGTAAGTCTCCCCTTTCTAGGTGAACGTTCAGTGATCAGGCTGTGGACAGCGGCTAAACGGGCCAGCGCGTAGGCGTTGGATATTTAGCGCTTCTTCCATCCCCCGAAGACTTACCACGCAATCTGCGCCAAATCCACGGAAGTGCAAATGTGAAGAACCAAATTGTAGATGAAATGCGTCTCGATAACCAAGACGCTTTTGGTGCTGGGGGAAGCGGAATACGCCAAGCAGAATCGAATGGATAACCTAATTTTTCTAGCAGGGCTTGGGCAACGCGATTGTGCCCTTCAGCATTTAAATGCAATCGATCAAATGCGAGAAAACGATTATCACTAAAAAATGTTTCACCATTTGCGTCAATAATTATTGCACCGACTTCAGCGCCGACTTGGCGAACTATTTTATTAAATTCGCCAAAGCGCGCTGCCCAAACATCTGAACCACGTCCTGTGTTTCCGGTGCGCTCTAGAACAGTAAATAACATCAGAGTTGCACCCGTTGCTGCTGCGCGGCGAACTGCTTCAGCATAAAGTGCTTGCGCTACTTCGGGTTTATAACTTGGTCGCAGCGCATCATTTGCACCAGCATGAAAAGATAACAATGTATCTGGACCTGTAACAAAGCCAATTGCGACTGGCAATTGGTCATCAATTACCTGCTTTAATAATTTTCCACGAACTGAGAGATTTACATAAGTAAAATCGGGCTCTGCGCGCGCCATTACATCGGCGATGCGATCTGCCCATCCGCGATATTGACCGTTGATGATCTCATCGGACATGCCCTCGGAGTATGAATCTCCGCAGACAATTAAACGTTTGTACTTCATTTTCCTTTTCTTTCTAGCTATTTACGGCGCTGCTCGTCTACCCAGAACAAAGCAATTGACGTTGCCACACTGGCATTAAGCGATTCAGTGGTTGCGCGCATTGGAATCGATACAACTAGGTCACACTTTTCGCGAACCAAGCGAGAGAGTCCCTTGCCTTCAGATCCAACAACGATCATGACATTCTCTTTGGCAAATTTCATGCCACTGAGGGTCTGATCTGATTCGCCATCTAAACCGATAACGAAACAGCCCAATTTCTTTGCACCTTCAATTGTGCGCGCCATATTGGTTACTTGTGCAACCGGCAAACGCGCAGCTGCGCCAGATGATGATTTCCAAGCTGATGCGGTCATTGCTGCAGCGCGACGTTCAGTCATAACAACTCCGGCTGCACCAAATGCTGCAGCACTTCGAACAATTGCACCTAAGTTGCGTGGATCTGTGACGCCATCAAGTGCCACAATCAAAATCGGATGGTTGGCACGTTCGGCAATTTCTTGGAAAGAAGAGTATTGATACGGCTTAATCGCCAAGATAATTCCTTGGCTATTCGCGTTAATGCCTTCTAGCTCTGCGCGGTGTACTTCGCGAATTGGAAGTTGCAGGTGCAAGGCAAGTTGCAACGCTTCGGCAACGCGATCATCAACATCGATGCTGCGCGCAACAATTAATTCGGTTGCCGGAACGCTGGCACGAAGCGCTTCAAGTACTGCGTTGCGACCAGAAACAATTTCACCCTTTGGTTTTTCACTACGCCCAGTGCGGGTACGTGGTGAGACTTTCTTTTCAGCAGCCTTCTTTCGCTTCGCGGCTGCGTGATAAGGACGGTCTTCAGCCTTAGGTGTTGGACCCTTGCCTTCTAAGCGGCGTTTATTTTTTCCGCCGGTTCCGCCGGTTGGTCCTTTTTTTGAACTTGAACGAGCTGCGCCACGAGGTTTTGCAGTGCCGGCCATTTACTTCTCGCTTATCTGTGAGATAGACCAACGTGGCCCTTGTGCTGTGTCTTCAATAACTATTCCAAGTGCAGCTAATCCATCGCGAATTTGATCAGATGCTGCAAAGTCTTTTCGATCGCGCGCTGCGGTGCGTTGTGCCAAAGCTAATTGAATTACTCCATCTAGCGCGCTGGTTAAATCTTCTCCACCACTTGTTGAAAATACTGGATCAAAAGGATCGCAACCAAGTATTTCAAGTGCGCCACGAATTTCAGCTGCGCTAGCTTTTATTCCTTTTTTATCCTCTGAAGTAATTGCGCTATTTCCAAGGCGCAACGCCTCAGAAATACCCGCTAAAGCAGTTGGTAC
>Ga0187845_1000580_pt1 | contig 21881 bp, 17 predicted proteins | sample SpaLakP09_SKY_68_FD_134515 | JGI IMG/M metagenome (GOLD analysis project Ga0187845, IMG submission 134515) | Oligotrophic lake water microbial communities from Sparkling Lake, Wisconsin, USA - SP09_SKY_68 | ecosystem: Environmental > Aquatic > Freshwater > Lake | place: USA: Sparkling Lake... | reverse complement strand
AGCCTGGTGTCGTCTTCGACCTCTGGGGCACGCCGCTGCCGCTGCAGGCGCTGGTGCGCGACGTCGGCCTCGTCGGCGTGACCATCGCATCACTGCTGATGACGCCGGCCGGCGTGCGCGAGAAGAACCAGTTCTCCTGGGCGCCCATGCAGGAAGTGGCCAAGCTCTTCATCGCCATCTTCCTGACTATGGTGCCCGTCATCGCCATGCTCAAGGCCGGCCCGGCCGGCGTGTTCGCGCCGCTGGCCGCACTGCTGACCGGCGCCGACGGCCAGCCGTCGCCGGCGGCCTACTTCTGGCTGACCGGCGGCCTGTCCTCGGTGCTGGACAACGCGCCGACCTACCTCGCCTTCTTCAACCTCGCTGGCGGCAATGCCGCACGGCTGATGACCGAAGGCGCGCCCGTGCTGGCTGCCATCTCGGGCGGCGCCGTCTTCATGGGCGCCATGACCTACATCGGCAACGCGCCCAACTTCATGGTCAAGGCCATTGCCGAGGAGCGCGGCGTGAAGATGCCCAGCTTCGGCGGCTATCTGCTGTGGTCCTGTGCGGTGCTGTTGCCGCTGCTGTTCGTGATGGCGTGGATATGGATGCATTGAAGAAGGTCTTGGTTGCTCGCCGGGCGCCGGCGGATGTGCTGGAAAAGCTCGCGGCCCATTTCGAGCTGGACTACCACGACGGCGAGGCGCCGCTGCCCGCGGACGAGTTGCGCGAGCGCCTGCTGGGCAAGGCCGGCGCGTACATCACCGGCACCGAGCGCATCACCGCCGAACTGCTGGCCGCCTGCCCGGATCTGCGTGCCGTCTGCACGATGAGCGTGGGCTACAACCACATCGACCTGGCCGCCTGCACCGCGCGCCGCGTTCTCGTCACCAACACGCCCGACGTGCTGACCGAAACGACAGCCGACCTCGGCTTCGCCTTGCTGATGGCCACCGCCCGGCGCATGAGTGAAGGCGAGCGCCTGCTGCGCGAGGGACGCTGGAAGAGCTGGGCCTGGGACTTCCTGGCCGGCGCCGACGTTCACGGCACGACGCTGGGCATCCTGGGCATGGGCCGCATCGGCCAGGCAATCGCGCGGCGGGGGCACTTCGGCTTTGGCATGAACGTGGCTTATCACAACCGCTCCCGGCTGCCGGCCGACACCGAAGCCGAACTCGGCGCGCGCTACCTGAGCAAAGACGCGCTGCTGCGCCAGGCCGACCACCTCGTCCTCGTGCTGCCGTACTCGGCCGAATCGCACCACTGCATTGCCGCCGCTGAGCTGGCGCTGATGAAGCCGACGGCCACGTTGGTCAACATCGCCCGGGGCGGCATCGTCGATGAGGACGCGCTCGCCGCCGCGCTGCGCGAGCAGCGCATCGCCGCAGCGGGCCTGGACGTCTTCGAGGGCGAGCCACGCGTGAACCCGGCTCTGCTGAACCTGCCCAACATCGTCCTCACGCCGCACATCGGCAGCGCGACCATGCCCACCCGCCTCGCGATGGCCGGCTTGGCCGCCGACAATCTCATTGCCGCGCTGACCGGCGCCCCGCCGCCCACGCCGCTGAATCCCGAGATCCTGCCCCTCTGATGAAACCTTTTCTGTTTGCTCTCGCCCTCCTGGCTCCGGCCCTTGCCATCGGCCAAAGCCGCATCAAGCTCCCGTCTGCCCCCGCAGCGGAGGCTCCCGTGGAGGACAAGACGCCGCGCGACCCCAACAAGTACGCCGCCCTGTCCCTGTTGGGCGACAGCGTGCAGCTCATCAGCTTGACGCCAGCGCGCGGCGACAGCGTGCAGAGCGGCGAGTGGACGGCTTCACCGGCGGGCAAGCTTGACGACGCCGTGCTGCAGACGCTCAACGAAGCGGTCAAGGCCGTCAGCGACAAGCTCGAAGCCAAGCTCTACACCTCCACGACCCGCAGCGTGTTCGGCGACCCAGCCAGTCTCTTCGTCGACGGCAAGCTCACGCTGCCCGGCAACCTCGTCGCCGCGCTGCGCCAGAGCGGCGCGGCACAGTTGCTGCTGGTGACGCGCAGCCGTCAGGAGCCCGGCCTGGCTGCGGCCCTGCCGGCGCGCATCCTGACCTCGCTGGAAGGTCCGGGCTTCGTGCTCGACCAGCGCCCCAGCGCCAACGTCGGCTTCGATGGCCAGCCCGGCTTGCCGGTGTTCGTGCCCTACGCGTCCATCCGCGTCGCGCTGATCGACCTCAGCGACATGCGGCTGCGGCGCGAGCAGTCTCTGGCCGTGGCAGCCCGCCTGCCCGTGACGCGTGAGGCTGCCGCCAACCCCTGGGCGGCGACGACCGGCGAACAGCGCGTGCAGGCGCTGGTGGCGTTGATCGAGGCCGAGCTGCCCAAGGCGGTGAAGGGGCTGGTCGCGCGCTGAGCGGCGTTCGTCGCAGCGGAGCCTCGCTCATCGCTCGGCAGCGGCGCCCCTCAGGACGAATGGCAATGCTGCGCGTCAGCGGGTCGCACGGTGCGGCCACGATGCAGGAGGAATGAGGATGCAGCAGGCGTTCATCGGCGGGAAGCCGGACGACAGCGGCAACAAGCATCAAGCCGCAGGCAGCATCTGGTACTGGCTGGCGGCTTGGCTCGGGGGACTCGTGTTCTTCCTGGCGTTTTCGAAGTTCGCGGGCTTTGGCGACTTCTACATGGTCGTGACCATGTTGTGGACATTTGCGTTGTTGCCGGTCTACTTGTCGCGCGGCGGCAGCGCGCCGGGCTACTCCCCTCAGATCGGCTTGTTCGCGTCCTACCGAAAAGGGATCACGCTGCTGCTGCTCCCCGTGACCTACGCAGGCGCGCTGTTCATCGGGGCGTTGCCACTGGTGGTGAGCGGGCTGAATCCGAATGCCACGAAGATCATGCTGCTGGCCCTGTTCTTGATGCCGGCCAGCTTGCCCTTTGAAGCCGCCAACTGGTGGCTTGCGCGGCGTGTGGGCGATCGTCCGACCATGCAGACGGCGCTTTGGCTGTGGCTGCCTGCTTTGCTGCTGGCGCAACTGGCGTGCTGGATCGTGCTGAAGATGCTTGGCCAAGGGCCTGAGGGCCTGCTTCGGCCGGTGCACTACGCCGTCGCTTTGGCGGTGGGTCCGCTCTATCTGCTGACGTTGGTGTCCATGCATTACGCGACGTTGACCTGGCAGCGCCTGGACGATGCGAACGTCCGCGCCGACGCTGCAGACACGGCCCGCCACCTCGCCGAGGCTCGGCTGGCCGTGCTGCAGGCGCAGATCGAGCCGCATTTCCTGTTCAACACGCTGGCCACGGTCGAGTACCTGGTCAAGAGCGACCCGGACAAGGCCGCCATGCTGCTGACCCAGCTCACCCGCTACCTGCGCCTGGCCATGCCGTCCATGCGGCAGTTGGCGTCCACGTTGGGCCGCGAGTTCGAGTTGACCGACGCCTACCTGCAGATCGCCCAGGCGCGCATGGGCGGCCGGCTGGCGGTGGATGTGGACCTGCCCGACGCGCTGCTGGCCATCGGATTCCCTTCGCTCGTTGTGCAGACGCTGGTGGAGAACGCGATCAAGCATGGCGTGGAGCCCAAGCCAGGGCCGGTGCGCATCCGCGTGTTCGCGCGGCAGGTGGGGGCGGAGCTGCACGTGGGCGTGCAGGACAACGGCGTGGGCCTCAGCGGTATGACTGCGCCAGGCGGCGGCACGGGCCTGCAGAACATCCGCGAGCGGCTGCGCGGCCTGCACGGCGAGCGGGCGCAGCTGTCCGTCGTGGGGCTGGCCGAAGGTGGTGTGCTGGCGACGGTGGTGGTGCCGTTGCAACCATGACCGACGCCCCCACCGCCATCCTGGCCGACGACGAGCCCTTCATGCGCGCCGCGCTGCGCGAGCGGCTGGCCCAGTTGTGGCCGGAGCTGCGCCTGCTTCAGGAGTGTTGCGACGGCATCGAAGCCCTGCAGGCCATCCAGCGGCTGCGACCGCAGTTGGCTTTTCTCGACATCCGCATGCCCGGCCTGACCGGCCTGCAGGTGGCCGATGCGCTGCAGGGCGTGAACACCCGCGTCGTCTTCGTGACGGCCTACGACGCCCATGCCGTTGAAGCGTTCGAGGCGCAGGCGGTGGACTATGTGCTCAAGCCTGTGGAGCTGCCTCGCCTGGCCAAGACCGTGGCGCGGCTGCGCGAGGCGCTGGCCCCGCCGCAGCAACGTCCGGGCGACGACTGGCTGCAGGTCGCCGTGGGCAGCCAGGTGCGGCTGCTGCATGTGGACGACGTGCAGTATTTCGAGTCCGACAGCAAGTACACGCGCGTCGTGGCGGCCGACTGCGACGGGCTGATCCGGTTGTCGTTGAAGGAACTGCTGGAACGGCTCGATTCGTCGCGCTTCATGCAGGTCCACCGCAGCGTGGTCGTCAACCGCCGCCATGTGCATGGTGTGCACCGCGCCGACGACGCGTTGGAGCTGGAGATCAAGGGCCGGCCCGAGCGGCTCAAGGTGTCCGCGCAGCACCACCACTTCTTCAAGGCTCTCTGAGAGGCGCAGCGACAATGCCGGCATGAGCCTGATCGAGATGTTGCTGCTGGGCCTGCTGGCCTTGATCCTGTTGTTGCTGGTGTTGATCCTGGCTCGCCACAAGCCCCATTCGGGGGTCTCGCCGGAACTGCTGCAGCAGGGCAATGAGCGGCTGGAGCGCGAGCTGCGCGACGAGCTGGGCCGCAGCGCCAGCGGCACGCGGCAGGAGCTGGTGCAAGGCCTCGCCCAGTTCCAGCAAGTGCTCGGCCAGGGCCTGCAGCAGAGCAACCAGTCGCTGTCGCAACAGGCGCTCGCCGCCCGCGAGGCGCAGGACGCGGCGGGGCTGCGCAGTGCGCAGGCGCAAGCCGAATCCATGCAACGCCTGGCCGACGGCATGCGCGAGCAGCTGAAGGCGATGTCCACGGCCAACGACCAGCGCCTGGCCGAGTTGCGCCACACGGTGGAGCAGCGCCTCACCGCCATCCAGCAGGACAACGAGAAGAAGCTGGAGCAGATGCGCGCCACCGTCGACGAGAAGCTGCATGCCACGCTGGAGCAGCGCCTGGGCGAGAGCTTCAAGCAGGTGGCCGAGCGCCTGGAGCAGGTGCACAAAGGTCTGGGCGAGATGCAGAACCTGGCGCGCGACGTGGGGTCGCTGAACCGCGTGCTGACCAACGTGAAGACGCGCGGCGTGTTCGGCGAGGTGCAACTGGCCGGCCTGCTGGACCAGGTCTTCACGGCCGAGCAGTACGCGGCCAATGTGGCGGTGCTGCCGGGCTCCAGCGCGCGGGTCGAATTCGCGATCAAGCTGCCGGGCCAGCGAGACGACGGCCAGCCGTTGTGGCTGCCCATTGACGCCAAGTTCCCGCGCGAAGACTATGAGCGGCTTCTGGATGCCCAGGAGCGCGCCGATGCCGTGGCTGCCGACGCCGCGGGCAAGGCTATCGAGAGCCGGCTGCGGCTGGAGGCCAAGACCATCCGCGAGAAATACATCGGCCCGCCGCACACGACCGACTTCGGCATCCTGTTCGTGCCCACCGAGGGCCTGTATGCCGAGGCGCTGCGCCGGCCCGGCCTGATGGAAAGCCTGCAGCGCGAGCACAAGGTGATGCTGTGCGGCCCCACCACGCTGCTGGCCACGCTCACCAGCCTGCAGATGGGTTTCCGCACGCTGGCGCTGGAGAAGCGCTCGGCCGAGGTCTGGGAGGTACTGGGCGCGGTCAAGACCGAGTTCGGCAAGTTCGGCGACGTGCTGAGCAAGGTGAAGAACAAGCTCGACGAAGCCGGCAAGACGCTGGACGCGGCCGAGGTGCGCACGCGCGCGATGACGCGCAAGCTGAAGGGCGTGGAGGCGCTGCCGGACGACATGGCCCAGCGCCTCTTGGGTCAGGGTGCCGACAACCTCGAATAGCATGGTGCGGGGAGTGAACGGACCCGCGCCCAGGCCCGTAGAGGCCACCGTGGGCGTAGCGAAAGTCAGCGGGGTGAGGGTGCGCAAAGCGTGGATGGGTCTTTTGCTCGGACTGTTGTCGCTGTGGCCGGTCCTGGGTGCGGCGCAGCAGCCGCTGCTCGTGCGCCACAACCTGACCGCACAGCAGAACGACCGGACCCTAGCCTACGAGGAAGAGGTGCTGCGCCTGGTGCTCGACAAGACCGTCGCGCGGCATGGCCCCTACAAGCTGGTGAGGGTGGCCGGCATCAGTCAGAAGCGGGCCTTCGCCGAACTCGAGATCGGCGGCCTCGACCTGGTCAGCTCCATGACCAGCGTCGCCCGCGAGGCCGCAACCCAGCCGGTGCGCTATTGCATCTACAAGGGCTTGCTTGGCGTGCGGGTGGGCATGGGCAGCGCCGAGGCCGTGGCCCGGCTCGAGGGGCTGCGCTCCCGCGACGAGTTGAGCCGCGTGCCGCTGGGGGCCGTGTTCGACTGGCCCGACCTGCAGGTGCAGAAGGAGGCCGGTCTGGCCGTGGTCAGCCTGAGCGACTTCGCGTCGGGGCTGAAGCGGCTGCGCCTGGGCAGCTTCGAGCTGCTGCCCCTGGGCATCGTCGAGGCCCCGCCCATCGCCGCCAATGCCGGCCTGTCGCTGATCGAGTCCTGGGTGCTGGCCTACCCTTCCGCCTACTACTTCTTCGTCAGGCGCGGCAACGACGCGCTGGCTCGGCGCCTGAGCGACGGTTTCGAGATCGCGTTGCACGACGGCAGCTTCGAGCGCTTGTTCGAACGGCGCATCGGGCCGCAGGTCAAGGCCGCCAATCTGGCGACGCGGCGGGTCTTCAGGCTGCGCAATCCCATCCTGCCGGAGGCCACGCCCACAACGCGCCGCGAGCTCTGGCATCCCTTCGCGCTGAAGATGTTCGAGGGTGCGCCGCCCTGAGGGGCTGCCAGGGCTCACGACCAGCGTCGGCGCATGCCTGCATTCCAATAGGCCGTCGATCTGTCCCGCCAGCCGGTCTGTGGGGCGGCCGACCTGCGGCGGGCGGACCCCGGGGATACTGGGCCGCTTCTGCGGGCCTGCCCCGCCGTGCCCAACCCTGATGCCCGCCGCTTCTCCCCCGCGCCACCTGCGCCACGCCTTCGTATGGCTGATCGCCACCATGATCTGCGTGCACGCCTGCATGGCCACCACGCGCGTCACGGCCAGCCTGTGGGTGCTGGAGCAGGGCTACGGCGAGGCCTCGGTCGGCCTGTTGCTCAGCCTGTTCGCCGTCGCGCCCATCGTGTTGTCGCTGTGGGCCGGCCGGCTGGCCGACCGGCATGGGTTTCACCGCCCGGTCGGCGTCGGCGTGTTGATGGCGGGCGTGGGCGCGCTGCTGGCGCTGGGCGTGCAGCAGCTCTGGGCCATCGCCACCGGCTGCCTGCTGTGCGGCGGCGCGGTGGCCGTGGCTGCGGTGGCCATGCAGCGCGAGGCCGGGCTGATGGCCGATCAGCCGGGCGACCTCAAGCGCATCTTCAGCTGGATGGCGCTGGGCCCCGCCATGTCCAACGCACTGTCGCCCATCGCGGCCGGCCTGCTGATCGACTTTGCCGGCATGTCCGCTGCGTTCGGCCTGGCGGCGGCGCTGCCTGTGCTGGCCTGGGTGCTGGCAATGAAGGTGCCGCGCAACCCGCCGGCCGTCTTCAGCAAGAGCTTTCGCGAGCCGGCGGCCTGGGACTTGTTCCGCCTGCCCGCTTACCGCCGGCTGCTGATCGTCAACCTGGCGCTGTCGGCCGGCTGGGATGCACACAGCTTCGTCGTGCCCGTGGTGGGCCATGCGCGTGGGCTGTCGGCGGCCAGCATCGGCCTGGTGCTGGGCAGCTTTGCCTTGGCGGCGACCGTGGTGCGCCTGGCCATCGTGCGTTTTTCGGATGACATCGACGAGGCCAAGGCCTTGCGCGGCGCGATGCTGGTCGCGATGCTGACCTTTGCCGCCTACGCCTGGCTGCCGGGTACGGCGGGGCTGATCTGCGGCTCGGCGCTGCTGGGCATGGCGCTCGGCTCGGTGCAGCCCATGATTCTGTCGATGCTGCACCGCGCCACGCCGCCCGAGCGCCACGGCCAGGCGCTGGGCCTTCGCATGCTGACCGTGAACGGCGCGACGGTGGCCATGCCGGCCGGCTTCGGCATGCTGGCTGCCGCCACGGCGCTGGCGGCGCCGATGTGGCTGATGGCGTCGTTGTTGCTGCTGGCGCAACTGCCCGCACGAAAGCTCTAGCATCGTGCTTCGGAGGTGGCCATGCGCAAGCTGATGTGGCTGGTGACCGGAGTGCTCGCGGCAACGACCGCGCTGGCCCAGGTCGACGAGGAGGACGCGGGCGATTCGCCCACCGCATTGATGCCGGCCGCCCAGGCACAGGCGCTGCTGGCTGAAGCGCTGCCCGCCGAGCCCGCAGCGCGCATGGCCTTGCTGCAGCAGCAGGTCAGGGCGGCGCAGTCGCTGGAGCAGCGCGGGCGCTGGGTGGAACTGCTGGCCGAACTGGCCCTACTGGGCCGGGGCCAGCCCGGGCACGACGTCTGGGTGCGCCAATACCTCAGCGCCGAGTTCGTCTGGGGCAGCTCGGGCAAGGGCCTCGCGGCGGCCGATGCCTATGCCAGCGACACGACGCTGAACCTGCCGCTGCGCGCGGCTGCGGCGCTGCGCCAGGTCTACGCGCTGTCCCAGGCCAAGGACCGCGCCATGCTCGACCGCGCCTGGTCACGCGCGCAAAGCCTGACCAAGCAGGCGCTGGAGTCCATGGGCGACGCCGACCCTGCCGCTGCGCTGCGCCTGCAGGTGGACCGCCTGCAGGTGCGCTCCGAGATGGAGCGCTGGAGCGGCCGCCTGGCCGAGGCCAGCGCCACGCTTCGCGAAGCCGTGCGCCTGTCGCACAAGGGCGTGGAGGACGCGCGGCGCGGCGGCAAGGCGCTGCGCGACCCCGCCGTGCAGGACGCCTACGGCTGGTACGACGGCTCGCAAGGCATGTTGACCTATGCCCTGGTGCGCCAGGGCCGCGCGCCCGAGGCGGTGCAGATCGGCCAGAGCAACCTGGCGCTGTGGCGGGCTGGCCAGATCACCGACGCGTTGGGTGCGCGCTGGAGCTACCGGCTCGCGCAGGCGCAGGTCGCGTCGCGCCAGTACACCGCCGCCTTGGAGAACGCCCAGCGCGCCGACGACATGCTGCAGCGCTCAGGCGCCGGCGCGGCCAGCCACGCGCGCTGGCTGGCGCGGCAGGAGCAGGTGCGCTCGCTGATCGGCCTGCGCCGCTGGGCCGAGGCCGACGCCTTCTACCGCGACTTCCTGGCCAGCCTGCCCGCCGACAGTCTGGCTCGTGACCGCGCCAGCGATTGGCGGCTGCGCGCGCTGCTGGCCGCCAAGAACGGCCGCTTCGACGAGGCCCTGGAGATCGTCGAGCGCATCCACCGCAGCCGCCTGCGGCTCTACGGCGACGTCCATCCGCAGACGCAGGAAGCCGCCGGCGTGCGCGCGCTGGTGCGCCTGCTCAAGGGCGACATGGCCGGCGCCTGGGGCGACTACCAGCCGCTGTTCGCCGCGCTGCTGGACACGCCCGGCGGCTGGCAAGACCTGGACCTGGCCGGCGCGCGCGGCTTTGTGCTGGGCCTGGCGTTCGACGAATTCCTGCGCGAGATCGCCGCCCGCGCCCGGCGCGGCGACAAGGTCGACCCCGCCTGGGCCGACCGTGCCATGCAGGTGGCCGACCGCATGCAGACCGGCGCCACCCACCGTGCGCTGGTGGACGCCAGCGCTCGCCTGCTGGCCGCCACGCCGGCGCTGCGCGCGCTGATCGAGGAAGAGCAGGCGCTGCGCGCCGCTGCGGCGGCCCGCAACAGCACGCTCAACGCAACGCTGGGCGAGGAAGACCGCCTCCGCCGCCGCAACAGCAGTGACGAAACCAAGGCCCAGCTCAAGGCCTTGCCTGACGCCGAGCGCAAGAAGCAACAGAAGACGCTGGCGGATGAGCTGGCCGCCGTCCGCGAGCAGGCGCGGCAGCAGCGCGAGGCCGCCCAGGCCGCGCGCGAGGCGCTCAACCAGCAGCGCGAACGCGTTGCCAAGGCCTACCCCGCCTATGCCGACCTCGTCACGCCCACGCTGCCCGCGCCCGCCGCATTGCAGCAGCTGATGTCGCCCGGCGAGGCGCTGCTCGTCGTTCAGCCGCTGGAGGGCGCCACGCTGACCTGGCTGATCGTGCCGGGCGAGGCCACACGCTTTGCGGCATCCGGCGTCGGCGCGGCCGGATGGGCCGAGCGGGTGGCGCAGATCCGCACCGCGCTGGACCTCAGCACCGGCCGCCCGCCCACGCTGCCGGTGCAGGCGCTGCACGAGGTCTGGAAAGAGCTCGTGGCCCCGCTGATGCCGCCCGCCGGCGTGAAGAGCCTGCTCGTCGCTGCCGACGGCGCACTGGCCGGCATGCCCTTTGCTGCCGCGCTGACGGCGCCCCAGCCCGGCGCCTTCGTTGCGCGGCAGATGGCCGTCACGCAGCTGCCCTCGGCGGGCGCCCTCTACGCGCTGCGCCGCGCGGCCGCACCGGCAGCCGCCCCCAAGGCGCTGTTCGGCGTGGGCGACCCGCTCTTCAAGTCCACCGCCAAAACCTCGAACCCTGCGGGCCGTGCGGCCCTCGGCCAGGGCGCCACCCGCTACGACGCCGCCTGGGGCTTCAGCTATGGCGACATCCCGCCGCTGCCCGAAACCCGCGCCGAGCTGACCGCGCTGGCCAAGGCCGTGGGCGCCAGCGCTCAGGCCGACCTGCTGCTGGGTGCCGCCGCCACACGCGAGGCGGTGCTGGCCGCCCCGCTGGCCGACCGCCGCCTCGTCGCCTTCGCCACGCACGGGTTGATGCCGGGGGAGTTGCCGGGCGTCTCCAAACCCGCGCTGGCGCTGGCGCCGGGCAAGGACGAGGGCCAGTCGCCGCTGCTGGAGCTGGACGACGTGCTGACGCTGCGTCTGAACGCACAGGCCGTGCTGCTGTCGGCCTGCAACACGGCCGCGGGCGAGCAGGGTGGGGCGGCCATGTCGGGCCTGGTGCGCGGCTTCTTCTTCGCCGGCAGCCGCTCGGTGCTGGCCACGCACTGGGCCGTCGAAACCGTGTCGGCCGCTGCGGTCACCTCGGCGACCTTCTCCGCCAAGGCCCCCCGTGCTGAGGCGCTGCGCATGGCTCAAGTAGGGATGATTGAGGGAACTCTCGGTGGCGGGCGCTGGGTGCATCCGTTCTACTGGGCGGGATACGCCTTGTTCGGCGATCCATCTCGATAGGAGTCTTCAAATGCGCGCCCTGGTGTTGAGCCTGTCCCTGCTGAGTTCCGCAGCCTTTGCCCAGCAGGTCTGCGAGGTGATGGCCGTCAGTGGCGAGGCGCAGCGCGCCGATGGGAAGGCGCTGGTCGTGGGCGACAAGCTCCACGTGGGCACATCGCTGCGCACCGGTACGGCCGGCCGCGTGCGGCTGAAGTTCATCGACGGCTCGGTGCTGGTGCTGGCCGACAAGAGCCAGCTGCGCATCGAATTCTTCACCGCCGTCGGCGCCCAGCCGCGCCAGGCCGAACTGCTGCTTGAGCTGGGCCTGATCGGCCAGCGCGTGAACCCGTCGGCCGGCGGCAGCTGGAAAGTGCGCACGTCCACCGCCGTGACCGCCGTGCGCGGTACCGAGTTCAGCGTCGAGGTGGGCGACGACCGCGCCACCGCCGTGCTCGTCAAGACCGGCGCCGTCGATGTCGAACCCGTCGGCCCGCAGACCCGCGGCATCAAGCCGCGCTATCCGGTGCGCCTGGCCAAAACCAACAGCGGCACGCGCTGCGACGCCCGGGACTGCACCGACGTCGCGACCTGGACGGCGGACAAGGTGCAACGTGTCGAACAGCGCCTGGGGTCGCTGGATTGAAGCGCGCGACTGCCGGCCTGGCTTATGCGCTGCTCGCCCTTGCCGCTGCACTGCTCGGCATTGCCGTGTGGGCGCTGCGGACCGACGTGACCGCTTTCGAGCGGCTGGACCATTGGTCCCTGGACGCACAGACATCCTGGCGCGGCTATCTTGCACCCGGCACCGAGCTGCCGCTGCTGCTGGTGCGCGTGGACGACGCCGCGCTGGAAGCGCTGGGCGGCCGCGTGCCCGACCGCAGCGAGATCGCCCGCGCCGTGCAGGCGCTGCAGGACGGCGGCGCCCGCGCGATCGCGCTGGACATCCTGCTGCTGCCCGGCGGCGGCACGCCCGAGGGCGACGCCGCCTTGGCCGGTGCGATGAAGGCCGGCGGGCGCACGCTGATCCCGTTCGCGCTGCCCGCCGACGGCGCGGCCGACGTATCGGCGGCGCCTGCGCCCATCCTCGCCCAGGCCCTGCTGGGCTACAACAACGAGGCGGCGCTGGCCCGCAGCGAGGCCGGCTTCTACGAGCCCCGCCGTTTGCTCGCGCCCGAGCCCAGTCTGGCCGCAGCGGCCGCCGGCCTGGGCCACGTCATCGTGCGCCGCGAGGCGGATGGCAGCCTGCGCCATGACCTGCCGCTGCTGCGGCTGAACGGCGAGGTCTACCCCTCGCTCGCGCTGCGCCTCGCTGCGTTTGCGCGCGGCGTGGAGTGGCGCGAGGTGCGCGCCAGCTTTGGCCAGGAGGTGCAGATCGGCCCCACGCTGCGCGCGCCGCTGGACGGCCTGTCTCGCCTGGGCGTCAACTTCTACGGCCCCAGCGCCACTTTCGCATCCGTCGGCTTTGCCGAACTGCTGGCCGGCAAGGTCGACGCAGCCCGGCTGCGCGGCCGCGTGGCCGTCGTCGGCGTGGCCGCGCTTGCGGCGGGCGACCACTTCCCCACGCCCTTCGATGACAGCATGCCCGGCATGGAGCGCGTGGCCACCGTCACCGACAACCTGCTGACCGGCCGCAGCCTGGTGCGCCCATACTGGGGCGGCGCGGTCGAGCTGGCGGTGCTCATCCTGCTGCCCCTTGGCGCCGTTTGGGTGCTGGCGCGCCTGTCCCTCGGCCGCGGCCTCGCCTTGATCGCGCTGGCCGCGCTGGCCCTGTTGGCGCTGGCGCAATGGGGCTTCGAGAGCCGCCACTTCGTCGTGTCGCTCGCGCCGCCACTGCTGGCGCTCGCGCTGGCCACACTCGGTGCCAGCGTCTTGCGCGCCGGGATCGAGCAAGCGCAGCGCCGCGTCGCGTCCCAGCGCCTCGCCGCCAGTGAGCAGCGTTATGCGCTGGCCGCCCAGGGGGCCAACGACGGCCTCTGGGACTGGGACCTGAGCAGCGACAGCGTCTACTACTCGCCGCGCTGGCTGGCGTTGATGGGCCTGTCTGCGTCGGACGTCGGCCAGGCCATCGCGGCCTGGACCGAGCCGCTGGAGCCATCTGCGCGGCACGCCTTCAACGCCGAGCTGCAGGCTCACCTGGAGGGCAAGAGCCTGCAGTTCCACCACGTGCTGCACTTCAACCAGGGCGGCCAGGAGCGCTGGCTGCTGGCGCGCGGCCTGGCCGTTCGTGAGGACGGCAAACCCGTGCGCATGGCCGGCTCGCTGACCGACATCTCCGAGAGCCAGCGCCTGCAGCGCCAGATCAGCTACGACGCGCTGCACGACCGCCTCACCGGCTTGGCCAACCGCGTGCTGTTCCGCGAGCAGCTGACGCAACTGTTGAGCGGCATGTCCGCCCCCGAGACCGGCCTGCTGCTACTGGGCCTGGACGGCTTTCGGGCGCTGAACGAAACCCATGGCCCGGTGGTGGGCGACTCGGTGCTGACCGAACTGGCCGCGCGCCTCAAGGCCGCCTTCGGCGCGCGTCACCTCGTCGCCCGGCTGGGGCCAGACCAGTTCGCGCTGCTGCTGGCCGGCGGCGACGTGGCGGCCGAGCTGTCGAGCAGCGTGCAGGCCGTGCTGGCGCAGCCGTTCGGCGAACACGGCCTCGTCATCACTGCCGGCATCGCCTGGGCGCAGCGTCGCCACGGGCCCGGCGGCGCCGACGATTTGATGGCCGCCGCCGAGGCTGCGCTGGCCCGCGCCAAGTCGGCCGGGCCGGGCCAGACGCATGAGTTCGACCCCGCCGAGCAGCTCGTCGAGCAGTCGCGCCGCTGGCTGCGCAACGCCATCGACGCCGCTCTGGCGGCGGGTGACCAGTTCGAGCTGCACTACCAGCCCTTTGTGCACCTGTCGGACCGTGCCTTGCTGGGTTTCGAGGCGCTGATCCGCTGGCGCCACCCGACCAAGGGCCTGATCATGCCGGGCGACTTCATCCCGGTAGCCGAGGCCAGCGGCCAGATCTGCGCCATCGGCCGGTGGGGCCTGCTGGAGGCCGCCGCGCAGCTGCGCCGCTGGCAGCCGCTGGGCTTCACGGGCGAGGTGGCCGTCAACCTCTCCGGCGTGCAGCTGGAGCGCGACATCGAACTGCTGGCCGACGCCCGCGCCACGCTGGCGGCTTTGGGCGACGTGCCCACGCACCGCTTGAAGCTCGAAGTGACAGAGAGCATGGCCATGGCCAACCCGCAGCGCAGCGCCGAGGTGCTGCAGGAGCTGGCCCGGATGGGCTTCAAGCTCAGCATCGACGACTTCGGCACCGGCTACTCGTCGCTGGCCTATCTGCACCGCTTCCCGTTCGACACCCTCAAGGTCGACCGCAGCTTCGTCATCCGACTGGCCGCTGGGCGCGAGGCGCAGGAGATCGTCCGCACCATCGTCGGCCTGGGCGCGGCCCTGGGCAAGCAGACCCTGGCCGAAGGCGTCGAGGACGAGCAGCAGGCTGCGCTGCTGGAGCAGCTGGGCGTGCAGGTGGGGCAGGGGTGGCTGTTTGCGAAGGCGCTGCCGGAGGCGGAGGCGACCCAGGCGATTCAGAGCCCGCCGTGGCGGCGTTAGCGGGGGGTGAATGGACGCGAGGCAGGTTTGCGCAGGAACGGGCCGGTGGCTATGCGGCGTGATGACCTTGCTGCTTGTTCAAAGCGTCAGCGCGCAATCCGCATGGCCCGCCTTGCAGAAGCGGCCCGTCACCTTGCTGGCCAATGATTGGTGTCCGCAGCACTGCGAATCGGGCACGCCAGACCAGGGCTATATCGTCGATATCGTGACGCAGGCCCTGCAATTGCAAGGCGTGCCATTCACGCTGCACTACTTTCCATGGTCCCGCGCCATGCGCATGGTGGACCGCGGCGAGGCAGATGGCCTGCTCACACCAACGGTTCCCGGGTTTCCGCAGTACCTGTTCCACACGCAGGCCGTGGGATACCAGCAGTACTGCTTCTATGCCGACAAGTCCAGCACGTGGCGCTACACCAAGCCCGCCGATCTGCAAGGTCGCCACATCGCGATGCTGGCTGATTCCGGCCTTGGTGCAGTGGATGACTACCTCCAGGCTCACCGCTCGTCGGTCACCGTCACACAGTTCGCTGCCTCGAATGACTTTGCCAAACGGCTCTTCACCTTCCTGGGGCGCAAGCGTGCCGACACGGTGATCCTGACCACCGACGTCTTCGAGTATGGCCAGAGCAAAGGCGACATCGGCAGGAACTTCCAGCCGGTCGGTTGTCTGGAAACGGAAAAGCTGGCGGTTGGCCTGTCCAGGAAGGACGAACCGCGATCCCGGTTGATCGCCAGGGCACTGGACCAGGGCATCATCCAGCTGCAGAAAAGTGGCCAGCTAGAGAAGACCCTGGCTCGCTATGGTCTGAGGGGCTGGAAGCAGTGAAAGGATCAGCCATGCGCCTGCCGGCATGATCGCTGGGCACGACCAGGGCGCCACCGAAGAGCGATACGTTGTTCGAAGTCCGCCGGCTGAATACCCGCAATGGGCACTTTGCTGACGCCCACGCTGCTCGGGCCTGCGGCTGCAAGGGTGGATGCCGCTTGTCACGGCCATTTCGCGCTGTCGTTCGGCCAGCATGAGGTCTACGCCCCCCCCTACCGGCAGCGACCCCGGCGAGATGTTTTTTGATACAGCAACGAAGGCATCAGCGGGGTTTGCGCCTGGAACGCGACCTGCCTCCATTGACCCGGGGATGCGATCCAGGTCGACATGTCTCGCTGCACAGACCTTACGCATGCACGCATCGACCCTGACACCGCACGAGCCACTCACCGCGGCAGGTCCAACGTTGCCACGGCTCTACACCTTTCGCCGCTGCCCCTATGCCATGCGCGCACGGATGGCGCTGCTGCAGGCCGGGCGGGCCTTCGAGGCGGTGGAGGTCAACTTGCGTGGCAAGCCAGCCAGCTTGCTGGCTCTATCGCCCAAGGCGACGGTATCCGTGCTGCAGTTGCCCGATGGCCGCGTGATCGAGGAGAGCTGGGACATCATGCGTTGGGCACTTGCTGCGCCCGATGCGCAGGGCTGGTGGGCACGGGCGCAGTCGCCTGCGAACATTGATCTGCTGGAGCGCAACGACGGCGACTTCAAGCATGACCTGGACCGCTGGAAATACCCCAGCGCTACGCCAGTGAGACCGTCGCGCCAGACACACACCGCGACAAGGCGCTGGATGTGCTTCTGCGACCGCTGGAGGCACGGCTGCTCAGCGAACCCTGCCTGGGCGGCGCCACGCCATGCGCCACCGACCTGGCCGTGTTGCCCTTCGTCCGCCAGTTCGCCTCAGTGGAGCCAGCATGGTTTGCAACGCTGGACTTGCCATCGGTACGGTCCTGGCTGAACGGCTGGCTCGTCAACCCGCTGTTCGTTGCGTGCATGAACAAGTTGCGTGCGGACCCCAGCATGAGCTAAACCACCGCTTTGGCCGCCCGATCCCGCGTCGCAGGTCCAGAGACCGCCGAAGCGGTGCTTTTGGGCAGAGGGTCAGCAGCGTCGGCTCTATCTTCGCGGTCATGAACTCTCGTCACCGTCGGTCGCTTCCGCTGCCCAGCTTCGGTCCACGCCGCATCAGTTTCCACAACGGCGTGGCCCGGCTCTTCATTGACGAACGGGTGGCCTGTGAGGAGCGGCCCTTGCAGGCCGAGTTGCAGCGGCTGGAGCGCTTCTCGGCATTGATGGCTTCGCAGGGCTGGCCGGCCCACGTGTCCCGCATGGCCTATGACCGCATCTATGCCGGCGAGCGCTTCGGCTTTGCCAAGCGGGTGGGGCGGGGCGAGTTGCCGGCGCTGGCGCGGCAGCTGCTCGACTGCTGGCGCGTTGGGCGCGGCCAGCTGGTGTGAGGCTGCGCTGCTGCGCTCGGTCGAGCGCGGCGAGTCAGTAGGCGCTGCGCGGCGTGTTGCGGTCCAGCACGGCGGTGAGGTGCTTGCACATGTTCTCGCCGGTGGTGGTCAGGCGCAGCGAGCCACCATGCCATTCGAGCCAGTTCAGGGTCACGTATTCCTCGATGGTGGCCTCGGCAATGTCGGCGGCGCGGCGGCGCTTGAGCAGGTCGACGGTGGCGAGCAGACCGTCGCGCAGGGCGTCGCGCTTGAGGGTCTCGGGGGAGGGTTTGGCCGACTTCATCAGGATCTCCAGGATGCACGGGCCGGGCGCTTCGTCGATGGACGCGGTGGCCTTGCCATGCAGGTCGTCAGTGGGTTCGCCAGGCCTCGCCCGGATACGCTCGGCAAGCGATGGGAGGCGGGGGACGGGGCCGGCTCGAAACAGGTTTCGAGAGAGGTAAGTTGGGCTCGCCGCTGAAGGCAGGTGACGACCGATGTGCGCCGGCGGGAGCCGACAAACCGGGAGACGCGGGTGTGATGCGTGGCGTCCAGCCTACCGAGAGTGTCGCGGCAGTGAGCAGACGCGCGACAGGCCCACCGAGTGTATGCCGCGCCCGTGTCGGACAACGCCGTGTTCGGCCGGGGCGAGGCCGCTGGGGCTGTTCCCGCCCCTCGCTGACATGCATGCCGCTTGCCCCTTGCGTGGACGCGGCCAAGTGGTGGCTGGCGCGATTGGTGTGCCCGGGCCGGATGAGGTGCGGCGCGGCGTTTGCATCCAACGCGGCGTTGGGAACTGACGAACGGCCGGCCTGACGAAACCGATGAGAATCCGCGCCAGGCCGAAGATGCGGCTGCTGGAGCGAGACAGATGCGGATCAAGTTGGATGGATGGGTGTCCCGAGGCCTGGGCGTTGCCTTGCTGGGCCTGGCAATGGGCGCCGCGCAGGCACAGGCGGTGGCCAAGGTCAAGCCCAAGCCGGTGGCGACGCGCGCCGGGGCTGCGCCCGTCAAGCTGGCACCGCCCCCGGACTGTGGCGATGCAGCGGCGCGGTCCCCTGACCTCGTGCGCGAGATCGGCGGCATCGAGGAATACCGCCTGCCCAACGGCCTGCAAGTCCTGCTCTTCCCCGACGCGACGCAGACCACCACCACCGTCAACATCACCTACCGCGTCGGCAGCCGCCACGAGGCGCCGGGCGAGTACGGCATGGCCCACCTGCTGGAGCACATGCTGTTCAAGGGCACCGAGCGGCAAAAGGACATCCCCGGCGCCATGGCCCAGCGCGGCGTGCGCTTCAACGGCACGACGACGGCGGATCGCACCAACTATTTCGCCAGCTTCAACGCGAACGCCGAGACGCTGGACTTCCTGCTCGACCTGGAGGCCGACCGCCTGGCCAACAGCCGCGTTGCCAAGGCCGATCTCGACACCGAGATGACCGTGGTACGCAACGAGTTCGAGCGCGGCGAGAACCAGCCGTTTGCCGTGCTGAACCAGCGCGTGAACGCAGCGGCGTTTGCCTGGCACCCGTATGGCCACGCCACCATCGGGCCGAAGAGCGACATCGAGAATGTGCCCATCGAGAAGTTGCAAGGCTTTTACAAGCGCTACTACCGGCCCGACAACGCGACGCTGCTGATCGCGGGCGCCTTCGACAAGCCCGCCACGCTGGCGCTGATCGGCAAGTATTTCGGCCCCCTGGCCAAGCCCGCCACGCCGGTGCAAGTGCCCTACACGGTAGAGCCGGCGCAGGACGGTGAACGCTCGGTGGTGGTGCGCCGCGTGGGCGGCCAGCCCATCTTGCTGGCGGCCTATCACGTGCCGGCCATCACCCACCCCGACACACCGGCCCTCATCGTCTACGGCCTGCTGATGAGCCTGCAGCCCAGCGGCCAGCTCTACAAGCAGATCGTCGAGCCCAAGCTGGCCGTGGCGGCCGGCATTGGCGGCGCGGGCGGTGTGGACCCGGGCACGGTGAGCGCCTTCGCGGCGCTGCCGCCGGGCGCCGACGTGAGCCAGGTCGAGACCCTGCTGCTGGACCTGGCCGAGGGCCGCACGGCCAAGCCCTTCGACGAGAGCGAGTTGGCGCGCGTGCGCGACATCGCCGTCAACAGCTATCGCCAGCAGATGAAGAACCCCGAGGCGCTGATACAGCAGATCTCGGGCTTGATTGCGGCCGGCGACTGGCGCCTGCTGTTCCAGCTGATGGAGGACATCCCCAAGGTCACGCTGGCCGACGTGGAGCGTGTGCGCGCCGCCTACTTCAAGCCCGCCAACCGCACGCTGGGGCGCTACCTGCCAGCAGCTGCGGTGGAGCGCGTCGAGATCCCGGCCGCGCCGGCGCTGGACCAGCGCCTGGCCGCGCTGCAAGGCCCGCCCAAGGTGGAGGCCGGCGAGCAGCTGGAGCCCGTGCCGGCGGTGTTGGAGTCGCGCATGAAGCGTGCCACGTTGCCCAGCGGCATCGCCCTGCACACGCTGCAAAAGCAGACACGCGGCAACACGGTGGTGCTGCAGATGCAGCTGCGCTGGGGCGAGCGTGACGCCACCTATGCGCGCAACGGCACCGGCATGGTCGGCCAGCTGATGGACGAGGGCAGCGCCGGCTTCACCAAGCAGCAGCTGCAGGACGCGCTCATCAAGCTGCGCGCCAGCCTCAATGTCAGCAGCTACGACCAGGGCGCCACCATCTTCCTCAGCGCCGAACGCGACACGCTGCTGCCGGCACTGCGCGTGGCGGCCGATGCGCTGCGCCGCCCCGGCTTCCCGCAGGATGCGTTCGACCGCGAGATCAAGTCCGGCCTGGCCGGCATCGAGGCCTCGCGCCAGGAACCCGGCGTGCTGCGCCAGGAGGCCACGCGCGACCACTACAACAAGGCGCGCGGCGTGACCCTGGGCCACCCGGACTACGTGATGAGCGTGGACGAGCGCATCGCCAATCTCAAGGCCACGACGCTGGACGACGTTAAGCGCTTCTACGCCGACTACTGGTCGGCCAACGAGGCGCAGGTCAGCGCCGTCGGCGCCTTGCCGGACGGTCTGGCGGCCGAGGTCGACAAGCTGTTTGGCGACTGGAAGAAGCCGGCTGCGCCGAAGTTCGTGCGCCACGTCTCCCAGCATGTCGCCGTGCCGCCGGCGCGTTTTGACGCCATCGCGCGCGACAAGGCCAACGCCATCGTGCGCCTGCACCAGACGCTGCCGCTGAACAGCGAAGACCCAGACTACGCGGCGCTGGAGCTGGCCGTGCACATCTTTGGCGGCGGCGGGCTGGAGAGTCGGCTGTCGGAGCGCGTGCGCCAGAAGGAAGGCCTGACCTACGGCATCGGCGCCAACCTGGGCGCCAGCTACTGGGGCACGGCCGGCAGCTTCGCCATCCAGGCCAGCTACGCGCCGGACAAGCGCGAGCGCGTCATCGCGGTCGTGCAGGAAGAGGTGGCCCGCATGGCCGCCAACGGCGTGACGGCGGCCGAGCTGGCGCGCGCCAAGAAGGACATCCTTGAAGGCCGCAAGCAGGGCCGCGCCGACCCTGGTGCGCTGGCCGGTGGCTTGACCAGCCTGGCCGAACGTGGCGAGACCTGGGTGGCGGCGCAGAAGCGGGACGAGGCGCTGGCAGCGGTCACCGTCGAGCAGGCCAATGCGGCCTGGCGAAAACACATTGAAGCGAAGAACTTCATCATTTCGACAGCGGGTGACTTCAAGAATCCTTAGAGTGGGAGCCCCTCGTCCAAGGAATACCTTGGACGGTCCCCCGCGGGGACGGCGATTCTTGCCGGCTTGACCAGCAAGCACCGCCAAACGGGCCGGCTTGGGAGCGGCCCGGCGCTCGGCCCGAAATGCCAGCGCTCTGACCCGCGGCGCTAGAGTTGTCAGCCCCTACCAGGAGACCGCGATGAAGATCGAGCCCTACCTGTTCTTTGACGGCCGCTGCGAAGAAGCCATCGAGTTCTACAAGAAGGCGCTGGGCGCCAAGGTGGAGTTCCTGATGCGCAACTCAGAGAGCCCTGAGCCGCCGCCGCCCGGCACGCTGCCGCCAGGCTCGGAGAACAAGATCATGCATGCCTCGGTGCACATCGGTGGCGCGCTGGTGATGATGTCCGACGGCCTGTGCGGTGGCGACACGGCCTTCAAGGGCTTCTCGCTGTCACTGGACTGCCCCGACGCGGACTCGGCGCGCGAGGCCTTCGCGTCGCTGGCCGATGGTGGCCAGATCCATGTGCCGCTGGGCAAGACCTTCTGGGCGCCGCTGTTCGGCATGGTCAACGACCGCTTCGGCGTGGGCTGGATGGTGGGCGTGTCGGACGACGCGGCGAAGTGACGGTACCTTTCCAGTTGCCCGCTCACTTGAAAGCCGACTGCTCGGCCTGTGCGGCGCTGTGCTGCGTGATTCCGCCGTTCGATGCGTTGCAGGGCTTCGGCTTCGACAAACCGGCCGAGACGCCCTGCCAGCACCTCTGCGCCGACCACCGCTGCGGCATCCATGCCGACCTGGTCGAGCGCGGCTTCTCCGGCTGCGTCGCCTTCGACTGCCTGGGCGCCGGCCAGCGCCTCACGGCGGCGGCCGTCGCGCGCTTCGACAGCGCCGACTGGCGTCATCGCCCGGACGTGGCGCGATGGCTGTTCGCTGCCTACCCGCGCGTGCGGGAGGCGCAGGAGTGGCTGGCCCGGCTGCATCTGGCTGCTAAGGTGTCGGGTTTGGGCGAGCTGCAGACGCTCGCGGACGAACTCGATGCCGAGTCGCCGCGCTGGCCGGACTGGAGCGCCGACGAGCGCGCGGCGTGGCAAGCCCGCGTGCAGGCCGCGCTGGCGCCGCTCGCCACGAACCGAATGACCCGGAATTGATGCAAACCATGGAATCCCCCAAGCCAGCCCCGTCGGT
>Ga0187845_1000579_pt1 | contig 21902 bp, 21 predicted proteins | sample SpaLakP09_SKY_68_FD_134515 | JGI IMG/M metagenome (GOLD analysis project Ga0187845, IMG submission 134515) | Oligotrophic lake water microbial communities from Sparkling Lake, Wisconsin, USA - SP09_SKY_68 | ecosystem: Environmental > Aquatic > Freshwater > Lake | place: USA: Sparkling Lake... | reverse complement strand
AGCTCCGGCCAAGAAGGCCGCTGCACCTGCGAAGAAGGCAGCAGCTCCGGCCAAGAAGGCCGCTGCACCTGCGAAGAAGGCAGCAGCTCCGGCCAAGAAGGCCGCTGCACCTGCGAAGAAGGCTGCAGCCCCGGCCAAGAAGGCCGCTGCACCCGTCAAGAAGGTTGCTGCCAAGAAGTCCAGCGCCGCTGCACCGAAGCCTGCTGCAAAGCCGGCCGCCAAAAAGGCTGCGAAGAAGCCTGCTGCAAAGAAAAGTGGCCCTGCCCCTGCGGCCCCTGCTCCTGCCGCTGCCAAGCCTGCCGCGGCTCCCGCGTCGTCTGCAAAGACCGCACTGAGCCCGCAAGCTGCCTGGCCTTTCCCTACCGGCAACAAGCCGTAAGAGACAGGTCTCGCGACAGTCAAAACCCGGCCTCGGCCGGGTTTTTTTATGGCGGCCAGCGCCGGTTTCTTCCCGCAACAACCGCGCAGGGAGAGGGGAAACCCCTGATGCACGGCCCTGCCATTTTGACCATCGAAAATATACAATCGCAAACGTTTGCGTTTATAGTGGCGCAGGCCTGATCCAGCCACAAGCCTCTTCACTTTGTCATCAATTGCATGAGCTCCATCAAGGACGTTGCAGCACGAGCAGGGGTGTCGTTCACCACGGTCTCGCACGTCTTGAACGGCACGCGGCCGGTCAGCGAATCGGCGCGCGCGCGCGTGCAGCAGGCGGTGGCCGATCTGGGCTACTTCCCGAGCGCCGTGGCACGTTCGCTGAAGACCAGCGAGACCCACATCATTGGCGTGCTGGTGCCCAACGTCACCAATCCTTTCTTCGCCGAACTGACCCGTGGCGTCGAGGACTGCGCCCACCAGGCCGGCTACTCGGTCTTCCTGTGCAATTGCGATGACAACCCGGGCCGCCAGTCGCGCTATCTGCAGACCCTGGTCGAACGCCGTGTGGACGGCATGCTGCTGGCCTCGGCCGGTGGCGCAGAGTCGCTGCCGCACGGCTGGGCGGGCTATGGCATGCCCTCGGTGATCGTCGACCGGCGCATGCCCGGCGTCGAGGCCGATCTGGTGCGCATCGACAACCAGGCGGGCGCGCGGCTCGCGGTCGAGCATCTGCTCTCGCTGGGCCATCGCAAGATCGCCTGCATCAGCGGCCCCGAATCATTCGAGGTCAGCAACTCGCGCGAGGTCGGCTGGCGTCAGGCGCTCGAAGCTGCCGGCATCACGCCGCAAGAATCCTGGCTCGAGACGGGTGACTTCAGCAGTTCCTCGGGCTATGCCGCCGGTCGGCGCCTGTTCGAGCGCAACGAGGTCAGTGCGGTGTTCGCCAGCAATGATTTGATGGCCTTGGGTGTGCTCCGCGCCGCCGCCGAGAGCGGCCTGGCCGTGCCCAGCACGGTATCGGTGATAGGCTTTGACGGCATTGATCTGGGCGCCTATTCCTTCCCGGCACTGACGACAGTGGGCTACTCGATACGCAAGCTCGGCGAGCGTGCAGCCAGCATGCTGATGCAGCGCATCGAGTCGCCCGCGCATGCCACGCAAGAGCTGGTGCTGGCGCCGGAGCTGATGCTCAGAGAATCCACCGCCGCGGTGCGGCACTATTGATCGACCCCATACCTCGGGAGTTATTGATGAACTACTTTCTGCCTTCCTCCAAGCCCCTGCTGGCCGGACTTGCCCTGATAGCCGCCAGCACCCAGGCCATGGCCCAGGCCGACCCGGCCGTGGTGTTCGACATGGGCGGCAAGTTCGACAAGTCGTTCAACCAGTCGGCCTACGAGGGCGCCGAAGCCTACAAGAAGGCCACGGGCAAGAAGTACGCCGAGTTCACGATGACCAACGAAGGGCAGCGCGAGCAGGCACTGCAGAAGCTGGCACAGAGCAGCAAGAACCCGATCGTGACGGTGGGCTTCGGCGGCGCGGCCTCGATGGAGAAGGTGGCGCCGCTGTTCGCCAAGACGCAGTTCTACATCATCGACATGGTGGTCGAGAAACCCAATGTGAAGTCCATCGTGTTCCGCGAGCAGGAGGGATCGTTCCTGGTCGGCGCGCTGGCGGCTTTGAAGTCGACCACCGGCAAGGTCGGCTTCGTCGGCGGCATGGACATACCGCTGATTCGCCGTTTTGCCTGCGGCTATGAGCAGGGCGCCAAGTTCGTGAACCCCAAGGCCGAGGTGTTCTCCAACATGACGGGCACCACGCCGGCCGCCTGGAACGACCCAACCAAGGGCGGCGAGCTGGCCCGCTCGCAGATGGACCGCGGCGCCGACGTGATCTTCGCGGCGGCAGGCGGCACCGGCATGGGCGTGTTCCAGGCGGTCAAGGATGCGAAGAAGTTCGCCATCGGCGTGGACAGCAACCAGAACTATGTGCATCCGGGCACCATCCTGACGTCGATGGTCAAGCGTGTCGATGTGGCGGTTCAGAACGCCTTCAACGATGGCGCCAAGGGCGCACCCGGCGCCGGCATCACCTCGCTGGGCCTGAAGGAGGGCGGCATCGACTGGGCCCTGGACCAGCACAACCGCGCGCTGATCACCAAGCCCATGGAAGAGCGCGTGAACCAGATCAAGGCCGACATCGTCAGCGGCAAGATCAAGGTCATCGACTACATGGCCAAGAACGAGTGCAAGTGAGTTTTTCGCCCATTCACCAGGGTCTTTGATGAGCGGCGATACCTCCATCGGCTATGCGGTCGAGATGCTTGGCATTACCAAGCGTTTCGGCACCGTGCTGGCCAATGACCGGATCGAGATGAAGATCGCCGCCGGCACCATCCATGGCGTCGTCGGCGAGAACGGCGCGGGGAAGTCCACCTTGATGTCGATCCTCTACGGCTTCTACCAGGCCGACGAGGGCGAGATCCGTTTGCAAGGCAAGCCGGTCCAGATACGCAGCAGCACCGAGGCGATTGCGCAGGGCGTGGGCATGGTGCACCAGCACTTCATGCTGGTCGAACCGCTGAGCGCGCTGGAGAACATCCTGCTCGGCGCCGAGGACGGCTGGCTGTTGGCCAAGGCGCGGCAAAAGGCCGAGGTGCGGCTGAAGACCTTGATGCAGACCCATCATCTGCCGGTGGACCTGCACAAGCTTGTCGAGGCCATGCCGGTGGGCGAGCAGCAGCGGCTGGAGATACTGAAGGCGTTGTTCCGCCGCGCCCGCATCCTGATCCTCGACGAGCCCACTGGCGTGCTGACGCCGCAGGAGGCGGCGCAGCTGTTCACCATCCTGCGCGAGCTGCGGGCCCAGGGCGTGACCGTGGTGCTGATCACGCACAAGCTGCAGGAGATCATGGACGTGACCGACAACGTCACCGTGATGCGCGCCGGCCGCGTGGTCGCGCAGCGCCGCACGCAGGACACCAGCCGCGAGGAACTGGCCGAGCTGATGATCGGCCGGCCGGTGCTGCTGCAGGTGGACAAGGGCAGCAAGCCTGCAGCCGACAGCGCGGTGCGCCTGGCCGTGAAGAACCTGCGCTATCACGATGCCCGTGGCGTCGAGCGGCTGAAGGGCCTGGACTTTGAATTGCGAGCAGGCGAGATCCTGGGCATTGCCGGCGTGTCGGGCAATGGCCAGACCGAGCTGCTGGCCGTGCTGGCCGGCCTGCTCAAACCCAGTGCCGGCGAGTTGCAGCTGAACACGCTCGGACAGCAACGGCGCTTCGATGCCAAGCAATGGCTGCCGGCCTCGGAGCTGCGCGCCTTCGGCTGCGGCCATGTGCCGGAAGACCGGCTGGGCGAGGGCGTGATCAAGAACTTCAGCATGCAGGAGTCGGCCGTGCTCGGCTTCCATCAGGATGCCGAGCTGGGCGGCTGGGCCTGGCTGTCGCCGAAACGCATCCGGGAGCGCACCTTGCGCCTGATCGAGGCCTTCGATGTGCGGCCGGTGCTGCCGAGCCTGCGCACGGCGGACATGTCGGGCGGCAATCAGCAGAAGCTGGTGATCGCGCGCGAGATGGCGCGCCAGCCGGAGGTCCTGCTGGTCGGCCAGCCGACCCGTGGCGTGGACCTGGGCGCGATCGAGCGCATCTACCGCGAGCTGATCAAGGCCCGCGACGCCGGCGCAGCCATCCTGCTGGTCTCGGTTGAACTGGAGGAAATCTTCGCGCTGACCGACCGCGTCATGGTCATGAACTGTGGGGCCATCACCGGCATTGTCGAGACCGCCCAATCCAGCGCCAAGGACATCGGCATGCTGATGACGCAAGAGAAGGCCGCAGCATGAGTGAAGCCGCAAGCAGCTTGCCGGCACCGGTGCCCAAGCCAAAGCCGATCACCAACAAAATGCCCTGGTGGATGAACGGCCTGGCCATCCCCGGCGTGCAACTGCTGCTGGCGCTGGCCGTGGCCTCGCTGGTCGTGCTCGGTGTTGGCGAGAGCCCCTTTGCCACACTGAAGGTGATGCTGGTCGGCGCGCTCGATCCGCAGGCCGGCCTGTCGTCCACCCTGTACTACGCCACCAGCCTGATCTTCACCGGCCTGGCCGTAACCGTGGCCTTCCATGCCGGGCTGTTCAATATCGGCGGCGAGGGCCAGGCCTATGTGGCCGGACTCGGTGTTGCGCTGGCCTGTCTGTGGCTTGATGGCACGCTCAGTGCACCGCTGATGTTCCTCGTCGCGGTGTTCACGGCGATGCTGTTCGGCGCCGCCTGGGCCTTGTTGCCCGGCTATCTGCAGGCCAGGCGCGGCGCGCATGTGGTGGTCACGACCATCATGTTCAATTACATCGCCGCCGGCCTCTTGAACTATATGTTGGCCAATGTGATTCGCTCGCAGGAGGGTATGGCCATCGAGACGCGGCCGTTCAAGGAAGCGGCCCTGCTGCCCAAGGCCCAGCCCTGGCTGCAGTCAATGGGCATCGAGGTCGGGCCGTCCTATCTGAATCTGTCGCTGCTGGTGGCACTGATCTGCGTCGGCCTGGTCTGGTGGCTGCTCTGGTACACGCGCCTGGGCTATGCCCTGCGCACCTACGGTCAGAACCCGCGCGCGGCCAAGTACGCCGGCATGTCGGCAGCGACGATGATAGTCACCGCGATGCTGATCTCGGGTGCCTTGGCCGGGCTGATGGCCGTCAACGACGTCTACGGTGCCCAGGGCCGGCTGGTGCTGAACTACACCGGCGGCATGGGCTTTCTGGGCATTGCCGTGGCCTTGATGGGCCGCAACCATCCGCTGGGCGTGCTGGCCTCGGCCCTTCTGTTCGGCGCGCTGTACCAGGGCAGCACCGATCTGCAGCTGGAATTCCCGCGCATCAGCCCGGAGCTGATCCTTGTCATCCAGGGCCTGGTGGTCTTCTTCGCCGCCGCACTTGACCGGCTGGTGCGCGACCCGATGGAGCGCTGGTATCTGCAGCGCCAACTGAAGCGCGCGGCCCGCTGAGACGATCATGGAAGACCTGCTCCTCAATCTCTTCAGCATTCTGGCCTCGACCATTCGATTGGCCACACCGCTGATTCTCGCGGCCATGGGTGGAATCCTGGCGGAGCGTTCGGGCACGGTGGATATCGGCCTGGAGGGCAAGATGTTGGTCGGCGCCTTCGCTGCCGCCACCGTGGCCAGCCTGGTGCAGTCGCCCTGGCTGGGCCTGGCGGCCGGCATGGCGGTGGCGGTGGCGATGAGCCTGCTGCACGGCGTGGCGACCATTCGCTACAAAGGGGACCATGTAGTCTCAGGCATGGCGCTGAACTTTCTCGCCTCGGGCCTGACCCTGGTGCTGGGCCAGGCCTGGTTCGAGCAGGGCGGACAGACGCCCATGCTCAGCAACGAACAGCGCTTCACGCCCATCCTCCTGCCCGGCGCCGACTATCTGGCCGCGAACGTGCCGGTGCTGGGGCCGTTCTACAAGACCGTGCTGTCGGGTCACACCATCCTGGTCTATCTGGCCTTTGTGATCGTCGCGGCCATGGTCTTCCTGCTCGGGCAAACCCGCTTCGGCCTGCGCCTGCGCGCCGTCGGCGAGGAGCCCAATGCGGTGGATACGGCCGGCATCTCGGTGCCGTTGCTGCGCTACCAGGCGCTGATCGGCACGGGCCTACTGTGCGGCATGGCCGGCGCCTATTACTCGATGTCGCAGAACGCCGCCTTCGCGCGCGAGATGACGGCCGGCGGCGGCTATATCGCGCTGGCGGCGATGATTTTCGGCAAATGGCGGCCGGTGTCGGCGATGCTGGCCTGCCTGCTGTTCGGCCTGCTGACCGCGTTGGAGGCGCGGCTGCAGGGGCAGAGTCTGCCCTGGGCGGGGGAGGTGCCGACCCAGGTGTTCCAGGTCCTGCCCTATGTGCTGACGGTGATATTGCTGGCCGGCTTCATCGGCAAGGCCGTGCCGCCCAAGGCCGTGGGGAGACCGTATGTCAAAGAACGTTGAAACCCTTAGTCAGTTGAGGTCAGAGCTTGCCGAGTACAGCAAGGTCTGACCCCCAAAAAATTATGCCTATCATCAACATCGGCTCGATCAACGTCGATCACAGCTACCAGCTGAAGCGCTTTCTGCAGCCCGGCGAGACGGCCAGCTGCGAGCACTATCTGCGCGGCCTGGGCGGCAAGGGCATGAACCAGTCGATCGCGCTGCAGCGGGCCGGCGCCGAGGTGGTGCATCTGGGCGCGATCGGCCGTGACGACGCCTGGGTGCGCAACGCCATCAGCGCGGCCGGCATCTCGCTGCAGGACGTATTCGAGACCGGCGCCGACACCGGCCACGCCATCATCCAGATCGACGCCCAGGGCGAGAACTGCATCCTGCTCTACCAAGGCGCCAACCATGCGCTGGCCGAGGCCGATGTGGCCGGCGTGCTCCAGCGTTACCCCGATCACCGCTGGGTGCTGACGCAGAACGAGACCAATGTCGTGGCCCAGACGATCCGACTGGCCGCCGCCGCCGGCCGCATGGTGGCCTTCAACCCGGCGCCCTGCGATCCGGCGCTGGCGCAGCTGCCGCTGGAGCAATTGAGCCTGCTGCTGGTCAACGAGGTCGAGGTCTGCCAGCTGGCTGGACAATCGAGCGGCCAGAGCGATCTGAATGCCGCCTATGCCGCGCTGCGCCAGCGCTGCCCGAACACCTTGGTCGTCGTGACCCTGGGCGCAGAGGGCCTGTGGGCCGCGCAGGGTGGGCAGCAGTGGCAGGTGCCCAGCTATCCGACCCAGGTGGTGGACACCACCGGCGCCGGCGACACCATCACCGGCTATCTGCTGGCCGGCCTCGATGAAGGCATGGCCGTCGAGCCGGCATTGCACCTGGCGGCCAAGGCCGCGGCGATCACCGTGTCGCGGCGCGGCGCGGCGGCGTCGATTCCGCAGCGTTCGGAACTCATTTGACTCATTCGCTGATCAACACAGAAGGAACCCCATGAGCACCAAGCACACGATGATCATCGACACCGACCCCGGCGTCGATGATGCGCTGGCCCTGATGCTGGCCGCCTACAGCCCCGAGATCGAGCTGCTGGGCCTGACGACGATCTTCGGCAATGTCAGTGTCGAGCAGGCGACCAAGAACGCCGGTTTCCTGGTCTCGCTGATGCCTAAGTCCGTGCCGGTGGCCCAGGGTGCGGCCACGCCGCTGGTCAACGACCTGCACCCTTACCCCGACTTCGTCCACGGCAAGAACGGCTTCGGCGATATCGACGTCGCCTACCCCGCCGACTTCAAGCCGGACCCGCGCTCGGCCGCCCAGTTCATCGTTGACCAGATCAATGCCCGCCCCGGCGAGGTGACCTTGGTGCCGGTGGGTCCGCTGACCAATATCGCGCTGGCCCTGCACCTGGACCCCAGCATCAAGACCAAGGTCAAGCAGGTCGTGATCATGGGCGGCGCGGTTTATCGCGGCGGCAATGTCTCGCCGGCGGCCGAGGCGAATATCTGGAACGACGTGCATGCGGCTCAGGTGGTGTTCGCCGCCGACTGGCCCATCGTGATGGTCGGTCTGGACGTGACGCACCAGACGGTGATGCCCGAGACGCGCATGAACGCCGCGTGCGCGAACTCGCCCAAGGTCGGGGCTTTTCTCGCCAAGATCTGCGAGTTCTATGCCAACTTCTATCGCAACACGGCCGGCTTCGACGGCTTCTGCGTTCACGACCCGGCCACCGTGGTGCAGGTTCTGCGCCCCGACCTGTTCGGCACGCAGCGCGGCCAGATCGAGGTCGTCACCGAGGGCCTGGCCCTGGGCAAGACGCTGTTCGGCCCGGCCGGCTTCATGTATGCCGAGCCCGGCTGGGGCAAGCGCACCAATGTCGAAGTCTGCACCACGGTGGACAGCGAGGGTGTGCTCAAGTTCATCGAAGACGTGATCAAGACGGCGCCCTGAACGGCACCCGCCGATCTGCATCTGTTTTTTGGAGCCTTTCATGTCGAATCCCTTCCCCGTCGCCACAGTTGACCTGCGCGACTACCGCAGCAATGACCCGGCGCGCAAGCAGCACTTCATCCAGACCCTGGGCGATTCGTTCTCGGGCATTGGCTTTGCCGTCGTCACCGGCCATGACCTGGACGACGCGCTGCAGAACCGCCTGTTCCAGCAGGTCGAGGACTATTTCAAGCTGCCCGTCGAGACCAAGAAGGCCCATGAGGTGCCGGGTCTGAAGGGCCAGCGCGGCTACAGCGCTTTCGGCACCGAGGTGGCCAAGTCGGAGAAGGTGGCCGACATGAAGGAGTTCTGGCAGCACGGCCAGACCCACGCGCCGACTGACACCCTGCATGGCAGCGAGCCCGGCAATGTGGCGGTGGCCGAGTTGCCCGATTTCACGCCCACGCTCAAGCAGGTCTATGAGGCGCTGGAGGCCAGCGGCCGCGATCTGCTGCGCGGCATCGCCGTCTACCTGAATCTGCCGGAAGACTATTTCGACGCCAAGATCACGGGCGGCAGCAGCATACTGCGCGCCATCCACTACCCGCCGATCACGCAGGAACCCGACAGCGCCGTGCGCGCCGCCGCGCACGAGGACATCAACCTGATCACGCTGCTGATGGGTGCCTCGGCCTCAGGCCTGGAAGTGCTGACCAAGGACGGTGAGTGGTTGGCCATCCAGGCGCCCCCGGGCTATGTGACGATCAATGTCGGCGACATGCTGCAGCGCCTGACCAACAAGCGCCTGGTCTCCACCACCCACCGTGTCGTCAACCCGCCGCGCGAGCTGTGGCACACCTCGCGCTACTCGGTGCCGTTCTTCCTGCACCCGCGGCCGGAGATGGATCTGACCTGCCTGGACAGCTGCGTTGACGCCGCCCACCCCAAGCAGTTCGACAGCATCACCGCCGGTGCCTATCTGGCCGAGCGGCTGGATGAAATCCGCGCCGAAAAGCGCGCAGAGAAAGCCAAGGCCTGAAAGAGATGAGCACCGAGCAGTACCTGATCATCTCGCCGCGCTGGGTCGTGCCGATGGAGGGCGCGCAGACTGTGCTGACCGGGTACAGCGTCGTGCTGCGCGCCGAGCGCATCGTCGCCGTGCTGCCGACTGACCAGGCCCGCGCCCGGTACGGCGCTCAGTCCGACAACCCCGCCGAGGAGGTGCTGTTGCCCGAGCAGGTGCTGATCCCGGGCTTCATCAATATGCATGCGCACTCGGCGATGACACTGCTGCGCGGCGTGGCCGATGACCGCGATCTGATGGACTGGCTGGAGAACGCGATCTGGCCGATCGAGCGTGCCTTCATGGGCCCGGAGTTCGTCTATGACGGCACGCGGCTGGCCGCGGTGGAGTCGCTGCGCGGCGGCATCACCTACACCAATGACATGTACTTCTACCCCGTCGATGGCGCCCGCGCGTCCATAGACGTGGGCATGCGCCTGGGCACCTCCATCAACGTGCTGGAGTTTCCGACGCCCTACGCGGCCAATGCGCAGGAGTACATCGCCCACGGGCTCGAAGCCCACGCTCAGTTCAAGGACCATCCGCTGATCGATATCACGATCGCGCCGCATGCGCCGTACACGGTGAGCGACGCGACCTTCCTGCAGTTGGGTCAGATGTGCCAGGACCTGGGCTTGCGCATGCACTGCCACGTGCATGAGACGCAAGTCGAGGTCGATGGTGGCCTGAAGGAGCACGGCGTGCGCCCGCTGGCGCGGCTGGACAAGCTGGGCTTGTTGAACGAACGCTTCCAGGCCGTGCACATGGTGGCGCTGGACCAGGCCGACCGCGAGCTCTGTGCCGCGCGCGGCCTGCACCTGCTACACAACCCTTCGTCGAACATGAAGCTGGGCTCGGGCATAAGCCCGGTGCAGGCGGTGCAGGATTTGGGCGTCAATGTGGCGCTGGGCACCGATGGTGCTGCCTCGAACAACCGCCTGGACATGTTCACCGAGATGCGCGCCGCAGCGCTCCTGGCCAAGGTCGGCGGTCATGCGCCGCGCGCCGTGCCGGCCTACAAGGCACTGGAGATGGCAACACTGGCCGGTGCACGGGCTTTGGGCCGGGCCCACGAGCTGGGTTCGATCGCGGCCGGCAAGCTGGCCGATCTGACCGCCGTGGACCTGAGCTCACCCGAGTGCCAGCCGGTGTTCGACCCGATCTCGCAGCTGGTCTACGCGGCCGGGCGCGAGCATGTCAGCGATGTCTGGGTCGGTGGCCGGCGGGTGTTGAACGCGCGCCAGCTGACGACGGTGGATGTGCAGGAAGTCAGCGCCAAGGCCCGGCAGTGGGGCGAGCGCATCCTCGCCCGCTGAACTTCTTACGGGTAGAACACTTCGACCGTGTAGCCCACCAGGCGCGTGTCTCCGGCGCGCAGCTGTGTCTGAAGACTCAGTTCGCCGCGAGCCGCGATGGTGCCGGCGGGGTTGCCCACTGATGGAGCACTGGCCGCAAAGTCGGCCGGACTCAAGACCTTGCGCACCAGCAGGGCGCCGGCCGAGTCGCTGAGGCTCAGTTCGAACGAGGGCAGGGCCAGGGCGGCATCGGCGCGGTTGCGCAGGGTCACGGCCAGGCGGTAGGCCCCGGCCTCATTGGGCATGCGCGTCAGTGAGCTGCCCTCGACGCTGAGTGCCTCGATGCGATGCAGCGGCCGGATCTCGCAGCTCAAGACCTGGCACAGCTGCTTCAGCGGCCCGGCCAGGGCCGGTTGCTGGGCGGCCAGCGCATCGCGGAAGTGGAACAGCGCCTGCAGGGCCAGCAGCAGTGCCAGCAGCAGGCCCGCGCCGCCCCAGAGCAGGCGTTGCCTGGCATTCATCGGCGCGCGCACCTTGGCGGCATCGCGCACAAAGGCCGGCACATGGGGGGAGTCTTCGGGATCGGCGGCCAGTCCGGGGATGTCGGGTGAGCCCATCCGTTCGTCCGAGATCGGCCACGAGTCGGCGGTGGCGGGCTCGGGCGGAAGCCCGGACGGCGGCCAGGCCTGCGAACTCGGGAAGCGGCGCGGCGGGGTCTCGTCACCCGGCACGCTCGGCGCCATGCTGCCGTCAACGCCGGCGCGCATCTCCCAGGTTGCTTCCTCGGGCGGCAGCGACTGCGCGGCGAGCGCCTCGTCTTCTTCGGGCTCGGGGGCCGGGTATTGCTCCGTGTATTGCTGCCCGTAGCCGGTGTCGTCCAGCGCGATGTCCAACGGCTCCGGTTCCGGCTCAGGCTCGGGTGGGCGGGGCCAGGGTGGAGGCGCCTCGCGCTCCAGATCGAACAGCTGCTCGCGCGCGTCAAACACCTCGGCGCAGCGGCCGCAGCGCACCCAACCTTCGGAGACTTTCAGCTGGTCTTGCACCACCCGGAAAACGGTGCCGCAAGCGGTGCAACGGGTGGCAAGACTCACCTCAGCACCCGCCCGGCCGCCCGAAGGGTGCTGAGCGCCCCCCCGGGGGGCAGCAAACATCGAGAGCGTTGGGGCTGTTCATCCGGCAATCATGCCATCAGGCGGGGTTCAGTTGCGCTGGGCGGTCATCAAAATCCAGCCCTCTTCCGAGTCGCTGACCTCGAGCTTGAGCCAGGGTTCGTAGGCAGCTTTCAAGTCATCGGCCTGACGCTCCAGGATGCCGGCCAGGACCAGATGGCCGCCGGCTGCCAGGTGGTTGCACAGCAGCGGCGCCAGCAGCTTCAGCGGCGTGGCCAGGATATTGGCCAGCACCAGCGGGTAGCTGCCCTTTGCCATATCGGGCAGGCCGACGGCCAGCGTCACCTTGTTGGTATCGGCATTGGCATGCGAGGAGGTCACGGCCGCCGGATCGATGTCCACCGCGTCGATATTGCGGGCGCCGAACAGCGCCGCGCCAATGGCCAGGATGCCGGAGCCGCAGCCATAGTCCAGCACTCGGTCCCAGCCCGGGGCCAGGTCGGCATGGCAGGCGATCCAGCGCAGGCACATGCGCGTGGTCGGGTGCGTACCGGTGCCGAAGGCCAGGCCCGGGTCGAGTCGCATGATCTGCTCGGCCTGGGGCGGAGCCTCATGCCAGGACGGCACGATCCAGAATGTCTCGGTGATCTCGACCGGTGCGAACTGCGACTGCGTCAGCCGCACCCAGTCCTGCTCGGGCACCGCCTGGATCGCCTGCACATGCACGTCGCCGGCCCAATCCTGGGCCAACAACAGGGTGGCGGCATCGGTCGCCGAGGCCTCGTCGGGGTAGAGCGCGCGCAGCACCGAGCGCTGCCAGCCGCCCTTGGGCACCGGCATGCCGGGCTCACCGAACAGGGCCTGCTCGGCGGGTGTGTCGGCATCGGCGTCTTCGACCGAGACGGACAGCGCGTCAAGCTCCACCAGCGCGTCGCTGACGCTCTCGACATCGTCCTCACGCGAGATCAGCACGAGCTCGAACAACATGGTGGCTTTCGATTCGGACATCAGCGCTTGTGCTGGCTCATCCAGCCTTCCAGATAGTGGATGCTGGTGCCGCCCTCGATGAACTTGGCGTCCACCATCAGCTCGCGGTGCAGCGGGATATTGGTCAGGATGCCCTCGACCACCGTCTCGGACAGGGCAATGCGCATGCGCGCCAGTGCCTGGTCCCGGGTGTCGCCATGGGCGATGATCTTGCCAATCATCGAGTCATAGTTCGGCGGCACGTAATAGTTGGTGTAGGCGTGCGAGTCGACGCGAATGCCGGGCCCACCGGGTGGGTGCCACATCGTGATGCGACCGGGCGAGGGCGTGAACTTGTAGGGATCCTCGGCATTGATGCGGCATTCGATCGCATGGCCCCGCATGACGATATTGCGCTGCGCAAACGGCAGCTTCTCTCCAGCGGCGATGCGGATCTGCATCTGCACGATGTCGATGCCGGTCACCAGCTCGGTCACCGGATGCTCCACCTGCACGCGGGTGTTCATTTCGATGAAGTAGAACTCGCCGTTCTCGTACAGGAACTCGAAGGTGCCCGCGCCACGGTAACCTATGCGCTTGCAGGCGGCGGCGCAGCGGTCGCCGATCTTCTCGATCACGCGGCGGGGGATGCCCGGCGCCGGTGCTTCCTCGATGATCTTCTGGTGGCGGCGCTGCATCGAGCAGTCGCGCTCGCCCAGCCAGACGGCGTTCTTGTGGGTGTCGGCAAGGATCTGGATCTCCACATGACGTGGGTTCTCCAGGAACTTCTCCATATAGACCTCGGGATTGCCGAAGGCCGCGCCGGCCTCAGCCTTGGTCGTCTGCACCGCGTTGATCAGGGCCGCCTCGGTGTGGACGACGCGCATGCCGCGTCCGCCGCCACCACCGGCCGCCTTGATGATGACCCGGGTAGCCGACGGCCCGCCCCTGACGGATGATTTCCTTGGGGTCGTCGGGCAGGGCCCCTTCGGAGCCAGGCACGCAGGGCACACCGGCCTTGATCATCGCCTGCTTGGCCGAGACCTTGTCGCCCATCAAGCGGATCGACTCGGAAGTCGGGCCGATGAAGGTGAAGCCGGAGTTCTCGACCCGCTCGGCGAAGTCGGCGTTCTCCGACAAAAAGCCATAGCCCGGATGGATGGCCTCGGCATCGGTCACCTCGGCGGTGGCGATGATGGCCGGCATGCTCAGATAGCTCTGGGCCGAAGCGGCCGGCCCGATGCAGACGGCCTCATCGGCCAGCTTCACGTACTTGGCGTCGCGGTCGGCCTCGGAATAGACGACCACCGACTTGATGCCCATCTCGCGACAGGCGCGCTGAATCCGCAGGGCGATCTCGCCTCGATTGGCAATTAGGATCTTTTTAAACATCGGTCTTCAATCACTCGATGATGAACAGCGGCTGACCGAACTCGATCGCCTGGCCGTTCTCGCACAGGATCTGGGTGATGGTGCCGGCGCGGTCGGCGTCGATCTCGTTCATGATCTTCATCGCCTCGATGATGCACACGGCATCACCTTCCTTGACCTGGCTGCCGATCTCGACGAAGGGCTTGGAGCCGGGGTTCGACGAGCGGTAGAAGGTGCCCACCATCGGCGACTTCACCACATGGCCGGTCTCCACCGGGGCTGCAGGGGCAGCGGCCGGGGCCGGTGCCGCGATCGGTGCCTGGGCGGGTGCATAGGCCATGGCCTGCGGCGCCGGCTGCATCTGCTGTACGTAGGGCATGCCCTGGCCGGCCTCGGACTTGACGATCCGCACCTTGCCTTCGGCTTCGGTGATCTCCAGTTCGGAGATATTTGATTCGGACACCAGGTCGATCAGGGTCTTGAGCTTGCGCAGATCCATAGGTTCTCTCCAACGGACATATTGTTATGGGGGATGGGTGCCGGCCGTGCTGTAGGCCCGGACTCTAGCTCTTGCCGGGGGCGGGCGAGGCTAGGGAATGCGCGAGCGCGTAGTCCAGGGCCAGCCGATAGCCGGCTGGGCCCAGGCCGCAGATCACGCCGACGGCCAGTTCGGAAAAGAACGAGTGGTGGCGGAATGCCTCTCGCTTGTGGATATTGGACAGATGCACTTCAACAAAGGGCAGAGCCACCCCGGCCAGGGCATCGCGCAAGGCAACGCTGGTATGGGTGTAGCCGGCCGGATTGATGATGATGAAGGCTGTGCCATCGGTTCTTGCGGCCTGCACGCGGTCGATCAGGGCGCCTTCGTGGTTGCTTTGAAAGCAATCCAGCGTAGCGCCTGCATCTCCGGCGATACGCGTGAGTTCAGCGTTGATTTGTTGCAAAGTCACCGCGCCATAAACCCCAGGCTCGCGAACGCCCAAGAGGTTCAGGTTGGGACCGTGGATGACAAGCAGCTGTTTCAAACTGGGCTGGGACTCGGGAATTCCCGTAATCCTGAAGCGGAAAGGCGGAAGTTTAAGCGTTTTAGGCTCAGATCGCCAATTCGGCTCGGAAAGAAATGATTTGACTTATCAGGACGACCACTCGGCCGCTTTTGCCGCCAGTTCATCGTAGTTGCTGCCGCCCAGCTTGCGCCACAGGGGTTTGCCCGTGCGGCCGATGACGACGGTGAAGGGCAGGCCGCCCTGCTTGTTGCCCAGCGCCCGGCCCAGGTCGGTGCCCTCCAGGCCGGCCAGGCCGATCGGAAAGCCGATTTTCACTCTTTGCAAAAACTCGCGCACCGGTGTCGGGCCATCCACCGCCAATCCGACGACCTGCCAGCCGCGCTTTCCGAAGTCTTGCTGGAAGCGGTCCAGGTCCGGCATTTCCTTGACGCAGGGCGGGCACCAGGTGGCCCAGAAATTGATCAGCAGCGGCTTTCCGCGCAGCGCGGCCATTCTCAGTTCGCCGCCATCGGGTTGGGCGAAACTGGCGGTCCACAGGGCGCTCAAGTCGTCGCCATCGGCAGCCATGGAGGCAGCAGCCGGTGGCGTATGTGCTGCCTGCCGACGCCAAGCCCAGCCGGCGCCCACCAGCGCCGCTGCGGCACCGACGCCGCCCACCAACCAGTCACGCCGCTGCATTGCCGCTCTCCATCAGCCGGCGCAGGGCCGGCAAGTCACCACGTTCACGTTCGCCCTTGGCGTCGGCCTTGAGGCCGCCGCGCAGGTCGTCATAGTCCAGCACGCTGCAGTGCACGGTCACCAGCTCGCCCAGCGCCGGGCTGGGCGTGGCGACCGTCAGCACATCGACCTCGCGGCCACGCGGGCCGGTGGTGCTGCCCACGTCATAGTCCACCCGCTGGTTGATCAGTGCGATCTCGGCCGCCTTGGAGTCGTCGCAATACAGCTGCAGATGCACGGCTGACAGCCGCGTCGCCGTGCCGCGCCAGACCGCCCCGGTCAGGTGCGGCCGGAACTCCGCCAGTCGCTGCATCCACAGTGCCGCCACCTCGCGCATCGCGGCCAGCTCATGCGGCTGTGTGTCGCCGCAGAACAGGGCGATGTGCTCGCGCACCTGTTCTTCCAGCAGGTCGTTGTCGGGCAGCTCGACGCGTCGCTCCAGGCCCCGGCCCAGGCTTTTCAGCGCGCGTCGCTTGGCCGGGCCATATTCCATGCCCTCATCGACGACCAGACGGGCGGCGATGGCGGCGATTTCAATCGTCAGATCAGAGGCGGGAGTCATGCGGCATTCTAGGCAGACGGGTCGAGACGTCCCGCCGCAGGGCTTTCAGGGCAGCTCGATGGCACCCATGCGGGCTTCGATGGTGCCCGCCCGGCCCAGCACATAGCCGGTATTGGGGCGTTTCTCGAAGCGCTTGGGCGCCGGCAGCATCACCGCCAGCCGCGCGGCCTGGTTGGCGCTGAGCCTGGCGGCATCGATGCGGAAGTAGTGCCGCGCCGCGGCCTGAGCGCCGAACACGCCTTCGCCCCATTCGACGCTGTTCAGATAGATCTCGAGGATGCGCTGCTTGCTCAAGACCGCCTCCAGCATCAAGGTGATGACGAACTCCTGGCCCTTGCGCGCCAGGCTGCGCTCGCTGCCCAGGAACAGGTTCTTGGCCAGTTGCTGGGTGATGGTCGAGCCACCGACGACCTTGGGCACGGGCTTGGCCTTCTCGATGGCTGCTCCTGTCTTGGGCTTCGGTTTGAGCCGGTCCAGCCGGGCTTCCTCGCGCTGATTGCGCTCCCAGGCCTTCTCGATCGCGTCCCAGTCCACGCCGCCGTGGTCGGTGAAGCCGGCGTCCTCGCTGGCAATGACCGCGCGCTTGAGGTTCTTCGACATCGCTGCATCGTCCACCCATTGCTGGCTCCAGGCGATGTGGTGCTTCTCGGTCAGCAGGCGCCAGGCCTCTGAGCGCTGGAAGGTGGTCGATTGCGGATCGACCACCACCATCAGCGCGATGCGCAGCAGGAAGTAGAGCTGCAGGGCGAGCAGGGACAGCAGCAGCAGTGCCAGCAGCCGGCCGGCATGGCGCAGCGCAGCTTTCATGTGACCAACCCCAGACGTTGGCGCAGCGCCTTCAGCACCGGCGCGCCTTCCGGCCGCACACCGCGCCAGACGTAGAAGGCCTCGACCGCCTGTTCCAGCAGCATGCCCAGGCCGTCGCGCGGCGTCCCGCCATGGGCAGCGGCCCAGTCCAGAAAACCCTGGGCCTTGGCGCCGTACATCATGTCCAGCGCCAGCGCACCGGGCGCCAGCACCGTGGGCGCGACCGGGACCTCGGCCCCGGCGATGCTGCTGGCCGTGCCGTTGATCAGCACATCGAAGCCCGTGCCGCAGGCCTCCAGGCCGGACGCGACCAGGTGCACGTCATGCTGCGCCGCCCAGCCGGTGTGCGAGTCCACCAGCGCCTGCGCCTTGGCCAGCGTGCGGTTGGCCAGCAACAGCTCGGCCGGACGGGCGGCGATCAAGGGGCCGAGCGCGCCGGCGGCGGCTCCACCGGCGCCCAGCATCAGCACGCGCTTGCCCGCCAATGGCCGGCCGGCGTTCTGTTCGATGTCGCGCACCAGGCCGATGCCGTCGGTGTTGTCACCAAACCAGCCGTCTGCTTCGAAACGCAGCACATTGGCGGCACCGGCGAGTTGCGCGCGCTCGCTGCGGCGCGCGGCCAATGCATAGGCCTCGAACTTGAACGGTACGGTGATGTTGCAGCCCTTGGCGCCGCCCTCGGCGAAGGCCTTGACCGCGCCGGCAAAGCCGTCCAGCGGGCACAGCAGCCGTTCGTAGCGCAACTCCTCGCCGGTCTGCGCCGCGAACTGCGCATGGATGAATGGCGACTGGCTGTGTTCGACCGGGTTGCCGAGAATGGCGTAGAGGTCCATGGGTGGGTTCATATTCATGCTAGATGCCAACACAACACTTTAGTCAGTTGGGGCCAGAGCTTTCGGCCCCGCTGCGCGTGGATCTCAAGGTCTAGCCCGCAATCAATTTGACAGGCTTGTTTCCAAGCCGTCTTCGCGCGTGAAGCGGAATTTTGACGTGATCACCAGCACTTCGGCGCCCTGCCGCATGGCCGGGGTGAACAGGCCGAACGGGCCGGCGGCGCGGACGATGGCCACCGCGCGGCGGTCCAACTGCTTGTTGCCGGAGGAGGCAACGATGTCGGTTTCTATCACCCGGCCGCGCAGATCGACGTGGATATTCATCGTCAGCTCGCCGTACAGCTTCTTGCCCCGGTGCTCGGGGAAGTCGCGCGTGCCGCGCTCCTCGATGCGGCGACGCAGCGCGTCGTAGTACTGGGCGTAGACGACCTCCTGGGTGGCCGGGCTGACATAGCGTTTGCGCGGGCGGGCGTTCTCGGCGTTGACGCGCTTCTCGATCTCGGCGAGCAGTTGCACCAGCTGGCGGCGGCGCTCGTCCTGGTCTCTGGCCTTGGGAGAGCCCTTGTCGCGGGTCGGGTCGGGGGCGGGCAGGAGGGCCAGTTCGCGGCGGATCTGGGCCAGCAACTGCTGCTGCTGCTCCTGCAGCTTATCGATCTGCGCGCGCTGCAGCTGGGTGGTCTCGCCGACCTCCATCACGGTGGACGGCGGCAGCGGCGAGGTGGCGCGGCCGCTCTCGGCCATGCCGCCGCCGTTCAGATTGGCCTGGGCCAGCGCCTGGGCCTTGGCTGGTGCCGTCTCGGAGCGAGTGTTGACCAGCACCACCTCCAGCGGCGTGTCCTTGAACACGCGATTGAAGCCCTCCGGATCGACAAAGCGCACCGTCAGCAGCGCCGCGTGCACCGCCACCGAGGCGAGCAGGGCGATCTGTACGGTGCTGAGCTTGGGCCAGGCCGGCATTGAGGAGACTAGGCAGCGCCTTCTGCAGCAGGGGCAACGGCTTGCTCGCCCTCGCCCGACATGTCGATGGCCAGAGTCAGCGGGCCGGCGGTGGGCTCCTCGTCGCCCTCGTCCGTGTCGGGTTCAGCCGCCTCGGCCTCGTCCAGCTTGGCAATCACATTCGCGTGCAGATCGAGCGTCATCTCGTCCATGCCGGTGATGCGCACCCGAACGTGGGCGCCGCGCGCCATGTTTTCGGCGCCCATGGCCTTGAAGACCAGGGGCAGCGCGTCGGCCCGCACCAGGCCGTCCTTCATCACGCTCGCATCGAGTTCTTGAATTTCGTTCTGCGCCAGATAGCGCAGGGTCCAGTAGCGTTCAATCCCCGACTGGAAGCCGTTGTAGGCGCTGTAGGCGGCGTCGAAGCCGGAAATGATGGAGAACAGCGCCGCGTCCTTGGGCTTGAACGGCGCCACCAGGGCGGCCGTGCGGCCGTGGCGCGCGCAGGCAATGATCTGCCACTGGTTGACCAGGTCCACATAGCGGCGCAGCGGCGAAGTGGCCCAGGTGTATTGCGCCACACCCATGCCGGCATGCGGCGCGGCCTTGGTGCCCATGCGCACCTTGATACCCGGTGCGAGGCTGGCCTGGCTGCGGTAGATGCCCGGCAGGCCCAGTTCGTTGAGCCAGCCGCCCCAGGTGCTGTTGGCCAGAATCATCGCCTCGGCAACGATCAGGTCCAGCGGCGCGCCGCGTTGACGGGTGCTGATGCGCACCGTCTCCTGGCCCAGCGGCTCGCTGCCATCGCCATCGAGCTTGAAGTTGTAGTCGGGCCGGTTGAAATTCTCCGGCTTGCCGCGCACCACCTCGCGCCCGGCCTTCAGGTGCCTGGCGAGGCGGAAGGTGAAGGCCAGTTCCTTGGCGAATTCATAGTCGGCCGGGGCTTCGCCGGTCAGCGAGGCCTCGGTGACGACGGCGTCGAGCTGGTCGTGGCGCAGATTGGCCGCAATCGGCACCCGCTCGATCCTGGTCTCACTGCCGCGCACCTCCAGCGTGGCCTCATCCATCGTCACGTACAGCGAGATCGCGGGGCAGTCGCGCCCCGCCATCAGGGTGTAGGTCTGCACCACCTCGTCGGGCAGCATGGTCAGCTTCCAGCCGGGCATGTAGACGGTGGACAGTCGCTCGCGGGCCACCTTGTCCAGCGGCGAGTCGGGCTGTATGGCCAGGCCCGGCGCGGCAATGTGCACGCCGAACACGATGGTGCCAGTGCCCAGGCCCTGCACCGACAGCGCATCGTCGATCTCGGTTGTGGCCGAGTCGTCGATCGAGAAGGCCTGCACTGGCGCCAAGGGCAGGTCGTCCTTGATCGCGGGTGCCGCCAGGGCCGGAAAGCCCGTGCCCTTGGGGAACTGCTCGAACAGGAAACGCCGCCAGTGGAACTGGTAGGGGCTGGCGATCGCGCCAGCCGCCTGCAGCAGGTCCAGCGGCGCCTTGTGTGCCAGCTTGGTCGCCTCGACCACGGCCTTGTACTCGGGGCCGTTCTTGTCCGGCTTGAACAAGATCTTGTAGATCTCGGCGCGCACCGGCTCCGGGCATTGGCCGGCGGCCAGTTCCTTGGCCCAGGCCTCGATCTGCAGGGCCTGCAGGCGCTTGCGCTCGATGCCCAGCAACGCTGCCTTGACGCTCCTCGGGCGCCTTCTTGAACTGGCCCTTGCCGATGCGGCGGAAGTAGTGCGGCGCCTCATAGAGCCGGAACAGCGCGGCGGCCTGATGGGCCAGGCTGGCCTTGGCGTCGAAATAGTCGCGGGCCAGCTCGGCGAACGTGAACTCACCGTCGGGGGCAAACTCCCAGGCCAGGTCCAGGTCGATCTCCTGGGCCAGGCGCTGGCCCTCGGCGATCAGCTCGGCAGGCGCCGGCTTGTCGAATTTCAGCAGCACATTGGCGGCTTTCACCTTCACGCGCTTGCCCGAGTCGAGCTCCACTTGCATGGAACTGTCGGCTTCGGACATCACACGGCCGGCCAGGAATTTACCGGCGTCATCAAAGAGAGCATACATAGGCGGCGGATTGTCGCAGATGGACGCCGCCGGACCGGATCCCGGCGGCCCCATGGGAAAGCCCCGATGCAGGGCGGGGCGCTTTGGCACTCAATGCCATCAGCAATCCGCACGGAGCCCCCATGCAGCCGAATGTCCGCAAAGTTGTCGCCGCCCATCCGGCCCGCACCGACAAGATCGTCAGTGCCGCCGAGGCGGTGCGCCTGATCCATGACGGCGACACGGTGGCCACGGCCGGCTTCGTGGGCATCGGCTTTGCCGAGGGCATCGCTGTTGCGCTGGAGGAGCGCTTCCTGGCCTCCGAGCTCGAAACCGGCCTCGGCGCGCCGCGCGACCTGACCCTCGTTTATGCCGCCGGCCAGGGCGATGGCCGGGAGCGCGGGCTCAATCATTTCGGCCATGCGGGCCTGCTCAAGCGCGTGGTCGGCGGCCATTGGGGTCTTGTCCCGAGGCTGCAGGCGCTGGCCGTGGCCGACCAGATCGAGGCCTACAACCTGCCTCAGGGCGTGATCTCGCACCTGTTCCGCGACATCGCTGCCGGCAAGCCGGGCACGCTCAGCGCCGTCGGCCTGGGCACCTTCGTCGACCCGCGGCTGGGCGGCGGCAAGATCAACGCCCGCACCGACGAAGACTTGGTCAGGCTGATGGAGATCGATGGCGAGGAGTTCCTGTTCTACAAGGCCTTTCCCATCCAGGTGGGCATCATCCGCGCCACCACGTCCGACCCCGACGGCAATCTGACGATGGAGCGCGAGGCGCTGACACTCGAAGCGCTGGCCATCGCGATGGCCGCGCACAACAGTGGCGGCGTGGTCATCGCACAGGTCGAACGGCTGGCCGAACGCGGCTCGCTGAACCCGCGCCAGGTGAAAGTTCCCGGCGTGCTGGTCGACTGCGT
>Ga0187845_1000575_pt1 | contig 22059 bp, 14 predicted proteins | sample SpaLakP09_SKY_68_FD_134515 | JGI IMG/M metagenome (GOLD analysis project Ga0187845, IMG submission 134515) | Oligotrophic lake water microbial communities from Sparkling Lake, Wisconsin, USA - SP09_SKY_68 | ecosystem: Environmental > Aquatic > Freshwater > Lake | place: USA: Sparkling Lake... | reverse complement strand
GCGCTGCTGGCCTGGGTGTTCGCCGTGACCTGGTTCATCAGCACCGCGATGGCGGCCCACCTGCCCAGCCTGCTGGCAGCCGCGGGCTCCACGCCCGGCACGGTCATCGCGATCGGCGCGCTGGTCGGGCCGGCCCAGGTGGCCGGGCGGCTGCTGGAGTTCGGCTTGCTGCGGCGCCTGCACCCGCTGCACTCGGCGCGCCTGGCGGCGCTGATGCACCCGCTCGGCGCGGCGCTGCTGGCCGTGCTCGGTGCACCGGTGGCGGCGGCTTTCGCGCTGCTGCACGGCGCAGGCAACGGCATCCTGACCATCGCCAAGGGCACGCTGCCGCTGGCCTTGTTCGGGCCGGCCGGCTACGGTCATCGCCAGGGCCTGCTGATGCTGCCTGCACGGCTGGCGCAGGCGCTGGCACCGTGGCTGTTCGGCCTGCTGCTGGTGGCGCTGGGCAGCCGCGTACTGTGGGTTTCGGCAGGCCTGGCGCTGAGCGCGATGGTGGCTTTGCTCTTCATTCACCTGCCAGCTAGCAGCCACGCGCAGCCGGCATCGACACCTGTGGAGGACAGCGCGTGAACATCCGAACCGCTTCACCGGCCGACGCGGCGGCCGTGGCCGCCATCTACGACCCCATCGTGCGCGACACGACCATCTCCTTCGAGACCGAGGTGCCCGGCGAGGCCGAGATGCGGGCACGCATCGAGAAGACGCTCGGCAGCCTGCCCTGGCTGGTCGCCGAGGACGCGGCCGGCGCTCTGTGCGGCTACGCCTACGCCAGCCGGCACCGGGAGCGCGCGGCTTACCAATGGTCGGTCGATGTGAGCGTCTACGTGCGCAAGGACCTGCGCGGCCAGGGCGTGGGCCGCAGGCTGTATGGTCGGCTGCTGCCGCTGCTCGCCGACCTGGGCTACTGCCAGGTGTTCGCCGGCATTGCGCTGCCGAACGCCGGCAGCGTCAGGCTGCACGAGGCCCTGGGCTTCGAGGCCATCGGCGTGTACCGCAACGTCGGCTTCAAGCATGGTGCCTGGCGCGATGTGGGTTGGTGGCAGCGCCAGCTCGGCGCGCCAACGGTGCCCGCAACACCGGCCGCGTTCAAGGCATGACGCCCAGGTAGCGGCCGGCTGCTGCGCTACTGTGGCAATGTCGCCTGGGCGGGCAGTGCCTTCTCCGCCGTCGTGCCTTCGCCCGCGAAAGGCCGCAGGCGGAAGGCCACGCGCACGGGCTCCAGCTTGGTCCGGTATTGCATGTGCGGCTGGCCGACGTGGCTCCAGGAGTTGTCGCCACCCACACCCCATTGCGCGCCATCGATGAGCAGCGTGCCGTGCTCGCGGGGAGCTATGTCGCTGCTCTTCCAGGTGCCGGGCGGGCGGCGGTAGAGGTCGGTGTAGGGGAAGGCCAGCGCGTTGGCCATCAGCGGCTGCTGGCCCTCCACGCGCACGCCACGGCCGCCGCCGGAGACCTCGATCCAGCGCACGTCGACCTTGTTGCCGGTGTCCTGCGGGCGCATGTAGTCGTGGTTCTGCTCGGCGATGGCGCCGCGCCACAGGCCGATGGCGGCGCTGGTCTTGCGGTCGACATAGCTCTCGTGCGGGCCGCGGCCGTACCAGCCGACTGTCGTCAGCGTGGATGGCGTGTCGAACCACAGGCCCACGCGAACGGGCGGCGGCAGGTCGCTCTTGAGCGGCGTGAACAAGGCGGCCACGTCGACGCTGCCGTCAGCGCCCATCGTGTAGGTGGTGGTGAAGCGGGCCGCACCGGCGCCGAGGCGATGGTCGACCGTGACCTCCGCGCCGCCGCCGGCCAAGCGGCGGCTCACGACCGAGCGGACCTGGCGTTCGCTGGTCAGCAGCTTCCAGGGCCCCTGCTGGCGGACCGTGCCGGTCAGCGTGTCGTTGTCGGTCTCGGCGCGGAAGAAGTTGGGCCGGCCGCCGCTCAGCAGCGGGGCGCCAGCCTTGCCATAACTTGTCAACAGACCGGTCTTGCGGTCGATGGCCAGCGTCGTGCCGGCGGCGGACAAGGTCACGGCGCCTGCGCTTTCCGTCAGCTGGACGGCGCCCTGGGCCAACGGGCTGGAGGCGAGCGCATGCGGCGCCACGGCAAACTGCTCCCAGCCGACGACGAAGCCCTCGGGCGTCAGCGGCACGGCGCCTGCCTTCGCTTTCGCGCGAACGGTGACGAAGTACTCTGCGCCCGGCTTGCGCTTGAAGTCGGCCAGCGGCAGCTTCACCTGCTGCGTGCCCCGCGCCGGCGTCGACAGCGCCGCCAGCGACCCAGAGGCGACGGTCACGCCGTTCTCCTGCAGCGCCCACTCGAACGCGAAGCCCGACAGGTCGCGGAAGTCGTGGCGGTTGCGCACAGTCACGGTGGATGAGCGCGCATCAAAGGCCTCGAACTGGATCGGCGAGTAGACCTTCTGCACCTCGTAGACATGCGGGTTGGGCGTGCGGTCGGGCTGGATCAGGCCGTCGCCGAACTCGATGTCGCCGCCGGGGTTGGGGCCGTACTCGCCGCCATCACCCCAGTAGCGCTTGCCGTCCTTGGTGTAGCGGTACATGGACTGGTCGACCCAGTCCCAGATGAAGCCGCCCTGCAGCTTCTCGTACTTGTAGGTGGTGTCCCAGTAGTCCTTGAAGTTGCCGCCGGAGTTGCCCTGGGTGTGGGCGTACTCGCACTGGATCATGGGCTGGGTGCGGGCGGGGTCGGTGGCCCAGTCCACCATCTTCTCGATGTCGTCGTACATCGGCGCGTAGATGTCGACATAGGCGTTGGGCTCGTGCTCCCAGTCGAGCGTGCCCCAGCCGAGATACGAGATCAGCCGCGACGGGTCACGCTGGCGCGCCTGCGCGGCGGCCTTGGCGAACGTGGGGCCGATGCCCGCCTCGTTGCCCAGCGACCAGAAGATCACCGAGGGGTGGTTCTTGTCGCGCTCGACCATGTTCAGCACACGGCTGACGTGCGCGGCCTCCCAGGCCGGGTCGAAGCCAAGTTGAATCTTCGACCTCAGCTCTGGGAACCGGTGCCCATAGTCCATGTAGGCATGGCTCTCGATGTTGGCCTCGTCCATGACGTAGAGGCCGTACTCGTCGGCCAGCGCATACCAGAGCTCGGCGTTCGGGTAGTGCGAGGTGCGCACCGCGTTGATGTTGTTGCGCTTCATCAGCTCGATGTCGCGGCGCATCGACGCTTCCGACATGACGTGGAAGGTCTCGGGGTCGTGCTCGTGGCGGTTGACGCCGCGGATGACGATGGGCCGGCCGTTGACCATCACCAGGCCGCGCTTGATCTCGACGGTGCGGAAGCCGATGCGCTGCGGCGTGGCCTGGATGAGCTTGCCGTCGGCGTCGAGCAGTTCGACCAGCAGCGTGTAGAGGCTGGGCGTCTCGGCGGTCCACTGGCGCACGTCGGGCACGGGTGCAGCCAGCGTCTCGGTGCGGGCCGCGCCGGCGGCCACAGTGGCGGCCTGGGTCGCGACGACCTTGTCGCCGTCCAGCAGCGTCATGCGCAGCTGCAACGGCTGGGCGCGCTCGGTCAGGGCCACGTCGGTGGACAGCAGGCCGTGGCGGTCGTCCTTGTCCAGGCCCGCATGCACGAACAGGTCGGTCAGCCGCGTCCTGGGCACCGCCTTCAGGTAGACCGAGCGCTCGATGCCCGAGACGCGCCAGAAGTCCTGGTCCTCCAGGTAGGAGCCGTCGGACCAGCGGTGGATCTGGATGGCGATGACGTTCTTCAGAGCGGGCTTGAGCAGCGCCGTGACGTCGAACTCGCTGGGCAGCTTGGAGTCTTCCGAGTAGCCCACCTCGGCACCGTTCACCCACACCCGGTAGGCCGAGCCAGCCGCGCCGATGTGCAGGATGACGTCCTGCCCCGACCAGTTGGCCGGCACCTCGACCGTGCGGCGGTAGGAGCCCACCGGGTTGGTGGCGTGCGGGATCAGCGGCCGGTTGGCCGGGTGCGGGTAGGTGATGTTGTTGTAGCGCGCCTGGTCATAGCCCTCGGCCTGCCACATGGCCGGGACCTTGATGGTCTTCCACCCGGAGACGTCGTACCCCGGCTGCTCGAAGCCGATGGGCACAGCGTCGGCAGACGGCGAGAAGCTGAACGACCATTGGCCGTCCAACGACTGATAGCGGGCCGAGCGGGCCTTGTCGCCCGCCAGCGCTGCCGCTCTGCTTTCAAACGGAAAGTGGGTAGCCGCAGCCGGCAGCTTGCCGCGCGCGAACACGGCCGGGTTCTCCCAGTCGGGCCGCGAGGCGTCCACCTGCACAGGGTGCACCTGCGGCGCTTGAGCTACAGCACCAGCGGCAGCCAGCAAAAGCGCCGCGCTCATCCCGGCCATCAGTCTTGTCTGCACAGGCTTCTCCTGGGTTCTTAAAGCACGGTGATGTCTTTGTGCTGCGGCACCAGCGCCTTCATGACGAGCCAGGCCACGAGGTAGGCCGTCGCGCAGAGGGAGAACATGATCATGTAGCCGGTCGTCAGGTCACCCCGGGCGCCGTAGGCGTCGAAGATCCAGCCGCCAAGCTTGGACACGGCCACGCCGCCCAGCCCGCCCGCCATGCCGCCGATGCCGACGACCGAGCCGATGGCCCGCTTGGGGAACATGTCCGACACGGTGGTGAACAGGTTGGCCGACCAGGCCTGGTGGGCCGACGCGCCGATGCCGATCAGCAACACGGGCAGCCAGTAGCTGATGCTGCCCAGCGGCTGCGCCAGCAGCACCACCAGCGGGAAGAAGGCAATCATGAGCATGGCGCGCATGCGGCCGTCATAGGGCTTGTAGCCGCGCTCCATGAAGTAGGTCGGGAACCAGCCGCCGCCGATGCTGCCGATCATGGTCATGCTGTACAGCACGGTCAGCGGCAGCGCGATGTCGGTCGTGCTCATGCCGTACTGGCCGGTGAGGAATTTGGGCAGCCAGAACAGGTAGAACCACCAGACGCCGTCGGTCAGGAACTTGCCCGCGACGAAGGCCCAGGTCTGGCGATGCGCCAGCAGACGGAACCACGGCACCTTGGCGCCATCAACAGCCGGCGCGGTCTCGTCGCGGTCGCTGTTGATGTAGGCCAGTTCGGCCGCGCCCAGGCGGCGCTGGCGGGACGGTGCGTCGTAGAAGGTGAGCCACAGCGCGACCCACAGAAAGCCGATGGCGCCGACGGCGATGAAGGCCATCTGCCAGCCCCAGGTGACAGCGATCCAGGGCACGGTCAGCGGCGCCAGGATGGCCCCGACGTTGGCCCCCGAATTGAAGATGCCGGTGGCGAAGGAGCGTTCCTTCTTGGGGAAGTACTCGGCGGTTGCCTTGATGGCGGCGGGGAAGTTGCCCGCCTCGCCCAGGGCCAGCACGGCGCGCGACACCATGAAGCCGATCACCGACGCCGGCAGCCCGACGCCGAGGGCCACCATCACGGTACCGATGGGCACGGAGAAGGCATGCATCATGGCGCCCAGCGACCAGACGACCACGGCGATGGTGAAGGCACGCCGGGTGCCGATGGCGTCGATGAAACGACCCGCGAACAGCATGGAGATCGCGTAGCCGAACTGGAAGACTGCCGTGATGTTGGCGTAGTCGGTGTTGGACCAGCCGAACTCCTTGGACAGGGCCGGCGCCAGCAGGCTGAGCACCTGGCGATCGAGGTAGTTGACGGTGGTGGCGAAGAACAGCAGGGCGCAGATGGTCCACCTGTACTTGCCAATCGCTTGTGGGTTCATGTTGTGCTTTCTTCTACGAGGCTGTCTCCGACATACACACGGTAGCGCTGAATCCGGCCTGTAACTCCATCCGGCCCCTGACGCGGTGTGTAGCGCAGGCCGGCGATGTCCGTCGCAGCACCGAGGTCGATGATGAGGCGCGGCGGGCCCACGGGTTTGACGGGGCCGCTGTAGGCCGTGTGCCAGTAGTCCGTGGCCTGGCCGTTGATGGCGTTCAGTGCGCCGCCGTCTTCCTTGCGCGCCTCCTCGCTGCTGGCGTAGGCGATGGTCCAGGCGGTCTGGTTCAGCGGCTTGCCTCGGGCGTCGAGCACGGCCAGCTCGGCGATTGCCGCGTGGGGTTTGCCGTCGAAGGCATCGAGCACCTCGATGCAGAGCTGGCGGCCGCGTGCCGCTTCGGCGAACTTGACGTCCTGCGTCGCCGAGCCGCTGGCGAACTGCCCTTCATGCACCGGGGTGAGGCCGGCCAGGCGCGGGCGGGCTGTGCTGGGCGGGCGCGGCAAGTCCAGGTCGGGACGCAGTTGGTCGAGGATGGGCGTGGTGAGACCTGCGATGCGGTTGGCGCGCGGCCCGGTCAGGTCCAGCACGACGACCTCGTTGCGGCCGGCCTTGATCCACGGGCCGGGCAAGTACATCGTCTGCGTCGGGCCGATGCTCCAGTAGCGACCCAGGCAGCGGCCGTTGATCCAGACAATGCCCTGACCCCAGGACGACATGTCGAGGAAGGTGTCGGCGGGCGCCTTCACCTCGAAGCTGCCGCGCCAGAAGGCGGGGCCGGCGGCCTTCTTGGGCTGAAAGCGCAGCGGCGGCAGGTCGCCCTCGGCGCCGAAGTCGATAGCGCGGATCTCCCAACCCTTCAGTTCCTGCGCCGCATCCTTGGAGGTCCGCAGCATCACCGGGCCTTGCAGCCCCTTGCGGTCATGCACCTCCATGCCGAAGTTCACCCGCGCAATCGTGTACAGCAGGATCTCGACGGTCGCCTCGCGCTTGCGCGCCGGCAGCTTGACGCTGAAGCGGCGGTGGCGCGTGTCCATCGTGCCCACAAGGCGGCCGTCGACGAACACCCAGGCGAGGTCGCGTGCGTTGGCGGCCTCCAGCTTGGCGGCGGGGCCGGCGGGCAGCGTCGCCCGGTAGGCAACCAGCCCGCGGCTGATGTCGTACTGCTCGATGTTGCGCGGCGAGTCGGCTTGAATAGCCTGCGCCGGCAGATTGGCGAACACCGGCGCCGACTCAGTCAGCGCAAAGGCAGGGATGGCCATCACCGGCAGCCGGGCCGGCGGATCGGGCAGCACTTCGCCCGGCTTCAGGTGCCTGGCCAGGCAGGCGCGGTAGGTGCGGAACTTGTCGCCCACCCAGCCGGCCTCGCTGATGGGGGCGTCGTAGTCGTAGCTGGTCGTGTCCGGGCGGAAGGGGCGGTCGCAGCCGCCCCACAGGCCGAAGGTGGTGCCGCCGTGGGCCATGTAGAGGCTGAACGAGCCATTGGCGTTCAGCATGGTGTCGATGTCGGAAATAGCCCGCGCGTTGTCGCCACGTTTGTGCAGCGAGCCCCAGGTGTCGAACCAGCCGGAGTAGTACTCGCCGCACATCAGCGGCCCCTTCTGCAACTCAGCCAGCGCCTTGAAGCCGCGCGCCGGGTCGCTGCCGAAGTTGGCCACGGTGAGCAGCTCGGGGATGTGCGTCTTGGCGACCGCGTTGGTCGGGTTGCACTGGAACAGCGGCACGTCGAAGCCACCGTCCAGCACGGCCTGGCGCATGACGCGCATGTAGTCCTTGTCGTCGCTCAGGAAGCCGTATTCGTTCTCCACCTGCACCATCAGGATGGACCCACCCCGGCTGACCTGCTGGCCGCCCAGCACGCGGCCGACCTCCTTGAGCCAGCGCCGCGCCGGTTGCACGAAGGCGTCGTCGCGGCTGCGCAGGAAGGCGTCGCCTGGGTGCTTGAGCAGCCACCAGGGCAGGCCGCCCATTTCCCACTCGGCGCAGGCGTAGGGGCCGGGCCGCAGGATGACCCACAGGCCTTCGGCTTGCGCTTGCCGGCAGAACTCCACGGCGTCGCGCTGGCCTTGCCACTGGTACTGGCCTTCACGCCACTCGTGATAGTTCCAGAACAGGTAGGCGCACACCGTGTTCATGCCCATGGCCTTGATGGCCTGCAGGCGGTGCCGCCAGTACTCGCGCGGCACGCGAGCGAAGTGCATCTCCCCGCAGCGGATCTGCAGCGGCTGGCCGTCGAGCAGGAAGTCGTTCTCGCCGATGGCAAAGCGCGCAGGTGTTGCGCTGGCGCTGGTGGCATTCAGCGCGAGCGCGGCGCCGCTGGCAGCAGCGCCGAGCAAGCGACGGCGAGGGATGAGAACGGTCATGGGCGGTCCAGGTTGGGCAGCGGATTTGAGCGCCGGCGGCGTGCTTGTTTTCTTCTTGCCTGAATCACTCACAGGCTTGAGCAAAAGACCCTGCCTCGGGTTGCGAGGCAGGGTGAAAGGCCCGCCCTTCAGCGCAGCCCGGAGATAGCAGTCCAGTGAAACGGAGAAATCGGTGGTGCGTGGGTTCCTGGCCGGCCTGCCATCAAGGCGCAAGGCGGAGCCGGGTTGGGCACCCGGCGAGCACTTGCAACGCCGAGGGCGGGCCGGCCAGGAGCCCACCCTTCGGGCAGGGGTCTGGCCGGGCCGGCTGCGTTGTTGCAGCGCTTGCCAAGGCTCCAGCCTTGGCTGCGCACTGCGCCTAGCCGCCAGCCCGGCCAGACCCCTGCGCACCACCGATTTCTCCGTTTCACTGGACTGCGCGCCACTGCAGCACGCTCACCTTGCTGGGCGGCACGTTCGCGGCGCCCTCGCCGTCCACCTGCTGCACGGCTTGCAGGAACAGATTCAATTCGCCCTTTGTGCGCCACAGCTCCGTGTCGAAGCTGGGCTCCCAGGCGCCCACCGAATCGGCCGTCAGGTCGCGCACGGTCCAGCGCTTGGCGGCGAAGTCGGTGATGCTGGCGACCGACACCTTGCTGCCGCGCTCTGCGTCGCGGAACACCAGCAGAGCCGAGGGCTGGCTGCCTTGCAGCCCGACCATGATCTGCGGCCGTGACACCGGAATGGCCTTGGTGCCCACGCCGCTCAGCGAGAACGGCGTGCCGCGGAAGCCCAGCTCCAGCTCCTTCCACGCGTCACCGCTGCGGTAGACGACCTGGTACTGCGGCACCGTCGAGCCCGCGCGCCGCCAGTAGCTGGCGATGAAGGGGTTGCCGTCCTTGTCGGCCGACATGGAGGTCTGGTTGATCAGCTCGCTGCCCTCAGGGATGCGCGCGGCGTATTCGGCGCTGGCCGCCGTGATGGGCAGCGTGTAGGGCTGGCCGGTCGAGGTCTCCCACGTCAGGCCGCCGTCGCGCGAGCGGGCGTAGGCCAGGTCGTGGTTGCTGGCCACGTCGGGCGATTCGCGCCAGACCCAGGACACATGCAGCGTGCCTTGGTGGTCGAGGAAGGCCTGCCAGTAGGCGTTGCGCCGGCCCTCGCCGCTGATGACGTTGCTGTGCAGCCGCGTCCACACTTGCGTCGCCACGTCGTAGCGGTTGATGACCAGGTTGCCCCGGCCCGAGCCGCCGTCACGGTAGAAGAACAGCAGGTTGCAGTCGGGCTGGCGGTGGAACTCGGGGTAGGACACGGAGCGCTCGTCCTGCCCCGTCATGGCCAGCTTGTCGGTCAGCTCCAGCGCACCGGGGCGCACGCTGCGGGCGTAGCGCAGGGCGTTGTTGTGGTGGTCCCACGAGACGTGCAGATAGCCCGCGCCGTCGACCATGATGCTGATGCTGTTGTGGGCGTCCAGCGCGTTGCCCTTGTAGCGCGTGGTCGTCAGCGTCCAGGCATCGCTGCCCAGCTGGCGCTTGCCCAGCACGACGTTGGCATCCTTGTCGTAGAAGGCGATGTATTGCTGGTCGCCGTGCGTGACGAGAGCGTTCTTGCGGAACACCACCGCGTTGACGGAGTTGCGCGCCCAGCCGTCGGCCACGTCGACCACACGCACGTCGGCGCCTTGAGGCGTGACGGCGCAACCGACGGCCAACACGGCCACGAGCAGGGCGAACGCAATCTTTTTCATGTGCTGGCAAAAGGGAACGAGCTTCGCATCAAGCCCGTCCCACATTCAATCAACAGCGTGCTTAGAACTTGCCGCGCAGGCCGATCTTGAAGGTGCGGCCGTCGTACTTCGCGTAGTCCATGCGGGTCTTGTTGCCCAGGCCGTACTGGCCGGTCGCGTCTTCGAAGTAGTCGTAGGCCAGCGTATTGGCCAGGTTCAGCGCGTCCAGGCGGATCTCCAGCGAGTTGTTGATCTGGTAGCTGATGTTGGCGTCCAGATAGCCCCGGCCGGCGCGCCAGCGGATCAGGTCGTCACCGTTGTTCTTCGGGTTGTCGCCGTGCAGCGAGCGGCCCTTGTAGTTGTAGGACGCACGCATCGCCAACGGACCGTTCTCGTAGTACAGCGTGGCGCTGTAGGCGTACTTGGGCACCGAGTTCACCTCGATGGTGTTGCCGGCGTTGGTGACCCACTTCTGGCTGTTGAACGGGTTGATGTGCGTGTAGCTGGCCAGCGCACCCAGGCCCTTGAACGGGTCCGGCAGGAAGGTGAAGGCCTGCTGGTAGGCCAGCTCGAAGCCCTTCAGCGTCTGCTTGCCGGCGTTGCTGTAGGTGCGCAGCGTCATCGGCAGCGCGGGGTCGACCTTGCCCTGGGCGTTCTGGAAGATGGCGCCCAGCGCGGTGTCCGGCAGGCCCAGGGCGCCGAAGGTTGTCTGCGTGGTGCTGGCCACCGTGGCGTCGGTCAGCTCCTTCCTGAACAGCGCGGCCGACAGCATGCTGCCCTTCTGGAAGTACCACTCCACGCTGGTGTCCAGATTCTTGGACTGCTGCGGCAGCAGGCTGGGGTTGCCGGCCGTGGCCGTGTTGTCGAAGGGGTTGGGAATGACCGTCTGTGCAGCAATGATGGACAGCGATGCGCGGCTGAGCGTTTTGCCCCAGGAGGCGCGCCAGGTCAGGTTGTCCGTCAGGTCCAGCGCGGCGCTGACAGCCGGCAGCACGTTGCTGTAGGAGCCCTTCTCCTGGTTGGGCAGGTAGGTCAGGCTGGTGCCTTGCTGCTTGTAGTTGTCAATCAGCGTCTCGGTCTTCGAGTAGCGCACGCCGGCGTTCAGGCGCAACTCCTTGCCCAAGATCTCACCCTTGAAGTCGGACTGGACGAAGGCGGTGGAGACCGTCTCTTCGGCCTTGAAGCTCTGGGCCGGCGTGAAGGTGGCTTCCGAGTTGAAGGCCAGCGGATCGAAGGTTGAGTAGGTGTAGCCCCGCGTGAAGGTGCCCCAGGCGTGCGGCCAGCCGGCGCCCATGTCGAGGTTGGAGATGGGCAGATCGGAGGTCATGCCCGAGCGCATGCCTGCCGTGCCCAGCGTGTTGAGCTTGGCGGTGGCGGCAGACGTGCCGTTGCGCTTGTTGATGTTCTTGGACGTCTCGGCCCACACCAGGCCGGCCTTGAGGTGGCCAGTCCAGTCGCCGGCCAGCGCGTAGTCCCAGTCGGCCACCACGCGGCCCTGCTTGCCCTTGTCGGTCTCGCGGGTCCAGCCGGTGCCGATGCCGAAGCCTTCGAAGTTCGCCGGGTTGGTGTAGCTGACCGGCGAGGACATCGACGGGTAGACGTGGTCGCTGCCGTAGTCGATGGTGGAGTCGACGCCGAAGATCTGGCCGGAGAGGGTGTCCTGGTAGCTCAGCGCCTTGCTGCTGTTGGTGCTCAGCTGGCCGGTCAACGCAAGCTTGTCGCTCACGGTCCACTTGGCGTTGGCGGCGACATAGCCGAACTTGGTCTCGTCCTCGCTGTAGGTCACGCCGCTGCTGTACGAGGTGTTGCCGAAGGTGCCGGTCAGCAGGTTGGAGGCCGGGTCGATCTTGACGTTGAGCGGGATGAAGCCGTTGTTGCCGGACTGGCCTGCGGGCTTGGTGCGGTCGCTGGTGCGGCTGTTGCGCACCAGGATGCCGAAGTACATCTCGTCGCGCGTGTTCTTCAGCTTGGAATAGAGCGTGTCCAGGCTGACGTCCAGCGTCGGGGTCTTGAACTGCAGCGAGGCCACCAGGCCATCGCGGCTGCGGTCGTTGGACGAGCCGTAGAAGCGGTAGATGCGCGGCAGCAACGCGTTGTCCACCTGGGCGCGGGTGTAGCCCCCGAGGTTGGCGCGCGGGCTGTCGTAGTCCAGCGCCAGCGCGAAGTTGCCCTTCACGGGGCTCTGGCTGCCGCGCGCGGAGCTGTTGTAGCCACCCGTAGCCTCGAAGCCGGAGCGGTTGTTCACGCTGGACGAGTGCGACACGCCGGCCAGCAAGCCCACCGGCCCCCAGGTGTTGGAGTACAGCGCGAAGCCCATCGGGTCGGTCTTCTTGCCCGTGGTGTTGTACGAGGCGGTGACGCCATAGCGGATGACGCGACCGCGGTTGTCAAAGGGGCGCGGGGTCTGCAGGTCCACCACGCCGCCCATGCCGCCTTCGCTCAGTTCGGCCAGGGGCGTCTTGTAGAAGTCCACGCGGCCGAACAGCTCGGACGCGAACACGTCGTAGTTGAAGCCGCGCGCTGCGCTGCCGATGGTGCTGGTGGACGTGGCGTTGACCAGCGCACCGTTCAGCGTGGTGACCGAGTACTCGGTCGGCAGGCCGCGGATGGAGATGCGCTGACCTTCGCCGGAGCTCTCGTCGCGGTTCAGGATGACGCCGGGCACGCGTTGCAGCGATTCGGCCACGTTCGCCTCGGGGAACTTGCCGATGTCCTCGGCCACGATGGAATCGCGCACGCCGATGGCCTGCTGCTTGAGCACCATCGATTTTTCGAGACTGGAGCGGAAGCCGGTGACGACGACCGTCGCGAGCTGGCTGTTCTCTGGTTTTGGTGCGCTGTCGGCCGCTTCGGCGGCCTTTTCAACCGGTTGGGCCGGCGCCACCGCTTGGGCATAAGCCGCCTGGCCATAGGCAGCGGCCAGCGCCATCGACACGGCCGAGGAAATAAGTTTCAGTTTCATTGTCTCTACTCCATTTGCCCCAGAGGGAGCTTTGTCGCTATTGGTATTTATAGATTCGCCAACGTTATTGATTGCCATCTATGGGCGGGTAGTTTCTCGACCCATTTGACGACCAAGAATCAACTATTCAACTTGTATGTCAACGTTACCATCATGAATTAAGTCTTCGCGCAAGAAGCCAGCACGCGCATTCAACCTTCCGACATCAAACGCTGCGTCCCATGAGGCTCAGCCCTTGAGCCGCATCTGCAAGCCGAAAACAGGCCCGATTTTTCTTATGGTAACGTTGCCCTACTGACCTGAACTTCGCGTTTTCCCGCATAGAAACGCAACGCCTTCAACGCATCGCGCAACCTGCCGCGCCTTGGCCAGCTTAGTACCTGACGCCCCAGCGGAGGTATGAATATGACCACGCGAGATATACAAAATTCCAGGGGTGGGGCGCGGCGCCCTGGCCGGCGCCGTTACTCCATGCCGAGTTCCACACGAATGGGCGCCGCAATGCGCTTGCGATAGGCCTCGACATAGGACTGCCACGCCTGCGCGTTCGGGAACTCCTCGGACCAGCTGACCCCGGCGCCGAGGTAGTAGCGCAGCGGCTGGGCTGGTTTGACCTTGGTCAGGATCAGCTCGTTGTCGGGGTCGGCCGCATAGCCGTCGGCGCCCGGCAGGATGATGGCGGCACCGAAGTCGCCGGCGTTGCGTTGACGCACCCATTGCATCAGCGTGTCGGGCGCCCGATAGGTGGCCACCACCGGCGCCTGCTCGGTGTAGGCCGGCTTCTTGTTCAGGCCCAGCGCGACCGTGAGCGCCTGCGGGCCGGGCGTGCTGAAGGTGCTGTCGACGATGTCGAACCAATGCCCCGCGTCGACGGTGAAGCGCTTGACCTCGCTGACCGGCACGCCGTCGGCATCCCAGCTTTCGTAGCCCAGCTCGAACACGGCGCGCACCGGCCCGTTGGTGATGACGCGCCAGGACGAATAGTTGCGGCTCGTGAACAGGCGGCTGCCGTTCCAGATGCCCGTGCCGCCTGCGCCGCGCGTGCGGCCCACGGCGTACATGTCCAGGCCTTCGCCCTGGTCCTTGTGATAGTGGTCGTGCCCCTTGTTGTACCAACGGTCGACGATGAGATAGGACGGGCGCTTGAACCAGATGTCGAGGCCGCTGGTCACCAGCACTTCCTTGCCGCTGCCGGGGGGCGCCGGCTCGGCCAGCGCGGGGCCGTAGGTGCGGTGGGCGATCTTGTCGTTCTCCCAGGCGAAGTCGTCGAGCCGCTCGGGCACATAACGGGCAAATGCCTTGACCGGGAACGGCGGCGCCACCGTGGCCGTCTTCTCGACGGTGAAGCGCGCGCTCTGCTCGCCCGCGGCGAAGTCGTGCTGGAAGATCAGCTCGCCATAGGCGATGCCTTCGCCCTTCGGATCCTTGGCCTGCGGGGCGACGTTGGTGACTTGGTAGGGCAGCAGCCTGCCGCCGGCATCGCGCACGGCGATCTTCTGCAGCAAGGCACCCGGCAGGCGCCGGCTCACCTCGGCCCAGGGGACGGTGATGGTCTCGGCCGGCCGCGCCGCCTGGAGGTCATGCGTGGCGGTAACGACCATGCGCTCCGCCGCGCCGGCCTGCAGCGCAGCCAGGCAAAGCCCGGCGGCAAGGAGCGCGCGCTTCATCAGTAGCTCACTGGATAGTCTTTAGGGAACTTGTTGCCGCTGAACGCCTTCTTCTGCGTCCAATCCTGCGCCGGTGCGGTCCAGAACGAATCGGTGGCGGGCAGGCCCAGCGCCAGCAGGCCGGCCGAGGCGATGTACATGCTGCCGTTGTTGGAGTACCAGTCGCCGAGGTCGGGCTGATGGCCGCAAAAGCCGATGGTCAGGAAGCCGTCCTTCGAGAAGTTGCCCGGCGCATCCCAGATCGCCTTGTGCGCCGCGTGCAGCGCCGAACGCACCTGCCCCTCGGGCAGCGAGGCGGGCAGCTGCTTGCGCCATGCCAACAAGGCCAGCGGCTGGAACGCCGCCGTGCGGTAGGTGAGCGACCGGCCGATGGGCGGGAAGCTGCCCTGCGGGCCGACAAAGCGCTCCAGGTGCTCGCAATAGCGCTGGGCACGCTTGGTCGCCTGCGCCAGCAGGTCCGCAGGCTTGGCGTTCCAGAACGGCGCCTTCTTCGCCGCCAGCACCTCCAGGATCTCCAGCAGCATGGGGTACATGACGAAGGAGCAGTAGTAGTCGAAGTGGAAGTCCTGGCCGTCCTTGATCCAGCCGTCGCCCACGTACCACTCGTTGATCTTGCGAATGGCGCCGTTCATGCGCATCGGGTCGTGTTCCTCACCGACGGACAGCAGCCAGGCCTCATTCATCGCCGCGAACAGCAGCCAGTTGATGTTGGGCACCTCGACGCGCCGCATGCCCTTGATCTCGGTGACGATGCGCGCCTTGGTGGCCGCATCCAGCGGCTCCCACAGCACCTTGGGGGCGCGCATCAGCGCATTGGTGAAGTAGGCCGAATCCACCAGCGCCTGGCTGTGCCCCTTCCAGGTCAGGTAGTCGGGGCTCTTGGGGTCGACCGAGTTGACATAGCTCTGCAGCGCCTCCTGCTGCAGACGCTGGCGCAGCACACCTTCGGGCGTGCCATCCGCAGGCAGCGCCAGCCAGGGTGAGATGCCGGACATCAGGCGGCCAAAGCATTCGAGATAGGCAACGGCCGGGTTGCGGCCATCCCAGGTCGGGCTGAATTCGAGAACGAACTTCTTCTTCAGCTCGCCCTTGGACATCGGGCCCAGCACCGGCTCCGCCATCTGCCGCAGCAGGTTCAGCAGATAGGCTCGCTCCTGACCCTGCTCACTGGCAGGCGCCGCACCGGCCGCCTGGTCCGCACCCGCCAGGCCCGCCAGCCCCACCAACGACGGCCCCAAGGCTGCGGCCCGCATGAAGTTGCGACGTTCCATGACTGTCTCCTCGTCGAATCGTTATTTGTCGAGCAGGCGGACCATCTCGGCCCCCGCAAGCAGGAAGGCGCCGACACCGAAATGCGCCGTCGAATTCTGGTCCACCACCTGGCCCGGGATGGCGCGGTCGCCGATGGGCTGGACATAGCCCAGCTTGCCGTCCGGCTGCATGGCCACGGTCGTCAGGAAGCCCCAGCCACGCTGTGCGGCCGGCAGGTAACGGTCGCGCGGCAGCAGGCCATGGTTGATGCCCCACAGCAGGCCGTAGGTGAAGAAGGCCGTGCCACTGGTCTCCGGCCCCGGCGCGTGGGCCGGGTCCATCAGGCTGCGTGTCCAGTAGCCCTCGGGCTGCTGCAGCGGCAGCAGCGCCGCCGCCATGGCCTGGAAACGTCCGACGTAGTCGGCACGATGCGGGTCATCCTGCGGCAGGTCCTCCAGCACCCGGGCCAGCGCCGCGAACGCCCAGCCGTCACCGCGCGCCCAGAAATCCTTCTTGCCGTTGATGGTCTTGTGCTGCGGATACACATACCGGGCGTCGCGGTAATAGAGATTCTCTGCCGCGTCGAACATGATGCTGTTCGTATGACTGTAATACTCGTACAGCTTGTCGAGATACTGGCGGTTGCCGGTGATCCTGTACAGTTTTGTCATGACCGGCATGGCCATGTACAGCCCGTCCACCCACCACCAGTAATCACTGTTGGCGGTGCTCATCTGATATTCCATCACCTCACGGGCACGCGCGATCTTGCGCGGGTCCTTGTCGAGCTGATAAAGGTCGGCATAAACCTGAAAGCAGGTTTGCCAGTCACCAAACAGAACATGATCTGCGGTTTCGCCGTAGTTGTATTTCCAGTTGGCCTTGTTGGTGGACTTGGCGCCCATCCACTGGTTGTGCTCGGCCCAGGCTTCGGAATACTGGCGGTAGCGCTCATTGCCGGTCACCCGGTAGGCCTCGAGATTGCCGGTGTGATAGGCCGCCACGTTCCAGAAAGGGCTCTCCTGGGCGGGCATGCGCGCCTGCCAGTAGCCATTCACCTTGTCGATCGCCGCAATGGCATCGCTGCGCCGGGCCGCGACGTCAGCAGCGGGGGGCGCACTCGCGCAGCCGACGAGCACCAGGCTCAACGCGACCAACAGGCCGGACAGGTAGTTTTTCAGTCTCATCGTTTTGGCGCCCGAGCGGAGTGACGTCGGGCTGGAACACGCCAGTCATCCGACAATATGGTCACGTTAGCATATCAAACGTCGCGCGCAAAGAGGTCCTTCGCGCAGCGCGCCGGGGCGACAGTTAATCAGGCCGCAGAAGGCGCCGACCGGCCCGGGCCAGAATAATGTAGTATCGTGACCACATTGAGGTATGCAATTTCAATGAAGATCTATGCGCAAACCCAGCAGGCTCAGTGAAGTCGCGAAATTGGCGGGTGTCGCGCCCATCACGGCGTCGCGGGCGATCCGCGGCGAGGGCTACGTTTCCGAAGATGCGCGCGCGCGCATCATGGAGGCCGCCGCCCAGCTCAACTACTCGCCCAACATGGTGGCGCGGCGCATGCGTGGCGAGAAGAGCCGGCTCATCGGCATCTTCGTCAACAACTTCGGCTCGCTCGTGCTGCACGAGATCGCCAGGGAGATCAGCGACGCCGCCCGCGCCCGCGGCTACGACATCCTGCTGTTCAACGCCGAGCGCTTTGACGTCCCCGACCGCGCCGGCACGCGCGACATGCTGGCCAACCTGTGCGCGGGCCTGATCCTGCCCATGCCCAACGTGGAGGACGGCTACCTGGGCGAGCTGGAGCAGCGCCAGCTGCCCTGCGTCTTCGTCAACTTCGACGCCCGCGCCATGCGGCTGCCCGTGGTCGTCGTCGAGAACCGCAACGGTGGCCGCATGGCGGTGGAGCACCTGCTGTCGCTGGGGCACCGGCGCATTGCCTTCATTGCCGGCTCGCACAACACCGGCCAGAGCGCCGAGCGCCAGGCGGCCTACGTCGAGGCCCTCAACCGCGCCGGCATCGCCGCCGACCCGGCGCTCATCGTGGCAGGCCGCTTCGCGCAGACCGGTGGGTACGCCGCCACCGAGCAGTTGCTGGCCTTGCCCCAGCCGCCGACGGCCATCTTCGCCGCCAACGACGAAATGGCGTTCGGCGCCATCGACGCCATCCACAGCAAAGGCCTGCGCGTGCCGGACGACATCTCGGTCGTCGGCTTCGACGACATCGCCATCTCCAGCCACACCCATCCGCCGCTGACGACGATTCGCCAGCCGCTGGTCGAACTCAGTGCCCGCACGGTGGACGAACTCCTGGCGCTGATCGAAGGCCGGGGCAGCGAGCCGAAGCGCATCGAGCTGCCGCTCGAACTCATCGTGCGCAAATCGACGGGCCCCGTGGCGCACAGCGGCTGAGGATGAGTCGCGCACGGGCTGCGAGCGCTGGGATCGGCCTGGCCGGGCTAGGCGGCTTGCTGCTCTGGCTGCTGGTCGGCGACCTGGGCATCTCGATGCGCGAGCGCGCCGCCCTGCCCAGCGCGCTGGAACTGCTGCGCCGGCATGCGGCGTCCGACACCACCATCTCGCTGCTGTTGTCGACCGCACCGGCCGCACTCAGCATGTTGCTGGTGCCGCTGATCGGCTACCACTCCGACCGCTGCCGCAGCCGACTGGGCCGGCGCACGCCGTTTCTGCTGGTCGCCGCACCCATCGGCTGCCTGGCCATGCTCGGCCTGGCTGCGTCGCCCACGCTGGCCGTCGCGCTGGACACCGCGCTGGGCGCCTGGTCGCCAGGCCTGCGCAACTGCCGCCTCGCGCTGTTCTGCCTGTGCTGGGCCGTCTTCGACTGCGCCGCCATCAGCGCCTTCTCGCTTTTCAGCGGCCTCGTCAACGACCTCGTGCCGGCCGGCATGCTGGGCCGCTTCTTCGCCGTATTCCGCATCGTCAGCCTGAGCGTGGGCATCGCGTTTCAGAGCTGGATCTTCGAGCTCACCGACCAGCACCTGCCCGAGGTCCTGTTCGCCGTCGGCTTGTTTTTCTGCCTGCCCATCCTCGCGATGGTGCTGATGGTGAAGGAAGCGCCCCTGCCTGCCGGCACGCCCGCCGGCCATGACAGCGCAGAGGAGCCACGGCGCCGGCTGTGGGTTCCCCTCAAGCATGTGGTGGCGTGCTTCGCCGACCGCCCCTACCGCTGGGCGGTGGCCGCCTTCGTGCTGGCCAGCGTCACCTTCAACCCCTTCAACACCTTCTATCTGCACTATGCGCACGCCGCTGGCATCCAGAAGGCGACCCTGGGGACGCTGACGGCGGCGGGCTACGCCGTGTCCATCGTGTCGGCCTTTGCCATCGGCTGGCTGGCCGACCGCTTCGGCGCGGTGCGGGTCTCGACACTCATCATGGCGGTCTATTGCGCCATCTCGACGGCCGGCTTCGCAGCCGTGTCGGACGCAGCCAGCTTCCGCACCTTCTACTTCGCACACGTCGTGATCTCCGGCGCCTGGTTCACGGCCGCCGCCTCCATGCCCATGGCGCTGTTTCCGCGCGCGAGCTTCGTCCAGTTCAACTCCACCAAGGACTTGATGGTGGTGTCGGGCGTCATCCTCGTCAGCAGCATCCAGGGGCCTGTGCTCGACCTCTCCGGCCACGACTACCGCTTCACGCTGCTGGCCGGCGCGGTGTTCTCGCTGCTGTGCGTGGTGTGCCTGGTGCGCCTGCAGCCCATGCCCCCGAATCTGCAGTCTGTCGTGCCCCGCTAGGTCGCTCCGGAGGCGGGAGATATGGTGTGCTACATCAGCAACACACCTCGGAGCACCCATGACTCCCACCTGGACAGACCAGGCACCGATCTACCAGCAGCTTGCCGACCGACTGGCCGTGCAACTGCTGGACGGCAGCCCCCCGGAAGGCGAGGCCCTGCCCTCGGTGCGCGCCCTCGCCAGCCAGTACGTCATCAACCCCTTGACCGTGACGCGTGCGCTGCAAGCGCTCAGCGACCACGGCCTCGTCGAGTCGCGCCGCGGCCTGGGGATGTTCGTCATGGCCGGCGCGCGGGAGCGGCTGCTGCGCCATGAGCGCGAGCAGTTCCTGCAGAAGGACTGGCCGGCGCTGCGCGCCAAACTCAAGCGCCTGGGCCTGACGGCCAAGGATCTGAACTGGGAGTCGACATGAACAACATGAACCTCATCGAAGCCAAGAACCTGACGCTGCGCTACGGCAAGAAGACAGCGCTGAACGATGTGTCCGTCGCCGTGCCCAAGGGCCGCGTGGTGGGCCTGCTGGGCCACAACGGCGCCGGCAAGACCTCGCTGATGAAGGCCCTCGTGGGCCTGCTGCCGGTGCAGGGGAGTCTGAGCGTGCTGGGCCTGGAGCCCACCAAGAACCGCCAGCAGTTGCTGACGGAGCTGAGCTACATCCCCGACGTGGCCGTGCTGCCGCGCTGGGCCAAGGTGCATGAGCTGATCACGCTGATGAGCCAGCTGCAGCCCAAGTTCTCGGCCGAGCGGGCGCGCACGCTGCTCAAGCGCACCAGCGTCAGCGAGAACGACAAGATCAAGAGCCTGTCCAAGGGCATGGTGGCGCAGACCCACCTGGCGCTGATCGCCGCCATCGACGCCAAGCTGATGATCCTGGACGAGCCGACGCTGGGCCTGGACGTGATCTCGCGCAAGAGCTTCTACGAGATGCTCATCGACGAGTGGTGCGACGGCGAGCGCAGCGTGCTGATCTCGACCCACCAGGTCGAGGAAGTCGAGGCGCTGCTCAGCGACGTGATCATGCTGGACGAAGGCCGCGTGGCGCTGTCCATCAGCCTGGAGGACATCGACCGCCGCTTCGTCGCGCTGAACCACGACCCGGCCGCCGCCGACGCGATGGCCGCCGCCCACCCGCTGCTGCGCTACCGCGAGCAGGGCCGCACGACGTCGCTGTTCGACGGCGCGCCGCCCGAGCACATCACCAGCCTGGGCCAGCGCGTGCGGCCCAGCCTGGTGGACCTCTTCATGGCGCTGACCCGCAACCCGGCGCTGAACAACAAGCAAGCCTGAGGACCAACGCCATGAACACCCACATCCCCACCCTGCTGCACCGCGAATGGATGCAGCACAAGCGCGGCTGGCTGATCGCCGCGTTCGCGCCACCGGTGATCTTCATGTCCATGCTGCTGATTCCGGCAGCCAAGGTCCAGGGCCTGCCCACCGACAAGCTGGGGCTTGCCGCCACCATGGCGCTGTCGTTGTGCACGCTGGCGGTCTACGGCATCTGCCTGCTGGTCGCGCTGTTCCAGCTGCCCGGCCTGGCGCGGCGCGATGTGCAAGACCGCTCCATCGAGTTCTGGCTGTCCCTGCCAGGCCGGCCCAGTGAGAGCGTGGCCGCCACCGTGCTGGCCCATGCCTGGCTCGCCCCGCTGGGCGGCCTGCTGATCGGCGCCCTGCTGGGCTGGCCAGTCGCGGCCGCCGTCGTCGCCAAGCAGGAAGGCCTGGCCGCCATGGGCAATGTGCCCTGGGGCGAGATGCTGTCCGCCTTCCTGCCGATGCTGCTGCGCCTCGCGGCGGGCACCGCGCTCACGCTGCTGTGGCTGGCACCTGTCATTGCCATCATGATGGCCGCCTCCAGCTGGCTCAAGCGCCTGGGCGTGCCGGTGGTGCTGGTGGGTGGCGGTGTGAGTGTGGCCGTGCTCTACAAGGCCTACGACATCGAATGGCCATTGCTGGCGCTGCAGGGCCTGTTGGTGCAGATCAACGGTGCACTGCTCGGTAGCCATAGCGCACTTGGTGCGGCCTTGAAGGTCGGCGCCCCCAGCGACCTCTGGCAATGGGCGTCGCGGGACCTGGGCCTGGCGCTGAGCCAGCTCGCCTCCCTGCAGTTCCTGGGCTGGGCGGCTGTGGCGGCGGCAGGTTTCGCGCTGGTCGTCGCGAAGCGCGCACGCGGCGGCTGAACCCCGGCAGGCACCCAAACAAAAGAGGCCCCGCGGGGCCTCTTGCTGTTGGGCGCTGCGGCTCAGGCGGTCGAGGCCGAACCCGCCGGCGGCACGATGCGTGCCGCCATTTCCTTGCGGAAGCGGTTGAGCTCCTGCACGGTCGCGAAGCTGCGGTCCATCAGCAGGCTCATGTTGTGCAGGATGCGCTCGACCACCCTGCTTTCCCAGACGCTGTCGAACTGGATCTGCTTGTCCAGCCAGTGCTCCAGCCAGGCGGGGTCGGGCAGGCGGCTCTGGATGGTGTCGCGCGGGAACAGCTTGGCGTTGACGTGCAGGTTGGTCGGGTGCAGCGCCTGGGCGGTGCGGCGGGCCGAGGCCATCAGCACGCCGACCTTGGCAAAGGCGGCACGCGCCTCGTCACCGAACTTGACCATGGCGCGCTTCATGTAGCGCAGGTAGGCGCCGCCATGGCGGGCTTCGTCGCGCGACAGCGT
>Ga0187845_1000574_pt1 | contig 22060 bp, 19 predicted proteins | sample SpaLakP09_SKY_68_FD_134515 | JGI IMG/M metagenome (GOLD analysis project Ga0187845, IMG submission 134515) | Oligotrophic lake water microbial communities from Sparkling Lake, Wisconsin, USA - SP09_SKY_68 | ecosystem: Environmental > Aquatic > Freshwater > Lake | place: USA: Sparkling Lake... | reverse complement strand
CAAATACATCGGCTCCGTGTTTTAGGCAGGCGCGCCGAAGGCGAAGTTGGTCCAGACAACGTTCCTTGGCGTTCCACCGATGCATCCTCGCGCGGGCTACGCCGGTCAAAGATGGGAAGGTCTGATTGCGATCCAATGCCTTCACGTGCCGAGCGAATCCAGTACGAGACCACTCCTGGAAAAGGGAGTTCCAGACCCGGTAGATCCCATAGTGACAACCATCCTGGTACGCCACCCCATCGACCAGTAATTGGGGAGGCACCGAAACCGGCTTTATTTTTCGCATTACTTTTTTATGTGGGGCTTGGGTTAAATAACACTAACAGCCATTTGATGGAGTCGAGTCTTTTCAAGACAAAGACCTGAATATGATATTGTTGATGAAGATTCCGCATATTTCAACGCCTCCTTGAGTATTCTTTTGGCTGGGAACTTTTCCCCATGACGTCCAACAAAGGGGTGGCGATCTGCGGGCAATCGCACGCCATGCTCCTCAGAACCAAAAGCCAAAACTTTTCTGTTTTGACAAAGGGGAAGTCGGTGGCCCCGAATGCCCCTGACCGCGTTCATTGTATTCAGTAGCCGTTGGTCGATCAGTCACGCCTTTTCGAGCACTGAAACCAATCTGTCTTGTCTCGGTTCTGGACTGGACTGCGATCTGCAAAACTACTTTTCTGATCCCATCGTACTCTAACAGGATAATGGGGGGCTTTTGTCGGGCAACATTAGTGTAAGGCATTCCATTTTTTGACCTTAGTAGTGAGCATGCGATCGTCTAAACGCCAGAAGAGCATCAAGAACTGGAAGAAAGTTTTTCGATATCTATGAAACTCGATCACTAAAGTCGTTGTGAGTTTTGGCATAGGTATTAGCCGCTAATATCATTGGATGACTCCGGATTCCTTGCAATAAGCTGGAGGAAGGCCAGATTGACATTTTCTTTTTGAACTATTTTATTGCACTTTTGTAGACATGTGACTTTTCAGAGTTTCAGCAAGCTGTTCAACGTGGTTTTTCCATGTTCGAAAGGGAATATTGGGCTTCGGATGTTGATCTGCATCATACAGTCTTTTCCACTCAACAATCCTATGATTGATTTCCTCGATGTTCGAACCGTTGAAATAGAAAGCACTTGAGCCGGCTATCTCCCGATGAATCTCAATGTCACGCGCTATAATTGGCTTGTTGAAACGAGCTGCCTCGACCAAAGGCAAGCCGAATCCTTCGTCATGCGAAGCAGCAATTAGACAGGTGGATGCATCGTAAATACTTCTTAAATACTCGTCGCTGGCGTTAGCAAACCAGAAAAGCTGACTTCCAAGCATACGATGTGTTTTCAATTGTCGTATGAAATCATCCATTAACCACCCTGGCCTACCCACAATCACCAGCTGATCTTTAGAACCCTTTTTCCACATCTGATCGAAAGTCTGCAGAATTTGCAAATGCCCTTTTCGCGGTTCCAAGGCCCCAACCATTAGAAAAGTTGTACTTGCACGAATTTTACGAAGACTCTTATCAGCGTTTTCGGGCAAACCTGTCGAAGGCGCGGTAGCATCAAGGTCATGGCCAAGAAGATTATGTGAAATCTTTGCCTTACTTCCCTTTTTACGATTTATAGGTCTGGTGAAAAAAGGTTGTGGGTAGGGATATCTGGGCATGGGTTGACTTGCCAAAAACTCACGACAGCGCTTTGCCGTCGTTGCGGAGTTACTTATCACTTCATCAAAAGAACAAATAATGTTCAACCACTCATGATGAACGACGTCTAGTCCATGCTCCAAGGGCCAAAAGGCTGGATATTGTATCGGAATTAGATCATGAAGATAAAAGATCACCCGAACACCCTGATCGGCCAGTATCGATAGGTAGTTGGCTTGATGTCTCGTGACATCTTGTGAAAGATCTAAGCCCAGAAAAATATCTCCCACCTCTGCGCTGATTCCCACATCACCACATGCAAACTTCTTTCCAAATATCTTTTGGGAATACTCATTTGCGTATCGGTAGCCAGCCGCCTCCTGATTCGCATAAACGGGGATGCATTGAAACAAATCATCTTTTCTGTCCATCAAACCGTGAAGGACCGCACGTGTTACCCTCTGAACTCCCGTCCTAACGTCCTTTTGGATCAGTTCAGAGATATCAATAAAGACCCTCGGCGTCGACTTTCTGACATTTTTACAGCGCTCCGGATTCGAGGAAATCCAAGCTAATTGCTCATCGGATTCCTCTTCGCCTATTTGTGTGGCTTTCAGTTTGGTGAAAAATCTTATACCTATAGAGGCTTGATTCAAAAGGCCCGGCGGTGATTGCGATACACTTGCGTGTTTATTTTCGATAACCTCAAAAAATCGACGGGCAACATTTTGCCATGTATAATTGCCTATATTTTCTTTCTGGATGGATTGAATTGATGATTTGTTCAGGCTTCCGGAAAGCACCTCTTGAAGTTTGCTGGCAATTGCCTGTGGTTTTGTTGGATCAAACATGGCCTCAGGGCTTTTAAGAATCTCAGGTAAACTCGACCGATCAGATCCAATAGCTAATGCCCCGCAGCTGATTGCCTCCCCAACGGGAAGCCCGAAACCCTCATAAATCGAGGGTTGGATATATGTTTCACAATGAGCATATAGGGCAGCTAACTCCTTGTCTGCTAAATCATTGATGACGCGAAACTGTCTGTTCGTAAGCCCACAGGAATTACAAATCTCTTGAATTTGACTTTCGGGAAATGAAGATTTCGACCCAACTAGGACCAGATCGTATTTGTCTTTTATATTTTTCGGTAAAAGAAACCAGGCCGACGCAAGGCCCTTAATATTTTTATGAGGGTCAACGCTGCCCACGCATAAGACATAGGGTTTGTCACCCAAAGTATGTTTGGCTTCATTTGCTGATTGCGCTTGAAATCCATTAAAATGATCTGAAATACCTGTACCGATATTAAAGGTGTTACCACGGAAATCAGGCAAATAGGTCTTTACGGCTGAAAGCGTATAATGCGAGTTCGTGAGGATCTGATCCGCCCGAAGAACATCAACAAGACTTTCGTGGTAAAGCTTACTATCGATTTCATCGCTGAGAAAGGACTCCTTCATTTCAAGTGGAATAAAGTCATGAATTAAAACAGAGATCGTGATGCTGCTTGGAATCCCGTTTAATTGAGCCACATGTTTAGCATGAGAGCTTTCGAAATGGCTAAAAACGTGGAAATGATCCGGATTTATGTTTTCAATAAAGAGCTGCCGAACTGCATTGGCATGGTTACTAGCATCGGCATAATTCATATCGGGGCATCCAATTTTTAGAGGGTTTGGCCAAAAATGCATTTGGGGCTGTGCAACAATTGAGTCTAATGACTTTCTAACTGCGTGCTCACTGTCAGCATCTTTCCCATTAAATAGGAGATGGATATCATGTTTTTCTCTATTTTCTTTCAGGAGGCTTTTTAAAAGCGACAGGGAGTATCTACCTATTCCTCGAAAAGCACTTGCGGTCTGCAAAGGTTCCATGTCCAAAAGGATTTTCATTTATAGGTCCGTTTTATTTCTTGAAAGATATCATTAGCCTGACGATTCAGATCTAAAGGGCACGCTAGCGATTTTTTTTCACCCCCAAGAACTTCCTTCTTCGCTTTTGTCATTAGGAGCAAGACTATTTTGTTACGTTTATTTCGAAACCTTGTCTCCATTTGGCGCCATATAGTGGCTCTGGCTGGCTTTGCTGACAAATCAACGAATCTGTCGTAGTTCAGACTGATCTTTGGATCCTGCGAGCTTCTTTTCGCATTTGAAACCTTAGCAAATTTTGAAACTACGGTTTTTTTGACATTGTATCTGTCTTCAAAAGATATTGAGATTCTTTGCGTCCCTAAAGGTAGTTTTAGCAGAATTCTAATATCTTTTTCATTATTGAACGCTTCGCTTAATCGAAATTCGTAATGCCTGTTTCTGCTCGAAATCTTAGCAAGCCCTTCCAAGTGCTTGCTTGTATGTTTTAAGGCAAACAGCCAGAAAGCGCCCTCTATTTTCTTAAGAGTGATTTCGGGGTCTGTTGTTAAAGAATTCTTTCTGAGCGTTTTTAGCATCCGGACCATGGCTGTTCTAATGCCTTCATGGGATCTATTTTTCTTCCGTCCTTCGCCCTTCCCGAAATTAATATAATGCGTTAAGGGCTCGGCACCTGCCTCCAAGACCTCGGGGTATTTCTCTAAGTACCAGGCGGAGTCAAAATTCCACGCGGCCTGTATCTTTTCCCGCCTTTTTCGAATACTTCGTTCTAGTCGCTTCCAGAAACCGCAGCGTTTTGGTCTGGCATTGCTTTGCGAGGCTAATTCCTCAGTGCTGCTTCTGACTGGGTCCTCCTTCAGCGGCCCCTGCAAAGATGCTGGCACACTCATCGGCTGGGGGGGCGCAATGATGCCGAAGCCATCAGGAAGGGGGGGGCGGGTTTCCCCCTCGCCGATTAGAATTGCAATCTCTCGACGGGTGTTGGTAGCAAAAGTGATACTTCGTCCCGCTGCCACCGGACTTTGATTACTTCGGAGCGTTTCCAAGGCTTCAGGAATGACGAAGTCAAAATATGGACCGGCTAAGATGTTGCCGGCTCTAGGGGCGAGCTCCTGCCAGACCTTCTCATTCCCCACTCGGCAGAACGTGACGCGGTAGACTTGTGAGGCCCACAAGGAGGTGGGATGCACTATGGCGACGTCATGTCGGCAGAAAACGCGCGCGCCTCTGTTCCGTGCCGCCAAGCAGAACCCGACAAGCAGGCCGTTTTCGTATCCCGAAGGAAGCCGAACTCCTTGGGTTAGGAGCGAGCTGCGGAAAAGCAGGCAGCTGCCGACCGACGACAGTTCGGTCAGCGGCCGAGGCCCCTGCGGGAGACTCTGTAGTATGGCGAGAGTAGAGATGCGCCGCCCGGAGAGATCGCGAAACCCCCATGAGTCATAGAAAAGTTGGCCCAGCATTATGATCGGTGCAACTATGTCCTGATTTGGCTCCATTAGGAGTTCGATGAGGTCGCAAGGGAAGGTGAGGTCAGACTCGACCCATAGTGTGAATTCGCTCGGTGTCGACAACGAGTCTTCCAGCGCCAAGTTGGCCGTACGCGCCCAAGCGATGGAACGCACATCCATAAAACAGGCGGAAGCCGGGGGAGGTCCTTCAAAGACGAAGCGTACGCGCGGGTCGCTCTGTGCTTCAATCAGCGATGCGTCGGTGAGGGTGTCTCCGTCGACCACAACCGTGATAGAGTTAAGATCATAGCCAACTTCCGTGAGAGCTTTAACTTGGTGGAAGAAAGATTTGGCATAAGAACTGCCTTGCCGAAGCGCGCTGCAAACGTTGATGGGGGTATTCATCTTAATGAGCGGAATGTCGAGGTATAGGCTGATAAAAGGGGTCGGGAAAGAAATTTACGCGGATGAACTAGTTTTTGCCGTTGAAAGAACTCGATTTGCTCTTCCATTTTCTCATTTTCATATCTATTCCTTAGATATTTGTTTCCTGATTTTATTTCTTCAGTTACATATTTATACACCTCGTAAACTGTCTTTCTCTCTGGATGAGGAACCATCATCACTCGGTCGCGCGGTTTACGTTGTTTTAGCTTTCTAACTTCATATGTTATAAATTCTAAATTCAGGAATTTAAGAGAGCAATCCGCCCATATTAGATACTTGTATTTGTCAGTTATCACAAGGCGTTGTATCTGGTGCTTAAGATATCTTGCCATAAGGCGTGGAGAAAAGTCTCGCCGAAAAAAATCCGGCGTGATTTTCAAGTGTTTAGCCGCTATGATTTCATCGCCTACATCACCCAGCACATCCCGGACAAATGCTTCCAGCTCGTGCGCTATTACGGCTGGTATTCCAATAAAATGCGCGGCCAGCGCTTGTATTGTAATCCTTGGATCATTTTTATAATATAGAATATTGAGAAATTGAAGAAGATATATTTATTGTAGAAAAACCCAAAATGTGCTTGTATCGAGATGCGATGAAAAGGCTATAGATTTATGGGTGATAATCGATGATTTCAATAGTAACAGCTTATTACAATAGAAAGAAATTATTTTTAAATACTTTAGAAAGTATTAAAAAATCTAAAGTAAAAGATTTTGAAGTTATAGTAGTTGACGATTGCAGTATTGATGAGCACAGATTAGAGGATATTGTAGGTCTTTATCCCTTTTTAAAATTAATTCGTTTAGAAAAGAAAGATAAATGGTACGTAAATCCTTGTGTTCCACATAACATAGGTTTTAAAGCGGCAAAAGGTGAAATTGTAATCATACAAAATCCAGAATGCTATCATTTGAATGATATTGTCGATTATGTAGCAAGCAAATTAACGAGAACAGAATATTTCAGTTTTTCTTGTTATTCATTAGACCAAAACCAAACATCTAATTTAGATGAAACTATCTCAAAAGATTTTATAATAAACAAACCTATAAGTTTTGATGGTGAAAGTGGCTGGTACAACCATGGTTTATTTAGACCCTTTGGCTACCATTTTTGTTCTGCCATTCATAAGGATAATTTAGAAGATTTAAATGGTTTTGATGAAAGATACTCTGATGGAATTGGTTTTGATGATAATGAATTTTTAGTAAGAATCAACAGGAAGGGTTTAAAGTTAAATATTATTGACGACTACACCGTCTTGCATCAATGGCACTATTCCTCAAATAACTATCAAAGAACTGATACCACATCTCTTGTAGAAAGAAATCGTAAGTTATTATATGATGTAACAATGAAGGAGTCAGGTTGGAGGGCTAATGAACTTAATTGTTTGCTACCTAAGATGCCTTTGAATAGCAGGAGGCTTGATAAATCCAATTGGTTACTACCTGAGATACCAAAGATTATGAACTTATATTGGGATGGCAGTAAATTGTCTTATTTGCAATATTTGACTGTAAAGAGTTTTCATAAATTTAACCCTGAATGGGAAATTAATATATATATACCTTCAACGAGGTTTTATACTAAATCTTGGAATACTAGTGAACAAAAGAATGAATATGAGGGTGAGGATTATTACCCAAGGCTAAAAGAATTAAATTATCTAAGGATAATTAAATTTAATTTTGAAGAGCTGGGTATATCAAATAATATTTCTGAAGTTTTTAAATCAGATTTTTTAAGATGGTATTTGTTAGACAATATCGGTGGTGGATGGTCAGATATGGATATTCTGTATATCAAAAGTTTAAATGAAATATCGCTCCGTAAGAGCATGTTGCGGGGCCTAATGAAATCCACAAACACAGTAATAGTTTTTCATGAATACCATAGTATAGGGTTTTATTTAACAAAACCTAAAACAGGTTTATTTAAAGATATTTTTGAAAACGCAAAAACTTTTTTTGATCCACATTATTATCAATCAATCGGTTCTTGTTTGCTAAACAGGATGTTTCCTGAAACGAATACAATTTTAGAAAAATATCCAGACTTAAAGATATCTAATTTACACATGGATATTATATACCCTTACGACTCGACCAAAGTTAACTTATTATTTAATACTTTGGATGACTCCTTAATTTCTTCTAGGACCGTAGGAATACATTGGTACAATGGTTCTGACATCTCCAAAGAATTTAATAACTCCCTGCAAAAAAGAGACAATGTTTTAACGGAGTTAATAAAGAAATATAAAATAGATAGATAATAAAAAGAAATCTAGGTGCAATCAATTCTATAAGTTATTGAGTACATGCAGATAATGTGTTAAAGTGCTAGGTGATGATTAATTTTATTATCGATAAAAGACCTGTAAAAAATATTAGTAAAGATAACCATCTTGGCTGCGGTGCATATCTTTCAGACCAATCAGAATCAAAAGAATTTTTTTTAAAGCATGAGATTGAGCTAAACCATAGTCCCGCTACAACTGAAGGCGTTTTCTCTTGGTATACTCATGAAACTATAAATCCTAGGCCGATTTATTTTTGTTCATGTATAACAAAGGACAATCTCTATAATTTTGCGGGGTTTGATAAAAGATTTGCCAGAGGAATCCCCTTTGATGATGAGTTTGTTGAAAAATATCCAGTGAGAAATTATGTATTTCTTTATGCAACGATCCCTTTGTTATTCATCAATTTATTTTGCGACTGAAAAGGATCTGCGAGATTTAAGACATGATAATAAAAAACTTTTCGAAGATTGTTGTAAGAATTTTTTTATAAAGGCTCAAAATCTTTGAAAACTATAATTACCGTCACTGGCATTAGACCAGATTTCATCAGAATGTCTGAAATTTTCAAAAAATTAGACAAGAACTTTAATCATATTCTAATACACAGTGGACAACATTATAATGCACTGCTTTCAGATGTGTTTTTTGCAGAATTAAAGATACGACAACCAGATTATAATCTTTCAATTGGTGGACCAAACAAAGAACGCTTCCATCAAACAGCTGAACTGTCTACTAAATTGATTGAGCTTATCCGTAAGAAAAACTTGAACCCGGATCTAATTATTTTTTTAGGGGATTCTAATTCAGTAGTATCAGCTGTAGCGTTGAAAAAAGAAGGCTATAAAATTGCCCATATTGAAGCTGGAATGCGTTCTGGCGATAAGCGTATGCTGGAAGAAATAAACAGAATTGTATGTGATATTTGTAGTGATTTTTTATTCGTTTACCATCAAAATTACGCTGATAAATTAGCCAGAGAGAATATTAAAAAAGGTGTTCACGTTGTTGGAAACACAATTGTAGAAGTTGTGAAAAAATATTCCCCTATTAGTAAAAAAAGAAACGATTGTATTATCTTGGATATTCACCGACCAGAAAACTTCAAATATAAAAATCGCTTAAGGAATATAATAAAATATGCACAAAAAGTAGGGCTGGAATATGGTTTACCAGTTTATATGTTAGGATTCCCTAGAACGCTTAAAATGATTTCAGATTTTGGTATTAAAACATTAGGTATTGAGATTGTTGATTTATTACCCTTTATTTCATACTTAGAATTAATCTATAACGCGAAATTTATTATCTCAGATTCTGGAACAGCGCAGGAAGAACCAGCATTGTTAAATACACCAGTAATTGTTCCAAGAGATTACACCGAAAGGCCAGAATCAACTGCCAACAATTGTTCTTATATGATAAATGTTAACTCAATGCATGATAAAACATGGAATGACAGTAAAAAATATATCAATTTTTTTGCTAAGAATAGAAAAACTAAGTGGTTAGGTGATGGAAAAACTTCAGATAAAATTATTAAAATACTTAAAAGAGATTTATAATAATTTGATTAGTAGGAACATTATATTTCAACAGAGGACTTTAACGCACAAATACATTTTTAATGATCTGTTTATTCGTAACAAATTTTGCTGCTGAATTGGTTGTTGCTGAAGATAGTTCTACACCAGACATCAATTAGATCGTATAACAGAATTGTCCTTTTCCGTTTAGGTTATCTCACTAAAATCCGGAGCTGAAAAGCATACAAACTCTTGTATAGCTTTTAATGTACCTCTTGAGTAAGCGGCTGGTGATATTATAGTGCTTTTAAACCCAGAATATCACCATTTCTGTGATATGTTAGTTGATATTGAAACGAGATTACCCGTTAAACTGTATTTTACATATGACATGTATGATTAATGCACAGTTTCAACCACTGAATAATGTTAGTTATCCTGGTGAAGGTCAAGCTTCTTGGTATAGCCATTCAAAACATCGCCCAGCGACCTATCATTTCGTTGCTTCCATAACTTAAAGAATTTAAATAAATTAAATAAATTAAATGCCTTAAATGAAAGGTTTTTTAATGAGATTGGTTTTTTATGATGATAATTTCCCGTGCCAATTTAGATTAATCGGTTGACATGCTTTAATAATAGATGCGCCTTTCGCATTGTATTTATGGTATTATAGTGAAATAATTGTCTTGCGAGAAACAAAATCGCAGGTCAAACTTTGATAAATAGAAATGGTTCGTTCGTAAGTAAACAGAAACAATCAAGGACTTGAGTGTTATCAATGAAATTAATAGGTTTTACGCAACTTAGAAATGAGTTATCTAAAGGTAACTTAAATAATTGGCTCAAACAAATGTTTGAGATGTGCCAATATGTTTACGTCTACGACCAGGATTCAGATGATGGCAGTAAAGAAGTTTACAAACTATACCCAAACTTGGTTGTTGTTGAATCTTCAACCAATGATTTCAAAAACGAAATTTTCTGTAAAGCCATCCTATTAGAAAAGTTATTAAAAGAACACCCAGATGTTGATTTTATTTTTTGGCTTGATGGTGATTCTTTAGTTAACTCCACATTAACACATAATAACAACAAGGTATTATTTTCAATATGTGAGCATGCTGTAGCGCATAGCATTGATGGGATTCTTCTGGAGCATTATAACCTTTGGCGTAGCGATTTGTATTATCGTATTGATAATAGTTACCACGCCCTAAGTCATGGTGTGTGTGCTTTGTGGCGTAATAACGGAAAATTAGAGTTTAAGAAAATTGATGGTTTACATAAACCACAATTCCCAAACGGTATAACTAAAACGACAAAAATTCCTTTTGGTATTATACATAGAGGTTTTGCAACGGACTATCAAATAATGACAAAGTATGACGTATATAAAGCTCACGGACAGAATGGTTGGGCTTTGGATAGGTTGCTTGATGAAAGTACTTTAGAAGTGCTTAAAATAGACAAGAACGTGTTACCTACATGGTTTGAGATTACCGATGATGTGCTACCAACAACCAAAGAAAAAATAATAGATATTTATAATAGAAATCGTGATTAAGACAATAGAAATAATAGCGTTAATATTCAAATCTGTAGACTACTTAGATCTGATTTTTAGTGAGTTAAAAGGTGAAAACTGCAAAGTAGAAGGTTGGGACGTATCATTAAGAATCGTTGCGAATGATGCAACACCACAAGTTATTGAAAAATTGAAAACACTCGATATTGCTTATTCAACCTATAATGACCAGAAGCCATATGACTATTATTTGAATCGTGTTTATCGTTGTTGGAACTTTGCTGGTAAAACTTCAGAAGCAGATAATATTTGTTTTGTTAATTCAGATATGGTTTTCAGCAAGGATTGGTTGCGTAACTTATTAAAACATCACGATGGTATCAACATTCCTTGTTCAAGACTTGTTGAAAGTGGTAAGATGTTAAGTGGCACGCATGGTGTTAGTTATGATTGTGGCAGAAAACCGAAAGACATCGACTATAAACTGTGGGGAAATATTGTCGCTCAGACAAAGCGTGATGAGTTAAGAGATGGTGGTTTATTCATGCCTTGTATTTTTAAAACAAAACGTTTTACTGAGTCTGGGATGTATCCAGAGGGCAACATTTACTCAGACGGTGTTGGCACACTTAATGGCTTCATTCAAAGTGGTGATGATTGGTATTTTAAGAAACTCGAAAAAGAATATGGCATGAAGCATATCACAGTTTTCGATTCTTTGGTATATCACATTCAAGAGGGGGAAAAAGATGAATAACGAAGAGAAAAATGAAAATTAACGACAACGAATTATTAGTAAAAATGAAAAATATAATATTCCATGATGGAGATGTTAGACCAGTATGGGTAGGTCCAAAATTAGCTGATACAGATGTATTAGGTTTTAAAAACTACAGTAAATGGGCAAACGAACATTGGGGGCTATACAAAGCATTTATTAGCAAATCCAAGGATAACTCAACTATTTTAGATTTAGGTTGTGGTGTTGGTTTTTGTACTATCAATTTGTCTGATGTTTTTAAAAATAGTAAAATATATGGTTATGATATTGATTCAGTTAGCATCGATTTCGGTGCTGAATATAATTCAAATGAAAACATCAAGTATTTTTGTGAGGACATTATTAATGTAAAATTAATCAAATCTGATTTTATATTTTTAGTTGAAACATTGGAACATATCAAACACTAATATCACTATACATTGATTGATAATTGCTTAGAAACATTAAATAAAAATGGTCTACTATTTATAAGTACACCTAACGAACAAGCATTCGTTAGTGGTAAAAGAGGACATGTCGGTATACTGACCAATGATTTTTTTATTAAATTCAAAGAAAAATACCATGATAATTTAGTATCGGTTGAATATTATGATAATACTAAATTATGTGATGATAATTGTGATAATTACATTAACCAAAATGACGGAAGTCATTTTAAAATAATACTAAAAAAGTAATGAAAAAAGGATGGTTAGTTAATGATACACTTACATGTATCCCAAATACGAAAACACTTTGGCATGACCTTTTGGAATGGCTGCCAAACTTGGAAGATAAATGCAACGGAATAACACCATTCAAGACTCTTGCATATACGATTGAGAAAAGTTACTCTATTTGTGAAAAACCATATTATATTATTAGGAATGCAACCTATTTTAGACAAATAAATATTCCTGTTAAAACAATAAGTTTGTTGCAAGATTTTGCTTTGGGTAATCAAGAACAGTTGGATGTTTGCAACTCTTCTGATGTAGTTGTTTTTAATTCACCTTATACACAATCACACTACATTGATAAGATTACTAGTAAATCAGTTTTGATTCCGTTAGGTGTTGATTTTAATAAGTTTAAACCTCTAGGCTTTAACTATGGCGATGAGTTGGGTATTTTGCCTAATTCAATTCTATTTATCGGAGCTGCAACGAATACCCCTAAAGGATTTGATATAATGATGGATATTATCAATAACACCAACTATAACTTTTGTTTGGTAATGAAAGATGATTTTCAGATTCATAATCCTAGAGTTAAGGTATTCAACAAAATCCACCATGATTTATTGGTTAAGGTTATGAATTCTTGTGAGATGTTGGTTTGTACCTCAAGAGTAGAAACACTTCATTTGAGTGGTGTTGAAGCAGCGGCAACTGGGTTGCCTTTGGTTACTTCTAACGTTGGTATCTATTATGATTTAGAAAATGGTGTATGGGGTAGAAATACCAAATCATTTGATTACCATGATTTTATACGTGAAATAGATTATGTTAAAAATAACTTGGGTGTGTTTAGTCCAAGGGAAAAGTTCTTGAATTTGGGTTTAGATACTGAAACATGTAAGGATAAATGGATTGAATTGGTTGGAAGTCTGTAATTATTATTTGTCTTAGTGTATATTTTATCTATTCTTTTAAGTGTAATGTTATGAGTACATTCGCATACGGATCACAACACCATTCAGACTTTATCGTTCAATTGGTTAAATCTGTTAATTGCAGAACCTATTTAGAATTGGGTATCTACGATGGCTCAACCCTTACTAGAGTTGGTGAATTTGTGCCTAGGGTTGTAGGTGTAGATATGAAAGATTTACGAATAAATAAAAATATAGGTGAGTTTTACTTGTCAAAAACAAAAGATTTCTTACAAAGCTTTAATGATTTGGTTGATGTAATTTTTATCGATGCAGACCATGCATTTGAATCAGTTAAAGAAGATTTTCAATTATCTCTAAAGCTGCTTAATGAATTTGGTATCATTATACTACACGATACTGACCCTATAAGTGAAAAGTACTTAGATAAAGGATATTGTGGTGATTCATATAGAATGCTTGATTGGTTAGTAGTCAACCACCCGGAAATGAGTGTTATTACTCTACCAATATCTGAAGCTGGTTTAACAATAATAAAACGTTCAAGTGATAGACGTGTTAACAAATTTTTAAAATAATGAAAAAAAGAGTTTTATTAGTAGGGGGTGCTGGATATATCGGTGGTCTTACGTGTGACTATTTAATCAACGATGGATTTGACGTAACGGTCTATGATAATCTTCTGTACGAGAATCGATTTCTTAAAGATATCCCATTTATTTACGGTGACATCAGAGATACAGCAAAATTATATAAGGCATCTGAAGACCATGATGTTGTTGTTCTTATGGCAGCTCTTGTCGGTGATCCAGCTTGTAGCGTTGACCATGTCTTAACTGAAGAAATAAACTACAAAGCAATCAAAGACTTCTGTGAAGTTGTTTCACCATCTAAACACTTGATATTTATGTCAACATGTTCTGTCTATGGTGCTCAAGATGGGTTGCTTAACGAAGACAGTCCAACTAACCCATTATCTTCTTACGCTTCAACAAAGCTTAAAGCTGAACAACACATACTAGCTAAAAATGGCACTATTTTTAGACTTGGAACTGTATTTGGATTGGGTGACACTTATTCAAGATTAAGGTTGGATTTAGTTGTTAACGTGTTGACAATGAAAGCTGTTAAAGATGGGGAAATCACGATCAATGGTGGTGACCAGTGGAGACCAATTATTGCTGTTAAAGACATAGCTGGTTATGTGACTGAAGCTTGTCGAGAACGGCATGTTGGTGTCTATGTATTATCATTGGAAAACGTGATTATTCGTGAGCTAGGTGAAAAAGTATCAAGACTAATTCCAAACACAAAAGTAACATATACTGAGATTTCATTCCAAGACGCTAGAAACTATAAGGTAGACAACGCAAAATCATTAAAAAGATTCAAATATAAACCCATAGTGACGGTTGAAGATGAAGTAGCTAGAATGGTTGCATTGTTTGAAGAAAATCGTGTAGAGAATCCAGAAGATAAAATTTACCATAATGGTGCTTTCTTAAAAAATAAAAAAGAAATTAATAAATTATTATGATGGAAATAAAATTATATAATGGGGGTATTGCGGTAGATGATCGAGGTAGTGTTAGTTTTGTAAATGATTTCAACTTTTCTGATGTAAAAAGATTTTATCAAGTAGAAAACCATAGAAGAGGTTTTATACGGGCATGGCATGCTCATGAAAAAGAAGGAAAGTATGTTTATGTTGCGACTGGAAGTGCTCTCGTTGGAGCGATTCCTTTGGTAGATAATAACTTAATTACAATTGAGGGAAAAAAGTTTATTCTTTCTGCGAAAAAACCAGCTGTGTTATTTATCCCTGCTGGGTATGGCAATGGTTTTATGAATCTTGAAGAGGGAACTAGCATTGTGTTCTTTTCGACAAGGACATTAGATGAAAGCTTGGGAGACGACATTAGATTTCCTTTTGATACATGGAACATTTGGTCAGACGATTTTAGGTAACAAGGGCATATGAAAATTTTAGTTTTGGGTGGAACAGGTATGCTCGGCAACGCAGTTGGTAGGTATTTTCTAGAAACTGATCATGAAGTCAAGTTGACTTGTCGAAATCGAAAAACTATGTACGGCCAGGATCAGGATTGGTTACATTTCGATTTAGAATCATCAATGAAACCTGATCTAGAAATGATAATCAGAGATTTCGACTTTGTGATCAACTGTATTGGAACGATTAAACCTTTCATGGCATCTGATCCGACTCTTGCAAGAAAAATCAATGCCGTTTTTCCGTGGGAATTAGCAAATGTGTGCTCCAAAAGTAATGCTAAGCTTTTGCATATTACGACAGATTGTGTTTTTTCTGGAAAAGACGGGAAATATGTTGAGGCTTCGTTACACGATGCTTTAGATGATTATGGGAAAAGTAAGTCTCTTGGAGAACCTGTTTCCGAATGTATGGTTATTCGTACAAGCATTATCGGAGAAGAAATACACAAAAATGCTAGTTTGATTGCTTGGGCAAAAACTCAAAAAGGAAAAGAGGTAAAAGGTTTTACTCATCACCTTTGGAATGGAATAACTACTAATTGGTACGCTAAAATATGTGACAGAATAATCACAGAAAGTATGTACGAAAAGGGTCTATTTCACGTTTATGCCTCAGATGATGTTAATAAATTTGAAATGATGAACTATTTTAACGAAAAGTATGATCTTGGTATGATCATACAGGCTGTAGATAATATTAGCCCTCCGACTGATAGAACTTTAAGATCGACGAAAACTCTTAATGAAAAACTTAATATTCCCTCAGTACAAAAAATGATTGCTGAAATTTAAGCAAAGGGCAACCTGCTGGATTCCTTAACCTGAGACCGTAATTTTTTGATATGTTCGTCTCCAAGAGCAGGCTACTTACTCCCCGAGCAATCTAACCTCTTAAGTTGTCCCGCTCTTTCCTGATCTGCTTGTTAAGCTGGGAGATTTTTATCATGCACGGTAATACATCACTAAAGTTACATATGCCTTCTTTTCAGGAGTTTTTTAAGAATTTTCCATTCTTTAGGTCCTTCTTTCTTATGCGTTTATGGTGCTTCTACTCCTCATCCGCTACCTTCAACTGTATTGGTTATTTTTTAGCCTGATCCCTTTAGTTTTGTATTCCTGCTGTCGCCGGACGCGCTTGGTAGTTTGTCCGCATCCATTCCTTGTGTACGTCATCCTGAACGGACCGGATCCAATCGCTATTTTTTAGGTACCACTCAACAGTTCGTCGTAATCCCGTCCCAATGGTTTCCCGCGGACGCCAACCCAACTCCCGCTCGCCTTTGGAACCGTCAATTGCATACCGCCAATCGTGGCCCAGGCGGTCCTTCTATTCCTGGATCGTCATGTGATCCTCCAGCGTTTTGAGGCAGCGCTTCATCTCTTCTTTTCAGGAACCCATCGGCTCAGGGCATCCTCGATCGCGGCGCCTGCTGAACGAATCCGAATCCCTGCCTTAAGTATTTTGGTGGTGTCCAAAATACAGTTCGATCGAGGGGTGGCAGCGCCAAAACGGTAAAATTCATCTTCCTACTTTTTTGTTTTTACTTTTTTAAGAACACAAAAAACTCGTGCCCCACAGTGGGTATAATTTTCATAATCTTCAGCGATGTATAATTTAACAAGGAAATGTTTTCAAAGATTTTAGTGAATGAATGTGGCTCAAACACCCAGTTATGAATGTCTAAATATTTTCCTTTTTTTGTTTCATGAATCGCCTTTTTGGCCTCCTCCAGGGTATGCACTTTTGTAATTACCCCGTGAGTGCCTTTATCCCATGCTATCATTCCATTTTTTTTGCAGACTTGTAAATAATAGTCTGCAGCGGATCCAATAGTCTGTATTTTAGGTCCAATTTCAAAGATGTCGATTACCCTGCCCAAAGATGTGCATTCCCGATCGTGGTCAAAACAATAGTTTTTATCGGGAATCGCGAGGCGCAGTTCGCCATTTTTTTGTAAGATAGCTTCGCAGTCTTGCAGGAAGCCAATGAGATCAGTTGTGTGCTCTATAACATGCGAGGCAAGTATCCAATCAAATTTTTCTTCTTTCACTAATTTTTTAAATCTTTCCCCTCTCCAAACAAAGTCTACTCTCTCGATTTTTGATATATCGACTCCGTGAGTTTTTTATTTTTCAGCCAATTCTTCCGCTGTTGCATGATCAAGAATCTTTACATTAAAACCATCTTTTTTTGCAGCTAGTGGACTGAAGCTGGGGCCGATTTCAAGTCCTTTTTGATTCTTCGACAGGCCGTCTAACAATATTTGAACTCGATTGAACTTATTTTCTTCTTTTTTATTTTTGTTGATCCCAATCATGACAAAAAGTCGTTTCCTTATTTTCCGGATACTTCTCTCGAAGCGCCGCAAAAACCCTGGCCGATCCTTCGATTCCCGGAACTTCGTGTGATCGTCCATCGATTCGAGGCGGCGCTTCAAACCTTCTTTTCCGGAGCCCAGAGGTTCAGAGCATCCTCGATCGCGTCGCCTGCTGAACGAATCCGAATCCCTGCTTTAAGTATCTTGGTGGTATCCAAAATACAGTTTGATCGTGGGGTGACGGCGCCGAAACGATAGAATTCATCGTCACTCTGCCAAAACTCTGGCTTCCAACCAGACTTCAGCCGTTGCTGGATTTTTTCCACAACTTCCCGTGTCGAAATATAGCCGGGGTTGACCACATTATAGACCCCGCCAGGGATTTTCTGGAGCCAGCTATCCAGGCAAGCAGCAACAAAATCCCCACGATGGCTGATCGAATTCCAATTTTGGTAAACTTTGGCGTAGCGCTGAACCTTGGAAAGATAGTTGCGTGACCCGTCAAGCTCATCAAAAGGAATCCGTAGCCGCCAGACGTAAAAATCCGGGAATGCGGCCATCACCTCCTCTGCCAAGGCCTTCGTTCCGCTATAAAAACTGCAGTTGTTGTGCGCGAAACAGAAGTTCGGTTCGTCTGTCTCGGCAAATCCCGCAACTCGATCCGACCTCTTGGACAGCAGCTCGGAAACCAAAGGCTCGGTCAGTCTATCCTCCACCGCCCAGGTTCCGCACTCACGCCGCACCTTTGCTCCAGAGTAGATGCAGCCTGAAGAGACAAAGCCTAGTTTGACCCCAGCCGCGTCGCATGCTTGAGCAACCGTTTGAGCTAGAGTGACATTGCCGGCAATCGTTTCCCCTTTTTGATTTGTACAGGCATCCACGTTGGGCTTGCCGGTGAAGCCAGCCGCGTTGATCACAAAGTCCGGTTTTGCCTTAAGAAGCGATCCGCGAAGTGTCCTGAAATTTGTGTAGTCCAGCTGGCGACGGGAGAGGGGCGTAAAGGGTATCTTTCGATCCGAAAGCTCTTTAGCAAACGCCTGTCCGATGTATCCCGACGCGCCAAGGAGATAAATCATTAACCAATTAACTCATAATTTAGCGCTCGAAAGAACAACTATTTATCATCTGTGCCAGTATTCCGAAAGACGAGTTCGGCATTTCGATCCTGCTCCAAAAGCCCTATCAACAGCTAGCCCCGCAAATTTTAAACATTGCCTAGTGTGCCTCCTAGTGTTTCAATCCTGCTTTGTGTCTTAAAGTGGTTTAATAAATACCAATCTTTAACTATCTATAAATTCGGGTTGTGAAAAGGATCTTGTTCGAGCTTTTTGCCCCAGCGCATCCGCATAAAATCCAATTCCCTTTGGTATCTCGCGATCTTTTTCGGATTATCCTCGTACCCGCGCGATGCCGATTCGTGGTGGATCAGCTCGGCGAACGGTGTCCAGATATTGCGATAGCCGGCAGCCCGCAGGCGGAGGCAGAAATCGATGTCGTTAAAAGCCACTTCCAACTTTTCGTCAAGACCACCCACTTTTTGGAAAATCCCTCGTCGGACCATCAAGCAAGCTCCCGTCACTGCAGAAAGCTCCTGCTGGAGTACGGCACGTCCAAAATACCCCATGTTTCCTCTGGGCAGTCGGAGGTGGTAGTGGGCAATTCCGCTTCCCCCGATGATCACGCCACCGTGCTGAAGTTTGCCGTCTGGGTACCAAAGCCTCGCTCCTACGGCTCCTACATCTGGCTTGATAGCAAAAGAGAGCATCTCTTCGATCCAATCGGGCGTGATCACCTCAATATCATTGTTGAGTAGGCAAACCACTTCACCTTTCGATTGGGCAACTCCTGTGTTACTCAGTCGTGAGAAGTTAAAAGGCGAATCATCGCGGATCAACCGAACTCCAGGCCGCTTGGCCATAGAAGCCAGATAGGCAACAGCTTCCGGATCCCGACTTCCGTTATCGACGATCACAATCTCATAGTTTGTATAGGTCGAAACCGAATGGATAGAGTCGATTGCTTTTCGCAGCAGCTCCGAGTGATCACGGGTGCTGATAATGATCGAAACTAGGGGAAGTACAGTCGGTAGCGGAAATTTAATGCGGTGAAACCTCGAACACCCGGGAGCTGCCTCGACAGAGCCCCCGCCTACTGACTGCAGGTGATCCGCTACCGCCCGACGGCCGGCCTCCCGACACTTTTCTGATGATGCTTTGCTGACGCTCTGAGAATGCTGTCGCCAGTGATAGAGAATTCGGGGAATGTGCACAATCTGGTTGCGGGAAATAGCCGCAACGACCCTCAACGCGAGATCCCAATCTTGGGAGCCTTCGTAACCTTTGCGAAACCCTCCCAATTCGCAGACTAACTCTCGACAATACACCCCCAGCTGAGACACACAATTTTGGGCTAATAACAGTTCGTAGTTAAAGTCCAGCTTGAAATATCCCGGAAGCCGAACCCCATTCTCATCGATTGAGTCCCAATCGGAATACAGCAACCGAGCTTCCGGATTCTGAATGATTGTTTCTGTAATCCAATACAGCGCATGCTCTGGCAACTTGTCGTCATGATCAAAAAGAGCGATGAAATCCCCTTTCGCCAAAGCAAGGGCTGAATTTGACGCAGAGGCGATGTGGCCATTTGTATCCCGAAAGATGACTTTTATGCGCGGATCAATTTTCGCATATTTTTCAAGTATTCCATGAATTCGTTGATCTGTTGAGCAATCATCAGCAATACAAAGCTCCCAGTGCGGATAGATCTGGTTGCGCACCGATTCGATAGCCTGAATTAGCCATTTAGGATTTGTATTGTAAACGGGCATAATGACAGAGAGGAAAGGCTTGCGATTGAGGGCGGCCACCTTTTTCTTCATGTCTTCTCTTATTTTTGGAGTAAATTGATCGTATTTTTTAATCCACCGAGAATAAGATTTAATATTTCTTCTTCTGCAGTCTGTCGTTGTTACAAGGTTTAATATTTTATTTAGACCTCGCCCCTCATACTTGCCGTACTCCATATAGTGGTCCCAAGGATCACCCTCCCAGCCAGACGGATCGGCGTGTACTTTCCGATACCAATCTGGATCAAATAAGATTTTATAGGTCCATCGATATCTCTGCTTGCGAATGCTCTGCTCCAGCCACCTCCAAAAACCAGTGCACTTAGCTGAGGTGGGTTTGGCTAATTCCACTGCTGAGCCGGAATCGGATTTATCTACGCTCATCATGGTCCGAACGGTTTCATCTTCACGCCGATCAATGTGTCCCCAGCCTCACCAAAACCTTGGGCCGGATTTCCCCCATCAACCAGTAGGCAAATGGCATGTGGCCAGCCCAGCACTGGGGTTCCTGAATCCAGTCGGGGGAGCATGAAAGCGCTTGCGAAGTAATTTTCATTTTTTTAAGGGCCGTCTAATTTTTCCCTTAAACCCTCTTTACAGCAAACAAATAACCATTCCTTTCCAACCTTTAAACCTCTTTCTCATCTAAATGGGCATGCGGGCGGCAAAATCGAATTCGAAAGGAAGGAGGCTTTCTGTTAGTATGAACTGGTGCAAGAGCTGAAAAAGATCTGGGCGTTTGGGATCCCTTACCTTAAGCCGTACCGATTCCGCTTCGTCCTCGGGATTGCCTTAAGCATCTTTTTTGGCGTTTCCAACGGTTTGTTTGTTTTGTCGATCAATACTTTGTTCAACCGTTTGACACCAGCCCCAGCTCAAACCCCGCCAGTGGCCCAGATCGAATCAATCCCAGCGACCGAAACCGTTTCGTTCGACAAAAAGATTAAGGCCGCTCTGAAAGAAAAAACCGCGGCCGTAGGCAAAAGCTTCCAAGCCGCTTCGGACGAGTGGCTTCCGCGGATGGGGCAAAAAATCACCTGGAAACAGATGCTCGGCGGTTTTTCTCTCCTCCCCCTCGTCATGGGACTTCGAGCTATGGCTAGCTACTTCAGCACCTACTGCCTGACTTTGGTCAGTGCTCGAGTCATCCGAGACATGCAAGTCGCCGCCCTAAAGAAAGCTCAGGAACTTTCCATGGCCTTTTTCCAAAAAATGTCGGTCGCAGATCTTTATGCAAGAATTACTGCCGACACCAGTGCCATCTATGCCGCCATGACTAATGGATTTATCGACACCATTCGCGAGCCTTTTGCTGTTTTGAGTATTCTGATCAGCATGCTGATCATCGACTGGAAGCTGACTCTCATTTCCGTCTGCATGCTGCCTCTGGTCGCTGTTCCTGTAGTTTCAAGTGGTCGGCGACTGAAGGCTCTGACCAAGAAGTTTGCCAGCTTAACCGTTACCCAAAGTGGCGGACTTTTAGAAGCTCTGGCTGCAGTCCGTATCGTAAAGGCATATGCGATGGAGGCCCTCCAACTGCGATCCTTCCGTGATCAAGCGAATCTCGGGGTAGAGATGAGCGTGAAGACAGCCCAGACCCGAAATTTGCTGAATCCCTTGATCGAGATTTTGGCGATGCTCGGAATCGGATTTCTTCTTATTTTCGTTTTCTCCACCAGCGCTAAGCCGGGTAATCTCGTTGCTTTCCTCAGCGCTCTCCTTCTCGCTCCT
>Ga0187845_1000572_pt1 | contig 22080 bp, 18 predicted proteins | sample SpaLakP09_SKY_68_FD_134515 | JGI IMG/M metagenome (GOLD analysis project Ga0187845, IMG submission 134515) | Oligotrophic lake water microbial communities from Sparkling Lake, Wisconsin, USA - SP09_SKY_68 | ecosystem: Environmental > Aquatic > Freshwater > Lake | place: USA: Sparkling Lake... | reverse complement strand
TGCCGGTGGAACCGCCACCTGCGCCGGCCACTGTGCCGGCACCGATACCGATGCCAGTATTGCAATACTGGCATCGGTATCGGTGCCGGCACAGTGGCCGGCGCAGGTGGCGGTTCCACCGGCACCGGTGCCCGGGGCACCCGCACCGGCTGCACCACCGCCACCAGCCGGTAGCCCTTGCGCGGCACGGTGGCGATGTAGCGCGGCCGGCTGGCGTCGTCCCCAAGCACCTGGCGCAACTGGGACACGGCCTGGTAGACCGAACTCTGTGTGACCACCAGATCTGCCCAGACCTCGGTGAGCAGCGCGTCGACCGTGAGCACCTCGCCCGGGCGCTGGGCCAGGGCCGTCAACAGCCGCATGTTGCGGGGTTCGATCTTGACGATTTCGTCGCCGCGGCGCAGTTCGTCGAGCCGGCTGTCGGCCAGCCAATCGCCGATCAGCCACTGCTCGGGCGCCGCTTCCAGGCGCTCAGCCAGCCCGATCGACTCCTCACCCCCCTGTTTGGATAACTCCATAACTCGTCGGTCTGATTCAACAAATTTCTTCTTGAGACAAGCCTCAGGGAAGCTTGGGGACAGCGCTGGGGCGTTGGCCAGCATGCGCCCATCCTCACTTCCCTGGCTGTCCCTCCCTTTGCGAGTCCGCAGTATCTGGAATTCCGGCGCTTGCCGAGTCCCTTGTTCAGAGGGCGAGGCGGCGGCCTTCACCACGCAGCTGAACAGCGCTGCGCACCCGCCGGGGTGCCGCTTCTAGGTTCAACGCGGCATGATCGTCAGCACCAGGAGCAGCCCCTTGCCGGCATGCGCCCCTGAAACGAGGGGGCCGGGCCAACTTTCTGATGTGCCGGCCGGCCGGGGCAGGACGCTGCCGCGACACTGGGAGCCTGCCCGCTCCTCGCCATGCCCTTGATTCGCATCCTCATCGCCGAAGACCACGCCATGCTGGCCGATGCATTGAAGATGCTGCTCGACACGCAGGACGACTTCGAGTGCGTGGGCATTGCCGGCGATGGCAACAGCGCCCTGCGATGCGCGCGCGAGTTGAACCCGGACCTGTTGCTGCTGGATCTGGGCTTGCCCGGCCTCGACGGCCTGGAGGTCATGACGGCGCTGCAAGCCCTCACCACCCCGCCCCGGGTGCTGGTGGTCACGGCCCGGATGGACGCCGGCTCGGTCCGCGCTGCGCTCGCACTCGGCGCCGCCGGTTATGTGCCCAAGAATGAAAGCACCAGCGAGTTGCTGCTGGCGATCCGCCGTGTGGCCCAGGGCCGGCGCTACATCAGCGACGAGATCGCCAGCCTCTTTGTCGACGACGCCGCGCCCCAAACTGAAATCAGGCTCACGGCCAGCGAGCGCACCATCCTTCGCCTCGTCGGCGATGGGCTGACCAGCAAGGAGATCGGCGCCAAGCTCGGCATCAGCGAAGGCACGGTGCGCAAGCATCGCGAGAACCTCCGCAGCAAGCTCGGCACGCGCAACAGCGCCGAAATGGCGGCCTATGCCATCCGCACCCAGGGTCGCGAGCCGGGTGGTCTACCCGCGCTGGGCGCCTGAGGCCGAGGGCTCGCGCTCGGTCAGGCCGCAGAGCGTGAAGGTCGAGCCCGCGCCCGGGGCACTTCGCAGCTCGATGCCCGCGTTCAGGTAGCCCGCCTGCGCCTTGGCGATCGCCAGGCCCAGGCCGTGACTCTCGTTGGCCTGACGGTCATCAAAGCTGCGGTAGGCGTCAAACAACAGGGCCTGCTGATCGGGTGCAATGCCCCGCCCGCTGTCTCGCACCTCGATGCACAGCTGCCGCCCGGCGGGGTACTCCTGGCGCCACCGCGTGCCCACGTAGACCGCACCGCTGGCCGTATGTTTGAGCGCATTGCTGATGAGGTTCTGCAGGATGGACTCCAGCATGCGCAGGTCCACCCAGACCTCGCCATGGCGCCGCCGGGCCAGGCTGGCGAACTGCAGCCGGATGCCCTGCCCACGGGCCTGCGCCTCGAACAGCGACTGCAGCCGCGCAAACAGCGCTTGCAAGTCCACTTGCTGCGGCTGCACCTCCAAAGCTCCGGACTGCAAACGAGACAGCTCCAGCAGGCGCGTGACCTGGCTGTGCAGCTCGGTCAGGGCCTTCTCCATCTTGGGTGCCACCTGGTCCAGCGCCGCTGCCCGCCGGGCAGCTTGCGTCTGCTGGAGCACGCCCAGGTACAGGCCCATGGCACGGATGGGTTGCTTGAGGTCGTGGCTGACGCCGGCAAGGAACAGGGATTTGGTCCGCGAGGCGGCCTCTGCGGCAGCCCGGCGCTCAGCCAGGTCCTCGATCAGGTGCTGGTTGTCATAGCGCAAGTTCACCGCGCTGCGGTGCAGCCGGTTGGTCACGTGTGCATAGCCCGAGGCGGAGGCAAGGAACGCCATCGTCAGCCCGGCAAGGAGGTAGTGCTCGGCGGTTCCCACCAGCGCCAACAGCAGCGCGTAGGGCAGAACGATGGGCAGCACGGACGCGTAGTAGGCGGGCAGAAAAACCGACGTCGGCGTCACTGCGCTGCCCGCCGTTCCGGCCACCACGGACCCCGCCATCAAAAGCGTCAGCGGATCGGCGGCGTCGAAATACATCCAGATGAACACACCCCAGGCGGCACCGGTCAGGAAGCACGAGAGCGCGGAGGCCCAGAGGATCTCCGCGTGCCCCCGACCCGCCTGCAGGTGCGGCTTCATCTGCCAAATGAACAGCTCGCGCAGCAACGTCAGGACGCCACCGCTCACGAACCAGATCACGATGTGCAAGGTCGGCACGCGGCCGTACATCAGCCAGGCGCAGGTCAAGGCCACCAAGCTGGCGCCGATGTAGGGAAAGGGGATCTCGTAGGCGATGTACTCGGCAAAGACCTTGTCCTCGAAGGCCTGGCGTGGGTCCGGGCTGGGCTGGCGCCACGCCAGGGCTCTTTGACGCAGTGACTGTTGGCTCATGCTTCGGTGCTCGGGCCGGCTGCCGCAGCGCAGAGGGGCTCAGGCCCCCGCCGTGGCGGGCAACAGGGCATGCCTGTGCGCTTGATTGAACTGCTCGATGCGAGCCAGCAAGGCCTTGAAGCGCGGCAGCTCCCGCAGGCTTTGCGGCGCCGGGTCCTGCGCCAGCCACCCGCCCGCCGCCAGCCCAGGCGGTAGGCGTCCTCCCGCGCCGTCTGTGCGGCATCCGGCTTGCCACGCATCCCGACCCTGCGCGCGCAATGCTGGCTGCCCTGTGCCCCCAACGCCAGCGGCAGTTCAGGGTCCAGTTGCAAGGCGCGCTCTATCAGCGGCTGGGCGCGCACCTCCGTGCCGCGCAGGCTCAAGCGCTTGCCGTCGTAGGACTCACCAAGCTCGGTGAGGAGTTCATCCATGGTGAGCACTTTGCCAGGGCGATGAGCCAGGGCCACCAGCAAGCGCATGTTGCGCGGCTCGATCTTGGTCACCGAGTCGCCCGAACGCAGCTCATCGAGCTGCGCATCGGCCAACCAGTCCCCGATTCGCCATTGACCGGGAGCGATCTCGGGCGGGTTTTCAGGCCTCAGGGTTTCCACTCCCGCCGGTTTGAGTGACTTCATAAGTCTTTGATTTAACTCAGCAATCTTCTTCTTGAGAAATCCATCAAGCCATCTTGAGGACTTTCGGTGGGCCGCTGCCCAACATGCCCCGACATCCAAGCGGCCGAGGTGGCGCAGTGTCCACCGCCCGCCTGCGCCGGCTGGTCGCATGGAGGTGGACATATTCACTGACCGCGACCCACACCCCCCGAGCTTCCAGCCATGCCAACAGACGCCGACGCCCGCCCAACGGGCAAATTACCTGGGCTCGCTACGCACAAGTGCGTAGGCCTCGGGCCGGCCCTACGCACTCGGGCGAATGGCTGGCGCGCCAGCCGATTCGGACACTGGCGCCTGAGGCCCCGCCACGCTGGAGGCTCCCGCAAAACCCCTCTCGCCCTCAGTCGCGGCCGCCACGTCGGACGAGGCACTGCGCAAGCCCTGCGGCGCCCTGACCCTGGGCTGCCCAGAGCCATGCCGAGTCCGCAACCAACCCAAATCCCAAGGTCATGAAGCCCTCACTTAACAGCCGCACCCGCGCCCTCGCCGTCCGCCCCCTCGTCGTGGCCCTGGGCCTGGCGGCGATCGGGTATCGGTCGCGCCGGAAGTCCCAGCTCGCTGCAACGACGAGCGCCCTCTGAGCTCCCAAGTCGGCCCGCCCCCGAACACCCACCACCCTCACACGTCCATGTCTCAACCCATGCAAATCCTGCGTTCTGGCCTGGCGGCCGTGGCTATCACCTTCGCGATCCTGGGCAAGGCCCAAGCGGGCATCGTCAGCTACCGCTTCGACGGCAACTTCAACGGCGGGGCGGCAGGCAATGCCGTCCTGGTCGATGCCTTGCGGCCAATCCTCGGCACGGGCGCAGTGCGCATCGATGTGTCCTTCGACACATCAGCGCCAGCCACGTTGGAACCCGAGGGCCAGGCGGCCACGGCACTGTCGGTCACCGGTGCGCGATTCCAGATCGCCGGCTTCTCGGGACAGGTCGGTGCCTGTGCGCTCGTCCCGAGCGGCCGCTGCCACGTGATCGTGGTCAACGACTTTTCAGCGCTCGACCCGAACGCACCGGGCGGCTACGACGGCTTCCACATCCGGCCTGGGCGCTTCACCTCCGCCGCTCTGGATCAAGCCGCGGGCCTGGGCGTACCGCTCAACCTCGGGTTTGACCTCGACTTTTTCGACGGCTTCGGCGATGCCCTCGATTCACTGGACTTCGGCGCCGACCTGACCGGGTTGCGGCTCATCGACTGGTCTCCGCGGCTCTTCGTCTCAGCGCCCGATCTCGCCAGCCCCACCGGCAGTGCGGAATTCAACGTCCGACTGAGCTCGATCACCCGGCTGGACGAAGCCGTGGTCGTCACCGTGCCGGAACCTGCCTCGATGGCCTTGCTGGCACTGGCAGCAGGCGGCGCAGCGCTGGCCTCGCGCCGTCGCCCGTCGGCCCGCCGCGCCGCCTGACGCTCCCGACCCAACCCCCTGCACGGAGGCCGCCATGTCCAAAGCCCTCGACGACCTGCTCACCAAGCTGCCGCTGTGGCTGGGCCAGTTCACACAGTGCCTCACCCACCCCAGCCAGGTACTGAGCGAATACCTGGCCACGGCCGCCGCGCCCAAGGCGGATGACAAGCCTGCGGCCAATCCGGTGCAGGACGGGGCGGGCTTTCTCATCCTGTCCTTCGCCGTGGCGGCGGGGGTGAGCATCGCGTTCCCGGTGGCCAGCATGTCGCCGCTGGAGGCGGGCAAGGCCGACGGCGCACTGGCGCAAAGCGCGGCCGTGCTGCGCAACCTGTTCCTGTTTCTGGGCGCCGCCGCCCTGGTGCATGGCGGAGCCAAGCTGCTGGGCAACCGCCAGGCCTTTGCCGGCTTTTTCGGCGCGGTAACGCGCTTTGGCGGCGCCACGCTGGTGCTGCTGGCCCTGGCCGGCGCCCTGACCAACGTCGGCATGGCCGACCCCGCAGTGGCGCGCAACTGGCAAGAGCTGCGGCAGGTGACTGAGCAGATGGGCCAGGGGGCCAAAGCCTTGCTGTGCCTGGCTGATCCCAAGACCGGCCAACTGCCGCCCGGCACCGTCATAGCGGGCCTCGACCCGGAGCAACTGGCGCAGGCCCAGGCGCTGTTCCTGGACACCGTGACGCGGCCGATGTTCCTGATCGCTGCCGGCCTGGAAACCGCCGGCCTGGCCGCCTTGAGCCTGTGGCTGGGCTGGGTGTGGTGGCGCTACTTGCGCGTCAGCGGCCTGAGCCCGGCCCGTGCCTTGGCCGCCAGCGCCGTGGGCGGCGCCGCGCTGGGCGCCGGCTATCTGCTGCTGACGCTGGTCGACGGTGGGCAGATGACCTCTCAGTTGATGCAGGGCTGCCCATGAAGGCGCGCCTCCCGTTGATCCTCGAATTCGTCCTGGAGAACCGATGAAAGCCTTCACCTTTCGACACACCGCCCTCACATTCGCGCTGGCCTTGGCTCACGCCCAGGGTGCCTGGGCCGGCACCACCACCGTGGCGCTCACCGGCACCGCCGCTCCAGGCACGGGCGATGGGGTGAGCTTCCGGTCCCTGCTTTCCCCTCCACAACTCAACGCCGCTGGCCAGGTGGCGTTCTCCGGACTTCTCATCGGCGCGGGTGTCAGCGCAGACAACAACAGCGGCCTATGGCGCGACACGGTGTTGATCGCCCGAGAGGGCAGCGCAGCGCCCGGCACAAGCAGCGGCGTGAACTTCAATTTCGTGAGTTCCCCGCAGCTCAACGCAGCCGGCCAGGTGGCCTTCCTGGGCGGGCTGAGCGGCACGGGTGTCACCACCTCAAACGACGCCGGTATCTGGCTGGACAGCCGGCTGATCGCCCGCACGGGCAGTGCCGCACCCGGGGCAGGCAGCGGGGGGAGTTTTCTTTCCTTCGTGAACGGGGGGCAAGTCAACGCGGCGGGGCAGGTGGCGTTCCGGGCCCAACTCACCGGTACGGGTGTCAACGCGGGCAATGACTCCGGCATCTGGCGTGGCGACAGCTTGATCGCCCGTACCGGCAATGCCGCGCCCGGCACCGCCAGCGGGGTGAGCTTCTCGGCCCTGTCCCTGGCCGGCATCAACGAGCTGGGGCAAGTGGCCTACCAAGGCCAGCTCACCGGCACGGGCGTGAACTCGGGCAACGAGATCGGTATCTGGCGCGACAGCCGTCTGATCGCCCGCCAAGGCGACGCCGCACCCGGCACGGCCGCCGGTGTGAGCTTCGGCATTCCAGCGCCGCCCTTGCTCAATGCGGCGGGGCAGGCGGCCTTCGAGGCCAACCTCACCGGCACGGGCATCACCCAAAGCAACAACCGCGGCATCTGGCGTGACAGCAGCTTGATCGCCCGCGAAGGTGACGCAGCACCCGGCACCGCCATCGGGGTGAGCTTCGCCTCGGTCAGCCTGGGCGGCATCAACGCGGCCGGGCAGGTGCTCTACAGCGGCTTCCTCACCGGCACCGGCATCACCCTGGCCAACAGCAGTGGCATCTGGCGCGACGCCACGCTGATCGTCCGCACGGGCCAGGCCGCGCCGGGTACGGGCAGCGGGATCACCATCAATGGCGTCCAATCGGCCCAGCTCAACGCGGGCGGCGTGGTGGCGTTCGGGGCGACCCTGGCCGGCGCGGGCGTCTTCTCCAACAACAACGGCGCCTTCTACCTGAGCGATGGGACGGAATCCGTCCAGGTGGCACGTACCGGCGACGCACTCGCCGGGTCCACCATCACCTCGGTCGCGGCAACCACCGCCGGCTCCAGCTTCAACGACAAGGCCCAGCTCGCCTACACCGCCACCCTGGCCGACGGCCGCAGCGGCATCTTTCTCTTCACGCCCACGCTGCACTGGCGCAGCGGCACCGGCGGCAGCTGGGAAGACGCCGCGAAATGGACACTGGGCGTGAACCCGACCGACGTTCACGATGTGGCCCTCGACGCCGCGAGCAGCTTGCGCATCACCGGCCCGAGCGGCAACGTGACGCTGAAGTCCCTGCAGGTCGGCACCGGCGCCGGCCTGGTGACGCTGCAGATGGCGGGCGGCAGCATCGGCGCCGCTGAACCCATCGAGATCGGCGCACGCGGCTTGCTCACCGGCACCGGCAGCTTCTCGCGACTGGTGATCAACCGGGGCACGGTGCAGGCCGAGCATCTGGTGATGAGCGAATCGCTTGTCAATCATGGACTGGTGCGCGGCGTGGCCGGCGGGCCGCGCCAAGGCGCCGGTCTGGAAGCCAACCTGCTCAACCAGACGGGCCGCGTGCTGGTGCAGCCCGGCGAGACCCTGCAACTTCGCGGCGCCGACCACCGCAACCTGGGCGTGTTCGAGATCAACCAGGGCCGGCTGGAAGTGACGGGCACCCTGCTCAACGGCAGCGGCGGCGTGATCGATTTGAACAAGGCCACCGCCCTGGCCGACGGCGCCTGGACCAATGCCGCCGGTGCGCGCATCCTGCTGGGCGACGCGCGGCTGACGGTGAGCCGTGGCCTCACCAACGCCGGCCAGGTGCTCGTCACCTCGGGCGACAGCGATGTGTTCGGCGCGGTGACCAACCAGAGAGCCGGCCAAGTCATCCTCTCCGGCCAAGGCACCACCACCTTCTACGACGCCGTGGAGCTGCAAGCCGGCAGCGAGCTGCGCACCTCGGCCGGCGCCACGGCCGTGTTCTTCGGCGCGGTGGCCCAGCGCACGGGCGCACTGCTGACGGGCACCGGCCACAAGTACTTCGAAGGCGGCTTCAGCGTGGGCAACTCGCCCGGGCTGGGCGAGGACGCCGGCAACGTGGCCTTCGGCCTGGGCAACGTCTACCTGGCCGAGATCGGCGGCACCACGCTGGGCAGCGGCTACGACCACTACCGCGTGGCCGGCACGCTGACGCTGGGCGGCACGCTGCAGCTGACGTCGTTCGATGGCTTCACCGGCCAGGCCGGGCAGAGCTTTGACCTGTTCGACTGGGGCACGCTGCAAGGCCAGTTCAGCAGCATCGACAGCAGCGGCCTGCAACTGGCCGCCGGCACCGCGCTGGACCTGAGCCGGCTCTACACCGATGGCGTCATCGGCGTGAGCGCCGTGCCCGAGCCGGGCAGTTGGGCGCTGATGGCCGCCGGCCTGCTGGGTCTGGGCGGCTGGAGCCGGCGCCGCAGTGCCGCCCGCCACGCGGCCTGACCGCCAGCCGCTGGGCGCGGGCCACAAGCGGAAGGCAAGCCCGCTAGTTGCCTATTCCACACCTTCCAGCTTCTTCCCTTCTCGAAAGCAAAACATGAACCCACTACCGTCCCCCGCTACCGTCGTTCAACCAGTCTTGCCGACCTGGGGCAAAACGTCTTTGGCCTTGGCCGCTTTGGCCTCGCTCCTGCTGGCGGCACCCTCGCATGCAGCCACGGCCAGCGCCAGTGGTGTGGGCAATACGATGACAAGACCGGGATTTGTAACGGCCAAGTTCAACCACCAGAGCGGTTTTGCCGAAGGAAATGGTTATGAGTTCCGCGGTGGCGTCGGGGCATCGGCCTTTGCGTCGGTCACAGGCGGAGAGTGTTGCGACAAAGTTACTTCGACGAGCGCAAGGGGATCGGCCTCTTTCTCGGACAGTTTTCGGGTCACGCTGGGTCAAGTCGCCGACGTGGGCAGTGCCACATCCTTCTTGCTGACCGTGCCGATCTTGGCCCATGGCAGCGCTCAATTCGATTGGCAGCCCAATCCAGGAAGGCCCGAACTTACTTCCTTTGGCGGGGCCTACTACAAGTACAGCTGGTCGGTCGCGAATGCTTCGGGCAAGGGCGAAGCCGGGGAGTCCAAATTTGTAAATCGCCCGGAAGAAGTCTGGGATAGAAGCACCGGCGGTCTCACCGCCAGTTTCATGGTGTCGCTCGGCCAGGTGGTGGACCTCAATCTCTACGCAGAGGCATACGTGCAGGCCAATGTGTACGGCAGGGTCGGCTCAAGCGGCGCTGCGGATTTCGGCCACACCCTGCGTTGGGGTGGCGTGTCCAGCATCACCGGATTCGACAGCGCAGGCCAACAGGTCGCACTGCCCACCGACTTCCAACTGGCACTGCTCAGCGATACGACCGGCTTCGACTACAGCCAGGCGGCAGGCCCCAACCCCTACACAAGCGCGCCCGTGCCCGAGCCGGCCAGCTGGGCGCTGCTGGCCGGGGGCCTGGCGCTGCTGGCCTGGCGTCGTCGCCCGCAGGCTTGAGCAAATGGTGCCCGTCGTGTGTACGCGCGGAGTCGCCGGCCTGCTGGCCGGGCTCGCCCTGGCCTTCGGCAGCCCGGCCAGCCAGGCCGCCTTGGTGAGCTACACCATCGAAGGCCGCTTCGCGGCGACCTTCTCCACCAGCGGTGGCGAATTCAGCCCGGTGCTGAATGCCGCGCTGGACCCGCTCCTGGGCGGCCAGACCTTGGCCTTCCAGCTGACGCTGGACACGGCAGCGCCGCGTGAGTTCGATCCTGTCGACGGGGTGTCGCTGTACCGCGCCATCACGGCCACGCAAGGCACGCTGGCACGTCACACCGCCAGCATCGACCCGCTCACCGGCGGCAACTGCCCCATCCCGATGCCCACCATCTGCACGGTCTACCCGCGCAACGCGCCGCCGGGTGCCACCGACAGCCTGACGCTGTACGGCGGGATGATGCGCAGCATCGGGCTGGAGCAGGCGCGCGCGGATGGCGACCACGGCCAATTGGCGCTGCAACTCGGCCTGTTCATCAGCGACCGCAGCGGCCTGCTCCTGTCGGGCGACGACCTGGGCTTCGACCTCACCCGCGTCGACCTCATGGACGTGATCGGCGTGCTCGGCGTCTTCGACTTCGCGCCCGACCGCCCGATCCCACCGGGCGATCCCGGCGTCGACGTGGCCAACCTGAATTTCAGCGTGACCGACATCCGCCTCGCCACGCCGCCAGAGAGCACGCCCGCCCACCTCCCCGAGCCCGCCAGCCTCGCCCTCGTCGCCCTGGCCATGGGCGGCCTCGCCTTGCAACGACACGGCATCCGCCGCACACCGAGACGCTGACCATGCCTTCGCATCCGCTCACCCAGGCCCTGCGCGCCCTCCCCGCCGCCCTGATGCTCATCGGCCTGCTGCCCGCCCCTGGCGGCGCCGCCGTTCACAGCTGGACCGGCACCGCCAGCCCCAACTGGAGCGACGCCGCCAACTGGGCCGGCGGCCTGACACCGGCCGGCACTGACATCGAGCTGCTGCTGGACGCCGCCTCGCGCGCCGCCAGCTTCAACGACATCGCCGGCGGCCTCACGCTGCTGGGCCTGACGCTGGGCGCCAACGCACCCGCGCCCACCTTGAGCGGCAACACGCTGCGCTTCGAGGGCGCGGGCGCCTACCTGCGCATGCTGTCCAACGCCGGCCACGGCACGGTCAGCAACGACCTGGTGCTGAACAACACCCTGCAGGTCACCGGCGGCCCCAGCGTCGGCAGCCAGCTGTTCCTGACCGGCGACATCAGCGGCAGCGGCGGCTTCACGGCCCTCAGCGGCCGCACGGTGCTCAGCGGCGACAACAGCTACACCGGCGCCACCACGGTGGCCAACGGTGCCGCGCTGGGCGTGGCCGGCGGCGCGCTGGCCTCCACCAGCGGCATCCAGGTGGCACGCGGCGGCGAGTTGCAGATCGTGAACTCCAACGTGGTGACGACGCTGGTCGCGCCCATCGCGCTGGGTGGCACGCTGAGCAGCAGCGCCGGCCCCGTGCCGACCATCTTCGGGCCCATACCCGGCGGCGCCATCTCCAGCGCCGTCACGCTGACCGACTCGGCCACCATCACGGCCGTCAGCGGCACGACCGCGCGGCCCGTGCGCCTGACGGTGAGTGGCACCGTGGACCGCGCCGGCCAGGCGCTGACGCTGACGACCGGCGGCGCCAACAACACGCTGACGGTCACGACGCTCACCGGCAACGGCGCGCTGACGCTGCGCCCCAACGGCGGCACCATCACGACCGGGCCCATCTCCGGCACGGGCGAGATCATCGCCAACGGCAACGGCGGCCAAGCCACCATCGCCAGCCTGGCCGGCGAGGGCCGGGTACTGGTGGATCTCGACCGCCGCGGGACTCTAACCCTTCGCGAACTCAGCGGTCAGCGCGACCTCGACGTACGCGGCGGCACGCTGGAGCTGGTCACCGCCGTACCGCAGAGCTTCAGCGGCCAGATCACGCTGCGCAACGAGGGGACGTTCAGCCTCGGCCGTGAGAGCTACCTCGGCACCGCGAGCCCGGTGCTGCAGTTCGACAACGGCGGCCGTCTGGAGCTGAAAGACGGCTTCGGGCTCACGCGCGACGTCGTCACCACCGGCGGCATGGCCACCGTGACATTCGGCATCGCCAGAAACACCGTCAGCGGCACCATCAGCGGCGATGGCGGCATCACCTTCGGGGGCAGCGCTCTGCTGACCGGCAACAACAGCTTTGCGGGCGGGCTGGGCGTCTTCGCCGGTGGCCTCAACCCGGCCGGCACGGGCGACGCCTCCGTCTTGAGCTTCAATCACGACGGCAACCTCGGTCAGGCCGGCGGGCGCATAACGCTCGGCGGCACGCTGGCTTTGCCAGACGGCTATGCCTTGAACCGCCCCGTCACCGTGAGCAGCAAGACCGCGACGATCAGCGGCTCGGGGACGCACGTCATCACCAGCACCCTCAGTGGCGACGGCAGGCTCAACCTCACGGGCGCGGCGCGCTATGTGCTGACCGGCACGGCCACCCACACCGGCGGCGTGGCGCTGGCCGGGCAATCTGGCGGCCAGCCGGCCGTGCTGGTGATCGACAGCGACGCCCGCCTGGGCGCACCCGGCGGCGTGCTCAACATCGGCCGCATCGCGGCCAACAACGTCTTCGTCACCCTGCCCGGCACGCTGGTGGCGGCCGGCAATCTCGACATCGCCGCCACGCGCAGCACCACCTTCCGCGACATGACGGTGGACACCAACGGCTTCGACGTGGTGTTCAACCAGCCCATCAGCGGGTTGGGCATGACCAAGACCGGCGCCGGCACCTGGACGCTCAACACCGCCAACACCAACGGCAGCAACGACAACAGCGCCCAGGTCCTGCAGGGAACGCTGCTGCTGGGCGTGGACGATGCGCTGGGCCCGCGCGGCAGTGCTGGCGTGGCGGCGGGTGCCAAGCTGGCCTTGGGCGGACATGCGCTGACCGTGAGCGTCTTGAGCAGCAATGCCGGCGGCACGGTCGACCTCGGCACCGGCGGCACGGTGACCTTGACCAATGGCCTGATGGACGGCGTGCTCACGGGCCAGGGCAGCGTGACCGTCGGCCGCGCGGGCTTCATCAACAGCAGCTTGACGCTCAACAGCGCCAACAGCTTCAGCGGCACGATGCAAGTCTTGCACGGCAGCCGCCTCACGCTTGGGTCTGCACAGGCCTTGGGCGGGGCCGACAACCTGCTGCGCCTGGACAACGGCACGCTGGCAACCAGCAACCGTCTGAGCGCGCCGCTGGTCATCAGCGATGCCACCCAGCTGCAGATCGGCGCGGGCGGCGCGGGCTTCCTGGCCGGTGGCCAGTCCATCGTCATCGAGCGCGCGCTCACCGGGCCGCTGGCGCTGAGCATCCAGGGCGGCAGCCGGCCGGGCGACGGCGCCGACAAGTTCGACGTGCGCCTGGCCAATCGCAACAACAGCTTCACCGGCGACCTGCAGCTGGGCGACCCGCAGGGCTTCGGCACTGCGGTGCTGGGCATCACGGCCGACGGCTCGCTGGGCGCTGCGGGCAACAAGGTCATCCTGGGCAAGAGCTTTTTCGACGGCGAGAGCACCCGCAGCGCCCAGGGCGGCCTGCGCGCCTGGGACTCGCTCACTCTTGGCCCGACGCGCACGGTGCTGCTGGACGGCGAGTCGGGCGACACCGCCGGCTTCATCGACGCCAACGGCCACACCGTGGTGGTGGCCGGCAGCATCGGCGAACTCGCCTCGGGCCTGCGACTGCTCAAGACCGGCGCCGGCACGCTGGTGATCAACGGCGTGCAGGCCTACAGCGGCCGGACCACGGTGGACGAGGGCACCCTTGGCGGCCACGGCGAAGTGGCCAGCCTGCGCGTGCAAGGCGCCGAGCTGGCGCCCGGCGAGAGCGCCGGGCTCTTCAGCGTGCGTGGCAATTTGAGCTTCAGCAGCGGCGCCTTGCTGAACCTGGAGCTGGGTGGCCTGGTGCGCGGCAGCGGCTACGACGCGCTGAACGTGGGCGGCAGCGTGGACCTCGGCGGCGACACCGTGCTGCAGCTGAACTTCATCGGCGGCTTCACCGCTCAGGCGGGCCAGCAGTTCCAGCTCATCAACGCGGGCGGCGGCCTGTTCGGCGAGTTCGCCAACGTGGCCAACGGCGGGCGGCTGCTGACGACCGACGGCACCGGCAGCTTCATCGTGCACTACGGCGACGGCCAGGGCCTGAGCTTGAGCGACTTCAACACGGCCGCCGTGCCCGAGCCCGGCAGCTGGGCGCTGATGCTGGGCGGCGCAGCGCTGCTGGCTTGGCGGCGGCGGCGCGCGGATTGAGCGAAACAAAGCAGCGACACGGCGCGGTTATCGTCGCCGCCCATGAGCCTTGATCGCCTCGACCGCCGCACGCTGCTGCTCTCCTCCGCCTTCGCGCTGGCCGGCTGCGCCGGCGGCCCGCCAGCGCCCAAGCCCTGGGCCGAGACGGCCACGCGGGAGCTGGGCCTGTCGCTGGCCAGCTTCGAGGCGCTGGGCCGGCGGGTGACCGTCACCCGCAGTGCCAGCGCGCCGGCGGCCACGCCGGTGGTTGTCTACCTGCCCGGGCTGGGCCAGGGCAGTGACACGGGCCAGCGCTGGGCCGCCGCCTGGGCCCAGGCCGGCTACACGGTGCTGGCCGTGCAACCGCTGGAGGCCGATGCGGCGGCCTGGCGGTCGGAGCTGTCGCGCACCGGCGAGTTCCGCGAGCTGGGCCTGCTGCACTACGGCGACGCGCTGCGCGCCGACCGCCTGGCTGCGCTGCGCCGCCTGCTGCCGGCCCTGCGTGCGGCGCAACCCGCGCTGGACTGGGGCCGTGTCGCGCTGGCCGGCTACGAGACCGGTGCCCAGACCGCGCTGGACGCGCGCGGCGACGCCGGCTGGCAGGCCGTCATCGCCATCAGCCCGCCGGCCATGCGGGCGCCGAGTGCAGGCGCTGCGACGCTGCTGATCACCAGCGACATCGACCACGACCCGCTGGGCCTGCTGCGCCACCCCGCCGAGCGGCGCCAGGCTTTCGACACACTGACCCCAGGCAGCGGCTGGCTGCTCACTCTCGGCGGCGTGCCGCACGCGGCGCTGGCCGGCACGCTGGCGCCCGAGGGTTGGCATGAGCAGGACCAGCACCAGACGCGCTCCGGTGGTGGCATGGGTCGCGGTCGCGGTGGTGACGGCCCGCAAGGCCCGGCCGGCGGCGGCGGGCGCGGGCCACGCAGCGGCAGCGCGACAGAGGCGGCCCAGATCGACGTGGGCGAGGGCTTCCGGCTCAGCCGCGCCTTCCTGGACGCCCAGCTGCGCGGCGCGGCGATGCCGGCCGGCGCGCAGCTCAGCGCCCGTTAGTCTTCCAAGCCCAGGAACCCGCCGCTCTGGTGCGACCAGAGCCGTGCGTAGATGCCGTTCATCGCCAGCAGCTCGGCATGCGTGCCCTGCTCGACGATGCGGCCGGCGTCCATGACGATGAGGCGGTCCAGCGCGGCAATCGTCGACAGCCGGTGCGCAATGGCCACCACCGTCTTGCCCTCCATCAGCGTGTAGAGCGACTGCTGGATGGCGGCCTCGACCTCGCTGTCCAGCGCGCTGGTGGCCTCGTCCAGCAGCAGGATGGGCGCGTCCTTCAGCATCACTCGCGCGATGGCGATGCGCTGGCGCTGGCCGCCGCTGAGCTTGACGCCGCGCTCGCCGACGAAAGCCTCGAAGCCGGTGCGGCCCTTGGGGTCAGACAGCGACGCAATGAACTCGTCGGCATGCGCGCGCACGGTGGCGCGCTGCATGTCCTCGGCACTCGCATCGGGGCGGCCGTAGAGGATGTTCTCGGCCACCGAGCGGTGCAGCAGCGAGGTGTCCTGCGTGACCATGCCGATGTGACGGCGCAGCGAGTCCTGGGTCACCTTGGCGATGTCCTGCCCGTCGATGAGGATGCGGCCGCCATCGGCCGGCAGGTCGTACAGGCGCAGCAGCAGGTTCACCAGCGTGCTCTTGCCCGCGCCGCTGCGGCCCACCAGGCCAATCTTCTCGCCGGGCTTGATGGTGAGGTCGAGGCCCTCCACGACGACCTTGCCGTTCGGGTAGGCGAAGCGCATGTTGTCGAAGCGCACCTCGCCGTGGGGAACGGTCAGCTCGGTGGCGCCGTTTGCGTCGGTGATCGACTGCGGCTTGGAGAGCGTGGCCAGGCCGTCCTGCACGGTGCCGATGTGCTCGAACAGCGAGGCCATCTCCCACATGACCCAGTGCGAGATGCCGTTCAGCCGCATCGCCATCGCCGTGGCCGCCGCCACCGCGCCCACGCCGATGGCGCTCACGCCCCACAGCCATAGCGACAGCAGCGCCGTGCTGCCCACCAGCAGCGCCGACAGGATGGCGTTGACGACCTCGAAGCCGGTCACCAGGCGCATCTGGGCATAGGCCGTGCCCATGAAGTCCTGCATCGCCGACTTGGCATAGCTGGCCTCGCGCCGGCCATGGGCGAACAACTTGACGGTGGCGATGTTGGTGTAGGCGTCGGTGATGCGGCCGGTCATCAGGCTGCGCGCGTCGGCCTGGGCCTGCGCGATCTTGCCCAGACGCGGCACGAAGTAGCGCAGCGCCACGACGTACAGCGCCAGCCACACGGCGAACGGCGCCATCAGCCAGGCGTCGAAGCTGGCGACGATGGCGACCATGGTGCCGAAGTACACGGCCACGTAGACGAGGATGTCGACCACGATGAGCCAGGTGTCGCGCACGGCCAGCGCCGTCTGCATGACCTTGGTGGCGATGCGGCCGGCGAACTCGTCGCCGAAGAAGGCCAGGCTCTGGTTCAGCATGCGGCGGTGGAAGAGCCAGCGCATGCGCATCGGGAAGTTGCCGAACACGCCCTGGTACTTCATCAGCGCCTGCACCGCCGCCAGCACCACGCTGACGCCCAGCACGCCCAGCAGCAGCAGCACGACGGGCTGCGGTTTGGCCCACAGCTCGGCCGGCTTCATGCCAGACAGCCAGTCGACCAGCGAGGCCATCAGGCTGAACAGCAGCGCCTCGGCCGCCGCGATGCCGGCCGTGAACAGCATGACGACGACCAGGTGCTTGCGCACGCCATCGGCACAGCGCCACAGGAAGGGGAAGAACCGGGTCGGCGGGGCGATGCCGGCAGGTTCGGGATAGGGGTCGACGAGGCGCTCGAAGCGAGCGGCTAAGGGTTGGAAAAGCGACATCTGGCTAGTGTCGCTGGACATCGTTGTCAGGGCGTGGCGGTGGTGTGAAGCCGGTGTGCCGGCGGCTGGGGCGCAAGGAGCGCTGACTCCGTAGGCTGGGGTGAGCTTTGCGAACCCCAGCGTTTGGGCGCAAAGTCTCGGGACGCCTCTGCGAAGAGCCTTCTGACCCGCCGCCATGTTGCCGGGAGTCCCGCCCGGCGGCGGGGTAACTTTCTTCTGCGGGGCCAGAAGAAAGTCACCAAAGAAGAGGCCCTGAACCGCACACCGGCTTCACGGCGCCATCAGCGGCGCGCGAAAACAACCGCCTGCGTTGCGGGCAGACGCGACCCGCTTCGCTCTCGCTGCTGTCCCTATGACGAGCAGCATCCATCGCCACTTCACGCCGCTTAACGCCGGCTGCACGCCGGGCTCACCAGGAAGACGAAGTCAGCGTCGCTGGGGCGACGCGTGCGGCGTTCGGAAACTCCACCGTCGCGCGGCGGAATCGTTGGGGTTCACTTTGTTCACCCCAACCTACGAGCTGTGGAAGCTGCTTAGCTAACGCTGATAGCTTCAACTGCCGGCAACCAAGCTTTGAAATCAGAACCTGAACTGATTCTTCGGAAGCCCAAAGGCGTGACCATCAGAACCGCATCGCTCTCGGCTTCTCCGGTCGAGTCATCCCATAGCTGGTGCTCCTCCAACTCGGTGACTAGCTCTGTGTATTGCTGACTATCTAGGTCGATCAACTGCACATCAAAGCCGATCATCGAGATCTCCTCAAGCATGCCAGTCGAAACGCTCGCGCCTGGAGCCACGAATGCCGAAACCATGCGGCCACCCAACCAATTGTTTATTCGCTGCTGCCGCAAGTACGCAGCATCTGTTTGAGATCCCGGGGCGCTACTAGAAATCGAAAGCCCTCCGTTCTCGGCGTACTCGATCCACCAAGGCATTGGCGGATTAGCGCTGAATCGACCCACTACCGTCCTGCCGGGACGAAAACTCAAGGCCGCGGCCTGTTGGTAGCTACGCAGTAGCTGAAAGTAGTAGCAGGCGATCTGGAGTGCAGACGATATTTCGGCCATCGTCACCGTTACAGGCTGACCGCCGTTCCGGCGACGAAGTCGTAAGCCATCAGACACCATGATGTAGTCTGCGTGCGCGATTGCGTTTCGAATGTCGTCTCTAAACGTTGATTCAAGGAGTCGCGCCAACCCGATCATTCCGATCGACTGTGCTGCTTCGGCGAGTCTGCGGAACATCGCGTTTGCATTGGGGCCGACAACCGCACGTGGTGACTTGCGAATGCGCACAAGATCGCTAAACGGCCATAAGTTGTATGCCTTCAGCTGTGCGACGCTGATGACGTTGAGCAGCCCCTCGTAAACACCGCCGGCTTCAGATAGTTGTGTATACAGGCAGAGCACCTGTCGCAGCTCTGGTCGCGTCAAAGGACGCCCCTTAGTTCCCAAAGTTTGCAACTCATCAAACACCTCGTGCGCGGTAGCAACAGTGCTCCATCCAGCGTCCTGAGCGCCGCGAAACTCCCCGAAGACAGCCGCGACGGTGTCGATCTCATTAATACGACTGGCGTAGGCGAACAAGTACGCGAATTGCTTGTTTAGCTCACGGACATAGTGTTGAGCATCCATCGACAGCTCCTTCTCCAAGATCGAATCCTATGCAAGAGCGCAGCAGGATGATTGCAGCCCGTAGGTTTGGGTGAACGCAGTGAACCCCAACATTCCCTCGCGCGACAGCGGAGTTCTCAAACGCCGCTCGCGTCGCTCGAGCGACGCTGACTTCGTATTCCTGCTGAGCCCGGCGTGCAGCCGGCGTTAACGGGCGTGAAGTGGCGATGGATGGTGCTCGTCATAGGGACAGCAGCGAGAGCGAAGCGGGTCGCGTCTGCCCGAGATGAAGGCGGCCGTTTTCGCGCGCAGCTCAGGGCGTCGTGATGCTCGTGTGCGGTTCAGGGCCTCTTCTTTGGTGACTTTCTTCTGGCCCCGCAGAAGAAAGTTACCCGGCCGCCGGGACGGACTCCCGGCAGCATGGCAGCGAGTCAGAAAGCTCTTCGCAAGAGCCTCCAAGAACCTGCCGCATGAGGAACCCCAACGCCCCCTCCGCACAGTCGCTGGGGTTCGCCAATCTCACCCCAGCAGACGAAGTCAGCGCTCCTTGCGCCCCGCAGCCGCAGCCCCGCCATCCCTCAGCACCCCGCCTCACGATGACCAGCCAGCCATGGCCAAACGCACCCCATGACCGCTTGCAGCGGCTGAAATGTCTGCAGCCATGGCGCCAATGCGCGATGGCTACGGCCTACTGGCTAGCCGCAGACGCGGGCAATATCGGCGGCACCGGCACCACGACACCCGGCGACAGCGAGATCTCGTCCACCAGCGTGACGCCGGTGACGAAATAGCGCGTCTCGCCGAAGCAGGAGCCGGGCAGGCCGACCTTCTCTTCGTAGTGCAGGTTCACGCGCCGGCCCATGACCTTGTTGATGGCCTGGGCCGTGGCCTCGTCATGCACCGTGAAATAGAACTTCTCGACGCTGGCCGTGCCGGGCAGCGACACCAGCGCCTGCTCGCCCTCCCAGGTCTTGCAGACCCAGCCCTTCTTCGAGAGCTTCTGCACCCAGCCGGCGCGCTCGCCCTCGGAGTAGCTCCAGTGCCAGGCGAACGCGAACCAGCCGGCGATGAGCAGCAGCAGAACAACAAAGGACAGGGCGATCTTCAAGCGCATGGGGGTCCGGGGGAGCGAGGGCGCGGCGATTGTGCGTCAGACATCGTGACCGCCGAAGCGCTCCGCCGACCGCGCCCGGGCCTTGGCCGCCTCGATGTCCCGGTTCTTGGGCTCAGCCGTCGTCACCAGCGACGCGATCAGCGTGCGCGCTTCATCGGCAATCGCCGCCACCGCATGGTCGAACGCCACCGCATTGGCCTGTGACGGCACGTTGAAGCCGCTCAGCTTGCGCACGAACTGCAGCGCCGCGTCGCGGATCTCGACCTCGCTGGCGGGCGGCTCAAAGTTGAAGAGGGTGCGGATGTTGCGGCACATGGCGGATCGCTCCGGAGGTGAATCCGAACATGCTATCCAGCCAGGGTCGCGGGCTATCGTCGCGCGCCATGAAAAGCACCGCACGCCTGCTTCCCGCCCTGGTCGCCTCCCTGCTGCTGCAGGCCTGCGAGCCCCGCCCCGGCGTGGCGCCGCCGGCCGCGTCGGCACCGGCCGCTTCGTCGGCGCAGCCAGCGGGCGCGGCGGACGATTCTCCGGCGGCGCTGATGGCGCAGGCCTTCAGCGGCTGGACCAGCCAGGCCGGCCACGCGGTGGACGTGCCGTCGGGGGAAGGCACACGCAAGGACCGCGTGCTGGTCTCGCCGACGCTGGTCGCCACGCTGGACGCCGACCACCGCGTGCTCATCGTCAGCGGCGTGCCGGACGACGGCCACGGGCAACCTGAAGCGGCCCACGCCACGGCAGTGAACCTGGGGCTCTACGGGTTCGAGGCCCGCGCGGGCCGCTGGTTCAAGACCTTCGAACGCCCCTCGCTGGCCTGGACGGGCTCCTATGGCAGCCCCGGCGAGCTCAAGGTCCACGCGTTCGGCGCCGGCCGCGCGGTGCTGTCCGTCCAGACCGAGGACTGCGGCCAAGGGTTCTGCGGCCAGCGGTTGCAGCTCTTCGCACTCAACCCGCGCGACGCCAGCGAACTGGCGGACCAACGCCTGGGAGGCAGCGCGACGGACGCCACCGTGGGCTGCGACGAGTGGCTGCAGGGCAAGCCGCTGGGCGCCGCCGAGACGCCCGACCCGATCACCCCCGGCAACTGCTACGACGTGCGCGGCGAATGGCGATTCGAGAAGCCGGTCGACTCGGCGTGGCCCGACCTCGTCATCACGTTCACCGGCACCCAGGCGTCACAGGACCCCAAAGGCGGCGATGTGACGCGACGCATCGTCGACGAGCAACTGGTCATGCGCCACGACGGCACCCGCTACAAGGTCTTGAGCGGACGCAACCCGGCGCAGTGACGCCTGCGCTCAGGGCGCCAACGGCACCTCGGGGTGCCGCTCCCGCCACGCCTTCAGCGCCCTGCGGTAGTCGTCCTTGGCCAGGTCGTAGAGGTCGAAGATGCAGGGGTCGCAGCCGTTGCCGCAGCAGGCGTCCAGGTCGGGCTCCGGCGGCGGCTGGGGCATGGGGTCGGGGTCGGGTACGGCGGTCATCGGCACTGATTTTGAAGCAGCGAAAATGGCAAGCCTGCACACGCCGGAGATGCCCGATGTTCGCCATCAAGGCCGAAATCCATGACCCGCAGGCCAAGACCTTAGCCTTCCCCGCGCAGAAGACCATGTATGGCGGCAAGCGCATCGCCGCAGGCGACGTGATCTACCTGTTCGCCAGCGAGAACGAAGGCGGCGTGGGGCTGGTGGCGCGCGGCGTCGTCACGGCGGCCCAAGCCACGCCCAGGTTGCCGGGCGTGGAGCGGCAGACGCCGCGCGTCAGCATCACGGTCCAATGCACGGCGCTCGTGCAGCGCCGCCTGGGCCGCGCCGAGATCAAACCCTTTGCGGACTGGCAGGACGGCCGGCCCGAGACCGAGCTGAACTTCAAGTTCTACCGCCAGGCGACGAACAAGATCGTGGGTCTGTCGGACGCGGCGGCAGCCTTCCTGAGCGGCTTCTTCTGACCGGGGTCAGAAGTCAAACACCAGCCTGCCGCTGTAACGCCCCTGAGCCACTGCCGGCTCGCCGGCAGGGCCGGTCAGCTCAGCGGCCTGGAACTTGGCTCCCATGGCGGGGATGGCCTGCATGAAGCCGAGATCGGCCGCCGGGAACTCCACGGTCGTGGTCGGGAAGTCCTCGCGCTTGAAGCCCAGTTGCAGGAAAGGCGCGCCTTCGCTGTGGACAGTGAGCGCGCCCACCTTCAGCCAGCGCGGGTCGGCGAAGTAGCCGGGCTGGGCCAGGTCATGCACGCCAAGCAGCGGGCCGCGCAGGCGGTTCTGCCACACGGGCGTGGGGCCGCGCACCAGCGCGCGCACCGACCCTTCGGCCGTGGGCCGGTCGAAGGCGATGCCGTGGTGGAGCATGGCGCCATCCAGGCTGTAGGCGTAGTCCAGCGTCAGCCGGCCGTCGGCGCCCAGCGTCCAG
>Ga0187845_1000571_pt1 | contig 22080 bp, 20 predicted proteins | sample SpaLakP09_SKY_68_FD_134515 | JGI IMG/M metagenome (GOLD analysis project Ga0187845, IMG submission 134515) | Oligotrophic lake water microbial communities from Sparkling Lake, Wisconsin, USA - SP09_SKY_68 | ecosystem: Environmental > Aquatic > Freshwater > Lake | place: USA: Sparkling Lake... | reverse complement strand
ATTATTTACTTTTTATTTTAACATTAGAGAGAAAAGTATAATGAAACCAAAAACACTTAATCAATAATATTACAATAATTATTACTATATTTAACAATACCAATTATTATTTACTTCTTTATTTTTAACATTAGAGAGAAAAGTATAATGAAACCAAAAACACTTAATCAATAATATTACAATAATTATTACTATATTTAACAATACTAATTATTATTTACTTTTTATTTTAACATTAGAGAGAAAATAAAAGAGAATTAAAATACTTTAGCCAATAATTTACTTTTTTTATTTTAGCATTAAGTAGCATACATAAGACCAGCATTACCTCCAATAAATGTCACCATATTTACTCTTTCTTCAATTAGATACATATTATAATTATAATCATAAATTCGCCAAGTTGGTTTATTAATGCCAACTAGGTCGCCTGTTGTAGGGTCGCATATTGTTAAAACTTGAGCATATGGATCTAATGGAGGAGATATAGTTGTAAATTCAAATTGAATATTAGTAAATCTGCTCATATTCATAGCACCTGAAGGCTGTATTTTAAACGGATCTGTATCTAAACAAAAATTATAACAATATAAACCTTCTGGTGCGTTTCCAGGTGTTCTTAAATATTTTTCAATATAATTATAAACACCAGAAGGTAACATATTCTCTCTATACTGTCCATCCAGAAGTATTCCAAGTGCTACTAAAATATATTTAATGTTTTGCGGATTGTATACTCCAGTTATGTATAAGTTGCTTGAAGTATTATCAGGATTTAACCCTGGACCCAATGTAGAAGGACCGCTTGGATCCGGATTTGGTACATCTCCTGCTTCTGGTGCAAGTGCCACATTTTGCGGCATATAATTATAAGGCCAGTTTGTATAATTAGACCATTGATTACGCAAATTAGCATCGCTTCTTTGAAAATAAAACATCCAACTAATCACCATCCCAATTGAATCTAAATCAATCTTATTTTGTCCTGTAATATTATAATATGGTTTTTCATAAATCTGTTTAAATAAATACTTTTGTTCATTTTTAGCAAATATTTCGGCCTCATCATTAGAGAGAAAACAATAATTACAACTTAAATTTATAGATGCGTTCCAATTTGTTCTGGTATCTATATATGATGTAGGTCCTAATGTTTCGTCTGGTGGAGTTTGTAAAAATCTATAAAATTGCATGTAAAATTGATTGAAATTTGGAGCAACTACTGGAAAATTATTCGCATAATCCATTACATCGCGGATTGTAAACCATTCATTAATAGGTCTAAAAGAAACGCTTATTTGTAATTCATTATATTGGAGTGCAACCAATGGAAATGCTTGAGTTGAAAGAAAATTAAACCAAGCACCAAGAGGAATATATAATGTTTGACCCATTATAGAAGGTTGAGCACCAGCTGGACTTGTAGTATAATATGAATTAGGATATTTATTAACTCGACCCCCATAATTTGAAGGATCATTTAACTCTGTAATATTTCCAGTCATTTTGTTAAATAAATCTAATTTAGTTAAATTAAAGTCTCTTAGTGCTGTTGATAAAATGTATTGACCTGAATACTTTTGTAGTTGTTGATTACCGCAAGTAATAGTAATATTGCTGATAATTTGAGAACCAATATTTTCAATCCATTTAAATTCATACGGAGCCCAATCTGTATATCCGGTTGTTCCATCTGGGTTTATATATGTTTGTGGTGGCATTATTGGACTCCATATGTTCGGCAAATTTATTGATATATAGCAGTCCATAAGAAGGTCTGAATATCTTTTTACTTTAAAATTAAAGGTAGATTCAGTTGTTAAACTTAATGATGGTGTACCTTCATAGTCTAAACGAAATGATTGTTTTCCAAAATTTGTGTATTTTTTATAAGCTGCTTTCCAAAAAGTCTTACTTGGATTAGAATTTAAAATAACGTTTTGTTGTCCTATTGCTACTAGTTGCATTAATCCACCTGGCATATTATTTATATAATATATAAATTTTTTAATTCTTTATTTCATCATAATATATAAAATTTATTTTATAAAATTTATGTTATTTTGTATATACTATTATTTTAGCGTGTTTTCTCTCTAACAAAATTTAAAAATAAAATAATATATTAAATAGAATGACAAGTAAATCAATAGATTATTTAAGCAAATTAACAAATATAAACGAAGATTATCAAGTATATCTTATTATGGCATTAATTTTTATAATTTTGCTAATATTTATTATTTATATAATTTATTTGTCCAGATTGGTAAATCGTGAGGTTAGTTATATGAATGCTTTATATCCAAGTGTAGATGGAAATATACGTCCAATAAATGGAACAGATCCAGATTGTTCTGGAAATTTGTACGATTATTATATAAAAACAGCATATAATTCTTGCTCAGGCGGAGGTTATAAAAACGATTTTGTTGACATAAACATATTAAAAGCAGTCATAAAGCAAGGGGCACGCTGTTTAGATTTTGAAGTATACTCTATAGATAATGAGCCTGTAGTTGCTACTAGTACAACAGATAATTATTTTATAAAAGAAACGTTTAATTCAGTTAATTTCGCAAGTGTAATGGATACAATAAATAATTACGCATTTTCGGGAGGAACAACCCCAAATCCAACTGATCCATTAATAATTCATTTAAGAATAAAAAGCAACAATCAAACAGTTTATTCATAGTTAGCAAAAATATTCAAGTCGTATGACAATATTATGCTTGGGAAGGAATACAGTTTTGAAAATTCTGGGAAGAATTTAGGAAATGTTCCATTATTAACATTTCAAAATAAAGTTATTTTAATTGTTGATAAAATAAATAATGCTTTTTTAGAAAATCCAGAGTTTTTAGAATATGTAAATCTAACAAGCAACTCAGTATTTATGAGAGCTTATGATTATTATGGAATTAAAAATAATCCAGATACACAAGAATTAACAGAATTTAATAAAAAAGATATGACTATTGTATTACCAGACAAAGGCGTTAACCCCGCAAATCCAAGCGGGTATTTATGTCGTACGTATGGATGTCAAATGATCGCTATGCGTTATCAATTTGTAGATAATTTATTAATTGAAAATAATTTATTTTTTGATAGATGTGGATATGCGTTTTGCTTGAAACCATCTGATTTAAGATATAAACCCATTACAATACCAACACCTACACAACAAAATCCAGAATATTCTTATAAAACCAGAAATGTTGAAACTGATTATTATAGTTTTTCTATGTAATAAAAATAATTTATTAATTATATATATACACAATGGTAAAAAATGATATATGTAAAGATTTAAAATTTGAAGAGTGTGAATTAACAATTCTTCGCATGGCTGTTGATAAAGCTGAAAAGAAAATAGGTAGACGCATTGTAAACTCTGCTTTAATACAACAAATTATAACAATTGTAGAGAACTTTATAAAAACAAAAAAATTAATTTGCTATGGAGGAACTGCAATAAATAATATATTACCTATTGAAGATCAATTTTATAATAAAGACTCGGAAATACCTGATTATGATTTTTTCTCACAAAATGCATTACAAGATGCGAAAGAATTAGCAGATATTTACTACAAAGAAGGTTTTACTGATGTAGAAGCAAAAGCTGGTCAGCATCACGGAACCTACAAAATATTTGTTAATTATATTCCTGTAGCTGATATAACTATGATGCAAAAAGAAATTTTTAATTCACTTAAAAAGGAATCAATGACTATAGGTGGAATATTATACACTCCTCCAAATTATTTAAGAATGTCAATGTATTTAGAATTATCAAGACCTGCTGGGGATACGAGTCGTTGGGAAAAAATATTAAAACGTTTAACCCTTTTAAATAAGAACTATCCAATATCAGACTTAAATTGTCATAATTTTAATATTAAAACAAATGGTAAAACTAAAGAAGATAAAATATATGATAATATAAAAAGTACATTAATAAAACAAGGTGTCGTTTTATTAGGTAGTTATGCGGTTTCATTATATTCTAAATATATGCCATTTAAAGAAAGATATAAATTAGATGATGTTTCTAATTTTGATGTTTTATCTAATGAACCAGAAAAAACATCTGAAATAATAAAGGAACGTTTAAAAGATATAGGAATTAATAATGTACAAATTTTTAAAAAAAATAACATTGGAGAATTAATACCAGAATATTATGAAATTAAAGTAGGTAACAACGTAGTTTGCCATATTTATAAAACGATTGCTTGCCATAGTTATAACATTATTTTTTTATCTGGACAAAAAGTAAAAATAGCAACTATTGACACTATGTTAAGTTTTTATCTTGCGTTTTTATATGCTGGTATGCCTTATTATAATAGTTTTTTAGATAAAATATTATGTATGGCACAATTTCTTTTTACTATTCAACAAAAAAATAAATTAAAACAAAAAGGATTGCTAAAACGGTTTAGTATTACTTGTTATGGACACCAAGATACCGTTCAAGAATTAAGAGCCAAAAAAGCAGAAAAATATAAAGAATTAAAAAAAAAAGGAAATTCTCAAGAATTAGAAGAATGGTTTTTAAATTATAAGCCAGATGAATTTAAAAATAACAATAATAAAAATAATAAAACTAATAAAACTAATAAAAATAATAAAACTAATAAAAATAATAAAACTAATAAAAATAATAAAACTAATAAAAATAATAAAACTAATAAAAATAATAAAACTAAAATAAAACTAAAATAAATAAATTATGTAAATAAATTAGTAATAATTAAAGCAAATTTTTTAAATTCATTATCATCTCCGTTTAGATGTGTGATAATAATAGTTGAATAATTATTATTACACATATTTATTTTTAATGTGAAATGAAATAAACATACATTTTTACATATGATTTTCCCCCAAAATTCAGTTTCTTTTCTATTATACCCAAAAACGCTTAAATTTATATAATTTTTTAGAAAAATATCCAGTATATCAACTATTTTATGTTTATTTATTTTAGATACTATACATATAGGATGTCTATAATAATGTGCTACTTTCATAATATATTATTTAATCAACTTTGAAATTTATTATAATTAATAAATAATATAATAAATTTATTTCAATTTTATTTATATGCAATAGTTTTCCAATAATATAATAAATATGTCTTGTGATATTTTTAATATTATTTTAGATATTATTGTATCTTTAAATTCAACAGGGGTTTTTTCTTTAATTAAAATTAAAATTAAAATAAAATAAATACAAATTTTCTCAACTAATAATTTAAAATAGTTGAATAAAATATTATTTAGTTTCCAATCATTAACATAACTACACATTTGCGTATTGCTTTGTTTAATATAAAAAGAATGTATATCTAATAATCCAGACAGAATTCTATGATAATTAGACTTTTCATTTTTAACATTTAATAAATTACCAATTTTATCATATCCAAAAAGGTCTAAATAAAGTATTTTTTTATCAGGTTCTTTGTTAAAAATATAAGGATTTATTCCATCTATACATTTGTTTTCATATAATATATTACCATCTATTAAAAATGGAATATAAGATGACCTGATAATTGTATTTAAAATATCGTCTAGGTCTTTATAAGAAGATTTTACTGGTTTTGTTCCTTTTTTAATATTATTATACGTAATAAACAATTTTCCATTGACTTTTTGACATATATTATTTGGAATTTTATTACCCAACAGTTTCTTAAGTTCCTTTATAAGTTTCAAATTATAGGTTTCTTTAAAATGCGTATTAATAATTTCGTATAATTGAGGCATAATGTCTAACCCATCAATATAATATAAAAATGATACAATAGAACCAACACTACACCCTGATATTCTATCTATTTTAATATATTTACGTGTTTCCATTTCTTTTAAAAAATGTAAAGCTCCAACAAGATAACTACCATTAAATATTCCCCCGTCTAATATTAAATCTATAACTTTGGGCTCATTAGAATTTTTTATTTCATCTGGTAAATTTTCAATTAATTTAATAACATAATCATTAATCATTTAACTATTATAAAAGCATTTACTATTTTTTTATAAATAATACTAAAACGTTCCAAAATAAGTAATAATTTTATTAAGTAAATAAAAAATGCTACCAAAAAATATACTAGTAAATATAAATCCATTAATATTAAAATTTCCATCATTTGAGAAAAGAAATGGTAAATACTTAAATAAAAAATTTCTAAAAAAAGGCAACTGAAATAAGAAATAAAGAACTGTTAACAAAAGTGGAGTTTGTATTTCGTTGTATATGTCATCTAGAGATTTTTGTTTTTGATTACTTTTATTAAAATCATTTATAATGTTAGAAGTTTCTTCATAATTTTTAATATAATCACTATTATTTTTTGGTTGTGGAATATAATTAGGTTGAATTTGAGGATCAATATTATGTTCAGATGTGTTCATAGGAATATCTCTTGACGGCAATTGAGTAGCACCACTATAGCTAGCTTGTTGAAGCCCATTTACAATTTGACTAATAGTTGTTTGGTCTAAACTTGTACTAGCTACTGATAAATTTAATGGTTTATTATTAATTGGTGTGTTTGCTAAATTTTCAGATGCTGTTAATGAGATATTATTACTACTAGTACCATTACCAACAGGATCAGTAGGTAAATCTAAAATGCTTGTTGAAACGCTCATAATTATTATAAAGAATGATTGATTATAATAATTACGCAAAATTATTAAATTATTCAAAACGGACTATTTTTAAATTTGAATCACATTTACTCGCTACAGGAGAATATTTTACACATTTTCCACTATTATTTTTATATATTTTATCAGTAATTTTTTCTAAAGGTGCGGCATAAAATTTTACACAATCATTATTTTTACATGCGGTTCTAAATAAAGACGCTAATCCAAAACCTAATAAAACAGACATAATTATTTTGCCTGTTTCAGTGTGAACAAACTTACCAAGATTTAACCCCATTATATTATAATATATTATTAAAATGTTAAGTTTGCATTGGTATACTAGATATTTTGGTTTCATCATTTGGACATTCAACTACTTCTTCTTTAAAATAAAAACAATTATCAGCTCTATCTTTAAATAAAATCTTACCAACTGTTTCTGGGCTAGGATAAATATAAACTGTTTTTATTTCCGGTCCTAAAATATATGTAAAAAATATACCAATTGAAAAACTAATTAAAAAAATACGTATTGATATATAATTAAATAGCATTATATAATTTGTAAATATAAAAACATATAGAGAAAAATCAAAATAATATTTACATTATGTAAACATGTTAATCTAATAATAAAAAAAATAATCTTAATGATATTTTTTGTAATATCAGCGCCATTTATCAAAATCTACAGCTTTTTCTACAAGGTCATTCATTGCGTTTATCAAGATATCGTATTTTTTTACGCCATTATTATTTAAATACAATGATGTATATGTTTTTTGTGTTTGAATTGGTAATTTATTAAATTCATCATTGTAAATTTTAACACCAAAATCATATTGACCATTAGGTAATAAATCAGGTGGAATTTTTAAATATGGATGTGGTGTAAAATTACATCTCTCGTGTTTTGCTTTTGAATTTACACAATTAAACATTAATTTTTTCATCCATTCATGTTCCAATCTTAACGCACTTTTTAATTTTACAGGCATATCATTCCACGCCTTTTTGTATTCATCTATGCTCCAGTCAATACCATCTGTTCCTTTTCCATAAATTGGCTCATCTTGAGGAATTAATCCTGATTCTGCATTAGACGTTTTCAATTCAAGTGCTTCACTCTCACTATCTTCAATAATAAATTTGGGGTTTTTATTTTTTGTTGGATTATAATCAACATTATATGATACTACCGTATCATTAAAACTTGAATAAGATAATTTTTGAATACTATATCTATTCTGAATTAATTTGCAAAAATTAGATTCATCTTTCCATACCATATTTTCATTATATTTTAAATCTCTAATTTTAATCAATAATGGTGTCAATATATTATTATAAATATTAACAGCATCACGCGCGTATTGAACATTATTTGTTTCATTCATTTTTTTCATACATTCTTTAATTTGGTCTATTTGTATATAAGAATCAGTAATAGATATATTTAATTCTTCATCCTTTTTATCGTTATAAAAAAGTAAATTATAATTTTCAAGATAAGATTCATATAATGAACTATATAAATTAATGTTATCCTTTAAATCATCGAACCTTTGTAGTGCTTCTTCTGTATTTAAATAACCAAACAATAATTTATTTTTATCATCAATTACATTTTTTTTTAAATCTGAAATTTCCTTTTGTATATTATTTAAAAGATTTGGTAACAATTCAACCTTGCCTATTTTTATATTAATATTAAGATTACACGGTTCCGCAACAATTCCGCAAGTAGCTCTATATTGTCTGTATGCTTCAGAATTATCTGTTTCATTAAAAAAACTTATTTTAAATGTTGTTCCTCCAGGCCTTCCACAAGTAATACATTTAGGTTTTAGTTTTAAATATTCAACACGTTTCTCTTTATTACTTAATGTCTTATTATTTATAATTTTTAGTTTATTTTTCTGAATTTGGGTATCATATTTAAGTTTAAGTTTTAAAAAATCGTTTAATTTTTCTTTTATATCTGTCAATGTTTCTGTAGAATTAACCATTATATATTATATCTTATAAATTATTTGTTATTTTTATTTTTTATTAGTAATATTACATTTTAGAATGTATAATATCATATTCGCTTTCCCATGCTGGCAATCCTGTAATTAATTCCTGTCTATCTATACGTTTTATTTCTTCAATTTTTTTAATTTTTGATAAAATATATTGTTGTTTTTCTTTATTTTTTTCTTCTATTTCAACAGGGGTTAATTTACCTTTATATTTATAAAATAAAATTAATGCTAAAACAAGCAAAAATGCAAATAATAAACCAACATTAAATACTAAATTGTTAAATTTATTTTTTGCAATATGGCATTGCTTAAGAGTATTATGTAAAAAACATTTTACACCAGGTTCTGTAAGTACTGGTTTAGTAAAGTCATCCAAATTCATAATAATAACAGTTAAAATTATAAATTAAATTATACATATTATTTATATGGCTAATTCCTATTTAAATATTGTATCATTTTTACTAACAACTTTATTTTATTATTTGACAATAAAGCCAAATTTTACTTATGACATGTCATCTGACCAAACAAAATATAATGAATATACAAGCAACAGCTATATGTATTTAGCTATTTATTTATTATTAGTTATAATTATTCAATTTATGGTTAACGCATCTATAATTGCTTCAATGTGTGGCGGAAGTATAACAGAAAATATTGGTTCTGCTGGTGTTTTCACATTTTTACCATGGACATTAATTTTTGGAGTATTAGTTTTTATATTAACGATTTATCCAGGTTTTAAAAGCGCATTTTCAGATGTTGTAGGTTATTTTTGGGTTTCAAGATCGGCAAATAAATTATTAACAGAATTATTAATAAACCCAGATATTCAAACATTGCAAGATTCAGATAATATTTCTACACCTGAGCAAAAACAAACTATTCAGCGTTCTGCTGATGCTATACTTAAAATATGCGGAAACGCATCTATATTAATTAATCAAATTGTACCATCTAATTTTGTGAGTTATTGGAATATTTTAACACCATTAATGAAACCAAAATATAAATTAGACAGCGATGAAACGGCGAAAATTAAAAACGAATTATTTGAACTTGTAGTTACAAGAGACAATATAGGAGAAGCTATGTGGTATATTTATACAGGAATTTTATTAACATCTATTGTTCAACTTAAAATTACAACAAAAGGCTGTTCTAATAATCCAAAAACAATGGAACAAAACTACCAAAAATTTCTAGATACTGAAGAAAAATTAAAAACTCAAAAAGAATTAGCTACATCTACAACATATACAATTACTGATTAAATAATAATGTGTTATATTTCTCTCTAATTTTACAAACTACTACTTATTTTATAGTAAATTAACTAAAATTTAATGTTTTATATATATTATAAATGTTCATTATTAACCGTTTTTTTAATAGTAATAGGGCAAAGAATTTAGAAGAAAATAACTTAACAAAAGATAAAAACAATATATCTCACGATAAATCGTCGTCTGAATTAAATACTAATAATAGTCAAACTGACAAAAAATGTGTCGATGAAATTAAAGCAGAAGAAAATAAATCAGAAGAAAATAAATCAGAAGAAAATAAATCAGAAGAAAATAAATCAGAAGAAAATAAATCAGAAGAAAATAAATCAGAAGAAAATAAATCAAAAGAAAATAAATCAGAAGAAAATAAATCAGAAGAAAATAAATCAGAAGAAAATAAATCAGAAGAAAATAAATCAGAAGAAAATAAATCAGAAGAAAATAAATCAGAAGAAAAATGTCCAGAGGAGACATCTATAAAAAAAATTAATAAAAAACGTAGACACGTAAGAGCATATAGTTTCGGTAAACAAACATAATAAAAAGTATGACATTTTTGCTAATAAATCTTCAATAGTAATTGTTTTATCTTTTTTACACTTTTTCTCTCATTTTAAACGCACATTTTATTTAACTATTTATAAAAAATTGAATTGCTTTTTATAAATAAAATACTTATTATAATACAATATAAAAAGATGGATACTAAGTCTGAAATAATTGATGCGGTGGTTGTGTCTTTTGTTCCCAATACAAAAAAAGCACAAAAAATAAAATTTATTATTGAAGATGAAGAAGAGGACATAATTACAGAACCAACTTTAAATACTATAATTAATAAAGGAACTGGTGCTGGTGGTGCTAATACAAATTATTATGGTAAAAAATTTGAAGAAAAAACAAATAATCAAACAAGATTATTAGATGATGGGTACATTAAAAATAGTTTTACGAAAAACCCAAAAAAAGCATACGATTACTACATATCAAAAACATTTGAGGATAAAACTATTATATTTGTATCACAAAATGGATTAAAAAATGTATATAAAAAAAATATAATATAGTCTTATTTAGATGTCCAGATGAATCATATATTATTGAATATAATACTGGTAAAAAAGTTATAAAAATTTTAGAGAAAAAAGAACAAAATGTAAGTGGGTCTGTAGAAACTAAATTATGGGCTTCACCATCATTAAAAAGAGAATATGAATTAGTGTTGGGCGATAAGTTTGAAGTTCATTATTGTTTATGTATAAATTTATATTTACAGAATTTGTTAGTTTCAAATAGTAAAAAATATTTGATATTAAATGAAATTTTGAGTGAAAATAAAATAGATATATTATTTGGTGATGATTATACATATTTTACATTATTAGACAACTGGATAACTAAATAATATTAACTATTATATTGTTTAATAATTCTTTATAATAACTTCCTTTGCTTTTGCCTCTGGATTTTTGGAATTAATTGTTCTTTTACATAAAATAGATGTTATATTATATTTTTCATTTGTAAAATTATCACGAACTAAACTTACATCCGCATTACTTAACATTAATTTTTTATTTGTTTCAGTTAATTTATGTATTAACTTAAATAAGTTATTATGATTATCAATATTAAACCCATTTTCAGTATATCCAACAAAAGATGTGTCTGATTCAGGTGCGTATGGAGGGTCAAGATATACATAATCATTTGGTTCAACACTATTTAATGATGTATTAAAATCACAACATTCAAATATAACATTTTTTATTAGTTCATGTATCTCGTCTAAATGTTCTTTGTTAATAATTTCAGGATTATTATAATGTCCATAAGGAACATTAAACCCTTTTGGTCCAACTCTAAAAACACCTCTAAAACAACTTTTATTTAAGAATATAAACATAGCAGAACCTATTGTAGTTTTTTTATCAGTAAAACTTAATTTATTGTATTCACTTCTAATCCAATAGTAGTAATTTTCTTTTGCTATTTTTGCTTCATCCATATTTTTTGGAGTTCTGTTTATGTCGCCATTGCCACAAGAATTAAATTCAGTTATTATTTTATGTATTTCATTATATAATTGATTATGATTTGACTGAATATTTTTATATATATGAATTAAAGGTTCATTTAAATCATAAGCATATATATTTCCATGTATTTTTATAATTCCATTTTTAACATACGATAATAACATCAATAAAACACTGCCTCCGCCTAAAAATATTTCACGATAGTTATTTATTTCTATTGGAAACTCAACAATAAGTTTATCTAATATTTGTGTTTTTCCTCCAACCCACTTTAATATAGGTTTATGAATATTTATTTTTTTAAAGTTTATATGCTTAACAAGTTTATTATCATAAATAATATCATCTTCTTCAATAATCATCAACTTATTTGGTTTTGATTTTTTTATTTCAACTAATTTTTCTTTTACTGCAGTATTAATCATTTCTTTAATTTTGCTTTCAACAACACACGGATTTTTTTTATTTAGATGAGTTGTATAATGAGACTTTTGGTTAAACTCTTTACCGCACTTTTCACAAGCATATTTACCCATTTTTAGTTATAATATACATTAATTATATATTTTTAATTCAATATTTACCTAAAAATAGTTAAAACGTATTTAGAAAAAGATGCGAATTCCTCAAGAAATAGTAAGACCATATTGATTTTACATTTTTGTATTTTTAATGCCAGCGATGTAAAATATAAAAAGGCGTAATTTAATTGTTAAATATTGTTTAATAATCGAGGCAATGATACATAATACATAACAAATAAATAACATAAAATTCCTAAAACTAACGATAATAACCAAATAGGCAATATTGTTTTATTTTTATATCCAATACCAAATTCTCTAATACTTCCATCTTTATTATAAAAACACGCTGGTTTTATCATTTGAATAATTCCAAAAATAATAAGAAATAAAACAATAGAAACAAATGTGATATTTTCTTTAATATAGTTTCGATACATTTTATATATAATTATAAACAATTTTTTATTACTATCTGTATATTTTTCTAAATTTATTATATTTAATTATCATCTTGGTAATTATCATATTCTTCTTCAGGAGATCCTACACCATCTGTATTTCCATTAAAAAAATTCTCATTCATATATTCCATACCATATGCTTCAGTTTCAATGTCTTCGTCGATTTGTTGTTGTTCCATATAATCATCTAATAAAATATCAATATTTTCATCATTCGCATCTGAATTGTTTCTTCTTATTTTTCTCTCTGCTTGTGTCATTTTATCTCTAAATTCTTGTTCTTCATCGTAAAAATCCTTATCCAGTGTAGTTAATCCCTTTTGCATACCTTTACTATACATGCCAAGTTTATTAATTTTTAATATAGTATCAGCGTCTCTTTGGTCATCTGTCATAATTTTAAGTCTATCTGTAACCAAATCTTTCTCTCTTTCTCTTAATTTAAATACTCTATCTTGAATTTCATCATAAGAAGTATCTATTGTATCCTTTTGATTATTAAGAATATCAATAAAACAAATCAATAATCCAGACGTTTTTTGTCTTAACTCTTTTTTATTACCAGTTAGTAATCTAGTATTTGTTTCATTTCTTGAATTCATAGTTAAATCTACTCTTGTATTAGTTTCTTCAATATATTCAACTGTAAAAATTTCATCAACATCTATTTTTTTCTTAATTTCAGTAACAACCATTTCATCCTCATCTGATAATTCAATATAATTAATAAAAACTCTTAATAAATAATATTCAAACAAAAATCTACTTGTTCTTTCATCAAATACAGGTTTAATGCTTCTCTCTTCATTAATCTTAATGCTTGAAAAACTCGGAGTGCTTTTTGATATTAAAACCAAATTTTTTGAAGTTTTTTGTATATTAATTAAAATATTTTGCAAAGCAGGATTATCATAAAAAGTTCTTAATTTTTCATAATATGAACCTATATATTTCACTAATTTTAACGAGTGATTTGATGAAAACCCATAATACTTTGGAATATTAACATCTGAGTAATTTACTTTATTTAAAATAATATTTGGAAACACATTTACAAAATTATCTATAAATTGTTTATAAAAGTTCACAATATTATACAATTTATAATCGGAAATGCTAATATTTTCATTTCTATTTGAACCATCACAAATCCAATTTGATATATTTTCAATGGTTTTTTTCATTTTTCTTACTAAACTATTACTTACATTTGGTCCTGTATTATTTTGAACAAATTCAATTATTTCTTCCTTCATAGAAGCAATATTTCTTATTAAAAAATTATTTAATTCTTTTACTTCTTTTGTATAATTTTCAGAAGCAATCTCAAAAGTATCTAATGAATTAATAATAAGTTTTCTTAATGATTTATCAAAAACTTCATCATTTTCATCATCTACATTTTCTATTAACTTAATCAGTTTTGTAATAGGCGAAATTGTTGGATCATAAAAATTTAGATTAATTATATTATGTTGACTTACAATTTGAAGTAATCTTAAGAATTGTTCATTTGTATAATTTCTTCCATCATTTTTAAGTTTTTGAATAATACGGTCAACAGAGTCATTCGGATTAATAAGTTCTTTATCTGGTTTATTAGTACATATCGGTATTAAATCTTGAGGAATTGGTAAAAGTGATTTAAATCTGCAAAAATAAATAAATCCCAAATAAATTATTTTTTCTTTAAATTCAGCACTAATAGAAGGGTATTTATTTTTTGTATTAATATCACTATAAAATAATCCACTTTTAGAATAACTATTTATGTCTTCGACCATATTTGATAATTGCGTGACAATTTCATTATATTCAATTATTCTTGAATCACGTTGAGAGAAATAATTAATTGTTGATTCATTTTCTTTACTTTCACAACACGCGTTTTCAAGATAAGGTTCGTTTCCTAATGTATGCAGAAGCATTTTATTTTTTTTAACGATTTCTTGAATTCTTTCTATTAGAGCAAGTGAAAACTGAATAATCTTTGATTCAATAACAAGTATTTTATCTCTTTGGTTAATAGAACCAGACCTTAAATCATTTATTAATGACTTTTTAAACTCTATCGAAATATTAACAAGATGTTTTATTTTATAATTAACAAGAGGAGGTAAGAAAGATGTCCATTTTGAAATATCGTGTTCTTCTGGTATTTCTGTAGAAGGATTTGTTAACAAATAATCTGTTTTTTCTTCAAATTTTCTTTTAACCTCAGGATTAGGCAATAATACCTCATCAATTGAACCTTTAATTCTAGAAATTATTACTTCTTTTTTTTTACCTTTTAAAACATTCCATGGTTCTCCAGATTCTCGTATATCATAAGCAACGCACCCTAAATATGTTAAACTACTTAAATCTCCAACTCCTTCAAAAGGATATCCATCAAAAGACCTAATACAACCAGGATGTGTTTTTCTTGTTTTTACTGATGGTATAGATGTTTGAACAGCAATTAAATATGAACCAAGTGTATAATATAATATGGATGTATTATAGAAATCCTTATATGACATAATTTTTTTCCTTTTTCAGCCATTTCTCTTACCTTTTTTTTATAATCATTTTCGGATTCAACCGTATCTCTTATTGAGGATAAAACACAATTTATTATAAACCCTTTTTGTAGTTCAATATTAATTCCCATCGCAATAGATAAGGCATTCACTATATTATTTATCATTTTTGTTTCTGGCGTATCATATTTTATACCCTTTGTTACTAAAGAAGAAACTATTTTATTACCTGCGTCTTCCTCCATAACAGCTCTAGTGGAAACTCGAAATCCTTCATCATATCCTTCATCAATGTCAAAATCAACATAACAAATAGTCCATCCGCTATGCTCATCACACCAACGGTCGCCATCTTCGCTTAACTTACCTATTTTAGACTTAACTATTTCAAGATAATCACGATAACCATATTGTCCATCAACAGTAAAAGATATTGCTAGTTCATATTTAAATGATGGTATTAATGGCACATTTGTTTTTATACAATATAACCAATGATTAGTTTCAATTTCGTTCAATTGTCCTAACCCATTTATTGATTTTCTTGTGTATTTATTTACAAATTTAATTATGTCATTTTGTTTTTTAACAAAATCCTTTTGTATTAAAATTAAATTTAACAATTCTTGGAACGGAGAAATAGGTTTAAAATTTTTATCATATTCAGAATCTATACCTAATTTATATTTTTGATTATTATATTTTAACATACTGTTTGTTTCATTTTTAGTCAATATATTAATTATAAATTTAAAATAGGTGTATTTTTCTAAAATACTATTTTTAAATTGTTCATTTGACAATTTATATTTTGTATCAAATTCACTGATAATATCCTTAAGAAGTTTGGTTTGTAAACCCAATTCTTCTGATTTTACACTTTCACATTTATCATCAATTTTACCAGGAACACTTATACATTGCTTTTGAATATCGCATAACAATATTGATTCGTCTGTATTTATATCTTCTTTGGAAACATCCTTATCAAGCACCCATTTATTTTTTTCACGAACATAAAAATCAACTTCATCTGCAACATTTTCATTGTATCCCTTATATAATATTGCGAATTGACCATCAATTACTTTCTTATGACCATCTACTAATGTATTTGAAATATACATGGCTTCTTTTTCAGACATTTTTTTATTTTTAATAAGGTCGTTAGTTATATGAATTATTAAATCTTCTGGAGACATTGTAAATAATTCTTTTGAATAACTTTCTTCTAATAATCCATAATTTGTTTTGTCGTATTTTTTATCAAAATATATAGTTATGTTGTTATCCTGCAACAAATTATCCATAGATGTATAATATTTTGAAATTGTAACTGTTTTACATTCTTTTTTATTATCTTCATTTTTTAATTTATTGTCAATTTTACCTTTTTCTTCCTCTAAAATGTTAGAAATTTCGGTTGGAAACATTAAGGGGAAATTCTGTACAGAAATAGCAGTACAATATAATTTAGTACAATCTCGTATTGTTATTTTACGAAGAATTTCAGAATTTGTAAATCTGTCATCATTATCAGTTATATCATACCCTTCTTCAAAAACCTCGTGTCGTAATTTTTTATCTAATAATGTCATAATAGTCCAAACATTGCTTTTAGTATTTTTAAAATATGAGTTTTTTGTTAAATTCAAAAGGGTTTTAAATATTCTAGAACGTTCAATGAATTTTTTATTGTATTCTGAAATTTGTTTGTCAATAAATTCTACAATTTCTTTATATTGCATAAATGTTAAATCATCTGTATAAATTAAAAATGGTTCAAGATAAGAAACAACATCAACTATAGATAGCTTTCCTGTTATATATTTTTTCATTAAATTAAATAAAACCTTTGTTTTTGGTATAATAGATTTTACGAAATTTTCATAATTTTCATTGCGTGTTATATTTCTAGTTTGATCTTCTGGCAAATTTAAAACAAAGTTTTTTATATTATTTGCAAAATTAGTTTCATCAAATTCAATTTCTTTGTTAAAATTATCAACAAAAATAGTATTCACATTTGTTTTCTTTTTTAATAATTGCCAATAATTTAAAAATGATAAATTCAAATTTACTTTATCCAAAATACTTGTTGAGGGAAGATTTATTTTAGAAAATCTAATAATAGGTTCTGGCAATGTTACAAATGACTTGATTGACATAATATCGTTCCCTGTTATATTTGTTCTTACAGTAATTAGTTTTGAATTAGTTGAATCAACTGTGTTTAATTTAGTTAAAGAAGTGTTGTATTTTTGAATAACAAAACGTCTATTTCTTACTGCATTATTATTAAAAATTGATGAATACATTTCTTCCAAATTATCAATAATTGTATTTACATTTTCATTTACGTTCTTTTCAATAATTACACTATTTGTATTTTCTTCAGAAATTAATTCAAACGGTGTTAAATAAGCGTTGATATCAGAATATAAAGCAGAATATTTATTTTGTTCAACAGGCAAATCATTTGATTTATAGTTTTGAATTATTTCTTGTTCCTGATTAATATTTTGAAATATTTTTAATGTAACTATATCATTATTTTCATCATCTACATTGTCAACATCATACACTTTTTTTATGTTTTTTACAATTGGTATAATCCAATATAAATTTAATTTAAAATCAGAGAAATAAGTCATTAATGGTTTATATGTTGCATTTTTAACTGCAGGACCTTCTATATTTCCATATTGATCAAAATATGAAAAACGCTCTCTAAGTTGTTTAAATCTTTCAATCATAATGTGAATATTATTTAAAACCTTTGGCGTTCTTTGTGAGTTTGGAATTGTAGATAAAAGCTCATCAAGTAAGTCGCTAACTTGATTTTCAATACTATATCTTTGACTTTTTGTTGCTATGTCAACATACTGAACAATAGGACCAAACTCTTCATCTCCAAATTTAACCTGATCTGCTTTTATAATAAATTCTCTTATTTGGTCTTTAATATTCTTAACTGGTATTGTTATTTGAATTTGTTCTGGTTCAACATATTTTTTTTCAATTTCAAGTTCTGGTAAATATTCTAAATTTTCTTTTAACGGCTCCTCTAAATTTTCTTCTAAATTTTCTTCTAAATTTTCCTCATTTTCTACTTGTTTTATTAATGGCTCTATTGGTTTCTCTCTAATTTCAATCATTTCAATTGGTAAATCTTCTGGAATTCCTTTGTAATCAAAATTTAAATATATTAAATCTCCATCAATAGTTTCTACTTCAATCATATCATTCTCTAAATTAGTAATTTCACCAGTTATAATAACAGGAATGTCGCCTTCAAAATAAATATTTATCCATTTACCAGGAATTAACCCATTTTGTATAGCATAACTACCTGTATCACTTCTACTTAAAATTGATATACGTGTTATATTACCATCTCCAATTGTACCGTCTTTGTGAATAGATAGTCTAATTCTATCCATTGTATCTGTATTAATTAAAAAAGTTTTTGAATTATCAATATAATCAATTATAAAAGTCTGATTGTTTAGTTGTTCGTTTAATGGATTGCTTATATTTATAACATCTCCTAATTGTAGTTCTATTGTTGAATCCTTTTTGTTTGGTTCATTTTCACTTTCATTATTTAATGACATTTGTTTCTATATTTATAATAGAAATTTTTATACTTAAGTTAAATCATATATTTAAATAGTTTAAAGATAATTCGATAATTATAAATATTTATTAATGCATCAATTCTCTTCTATTTACTTAAATGATATCATTCAAAATAACGGTACACCTATTCCAAACATACTAAAAATAAATAAAGTTGAACAAACCTCAACATATACAATTATTACTTATGATAAAAAATTATTAACTAATGGCTTAATTAAATGTTTTGGATTATTTCGTTCTTTAATTATTAATAGAAATAATAAAGTGGTTTGTCTGGCTCCTCCTAAATCTATACTACATGTTGATTTTATTCAAAAATATTATGAAAATTTTAATGATATTATTGCTGAAGAGTTTGTTGAAGGAACAATGATTAATGTATTTTGGGACGAAGCAACGGGTGATTGGGAAATATCAACAAAAAACATAGTTGGTGCTAAAACTACTTTTTATAAAGGACACAACTCAAAAACATTTAGAAATATGTTCTTTGAAGCAGCAAAGAACAATAATTTATTATTGCAAAATTTAGAAAAAAATAAATGTTATAGTTTTGTTCTTCAACATCCCGAAAATAGAATTGTAGTGCCATTTAAACAACCACAGCTTTATCTTGTAGCTATTTATTCTATTAACAATACAACAGAAAAAGGGATTACTATTGATGTTTATAATTCACAATCATATAAAGATTTTTTTCAAAAAATAAATACAACTGTTAAATTTCCAGAAGTATATACATTTGAAACCTATGGCGATTTAATTAACAAATATGCTTCAATAAATACTAGTTATGATATAGTTGGAGTTGTTATTTATAATAAATTTACAGGAGAAAGAACCAAATTTAGAAATCCAAATTATGAAAAAGTCAAATTATTAAGAGGAAACCAACCTAAATTACAATATCATTATCTTTGTCTAAGAAAAGACGGAAAAGTTGGCGAATTTTTAAAGTTTTTCCCTGAAAATAAAAAAGATTTCACAATGTTTAGAGACCAAGTTCATACGTTTACGAACTCTTTATGTACTAATTATATTTCTTGTTATATAAAAAAGGAAGCCCCACTTATTGAATTCTCAGAGCAATTCAGAAATCATATGTTTATTATTCATAAAAATTATTTGAATCAAATAATAATAAATAAAAAATTCATAACCTTAAAAGATGTAATAATGTATGTTAATGACTTGCAACCATCATTGTTAATGAGCTCTATAAATTTCTCAATGAGACTAGAAAAATATTAATTACCAAATATCAAACTAAAATAATATCACTACCTAAATAAAAACAAAAATTTTGAAGAATTTATAAATTTTATTCTTCAAAATTGTAATAAAAAACTTATTTTACAACTTAAGGTAGAATAGATTATATAGTGTAATAAACTTTTGAAAACTTAAATTTCACCAAAATATTACTTATTTATTGTTATTGCTGATGATATATTTCTTATTATTTTATCTTCCTTTTCAATATCATTATCTCCAGAACCTCCCATAGATTCTAAAATTATATTATCATACTGATCCGAAAAGAGTGAATAATAATCACCACAATCTGGATGTGCTTCTTTGAATTTTAGAATTAACATTTGGTTCTTTGATGACACTCTTTTTATTGCTTTCCTTATTTTCTTTTTATTATCATCTTCCTTCTCCCATTTATTTTCATCCTTTACATATAATACTTCCCTCTTTTTATCTGCACAATGAACCGGTCTTTGTCTCACATCTAGAGCCTTGAGGTTTTTAGTGATTATATTAGAGATCCCTTCTACATAACCTAACTTTCCAACATTCTCTAAGTCACTTAACTGCAATTGTATTGAATCAACAAAATCCATAATATTCATAGCATCTTTACAAGTTTCATTTAGAAAGAAATTTAAGTTAAACGTTTTATTATTTGAAATATTATTAGTAGTATTATGTGTTCCATTTTCGATTACTTTTAATATTACGTTTTGTTGTTCTATCATCATGGTTTTTAATTCACTATTTTCTTTAATTAATAACATAACTAGTTCTTTATCGGTTGGTTCATTCGTGTTTTTTAATTCTGTTTCGTGTAGTTTACATTTTTTTTTATGTTTCCATAATCCAGAATTATTTTTATATTGTTTACCGCATTTACATAACAAACTATCATTAATATTTTTCTCAGTATTTACCAAATTTACCAAATATGTATCCATTTGTTTCTTTTTGTGTTTGAGTGTAGATAAATGTCTATTATAATGACTTTCATAAGACGTATAATAATCACATAATAGGCAATAATTTTTATATTTACTAATTTTACCAGATTCTATTTCCATTTATTTCTATATTGTAAATAGAAAAATTTTCTAAACCCTTTTTTAAAATAATAATAAAAAAATTATCATCACAAATTGAAAAATATTTTTTTAGCGATGAGACCATAAAATTTCATTATGCAGTCAAAACATGTTTTTGGCATAAAGTATTTTGTCTTTTCATTTTTGGACATTTATTTTTGTCCAATTTTCAAAAGATAAAAAAAGTCTTGAGTAAAAATATTTAATATTTTAGAGTCACGATACTGCACTTTTCCATATTCTCCGTTTCACCAAAACATTACTTATTTATTATTGTTACTGATGATATATTCCTTATTATTTTATCTTCCTTTTCAATATCATTGTCTCCAGAACCACCCATTGATTCTATAATTATATGGTCAAATTTGTCAGAAAAGGGTGAAAAATATTCACCACAATCTGGGTGAGCTTCTTTAAATTTTGGAATTAATCTTTGATTCTTTGATGCTACCCTTTTTATTGCTTTTCTTATTTTGTTTTTACTTTCATCTTCTTTTTCCCATTTATCTTCATCCTTTACATATAAT
>Ga0187845_1000567_pt1 | contig 22214 bp, 23 predicted proteins | sample SpaLakP09_SKY_68_FD_134515 | JGI IMG/M metagenome (GOLD analysis project Ga0187845, IMG submission 134515) | Oligotrophic lake water microbial communities from Sparkling Lake, Wisconsin, USA - SP09_SKY_68 | ecosystem: Environmental > Aquatic > Freshwater > Lake | place: USA: Sparkling Lake... | reverse complement strand
GTCGGGCGCGTCATCGACAAATCGGGCGATCAGCCATGGGCAGGCAATACGATCGATCTTTGGCCGTTCACGTGTGATCCATTTCATGGCTCTATCCGTAATGGTTTCCGAATCGTCGGGTGATTACCTGCGATCCAGTCTTCGAATCCACCAACCAGATACGTCGCGTCGAAGCCAACGGCCTCGAGTAGCGCTGCGCAGTCCTGGCTGACCTGGTGGCCGTGGACGCAATAGACGGTAACCGGGCGATTCGCATCAAGCGTGGCGATCCAGTTGCCAAGTTCGTCCGGATTGCGCCAGGCAGCCCCCGCAATCATTTGTTCACTCGCATCGAACGCAGGCTTACGCCGGACGTCGATCAACTGCGGGGCGTTTAATCCGTGCAAGGCAGCCGCGAGTTCCAAGGAAGATGTGGCGTTAGGCATAGGTGCGCCTGCTTCGGTTAGTCCCGCACGGCAGCCGCGAAGCGAGTGGCCGCCCGTTGCCAGTGGATGTTCTGCATGAACACGTCCACATAAGCTGCCGCCTTAGCGCCGTAGTCCATGTGGTAGGAGTGCTCATACATATCGAGCGCCAGGACCGGTGTACCCCCAGCCAACGTATGGGCGTGGTCAGATGCCCACTGGTTGACCAGCCGCCCGTCACGCGGCGAGTAAGTAAGCAGTACCCAGCCCGATCCGCCGCCGAGCGCCTTGCCCATCGCGGTGAATTCGGCCTGCCAGCGTTCGAACGAGCCGAAATCACGTTCGATCGCCGTCTTTAAAGCGCCGTCCAGCGGACCGCCGTCACCCAGGCTGTCGAAGTACACCTCATGCAGAATCATGGAATTCGTCGCGATGAGTTCTTCGCGCTTCAGTCCGTTGAGCGTGAACACGGGAGCGGTTGCCATATCCAGCTCTGCGAGCGTGGCCGTAATGGCATTCAGTCGCTTAACCGCGCCGCCATAATTGTTCTCATAGTGGCTGAAGATCAGCTTCTCGGAGAGGCCAGTCAGCTTCGCAGGTTCACAACCTAGCGGCTTCATTTCGTAGAGCATAAGAGTCTCCTGTGGCATCTCAGTGATGCAACAACGGATAGGCGACCAGACCAATCAAGGCCGCCCCGGCAACGATCATGGGCTCGGACAGCTTCTTGAACTTCAGAAGCAATGCGACGGTGACAAGCGCCAGCAACGCTGTCGGGATATCAACGATCGACCGCTTCGCCAACACGATCACCGCGCCAGTAATGGCGCCGATGGCCGCCGCGGTGACACCGTCCACAAAGGCGAGGATCGCAGGTAGTTTTCCGTATTTCTTGAAATATGGGGCGGGTAGGACGGTGAACAGGTAGCACGGTAGAAACGTTGCGGCCGCAGCCACGCAGGCGCCAGGCAGGCCGGCGACGAGGTAGCCAATGAAGCCAACGGTGATGACCACCGGGCCGGGTGTGATCATGGCGACTGCGACGGCATCGACAAACTGCTTGTCGTTCAGCCAGTGGTACTCCGTCACCACACCACCGTACAGGAACGGCACGATGGCAAGTCCCGACCCGAAAACGAAGGCTCCCGCCTTGGCAAAGAACACGCCAATCTGGGAAAGAAGCGGCCAATCCAACGTACTCATCATGCCGCTTGCCGCCGGCAGTGGGGTCGCAGCGAACGCATTCATCTTGCCTTGGCGCAGCCACTTCGGCGGGGCGCGCCAGAACCAGACCAGGACGCCCGCGGCAAGGAACAGCCACGCCACTTCCGATTCTGTAATGACCGTGACGGCCACGAGCACCAGATAGATAAACCAGAGCAACTTGTCGTTGCCGACGCTCTTTTTGGTCAGCTTGTACGCGCTGATTGCGATGATGCCAATCACTGCTGCGCCTACGCCATAGAATACCGACTGCATCCAGGTCAGGCCGCCGAAGCGCACATATGCCCACCCGAGTGCCAACACCATGAGAAACGACGGCAGTACAAAGGCCACGCCGACGAGCGTTGCGCCTACGATGCGGTAGTGGACGTATCCCAGGTAAATGGCCAGTTGAGCGGCAAGCGGTCCCGGCGCGAGCTGGGCCAGGGCAAGGCCTTCCTTGTAGTCGGCATCGGTGATCCACTGCTTTGCCTCGACGAGGTCGCGGTGCATGTAGCCGGCTAGCGCCACGGGACCGCCAAAGCCGAGGGTGCCAAGCCGCAGGAAGTACATCACCAGTTGGCGTAGCGTATAAGTGGGCGCGGTATGTACCGAACCGGCTGCAGTGGTATCGGGTGGTTGGGGCGAGTTCATCGTGTCTGTTGAATAGTTTGCTTCTTTGTTGATTGGCAACGACTAGCGTTTGCGCGGGCTTGAGAAATGCGTGTACAGCGAGTCGAGGACATAGCCGACTTCATCCAGCAGTGCGTCGTCGTTAGGGAGGCGTTCCCGGGCGCCTGCCAGCACTGCCTCAAAGCCACTGGCTTCGGCAACCGGTGTGCCGCCGACATCCAGAACATGGATCATCTGGCCGAGGCGGGCGAGCCCTTTGTCTTCGTCTAGTCCGAAGCTGGCGAGCAGCACCTCAAACGAAACGCGGTCGCCAATGTGTGTGAACGTCGCGCCATCGAAGTCGAATCCAAGTGCGTCGTCAGGGCACTGACGGACATCTTCGAGCCAGAGAAAAGTGGCATGGGGATCGATAAAGCGCCGGATCAACCAAGCGCAGGCGACACGGTCTACCCATAGATGCTGGCGGGTCGCCCACTGGCGCCCCTGATACTGGGTCGGGTCACGTCGCGGAATGTTGCCGGCTACTCCGTGCGGCTCGCCGGGCGAAAGCAAGATGTCGATCGCTGCATTGAAGTCGCGCCACTGCAATTCGGCACGGGCGGACGCCTCGTTAGGGAAAAATCGACCTTGCGGATAGCGTCGATCCCTCGACCGTGCCGGCGTGCCACGCGCAGCAGCTCCGCCTCGTCCGAATCGGACAATGTTGAGCGGGCGCTGGAGAGTTCGACCATCCATTCGGCATATTCGGTGGACCGGTCGAACAACGCGCGATACTCCGCCTCCTGCTGGTCGTCAGCGGCCTGTACGGACAGCATCCAGACCTTGCCATCCTCACTGGCCGCATCGGTTGCCAGTGTCTGCAAAGGTGCCCGCAGTCCTGGCAGATTGGGGAGTAGATAGGCCCCGTCCCGCAGTGCTGTGGCGCCAAGCGCCTTGATCCCGCGCCAGAATCGCATGCGCGCAGTGGAGGCGGATGTTGGCAAGCTAACGACGAGCAGTAGCCAGGCAGTCTCGGGAGAGGATGGGAGAGCGTTCATGCAGACAGCTTAGCGGGCTGTATGCGCTACTTCAATGTTGTAGAGATCTCTACAAAATCAACGTTCGGCGCCTTGGAGATTGCAATAAAGTGCCGTATGAGCACTTTTACCTCCATGGTGCTCGCTCCTTAACTCGCGAGCAGTCTGTAGGACGATGGCGGATGTATGGCCAGCCCCTATGGAGTTACAAGAATTCATCGCCCCCTGCGCATACGACAGAGCCCTCTACATCCGGGCCATCGTTCTTGTTGCCGAGTTGGGTCTATTTAGGAGGTGCCTTATGAAAGGACTCTCGATCGCATTGATTGTGATGGGATATCTCGCCGTTCCTTCTGCTGTTGCCGCCGCCCCGCACGCAAGCGAAGGCATTCTGGTCGACGAACAGGGAATGACGTTGTACGTCTTCGCTGGAAAGAGCGGCCCCGATGCCAAATCCTGCGAGGGGAACTGCGAGCGGAATTTTCCACCTGCACTCGCCGCTTCCGACGACAAACCGGTTGGGATGCTCACGCTAGTCCCCGGCCGCGGTGGTAAATCGCAATGGGCTTATCAAGGAAAGCCGTTGTATCGCGGCCTGATGGACAAGAAGCCAGGCGACCGTTCAGGGGATGGTCTGAATGAGGTTTGGCACAGCGTGCCTGTGCGATGAACGCTTGGTCGAAATGAGAGTTCGGGCGGGAGACCCTCGTGCATTGACTGCGGTCAGAACCCTGGCGGCCGCGACGTTGGCGGCCGCCAGGTAATGCCTGGCTTTGCTTTAGTGGCAGTGACGAATGCCGGTCTTGTGGTCCATATGACAGCCTTGACTGTCAGTTCCGCCGCTGTGCGCCCATACACTGCCCGATGCGCAAGCCAGAACGGCGGTGAGAATGATGGCAATCCGTTTCAAAGTCAGTCTCCCTGGAATATTGGTTTGCGGTCTCAATTTGCCGCACGCTCAAACTATCATCAGAGCGGTGATTAGGCCTTCCCCGCCACGGGAGGGCCTGTTGCGGCCGTGTCACAGCGCCAACGCCCGAGAATCTCGGCGGCAAGACGTGCCGCGAGGCTGAAGTCTCCTTCAGCCCCTGAGTCGCGAATTTCTGCAATTTTCTACCCGAGGTTCAAGGGGGAGTCCTTCGCGCAGCCGTATAAGAGGCAATGGATCTGGATGGAGGTTTGCCATGGCAGACGTGGAAGAGTGGCTGACGCACGCGAGAAAAGTGACGCAAGAGGCGTCCATTGGGGTCGATGTGACCAGCATTCAGGAGTGCATCAGTGCAGAGCCGGCCCAAAGAGTCCTCGTCGCGCGCCGCGACGCGTGGCGTGCCATCTGCTGCGCCGCATTTGCAGCCTTGGTCGCGTTTGCGGCAATCAATCGCGTGGCGACCATCATGTTGGAAAAGCCTGCCCCGACGTGGGTGGCGACGCCGTCCGCCGCCTCTCCCTTTGGACTCCTCATCGGTAAATGATGAAATCTCGTACCCGACGGCTTTCCTTGTCTACGCTGTTTGGCGCACTACTTGGCGTGTCCGTCGCGGCGGCATGGCTGTATTACTCGCATCGGAATGAAGCCGGACATGGTGACTTGCATGAAATCCTGCACGAAGCTGTTCCACTAGATGCCAACGAGCGCGAGATTCTTGAGTTGAAAGAAGATGCCTTTGCGCAGCGTCGGCGCGAGATCGAAACACGCCTGCGGGCTGCAAATGCCAAGCTTGCCGACGCCATCGCCAAGAATCCCGCCTGGTCACCGGAGGTGGAAGCAGCAACCCAGGAAGTAGAGCGGGCCGCCGGCGATCTCCAGCGAGCGACCTTGGTTCACGTGTTTGAAATGCGTGCGGGCCTGAAGCCGGAACATCGACCTGCTTACGATCGCGTTCTTATCGATGCACTACGCCGCGGCTCGCAGTGAATCCGGAAGACGCTGACAGGATCCTTGCCGCACAGGCCGCTTCCGGCAACCAGCGTGCATTCGGCCAACTTGTGGCGCGACATGGCGTGGCGCTGGCTCAGGCCGCGCGCAGCTTCGGCATCCCTGAAACCGATGTGGACGACGTCGTCCAGGACACCTTTGTTGCCGCCTGGCACGCCCTGGATGACTTCGATCCCGACAGGCCATTTCGCGCCTGGCTCTTCCGCATTGGGCTGAACAAGATGCGGGACTTGTATCGCTTTCGGCGCGTCAGGCAGTTCCTTTTCGGTGCCGAAAGCCTCGGCGACCTGGAGCTTGCGGGCGGCGTGGCCAACGACGAGCCGGGCCCGGAGCAACAGGTTGCCGCCCGGCTGGAGTTGGCCCGCGTGGCTAGCACCTTGGGCAAGCTGGACACGGGCTCGCGAGAAGTCATAGTCCTGACGGCCATTGTCGGGATGTCTCAGCCAGAAGCGGCTGCCGTGCTTGGGCTGAGTGTGAAGGCTGTCGAAGGGCGCATCGGGCGGGCACGGGCCAAGCTTTCCGCCCTGCTGGATGCTGACTCGGAAAAATAAGTTTGGATTCACCGAGGGGAAGCATCGACCTGGTCCGTATAGAGAGGGATAGCCTCCACCGCTGACCTCTTGATGAAACAGGTGATCTCCTCGTTCCTTTGTCGACCTCGCTTCGTCGGCTCCGCAATATGGCTGCTGCCCGTTGCGTTGAGCCACGCTGCCGAGGCGCCTCCTTTTCCGAACCTGTTGCAGCAATCGCTTGCACTCGCTCCGGCGATGGTCGCGCAGGCCGCCAATGTTCGTGCGGCTGGCGCCGATGCTGCTCAGGCCCAAGCCTGGCTGAATCCGCGAATCGATACGGTGCTTGAAAACCTTGGCGCGCCCAGTAGTGATGGGCTGAGTCAGCGCCAGAATACCTATTCGATCACGCAGCCTTTCGAGCTGGGAGGTAAGCGCGGTGCGCGGATAGAGGTGGGCGAACGCAACTTCGCTGCGGCGCAAGCGCGGGAGCGGCAAGTGCAGGTAGCCTACGCCGCCGAACTTGCAGTGGCCTATGCAACGGCTGAAGCGACGCTCGGAGGCAAGACACTGGCCACGGAAAACCTGGCACGCGCCAATGAAGAACTGGCGGCCGCGCGTGCCTTGGTCGATTCCGGGAAGGAAGCCAGCTTGCGCAGCGCACAGGCCAAAGCCAGTGTGGCGGCGGCGCAGGCCGCGGAGGCGGCAGCCACCAACGATGCCACCCAGGCGCTGGCGAGATTGTCCGCGATGTCCGGCGCCTCCGAACCCTATACGGCCGTCACGAGTTCCTTGCTGACGACCCAGGCCGTCGTCCCGAATGCCCCGGCAGCACTTGCCGAGTCTCCGTCAGTGCGGGCGGCCGAAGCGGAACGCAATGCGCTGGACGCTCAGGTGGACGTCGAGAGGAAGCGCTGGATTCCTGATGTTGGCGTCAGTGCGGGCGTTCGCCGCTATGGCTGGACCAATGCCAGTGGCTATGTGGTTGGGGTCACGGCCTCCATTCCATTGTTCGATCAGAATCGGAACGGCATCAACGCCGCAGTTGAGCGGGTTGCAGCCGCCCAGGCGCGTCTTGACAGCGTCCGGCTTGAGGCCAACGTGGCGCGCCAATCGGCCATATCTCAGGTAGCGACCGCCGACAAGCAGCTCGCTGCTGCCAGCGAAGGAGAGCAGGCGGCGGCAGAAGCCTATCGCATGGGGCGCATTGGCTATGAATCCGGCAAGACGCCACTGATGGAATTGCTAGCGGTGCGGCGAGCGCTCGTCGACGCCCGGCAACTGACGATTGATGCGCGCCTGGCGCGCGTGCGCGCCCTGGCGGCGCTGGCACAGGCGGACGGCCGCCTAGCCTTTGAGGAATCACGATGATGAAGAACGAGCGCCGGTCGGTCAACTGGCCGATGATCGCAGGGGTCGCCGCCGTAGCAGCGGCAGTAGGTTTTGGCGCGGCGCATCTCCCAGTGTCGGAGAAGTCCCCCGCATCTACACAGGCCCCGGAAGCACAGAAGCCACAATCCGCCCCAGTAAAGCCCGGTCTGAAGGAGGTTAAGATCCCAGCAACCTATCTTGCCGCCGCAAACATTGCCGTAGAACCTGTGGCGAGCGCCGCCGTCGGAACGGAAATACTTGCGCCCGCCACGGTTGCTGCGCTGCCCGGTAGCGAAGCCGTGATCGTATCGCGTGCGGCCGGCGCCGTACAACGCGTCCAGCGCCGGCTTGGCGACGTCGTGAAGGCTGGCGATGTACTCGCCCTGGTCGATAGCCCCGAGGCCGCCGGCATGGCAGCGGAGCGGAAAGTGGCCCAGGCCAAGGCCGATCTCGCGCGCAAGACCTACGAGCGCGAGGCGAGCCTGTTTCAGCAAGGCGTGACACCGCGCCAGGAAATGGAGGCGGCAAAGGCTGCTCTGGATGTTGCGCAAGCCGAGGCGCTGCGCGCTGCTACGGTGGCCCAGTCCGCTCACCTTGCGTCCGACGGGCGCTCGGTCGCCGTGGTCAGCCCGATTGCAGGAAAGATCACCGCCCAGTCCGTCACCCTGGGTGCATTTGTGGCGCCACAAGCCGAACTCTTTCGGGTAGCCGGAACTGGCGCCGTACAGGTAGAAGCCGCCGTGACGGCTGCAGATACCAGTCGCATCGTCGCTGGGAGCGAAGCCACCATTCTGTTGGCTAATGGATCGCCATTGTCAGCGCGCGTGCAGGCGGTGACGCCAACCGTGACGGGCAGCGCTCGCGTTGCAACCGTGGTGGTGGTACCAGCACAGCCGACAGATCGACTTGTCGTGGGCGAGGGTGTGCAGGTGCGTCTGCGTACAGCGGTTGCTGATGCCGCCGCCCTGTCCGTGCCGGAAGACGCGGTGCAGAACCTCGACGGCCGTGACGTCCTTTTCGTCCGCACGCTGGAAGGTTTCCGCCCTATGCCTGTCCTCGTCGGCACCCGCAGCGGCGGCTCGGCACAGATTCTGTCAGGCGTGCAGGCTGGAGAACAGGTGGCCACCCGTAATGCCTTCCTGGTTAAGGCCGAGATGAACAAAGGCGGCGGGGACGAGGAATGATCGAGAGCATTCTCAGCGGCTCAGTCCGCTATCGCTGGCTGGTTTTGTTTCTGACAGCAGTTGTCGCCGTGATAGGGGCCTGGCAGCTCAACCTGCTACCCATCGACGTCACACCAGACATTACCAACAAGCAGGTCCAGATCAACTCTGTGGTGCCAACGATGAGCCCCGTGGAGGTGGAGAAGCGTGTCACGTATCCAATCGAGACGGCGATTGCTGGTCTGAACGGGGTGGAAAGCACGCGATCGATGTCGCGCAACGGCTTCAGCCAAGTGACGGTGATCTTCAAGGAGAGTGCGAATCTGTACTTTATGCGCCAGCAGGTGTCAGAACGACTGGCACAGGCGCGGCCGAATTTGCCAGAAAACGTCGAGCCACAGATGGGGCCTGTTTCGACGGGGCTGGGCGAAGTATTCCACTACAGCGTGGAATACCAGTATCCGGACGGCACAGGGGCCTCTATCAAGGACGGCGAGCCCGGATGGCAGAGCGACGGCAGCTTTCTTACCGAGCGTGGCGAGAGGTTGGACGATCGGGTGTCACGACTGGCCTATTTGCGCACGGTGCAAGACTGGATCATCCGACCACAATTGCGTACCACGCCTGGTGTCGCCGATGTCGATTCCCTAGGGGGCTATGTCAAGCAATTCGTGGTGGAACCGGACACGGGGAAGATGGCAGCGTACGGAGTTTCCTACGCGGACCTAGCCCGGGCGCTCGAAGATACCAACCTATCTGTCGGCGCGAACTTTATTCGGCGCTCAGGCGAGTCGTATCTGGTTCGCGCCGACGCGCGTATAAAATCTGCGGACGAGATATCCCGTGCGGTGATTGCGCAGCGGCAGAATGTCCCGATCACAGTCGGCCAGGTGGCGCGCGTCAAGATTGGGGGCGAATTGCGCTCAGGCGCCGCCAGCCGCAATGGGAATGAAACGGTGGTGGGCAGTGCGCTGATGCTGGTCGGCGCCAACAGCCGGACGGTGGCGCAAGCCGTGGGCGACAAGCTCGAACAGATCTCGAAAACGCTGCCACCAGGTGTGGTTATTGTCCCGACCCTCAATCGTTCGCAACTGGTGATTGCAACCATCGAAACGGTGGCTAGAAACCTGATCGAAGGCGCGCTGCTCGTGGTGGCGATTCTGTTCACGCTGCTGGGGAACTGGCGTGCGGCCACCATTGCCGCGCTCGTCATTCCGTTGTCCCTGCTGGTCAGCGCGATCGGCATGAACCAGTTCCATATTTCGGGCAACCTGATGAGCCTGGGTGCGCTCGACTTCGGCCTGATCATTGATGGCGCGGTCATCATTGTCGAGAACTCTCTCAGGCGGCTGGCCGAGCGCCAGCACCGCGAAGGGCGGCTGCTGACGCTCGATGAGCGTTTGAAGGAAGTTGTTCAATCTTCACGTGAGATGGTGCGACCGACCGTCTACGGTCAGCTTGTGATCTTCATGGTTTTCCTGCCATGTCTGACATTCCAGGGCGTGGAAGGCAAGATGTTCTCCCCGATGGTAATCACGCTGATGCTGGCGCTTGCCTCTGCCTTCGTGCTGTCGCTCACCTTCGTGCCGGCCATGGTCGCCGTGATGCTCCGGAAAAAGGTTGCAGAGACAGAAGTGCGCGTCATCGTGGCGACCAAAGAACGTTACCGACCATGGCTGGAGCATGCCGTGGCACGCCCAATGCCCTTCATCGGCGCAGGCATCGCGACAGTCGCTGTGGCTACGGTGGCGTTCACATTTGTTGGTCGCGAGTTTATGCCCACGCTGGATGAGTTGAACCTGAACCTGTCGTCGGTTCGGATTCCGTCTACGTCGATTGACCAGTCGGTTGCCATAGACCTGCCGCTCGAACGCGCTGTCTTGTCGCTGCCGGAAGTGCAGACTGTGTATTCGAAGGCGGGTACGGCCAGCCTCGCCGCCGACCCCATGCCGCCCAATGCATCGGATAACTACATCATTCTGAAGCCGAAAAGCGAATGGCCGGAGGGCGTGACGACCAAGGAACAGGTGATTGAGCGTATCCGCGAGAAGACAGCACCGATGGTCGGCAACAACTACGACGTGACGCAACCGATCGAGATGCGCTTTAACGAGCTGATCGGTGGGGTCCGGAGCGACGTGGCCGTAAAGCTGTACGGAGAGAATCTCGACGACTTGGCGGCCACAGCGCAACGCATTGCCGCAGTCTTGAAGAAGACGCCGGGAGCGACGGACGTCCGCGTGCCTTTGACTAGCGGCTTTCCGACATTTGACATCGTGTTCGACCGCGCCGCAATCGCCCGATATGGACTCACGGTCAAGGAAGTCGCCGATACTATTTCCACCGCCATGGCGGGCCGACCTGCCGGGCAGATTTTCGATGGTGACCGCCGCTTCGATATTGTGATCCGCTTGCCCGGTGAGCAGCGGGAGAACCTCGACGTCCTCGGCGCGCTTCCCGTCATGTTGCCGCTATCGGAAGGCCAGGCCCGCGCCTCGGTGCCTTTGCGCCAACTGGTACAGTTCTGGTTCACGCAGGGGCTCAACGAAGTAAGCCGCGACAACGGAAAGCGGCGCGTCTACGTGGAGGCCAATGTCGGCGGCCGTGACCTGGGCAGTTTTGTGGACGATGCTGCGGCGCAGATCGCCAAGGAAGTGAAGTTGCCGCCGGGTATGTACATCGAATGGGGTGGCCAATTTCAGAATCTTCAGGCGGCTACGAAGCGCCTGGCCATCATTGTCCCGCTGTGCTTTATTTTGATCGCGGCGACGCTGTACATGGCGATCGGCAGCGCAGCGCTGACGGCGACCGTGCTGACCGCCGTGCCGCTGGCACTTGCGGGAGGCGTGTTTGCGCTGCTACTGCGCGGGATTCCGTTCTCTATTTCGGCGGCAGTTGGCTTCATTGCGGTATCCGGTGTGGCGGTGCTGAACGGACTGGTGCTGATTTCCGCTATCCGAAAACGCCTGGAAGATGGGATGGCACCCGACTCCGCGGTGATTGAAGGTGCGATGGAACGTGTGCGCCCGGTACTGATGACGGCTCTGGTGGCCTCTCTGGGTTTCGTGCCGATGGCGGTTGCTACAGGTACAGGTGCCGAAGTCCAGAAGCCGCTGGCAACGGTCGTAATCGGTGGACTCGTCACCGCAACTGTGCTGACACTTTTTGTACTGCCGGCCCTTTGCGGCATAGTGCTGAAGCGCCGGACCGCCGGCCGACCGGAAGCGCAAGCAGCGCTGGAAACATGAGTTTGCGAGTCCACGCTCCCACTGCGCCTTGATCCTTGATTTCCCATGTCTATTCGTACCGCATCTCCGGCATTACTAGCCGCGCTGCTTTTCGGAGCAAGCACGCCGCTGGCCAAGGCGCTAACCGGGTCCGTTTCCCCGCTCCTGCTGGCGGGCTTGCTATATCTTGGCAGTGGCATCGGACTGGCGCTTGTGCTCGCGATCCGGAGAGTCTTGATGACGCCTGAGCCAGGAAATGGTCACTTAGGTATTCCGCGGGGGGAAGTGCCATGGCTGATCGGCGCAATCCTTGCTGGCGGTGTAGCGGGACCGGCGTTGCTGATGACAGGGCTCGTCTCAACCAGCGCTGCTTCGGCATCACTGTTGCTGAACGTCGAGGGCGTGTTCACGGCTGTCATCGCCTGGGTGGTCTTCAAGGAGAATGCCGATCGCCAAATTGTTCTGGGGATGATTGCGATCGTGGCAGGTGGCTTGCTGCTGTCGTGGCAACCGGGCAGCCTGCAAATGTCATCTGGCGCGCTGCTTATCGTTGGAGCCTGCTTGTGTTGGGCTGTAGATAACAATCTGACCCGCAAGGTCTCCAGTAACGACGCCCTGCTTATCGCTTGCCTGAAGGGGCTTGTCGCCGGGCTATGCAACACGACTCTTGCCATAACGCATGGGGCCGTATTGCCATCGGTCGGCACTGCGGCGGCAGCGCTGATCGTCGGGTTCGCCGGATACGGTGTGAGTCTTGCCTTGTTTGTGGTGGCGCTGCGTCTGTTGGGAACAGCTCGAACCGGAGCATATTTCTCTGTCGCCCCACTATTTGGCGTCCTGCTTGCGTTTGCGATCTGGCCTGAGGTGCCAGGCTTCGCATTCTGGGCGGCTTTGGCTTTGATGGCCTTGGGCGTGTGGTTGCATCTGCGAGAGCGGCACGAGCATGAGCATACCCATGAGCCACTGGCGCATAGCCACTCGCATCGGCACGACGAACACCATCAGCACGAGCATGACTTCCCATGGGATGGCAAGGAACCCCACAGGCATTGGCATCGGCACGAGGTGATGGTGCACAAACATCCCCACTACCCGGACGTGCATCATCGTCATTCTCACTAGAGTGGCGTTGCTCGGATCTGCCTTTCAGGGGCAACCGACTGTAAGTGGCCGTGAAGAGCCCGATGCGCCCTGCCGCGATAGCCCTGGGGTTGGAGCTGCCATTCGGGATGCATCCTGAAGACGCAGGAAACCCAGTGCCAATCTTCGATAACGGCCCGAGTTTGCTCGCCTCTTACAAACCTGCTTCTATAGATCAGAGACTCTCGACCTCCCGACGGCTCAGCCGAATAGTCTTGTTGGGTCATGCTGTACGCCATGCCGACGGTAACGTCTGCGCAATCGTGGCACTCGGCAGCAGTCGATGCGCGTAGCGAGCAATCGGAAAATCGAAAGTACCGCGCAAGTTGATGCCTTCCAGCCGAGTCGGTGCGATCTGACGTAGGTCCTCGGCACGCATGGATTCGCCGCCGACAGCCTCTATCGCCTCTAGGGCGTGCTGCATATGCAGCGTGTTCCAGGCCATCACAGCATTGGTCAGCAGCGTCAATGAGGACGAGACCGCTGCCAGCGACGCATCGTGTCGAGCCAACTCTAAGGGGATTTTTCCATAGTGGATGGCCCGCTGCACGGTGTGCACAGCCTCACCGCGATTCAGGGCATGCTGCATCTCTTGGCGGAACGCGGAGTTGGTGAAATAGTCGACGAGGAAGATCGTACGGAATAGCCTTCCCAGGTGCACGCCTGCCTCATACACGTGTTGGCCCCGTGCCGCCGCGCCGAAGCGTGTCAATGCCTGCACCGCCGTGCATTGGCCGGTCTGGACCGACGCCGCAATCCGGACCAGTTCATCCCAGGCAAGTTCGATCAACACCAGCCGAACATCCGCGTCGGCTACCGCGGCCAGTTCTGACGGAATCGCATGGCCTTTGGGGACATGCAACCGGCGATCACGCAGATGGGAAAGCCGCGGGCAGAGATCGAAGCCCAGCAACCGTGACAGACTCATGGCGAAGTCGGTGTAGCCGTGGGTATCGACGGCGAGCTGTGTGACGTCTTCCCCGCCATTCTGACGAATCACTCCCTCGATGGCGGCACCGGCTTGTCTTTCATTCAAGAGGATCGGCTGGTCATAGAAGATGCCCCATCGGTCGCGGACGTGAGTGTACATTCCAATCGACGCGGTACGCCGACGCGGGTCAGCCCGCGCTTGCCATACCGAGCGCGTCGTCTCCAGGGACATCATGTCCGATGACGCCAACTCGGCGCGCCCCCAATGCCTGGCGATGGGATGCTGATGCATGAAGACAAGCACTGCATCAGCGGAGTTTCGTAGCTTCCGTTCGTCCGCGATACGATGCATCATCTGGCGAATCGCGCTTGATGAGAGTTCTGGCACCATGCGTGCGAGGTCTGCTGCAGACATCGAAGTCCCGTGCGCGAGCACTGCGGCGTAGACCATGAGCAACTCACTGCGGGAATACGGCTCTCTGCCCAGCAGCATCCAACTGAAATGAGTGTGGCTGTCGATTCCCAGAAGGATCTCTGGTAACTGTCCGTCTGGATGCCGGTCAAACAGCGCACGCCGCAGGGCATCAACCGAAGGCTCGGGCCGCTTCGCCTTGAGCGGATCGACATGGATGGCACTATCGATCTTCAGTTCGCCCCGCCTGGCCGCATCGCGCAGCCGGGCGAGACCCGCATCCAGATGCGCAACAACAGGTTCCAAAAATGCGTTGGCGTCCTGCGGCAGTTTGAGATGGCCATAGAAGTGGTTGCGCCGCGCCTGCCAATCCTTGGCCGGATATCAGCATGGTTGCTTGGCTGCGGAAGGCGAAGCTGTGATCCAGGAATACGGAGCCATTACGTAGCGCCACTCGCAGGACAAACAGCGCTCCCCATTCGAAAGCGGCCAGAGCTCGCCTACGGTCCTGCCCCTCCAGTATTGGCTGCCAGGCTCGTCCGAAACGCACAGTAACCCGATTTGGTAGCCAGTCGGCTCTTCGTGCATAGAGATTGCGCAGAATCTCCATTGCCTCTATCGCTGGATGGGCGGACTGCGTGGCGAATGGAAGCCGGATCAGTCTGGCCAGCATGGCTCTGGCAAGCCGATGCCGCGACAAGAGTTGCTCGCGAATCATGCCGGCACGGCTTCGCAAGTGCTTCTGGCTGGTTGCGGCGTCGGCCAACGCATCCAAATGTTGGCAGAGCGCTTCTCGTGTTAGCGTGTCATCAGCGATGAGCCTTTTGACGGCAGAAGCAAATTCTCGCAGCTTAATGTCAGGATCCGGTCGGCCAGCGTCAATGAGCCGTCCGGCGTCGTTGACAGATTTGCGAATCCAGTGGCGCAACATGGACGACATTTGGTCCGTGGCAGCACACAAGGCATACCGCAAAAAGCAAGCGGACTCCAGGCGGCGGGATTGTTGCACCACGCGTTTGCTGACCGAGGGCGGTCGATTCGCGCAACGTCTCGCGTAGTGCCGCACCACTGCCTCATTGCAGACCGTCGGCCAGCGATGTTGGATGCCCAACTTGTACAGCCGCTCGATCTTGTCAAACAGCTCCCCCATTTGATGCGTGGAGCTTCGCAACGGAACAGCCCACAGCCATTGCTGCAGACTCGTTTGATTACCTTCCGGGCGAGGTAGCAAGGCTCCCCATGCCTCAAGCGATGCCTCCCCATAGGCGAGCACTAACGCGTCGGTCAATGAAGCCTCGAAGATCTCTACTGCCTGGCTGATGAGGCGCTTCAGCGCACGATCATGAGGAATCAGAACACGATGCTCATACAGCCACCGCTTCAACTCGTGCAGCATGTCACTGCGATTGGGTTGTCCCGCCAATCGCTCCTTGAGCCAACGCGTCACGTAGCGGCGCTGATGCTCTGCCATCGGGCTGAAACCGAGCGTTTGATAGGCGAGCATCTGATGGTCCACCAGCGTGTCGGTGCGTCCGTCATACAAGGCGCCCAGCGTGCCCATATCCGGCGGGGTGATGCCGAGTTGAGCGCCCACATAAGCCCAGAGAAATTTCGGCACCTGCTTGGAGGCGTCAAGAGTGCGCCCCGTCATACGGACAAAGCCGATATGGACGGCACAGGCCAGCCGATACAGGTGGCTGCGCCGGGCGTCGATCAGCGCGCGCTCTTTGGGGGAGAAGGTGAAGAATGTCGCAAGCTCGAACTCGCTGAGCTCACGCGGCATCTGCCGCATGCCAAGATACGCCAGCCGCCAGTGATCCATCGCGCTTTCTCCCAAGCTGTAGACGGACCGCCGAGATTAGCGACAAGAAGACTGAGACGCAACGAGGCGCCGAGCAAAAGCCTCGCAAGCCACTTTGTGCGCTCAAAAATTGTGAGTCAGCAACCCATTGATTTACATGACTATCGTGTTCGTCTTCGCCCGGAAACCCGCATGAATGCTTGGGGTCGCTAGCCCGGCAAACTTCAGAATAATCAAGGGCACCCCAGCTCGCCGCACCATGAATGTCGTGAAGACAGCGGACGACGCGTCATACCACTCGAGCGGCCGAGTTGCCTTGTGGGTCCGCCGACGCAACAGCCTAACTCGTTGGTTTAGATAGGCCCAGTTAGTGGTCATGGCCACAGCTACCGAACCTCTCGTCGTTGTCCACATTTCCGGACGGCCGACGTTTCACATAGCTGAACCGCTCGAGCTGCATTCGGGGCGGTGCCGGATAGTCGGACAGCGCTGCCATGATGCTGCCGTCCGGGAAGAAATGAACCTCCAGATACTGCGGATCGGCGGGCACCGGGCCATCTAGAACGGCGCTCTGCCTGCACCAAGGCACGCGCCCATCCCGTTTCCAAGCGATATCGATCGTAATCGGTAGTGCAGCGCCGGCTGGGATGGCGGCACAGCACACGCCACCGCCACCGCCAGAAGTCTTTGACGAAACCTCGATGTTGCCGCCGCCGGCCCCGTTGACGGTAAAACTGCCGATGTAAGTATCCGTGTAGTTGTAGCCGACGATGGTCAGCCCGCTCATGTTGGCCGGCAGGCGATTGCGGGGGGTAATCGGAGGCATCCGGTCATCAACGCCCGCAACCGTGCCCGCCGCGGCGCCAGGCGATATCGCCAACACCAGAAGCCCAAACAGCACGGCTCCGAGGAAATTTGCAAATCCGTTAACTCGTGGCGACTTCATAGGCCGTTAATTCCTATCTATTCGACGCGCACAGCGGCCGCGTCCGCCAACGCATAGCACATGACCCTAACCTGGGCGCTACTGATGCCAGCGCTTACGCGCCCGCTCCTCTCTCGCTTGCCGGCTTTTCCTTCGTCGAATTGCACGGCCTTTCCTCCAAGCCGAAAAGCTCTTGACGAACCGGGAGGATATCCCCCAGCCGTAGTCGATCAACCACACAAGCGCGAACAAGGCGATCACGATGCCGACGAGTATCAGTACGTCGACCAGCGTCTGCTCCCACGACACAAACCGCCCAATACCGCTGCTCCCATGTCTCATTGACGTCTACCTAAGATCGATCTCGAAAGAGCCGGTATGATCGGCACGCCTCGTCCTGGTTTCCCTGGATTATCTCGGCAGCATGTTTACTTGCATGTCGGTGATGGGCCCACCTTGGTAGTCGAATCCTGCGCACACCTCTATCCTGCCAATCTGCCATCGGGCCTCACAGCGCCCGTAGTCGAGCATCCAAAACTGATAGCGGTCTCCCAGCAAATCGACTGCCTCTCCCAGGGTCAGCGAGACCAGACGCAGAGGGTCGAGCAGCACCGCCAAGACTTTCCTCTCCCGCTCGTTCCTTTCCGCCTGTAGTCTTCGCAGCCGGCGCAACCGTACATATCGAAAAAGCACCCATGCAAGCAGGCAGCCGACAGCTACCGGCGTGGAGACCGCCACGCGCAAGACCTGCGTCTCCACGGAAAGTACCTCGGGAATATGCATAAGCTGTTTGGGGTGAGTAACGTAATTGTGCCGAGATCCGTGGTGGCTGTGCAACTGAGAAAAACAACGCTCTTTGCACGATACGTCAACAAAAAAAAAAGAGCCCCGACTCTCGATGAGTCGGGGCTTCTCTTACATCAACACAGGGCCAACTGGGCCTGCTTGATCGCGTGGGTTCCCCACGCTTCGCGCGCCCTGCCCGGCAGTGCCTCGGGGGGCACAGAGCGGGCCAGTACGTCTCGGACATCATAAGCGTCCGTCAATCCCAGTCGGTCCTTGAAGGCGGTGCGCCTCGCAATGTCATCGTGCTCTACCTTCTGCGAATGCGATAGCGTGAGACATCCAAAATGCAGGTACCAGCGGTACCCCGCCGTGATAGACCCAGGTCGGTTGCCCGCGTCATGCATCGCCAGCAGGCGCTCGACTTCGAAGTCAACAATGAATGCAGCCGATTCGGCATCGACATCGAATTGCTGCTCTGTGGGAAGATCCAGTACCGCACGACCGTCGGACGTCGTGACGATCGCTGGCGCACAGCAACTCCCCTCGGTGAGAGCTTCTCGCATCGGGTCACGCAGACCAGTCCAATCCGCGCACGGGGCCGACACATCCCAACCGTCCCCTACGTGAAGAAATCGCGCGGTCGGAATAGGCGTCGGCGCGACTTCAGGCACATCCGGAATGTCGTATCGTATCCCTCGCGCACGAATGCCGCGCAGATCGGCCCAAGCCGCAAAGGGCCTTGCCACGCCGTTCAGAGACTGCATCGCATCAACGGCTATCATCAGGTCGACTGGCAGCAGCCGGAACTTCGGCGCGTCACCCGCAGCTGCCGCTCGTCGCTCTTCATCGAAGTCCAGCTGCAGCATGAAACGAGTCAACTGCCGCAGCATCGCCGGATGATACGTGTCAGGCTGGATTTTGATATAGCCGCCTCGAATTGTCCGGCCAATCCAGTGTCGACGCTCCCAGTCATGGCGCGTAGCTCGAATGAAGCAGTTGAGCCGATGCAGGCCACGAGCATAGGCATAGCGTTCGTCGAATGCGATCATGTTGGCGAGGCTCTTGTCCTCCGCCATTTGGCACACGTGACATCCGAGACGGGCGCCGCACCTGCCCTGCTTTCTTGCCGCTCCATCGAGGATCGCGTCGGCCACTACGGCGCAGCTGGTGCCAACCGAATGCGCATAAATCCGGCGCATCTCTTCGAAATCCGAGAAGCCCGGCAAAGCACCGGACCCATAGAGGGCGACCGCCTCCCAGACATCGTCGTCGGACCACCGTGCGATCGGGCTGACAACCCAGTCGCCATCCTTGTTCTGCATGGCCGCATGATCCGACTCCCCTCGAGAACGCATCGCCGCCGCCCGCCTGGCGCTCTCGTCATACCGCGTTCCTAGGCAAGTTACCGGAGGTGGTAGACCTTTCGCCGCAAGGTCTCGGAATAGCTTTCGTCGGAACGCCCGCTGCGGACTGATCTTCAGGTCGGTACTGCAATCGCCGTGCGTCCCAGGAAAGCTTGGCAAGGCCCGGCCGGATAACACTTTCAACTGAAAGGTTGCTGCCATGGACGGTTGAACCACCTTGACGATATTGTCTTCGTCGACCCGCGAACCAGTGAGGTCGACATTGCACAGGCTCTTGGTCGCGCGCTGCGAATTAGTCCCGGTAAGACGATCGGTACTGTCGTTCTGCCGATCCTGCTGGGCAAAGGCGAATCGATAGAGGAAGTGGTCCAAAGCACCGACTTCCGCTCAATCTGGCGGGTTCTAAGCGCACTTCGATCACACGATGAGGAGTTCGCCGCTTCACTTAACATCAATCGGTCCATAACGATCTCCGGCGGATCAAGCAGTGGCGGTGACCCACTGTCTAAGGTGTCCTTTATTGGCAGTGATGCGGTCCGGGAAATCTCCGACGTGCTTCGACCGGTGGTCGTCGAAGAGCTGTCCGACAAGTGGGAGGCTGCCTTCGAACTAGCGCGACAACGTGCCGAACGGCTTGGGTCTTGCAACGCGATGCTTGATGAGACCTGGCCACCCGAGGATCCAAACGGCTTCCGACTTGGGGTCTGGCTCAAAATGCAGAGAGATGCCAAGAGCGGAAATGATTCCTGGATGTCACCCGAGCGGATTCGGAAGCTGGAATCAATCGGCATGGTATGGGATCTGGTGGAAGCTCGATGGCATGCATCCTGTGACGCTGTCCTTGCGTGGATAAGATCGAATGGAACGGCCTCGGTTCCACGCAAGACAATTTACACCCGTGAGGGATGGGCTACGGACCTGTACGACTGGTCCGTCAAACAGCGGCGTCGCCATAGGCGAGGCGAACTAGCGCCCGAAAAGGTCGAAAAGCTATCAAGGGGCGGCTTCTCTTGGGATCCGATGAGCGAGAAGTTCGAACGAGGCTTCGCGGCGGCGTCAGAATTTTTTCGCGAGCATGGGCACTGCAATGCTCCGACACCCACGATCATGCCCGACGGATTCAAGCTGTCTGCCTGGATAGTGACACAGCGGTTAAACAAAGCGCAGGGCACTTTGTCCGCAGAGAGGATCGAGCGCCTGGAAGGTATCGGCATCCAGTGGAATAGATATTCTTCCCAATGGGATAGATCATTCTCCATCCTTGAGCAATGGATCTCACAACACGGTCACGCTAATGTTCCGGCGAAAGCCGTTTGGTCTCCAGGCACTGCAGACGAGTTCAAGCTCGGAGTGTGGCTAGGAGTGCAACGGAAGCTGAAAGCGAAGGACCAACTGTCTCGTGAGCGGGCAACCCGTCTGCAAGCGGCGGGGGTCCAGTGGAACGGCGTTTTGGTTCGTCACGATGGAAACTGGGACAGCGCTCTACAGCGGCTCGAGGAGTTCATCCGACGTTTCGGAAGCCTACCGCCGGCAGACTACGCTTGCGACGATGGCATGCGGTTGGGCAGCTGGCTCAGGAAACAGCGTGGAGAATGGCAGAGAGGCGGCCTGAAACCGAATCGCGTTGACGCTCTCGCCGCTCTTGGAATTGCTCCGAAGCTGAAAGATTGTCGACCTCAGGCCGGACCAGTGGGCGAAAACTGGATGGCCGCTCGGGAGTTCGGCCCGATGTTTTCGATACCAGCTCCCTTACACCGCTTGGTTGCTGCTCCGTCAATCGGTGCTCACGGCCCGTTCGCTGCGTGGCAGGGAAAACGCAACAGACGCCAGTTGTCGAGAAAAGACATTTCTGTCACCGAATGCCTGACTTGAAAGGCATCGTCCCCCAAGCGGGGCCACCGTCAGGCTGCTGATTGCGTCGCACTCACCTTCGCCGAATTCGCCCGCTAAGGCGACTGCGGGTAACTCTTGCGTTGGGTACGAGTTCTGCGCCCAACGATTCGACACGCGCCATGGTTTCCTCGGTCGCCAACGGGCCGACAATGATCTCAGCCTCAAGCATAGCGGCAGGATTCAAACTGAGATCGATATGCAGTCGATCTGGAATGGCGGTGAGAAAGTCAATTCCGCTGCGGCCCCAGGCTCTGCGACCAGCGAGATATGCGTCAATGTCTCCGTTGAAGGGTTCAGGATGACCAGGGGTCACGACGAGAACATACCGGTACTCCTTCTGGAAAGCCCACGTCTCCGACTTGTAAAACGCGAGTTCGTTACCCTCCCCCTTGAGCGTTATTTCTCCAACGTTGCCCACGTCGATGAGATGCCTTGTTGCTGATTCGACGTCTTTTACATACTTCACTCGCTGACCAAAAGTCTTTCTCATATTCACGGTCGGCGAGATAACGATGCCGGCGCCCAACATCTCTTTGATGCTAAACGGCGCGTCCAGGCGGTCCACGGCGAAATTCTCGTGCCACCGAAAATTATGGTGGTGCCACACGAAGGGGCTCTCGGGTAGCGAGAGGCGTACGCCCCTCATCCTGTCTCCGTACATTTCCCATTGGGGAACGCTTTCAGAATCGTCTGCAGACCAACAACTAGCGAACAATCTGGTCCCGAGAGGGAATTTCCCGATGCTGCGGCCTTCGGTGACATCATCGAACTGGTCCAAGCGGGTAAAGCGCAATGTCCCGTTGCGGAGAATTAGTTCGAGCGTACTGACGGAGGTGTAGTGATGGAGCATCCCGGATTCGAGGTGGGGGCGAACGCGTCCGGGACGCGTGCGATCAAATGGAAGGGCGGTCGAAAATCGAAGCAGCTGCCTCGCCTTATGCAGCGATTTGCTTTGTGCGGCTTCGGGTCACGTAGACGAGATCGTTCTTGAGCTCGAACGAGTCGATGATGCCGCATTCCTTTAGCTTGTTCAGTGCAGCTTTCAGCCGCATGCGGAAACCAGCAAGGGACTTTTCTTTTGTCCCGCTTAGTTCCTTGTACTTCTCGACCGACAACGGAATAGGTTCACGGTGAGTAGACAAAAAACTGTGGAGCCAAAGCGCTAGGGGGGATCGCTGACCAATTTTTTTTCGGTCGGCCCACTCCATCAGAGTGAACGAATCTTGAGTGAACAGCCCGGCGATCTTCGGCTCAAGCCACACCTTCCATTTGCTCAGCGTAACGCCGTTCGAATCGCGCCATTCAAAGGAGCGGACCAGTGAGCCGGCATAGCCCGCTTTTCCCCCATCTGCCAGTACCTTGACCTGGTTCGCGGAGCGCCGGTCGAAACACTCTTGAAGGTGTTTGTACTCCTGGCCGTTTATTGTCCAACCGACCTCTTTCAGAAAGCTGTACGCAGTGAACTCGACGGGCTCGTCTTTGGAGAGAGGCCGCTGGCGAG
>Ga0187845_1000565_pt1 | contig 22262 bp, 22 predicted proteins | sample SpaLakP09_SKY_68_FD_134515 | JGI IMG/M metagenome (GOLD analysis project Ga0187845, IMG submission 134515) | Oligotrophic lake water microbial communities from Sparkling Lake, Wisconsin, USA - SP09_SKY_68 | ecosystem: Environmental > Aquatic > Freshwater > Lake | place: USA: Sparkling Lake... | reverse complement strand
GCCGTTTCAGGTTTAGGTTCAGGTTCAGGTTCAGCTTCAACTTTGACTTCAAGGGGCTGGATAGATGTTTCTTTCTCCTCTACCTCGGTCTCATTCTCCTTTTCTTCCTGAATTGGTTCGGGGGTCATTGCTCGGCGAACTGGGGGAGAAGGGGCAATATCAATTTTCCGAGAAGAAGCAGGGGGTGGGGGGGAGGCTTCGGGTTCAATCTGTGGAACCGTTGCCGACGGAGCGATCCCAACAAGTTCCTGTAAGTCCTTAGGAACAACCTTATCCTTGATGCTCTGAGGGACCATATCGCTTAGGCTCCTTACACTGTCTGGAATCTTTATACTTTTGAGTATGCTCTTGGGATCATTGACTGCAGCGGTCACTGATCCGAGTGGGTCACGCTTGAAATTATCAATTGTGGACTGAGGAATCATACGACGAAACCGTTGGGCCCATCCAGCAGGGAGATACCGCCCCGCTGCCAGCGCTACTGCAACAATGATGAGAGCTAACGTGGCACCGATGAGGGCGTTTGTGGTGGTCATGTTTGTAGCCTGGCCGTCTACTACGATGATAGGAAAGGTGGCGTTCTGCGTGGGGCTATATGTTGGGGTTGTTGTTGGGAATGCAGTTGTATAAAACTGCGGAGTCGACGTCGCCGACATTGGTGTCGTTATATTATTTACCTGCTGGAAACTTTGAGGGATACCCGATGAACTTATGCTGACGCTGACGCTCCTACTAAAACTTGGCGATCCAGTCGTATCCGAACTCCTAGAACTAGACGCAGTAACACTTGAGATGGGAGAGATTGTTACACTAGAACTAGATGTTGTGCTTGGAGTTACGGCAGGTGTCACGCTAGACGTTATGCTCTGGGAAACTGAGGTTGTCACGTCAGAACTAGATGTTGCGCTCTGTGATATATCATTTGTTGGCGAACCACTAGAACTTGATGAAGTAGTAGCGGATACACTCGTGCTTAGAGATAGATCAGTTGACGCTGAACTACTAGAACTTGATGAAGTAGTAGCGGATACACTCGCGCTTTGAGATAGATCAGGTGATGCTGAACTACTAGAACTTGATGAAGTAGTAGCGGTTACACTCGCGCTTTGGGATAGACCAGTTGTTGGCGATGTCGACGGCGATACTGGCGATTCTGTCCTGGACTGCGTCACAGATAGAGACGCAGCACGTGAGGGAGATGTGGTTACCGAAGGAGCCCGAGAAGCACTCCTACTCGCACTTGGTGTTCGTGAATCAGTTGCTTCGGCCGATGGACTGCGTGAAGTGCTTCGACTCCCACTTACTGACCGAGTAACTGTTCGGTCTATTGATTCACTGGCGGAAACGCTCCTGGTTATGGATCTGGATCCAGTCTCCGAAGCCGTCAAACTTGGCGACACTGGAGATTTTGTGAGAGATGGTGTTGGTGTGGGAGATGGAATAATAACGGTATACGACATGAAAAACACAGATCCCGCACCGAGATTGATCATGTTGGCACCGATCTGGGATCCACCCGCGTTGTAGAAGGTTGCCTCAGAGATACCTGACTGCTCGGTGGTTCCCACTGCAGTTCCCGAGAAGTCCATGTAGTACCATTTGTTAGCATTGGTACACGAGGGCCGACCACACGGAGAATTATACCATGAGTATCCTGCTGCTGCTACTTGAACGGCTAGATCGCATCCAGACCCGCAGCACTGAACTGCCAATGAGGTTGAGAGACGAGGGGTAGCGGTACTTCCGTGCAGCTGAATAAAAGGCGGAAGGGAGTTGGTTCCGTAAATCGCGAACGCGATCTGTTTGACTTTGAGGCCCGTGGCTCCAGGAGGCAGAGACTGATAGAGGCCTACATTGAGAGCACCCGAATCGGATCCACAACCGAGACCAGATGCCGAGAACCCGTTCCAGTCGTAATCCACGGTCTGTGCAGCCACAAACGAGACCGTTGTGAGAAGTAATGCCCTCAGCATGCTTCACCCCTTTGTCTAGAACAAAGACGAAACGCAGTTAGGAACTATTTATACGATATTTTCTAATTGTATAGAAGTATGCTCGATACAATAGGGTTAGGAGGGCGATTGGGCAATAGATTCTTTCAGAATATGATTGTTGACATGCTCAGTCGTAAATTCAATCTTCCAGCCAGGTATGAGTGCTTAGAACTCTTTCGGAGGCTTGGATTTGATCTGTTCTGTTCGGGGACACAACAGTATACTAGGACCTTGACGATTACCGAAGAAAATGTGAATATTATCATGAGTGCAGATTCGCTTGATGTAAACTTATCCCTGGATCCATACGTATACTTTCAGACCCCTGTTATAGCAGGTAAGATTCGAAGCTCTCTCAATGTTGAGAAAATCAAACAGTCTAACCCATACATATCCAGATACAACAACAATGCTGACGTATTTGTGCATGTGCGTATTGGAGATTTGGCAAACAAGAATCTCACACCAGGCATCGACTACTATGAAAAAATACTGAGTTCAATCGCCTTTGCAAACGGGTATATTTCAACTGATACTCCGAATCATCCATTTGTAGAGAATCTCATTCGAAAGTATAGGCTCAATTATTTTTTAGATAATGAAATCACGACAATTCAGTTTGGAAGCACATGTAAGTATATCGTGACAGCTGGCGGGACATTTTCTTGGCTCATTGCGCTTTTAGGGTTCCATTCTGACGTATACTATCCGAAGAATTGTCTGACATGGCATGGTGACATCTATGGATTCCCAGACTGGAAAGGCATTTAGGGATTTTTCAAATTTCAAGCCTAAAACGAAACTTTTGGATTTTAGGATTCTCTGAGACAGCCACTACTTATGTTTTGCGCAAACAAGTCTAAAAGTCTAAAATTGACTTTCGTGCATACCCCCCCCCCCCTAATTTTGGACCCTAACGCCGTTTTGCACAAACTTTTGCCGCCAGAAAAAAAGCCGATAAATACCCCCTTTTCAAAAAAACACTCGTCTATGTCTAGAACAATACTGTTCTACGCATAGCGATTTAGATAAGGACTCAATACAACAAAAATACACTAATTTCTCAACCCTCAAAATTGGAACAGGATCGAGGCGCCACGTCCTACATTCCTATGTGAGACAAGTTTTCTAATATTTTCAACTTGATAGGGGTTTACGGGGTGGCGCGCCATAGTATACATAACCCGCGTTAGAAATGTCCGCAAAGCCGTCTGCCTCTATTGTAAACATGAACGCCGATGCCCCGAAGACCGTGAAGAAGACCGCCGCCAAGGCCAAGGTCGCCGCGCCTGCCGAGGTGGTTGCAGCCCCTGCCCCTGCCGCCTCCACTGAGCCCAAGGCCGCGAAGGCCCCGCGCAAGACGGCTGCCAAGACGGAGGTGGTTGTCCCGACGGTCGCTGCCCCTACGCCCGCCCCTGCCCCGTCTACGACGGAGGGTGCCTCTGTGGAGTCGGCCCCTGCCTCGATCGGTAGCGTGGTTGAGCGCCTCCGCGAGGTGCGCACGCGCCTGGCCAACGAGCTGAAGGAGATCATTGCCGACACGCTGATCGCGGCGAAGGCGGCTGCCAAGCAGGTGAAGGAGGCTGGCAAGCGCAAGAAGGCGAAGAAGGATGTTGCCGACATGACGCCCGAGGAGAAGGCTGCGTGGGAACTCCGCCGCTCTAAGAACGCGTTCCTGAAGCCCCGCGGCCTGTCCACGGAGCTGTGCGCGTTCATGCAGCTGCCCGCTGGCTCCCAGCGCTCGCAGACGGAGGTCACGAAGTTCGTTTCGAACTACGTCAAGACGCACTCGTGCTTCGACCCCGCCAACAAGCGCCACATCATCCCCGACGGTGTTCTGTCCCGCCTCCTGCGCGTGACGGACAAGGACACGGTCACCTACCTCAACCTCCAGTCGTTCCTGAAGGTCCACTTTCTTAAGGCCTAAACATTGGGATGAATGGAGCGATGATCCAATCACCTAAAACATAAAAAGCAAATACAAAAATAAAAGCAGGTAGTCCTCTAGATAGAGGTCTACCTATTTTTTGGTCTAGTCATCTTACGAATATGGATTTAGATGCGAAGAAACGAAAGAAGGGGTTTCTTTCGTTGAATAAGAATCGGTTCTTCGAGAACTATCGGTTCTTCGAGAACCTGCGGTTCGCCATCCCTAAAGAAAATATCAACCTGCGACACTGTGGGATCTAAGATAGCTCCTAACGATGTTGGCCGAATGTATGCTACATTACCTTCGCAAGACGGTAAGTAATGAGTTCGATCCTTGCTTTTATGAAAATGGTAGGTAAATACTGATAGACATGGATTATACACTTCATACCCTAACTTGTGAAACCGATAGGCCACTCGTCCGTCGCAGCACGGAACTCCAATTTTTTCAGTGAATACATCTGACACTTTTGGGTATCCAAGTATTGCCCATGCGTCCTGAGAGTAATAAAACTGAGACTTCAGCAACACATGGTTTCCAAATAATTCAACGGGCTGTTTCAAGATATCCATCATTGTTTGAACATCTTCAGTAGACAGCATGAACTCATACCGTGAAAGAGCAATAAACTGGTTGGGTTTTATGTATAATAGCCGAGTTGTATGGCGATAATCTAACACAATATCGGTATTGACCAGTATATTTATCGACTCTGGTTCAAGTAGTTTATAATTGTCAAAAAAGGTATTATACGATGGACGTTCAAGAATGTGTATGATCTTTACCTTGTGATTGTTTATCGGGACATCTGCGTCTTCGGTAAGGATATACACGATGTCAATAGATGGATTTTCTGAGTTAATAGTCAAGCATCGGAGAAATTCTGATTTTCTATCTTCATCATGTGGATCATAATAGGTTGTCCAGAGCGCAATGCGGCTCATTTATATATCTTTACCTTTACTTTTGGTAAGAATGAACCTAGGATTACACCGAAACGGTTGCTTTTACGTTGATGATATAGTTCGGTATCCTCATCTCCACCAATATCGTTCTTGATATACGTTTCATCCTTTTCTGCGAGTCCATGGATAGGATGCTGGTGTTCGATAATCACCTGATCAAAGTATGTCTGCCTCTGGAGAATGTTTGCAACTTCTGTGAACTCGTTATCACACCAAGCAGTCCTGTAGAGGGGATTGTAAATGTATCCAAATCGGTTATAGTATTTCTTACCCATGATGACTAGAGTGTTCAGACCATTCCGCTGATGACCATCGTTGAACCAAAGAACCCCATCTGTGTTTGAGTAGTATTTATGCATATTATGACGTATGATGTTATCATACCCGTAGGTAATAGGAATCATATCGTCAGATGCTAACAGAAGTATATCAAACTGCGGAGCAGTCTCCATATCACGATTAATCGCTTTCACCTTTGTTCCTGATATACCAACCGTAACACGGATGTTTGGGTGTATAGCTAAAAGAGACTCAATCAAGCCTATCGTGACAGTTGGATCATCGGAATCAAGGGTCACCATAAAAAACATTCTGTTCATGTCAGCGGCCATGTCTACGTATTTTCGTAGAACATTCTTAAGCTTTTCTGGTCTCCCTCGCGAGGGAAACTTACTTACGATGAACATGAAATAGTTATCTATACGCAATATGAAAATTCTTTCAATGACAAATATGGGTCAGGTTGATATGATGAAAAACATGCTGAATTCAGCGGAGAAGGTTGGAATACCTCTGAATTTGTTTTCCATTTATCTTATGAACGATGTTCCCGAGGCCTCAAACTTCTGGACCATGAACTTTTACAGTATAACCCTGCGGAAGCTCCAGTTGATTTATGATACTCTTTGCAGCCTTCCCAACGGCGAGCTTCTCTTCTGGATTGATAACGATATTGTGCTGTTCACCAATCCTATCCCTGAACTCGAGTCATTCACAGAAGACTTCGTTATGCAGGACGATCTGTATACTGGATGCACTGGGTTCTGGACAATACGGAGGTCAGAATCTACCTGTGCACTTTTGCGAACCGCGCTGGAGTATATGAAGAATAATCGGCACGAAAAAATGCATGATCAGACTGCAGTCTGGCACGTTCTTAAGAATACCCAGCACCCCTGCTCTCTTCGTATTCTAAATCGGTATGAGTATCCTGTAGGAGACGTATATTTCAAGACAAATGAGTATGTCTTTGATCGCTCTATCTCTAGGATTCTCCACAACAACTTCCTATTCAGTGCTCGTGAAAAGGTTGAGAGGTTCAAGGCCAACAATATGTGGAACCCGTCTGACGATGCATCAAGTAAGCTGACAATCATTCGGCTCAAATAGACGGAAGAAGCCTCAATACCTCCTCCGTATGAATTGTGAATTGGGTATCCTTCGTATAGCAGGGAACCATCAAGTGATGGTTTCCGATCATTTCGGACATGTGCCAGTAACAGACGTTTGGTGCCTCCATTGAAATGAACTCTACCACATGTATCCCCTTCGGAGCAAAGATCATATTGGTGAATCCTGCGCCATGAGGACCTACGATAATTTTTGCATTCGAAAAGAGGGTGGCAGTCTCGGCGGGCGAAAGCTTGTCGAAAACAACCCATTCTAGATCTGGATATTTTGTCTTGAGCATCGCTAGTGTTTCATCGTGATTCAGAATCTTGCGAGTCGGTTCTTGGCGATACATTAGAATACCGATGGATGGGTTCATACGAGACTTTGATTCCACAACTGATCGAAGAAGTTGAATCTTCTGGAGTGAGGGGTTTCCGCACTCGATATACGGCTGTTCAATGGTTTCCTTGCGGTATGCTGGCATCTCAAAAATGATATTGTTCTGAACCCCGAACCAACGAAAGAATGGGATGACAAACGGGGCATAGTAGCAACAGATGGGGGCGGAGGAGTTGGCAATCTGGAGAACTGAAGGGAGAACTTCGGTTAGGAAATGGAAGTATGTATTCCCCCACTGTGTCTGCACATCAATAATTGAGAAACGACCGAATCCGTGGGGTGTTCGGCGAACAGTGTGGGATGGATAATGAACATCGTGGGTCTGAAAAAGCGCATCAGTAAATCCAAAATTGTTCTTGAGAATCGCTTGTGTTTCTTCCTGAAATCGCAGAAGGTTTGGGGGGTTCCGTGTAACTGTATATACTCCAGATGGCGTTGTCCCAGATGTCTCTTTTACCGCATGGAGATGAGAATTTAAAAACTTGTATGTATCAATATATTTCATTTACGTATCCAAAGACCTGAATACGTAAATGAATGTTCTACCTATGATTGCGGATGCCCAGAAGAGTGCTACAAATATACTGACATTTCATATTGAACCAGCTGGATACGGAGCAACTCTTAGTCGTCTTATGGTAGGTCTCAATCTTGCTATTGAACACGGAGCAATCATGAAGTTTGCGGTAGAATCCAACTACTCCATTGAACAGCTCTTTGATCTCAGTCTTCTTCAGAATACGAACCGTTATGACAAGGTGATTTCGTGGAACTTTTTCAAGGATACGTGGGACAACCCTTCGCGGAATCAGACAATCTATCCATCCTGTCCATTTCAGCGCGAGCTAGACAAGGATGTATGGGCGGCTAATGTGGCTTATGCCTTGCTCGGATCTCCCACTGCTATTCTTCGAGCACACATTGCTGATCAGAAATCGTATTTGAAGTGGGATTCGTATGACATTCATATTGGTCTACATATTCGTAGGGGTGATAAGACGATAGAACATCCGCACGTCCCCCTTCCCGTTTACATGAAGTTTCTCACGGAAGAGCTGAAACAGTATCAAGGAAAGCGCGTAGGTGTCTATGTATCGAGCGACGATCCCAATGCTTATGCGGAACTTGACATTCCCGCAGATGTTCTCTGGGACGATCGCGAGAAGCGGTATAACAACAACAATATTGGCATGATCCGATCACAACCAGATCAAGCAATGCAGGAAAGTATTACGGCTGCTCGTATTATTTGTATGTTTGGCGAGTGTGATGCTGTTATAGGTCTACAAAACACACAGTTTACGTGGATTGGAGGTCTACTTATGCTGTATAAGAATGGGTTCAACAAGGAAAGGCACATTATGATTGACCCACGCACAGGCGAGCGAGGACACTGGGGTGCTATGTATACCACCCCCGCCCAGTAAGACGTGTTCCCCAATAATTACCATTGGCTCGTATTTGGTCCTGAAGATGTTCAGGATACGTCCGCATGAATAGTGCGGAAAAATCATACTGCTTGTCAATCATCTCCTCGTAGATATGGTTCAGGTAATCACAGTTAATCTCACTGTAATCCCTTGTCCAGAGAATGGGACACCCTCTATACTTTTCTTCAATGCCTGGGTGGTGCTCGATAATAGGTATAGACCCTGCCATCAGCGCTTCGTAGTGTCGATGACAGTCAATTCCGTTTCCTTCAGGGGACACTACAAACTTGTAGTGGGGAAGGGCACGAAAATACTGGGTTGCATCAATATACATATTCCCAATTCCGTTTCGTTCGAGCGTTTGGGCGATCAGTTTACGGTTTGGACCGTTCACATTCCATCGTCGAACATTGTCGGTCGTTGTATTGATTGCGCAGAACACAGTATGCGTATGTGAGCCTAACTGAATATCCTCAAGATTTCCAGAATAATCATTCAGTTTGTATCCCATACCAATTGGAAAGGGGACCCAACTGTCACTACCATCCTGGACAGAGCAATTATACAAGATATCCCTCTTGGGTTTCAGGGTATTTTGCCACTCACGTAGTGTCACCATTACGGTTAAAAGTCATTTCACTTTAAATAGAAACAGACTTGCTTTATCTCTTAGACACTTGGCGCCGTATGGAATATAAATGATTGAAACATTCATAAATACTGTGCCGTTCGATAGACATAAGGAGTATATCATTTTTGATATTGGCTCTCGCGATTGTGAACAGAGTATCGAGTTTTACAAGGCGTTTCCCAACGCCAAAATCTATGCATTCGAATGCAATCCAAACACCCTGCCTATCTGCAAGAGGAATATTGAGAACTACCGCGATCGAATTACTCTGATTGAGGGAGCAGTTGCTGATTATGACGGGGAGATTACGTTTTATCCAATTGACCAACAGCGAACTGTCACGTCTTGGAAGGACGGTAACCCAGGCGCCTCATCTCTCTTCAAAAGTAACGGGGCGTATAAGGCTGAGACGTATGTTCAGAACGAAATTAGGACAAACTGCCATCGTTTGGACAGTGTGATGAAGCGCTACGATATACCGCGGGTTGATATTATATGGATGGATCTGCAAGGTGCAGAACTGATGGCGCTGAAAGGACTTGGAGAGCACCTAAAGACTGTTCAGTATATCCACACAGAAGCCTGTCATATTCCAATCTATTCTGGTCAGGCGATATTTAACGATATTCATCATTTCTTGATTGCGAACAATATGAAGATCAAGAACAATATTTCTCTTTCAGGGTGGTTCGAAGATGTTATTTACGAAAACAAAAACATGTAACTGTAATGGATATCGTGATTTGCGTAGGCCCCAATGATACAGATGTTATACAACGACAATTAGAGTTTACCAAGCGAAATATTGTTGGATATCGAAATATCTACTTAGTGACCCCTAATACAGCTCTAACAATACCAGGTTGTATTACGATCGATGAATCTATCTACCCGTTTTCTAAAGACACAGTATCGAACTATCACGGAAAAAACGATCGTAATGGTTGGTATCTCCAACAGCTTCTCAAACTGTATGCTGGACTGGTCATTCCAAATATTACTGAACGGTATTTGGTGATTGACGCCGATACCTTCTTTTTGAAACCAACAACATTTGTAGAGGACGGAAAGTCCCTCTATAATGTGGGGTATGAGTATCATGTGCCCTATTTTACCCATATGGCAAACTTACATCCCGATCTGTCAAAGAGGATTGAACAGTCTGGGATATGTCACCATATGGTCTTTGAAACAGCCTATGTGAAGGATCTATTCTACCTTGTAGAAAGCCGTCACAATGAGGCTTTTTATAAGGTTTTTTTACGATGTATAACAGACCACAACGGTTCAGGTGCATCAGAGTATGAGATGTATCTTAATTTCATGATAAAGTTTCACCCTAGTGTAATCAAGATCCGCACGCTGTCGTTCAAGAACTCAAACACGCTGGATGTTAATTCGAACTATGACTATATTTCGTGGCATTGGTATATGCGCTAGTTGCGCACAAACAGCGTCTGCCGTCCCTCTGTCAGACACTCAAATCCGTCCTCTAGAAGTTTGGGAATGAGAAGCCTGCCTTTACCCTTGTTTCCCACATCCGTGTCATCAATTAGAATCAGACACCGCTGAGCTAGCTTCTCCTTGCAAATCAAATACGCCTTCAGATGCTCCTCTGCATATGGCGTTCCTTCGTTCACGTCCCATGCATCAAGAAACAGGAGATCGATTGGTTTCGGGAACCCAGACAGGTAGGTATTTGCGTCCTGGGTGTATATGTTCACACCTGTCAGACGAGTATCGTTGTTGATAATATTTTTACACTGGGGATCAATGTCTACAGTGTAAATCTCGGCCTGTGTGTAATGTTTCCAAAAGTAGGTTGAGTGTCCATCGTTGCAGCAGACTGGGTTGAAGTCAGTGATCAAGTGATGCATGGCTTGGCGAATCGAACCAACCTCTACGATCACTTTGGCATCCGTGAACTCCTTGAACATACGGATCGTATACAGAAGATACTGCAGGGGCTTTCCTCGGATATGAGTCTGTTCGTCATGGGTTAGTGACGTACCCTCAAAAATAACATCCTTCTTCTGCATGAATTCTGGATACTTTGACATGGTATGTATACTGTATCATTTGATCTTTAAATGCAATCACTCAATACATTCTGCGTCTACAGACTGTATTGAGCCCCATTGCTGGGACTGTTATTTATTTAATATTTAGTTAGGATCACCACACACAACAAAACACCAGAACCATATGGTTGAGCGTTTAGTTGGAGTAGGCCAGGCCGCCCATGCCCGACATGACGCGGAGCACGTTGTAGTTGACGGCGTAGATGCGCACCTTGGCCGTGCGCTGCTGCTGGACCGTGTTGACGGACAGCGTGAGGTTGAGCGTGGCCTTGTCAATGCGCGAGAAGTTGCACGTGCCGCTGGGCTGGTGCTCCTCGGGCTTGAGCGCGAAGGAGTACACGTTGATGCCCACCGACGGCGTGCGGGTGTGGTGCTGCCACGGCTGCACCTTGTCGAAGTAGCGGCCCTCGCGCTCGTCGAAGCGGTCCTGGCCGTTGAGCTGCACCTTGGCAACCTCCACGGGGTTCTTGCCCTCGCACTTGACGTTGGAGGCGAGGATGACCTTGGCGAGCAGGTAGTTCGTGGTGCCCTCGAAGAAGTTGTCCGCACCCGCCGAGCCATCCGTCTGGTAGATGCCCGAGCCCGTAGACAGACCCGCACCGACCGCGACACCGAGGCCAGCGATCTGGGACTGGTTGTAGGCGAAGCCAGCGACGCCCGCACCCGAGCCAGCCGAGGCCGAGAACGTCGGGACAGGCGCACCCGTCTGACCACCAACACCAACGTTGGTCGCCAGGGCGCCGCGGCCGAGCACCGCCGTCACGATGCCCTCCGTGGTCCAGTCGTCGGAGTAGTTGAACGGCTGCTGGCCCAGGGCCTCCATGATCCACGGCGTCGGGGGGGCGTTGCAGTCAACGAACGAGTCGCGCTGGACAATCCAGACCAGCTCCTTGACGGGGTGGTTGAAGTTCATCTGGATCTTGTTGGACGAGGCAGTGACCGTCTCGTCGCCCGTGAACTGGAGCTGGTCAATCAGGTACTCGTGCGACTGCTGGGCGAAGCGGCGGCGCTCCTCCGTGTCGAGGTAGACGTAGTCGATGTAGAGCGACGCGGCCACCAGCTGGAGCTGGGAGACAGCCGTGACACCGTTGCCGAGCTGGATCGTCGACGGGTACAGCGGCAGGACCGAGAGGTCGCCAGCGCCAACGTCGGCGTAGCAGCAGTTGTAGTTCTGCTCGAACTCCACGTTGATGCGCACCTCGTGGTACTGGAGGGCGATGAGCGGGATCGCCAGGCCAGGGTTGCGGCAGTACCAGAACTGCAGCGGGATATACAGCGTCTTGAGGGGCGTGCCCGCGCGGGACAAGCACGGGTTTGTGGCCTCCGAGGCGGCGCACGTGGCGTCCAGCGCAACACCCGCCGTGTCCTTCAGCAGCACGAGGTCGGCGGAGTTGCCAACCATGTCGTCGAACGACACCTGGGTGCCGACGGGCTGCGTCAGCTGCGTCCAGATCTGCATCCAGTCACCATACTGGCGGTCAATGCGGGATCCGCCGATCTCGATCTCGACCTGCTTGATCAGGCGGTGGCCGACGTAGTTGAGCCAGCGGAAGCGGGTGCCCTGGGAGCCAGCCGTGTTCAGGTTGATCTGGGGCAGCGTGACCTGGATGTATGTGCGGTACATCAGATCGGCGTTGCGGCTGATGACAGCCGTGACGCGGCGGCCGAAGTCAGCCTGGCCGTTGAACGTCACCTCAATCGCCTCCATGGCGAAGTTGGTGTGGCGCTTGTAGAGGACCTTCCAGAAGGTAATCTGGGGATTACCCGAGATGTAGATATCCTGGGCACCGTACGAGACGAGCTGCATTAGACCACCTCCCATTTGTGTTTATGTTCCATATCAACATTATTTTTTTCTCTTGGACCCACGCGGCGGTCTAGAACGAAACGACCTCGTTGAGCCGCAAGATATTTTTTTCTTTGACTAGGAGATATGGACCCCCTACTGTTCCCAACGAGTAACGTGCTCATCAACACTGTCTTACGTTCAATTGTCCTGATCATCATTATGATGTTCGGATTCGGAACCAACTTATACGTCGCTTACTGGGGCGCTGTTATTCACGATACCATTTCACTTCTCTTGGTATACTCTTATCCGCTCTCGGCCTTTGCGTATAAGTTCTAGGCACTCATCTCGCATGTGCACAATCTCATACCGCGGATTCCCTCCTGTATTGCAGCAGCGATACTCAGGCGGTAGGGGTATACGAGGATATACCCCATTCAACCAATCGTCGCAATACCAGTTCTTGATTTCGGGGGGAAAGAACTTTCCGTCAAAAATTTCGAGGTGTGTTCGATGAACCATGGCCTGAGTCAAGATAGAGGTGTTCCCGTCATTCTGGGGTCCTGTTATTCCGACGTTTCGATTCGCCTGTAACAGTCGAATGGATGCATCCACCCATCCCGCTTTCAGAAACTTGATATCGTCTCCGCACTGATACAGGTAATCGCAGCCATCATTATAGGCTTTGAGTGCAAGAATATTCCATATCAGGGTCACATGACCTTTCGGAACATCAACAGGAACCCACTGGATGTCCGAATGAACGCGCTGAAAAAAGTCTCGGACATCTTGGCGGGTATAAAACGGGTCATCGGAATCATACCCGACATAAAAGGTATAAGAATACCCTTGAGACATTGTGTCGACAAATGTAGCCAGCATCGACAGAAAGTAGGAGTGTCTAGGATACGACCAATCTCGTCCGCGAGATGTTGTCGGGAGAATAATCCCCACTTTCATTATAATGAGCCTTATTTCTAATATAGGGGCATACACGTATACCGATAAAATATCAGCTATATCGGTTGCTCCAACACCCTATAACAACACTGGAAATTACTATAACATTGTCTATATCGGCACATCAAATGGTAGGATATATTTGTATAATGAAAGCACCGATGTTACATCGATGACATCCATCGTGCCAACGGGATACACTGGAACACTATCTGGTGAAATCACTGGACTGGCGGTTGATCCAACGGGGAAATACCTTTTTATCAACGCACCTTATGATAGGCATTGTCTAAGATTATCTCTCACGGCCATTGCGTCTGGTGTTGGGGTTCGAACGATAACCGTTCCTATTGATCGCGATATTTATCGTTTCGGAGACAATACTGGAAGTATTGTAGTTGATTCGCAGGGGGTTGTGTATATTGTTACGGGGGGTGGAACATCTATTTCTACTATGGAACGATATGGCAATTCATTCGTGAATCTTTTTTTTCTGAATCAATATCCTATTTTGAATTTCAAGGGCATTGCGCTCTCAGCAAATGAACAGCGGATTTATGCTCTAGACTTGCGGTTTGGAAGTATCTATTATTATGATTTCTTAACGAATCAACCGACATTCAATGTTCTCTCAGCCATAGGCACTTACTCAGGGTTACGCGACGTAGCTATTTCTGGAAACAACGTATTCTATTCTCAAACAACCTCAATTTATGCTCAGAATAGTTATTTACAAACTACGACTCGAGTCGTTGGAAGTGGGATTTCGGGGTATGTAGCCACAACCGATCCGCAAAAATTTACATTAAGTGGGGCAAATACAGTTGCTACCAATCCAGCAGGTGATATTTACCTGGCTGCCTCAAATGCTCTTGGCAATAGCAGTTTCTACAAGGTCACGTTTTCACTGCCCACTCGTAATGGTTACCAGGCACCTCCTTCTCGTCAGGAACTGCCTGTTCTACAGCCATTTCCCACAACATCCTGTAAACGAATCGTTGAACCGTTCAATCCGCGATTGCGATTCGGATGGGGTCTCACAAATACGAAGAAACCCCCGATCTTAGACGTAGCCAAGAGTCCACTGTGCTGCCCCCCTCCAATTGTAAACTGCGCAGTCACACCTTTTTACTGTCTTCCGACACCACCACCCATCTTCCCTCCTCAACCTGTAGCGCCAGTATTTCCGATTACAGTGCCAACACGGCAGTTTGGAGATTGTGCGCTATCCACAGGGTTCCGCAACATTATAAGCCTAGACTCAAATGTTGTTACGACCACATCGTTAACCTTTGTATCCCAGAATTCTACGGTACAGCCCGCACTTGGTCCACTTGGAGAAGTATACTATATGGCCGAAAACGGCGATCTCTTTAAGATGTATAATGGACAGTCTAGGCAGATCTTTTCCACAGGGGCTTCAAATAAAATTGCGGGTCCAGTTGTATCAACCACGGGGGCAGTCGTTGTTGTAACTGATCTAGGACAGCTCTATAGACTTGACTCCAACGCATCTGTTTTCCAGTTTTTTCCGATTCGTCTTGGCCAGCAAATCGGCGGGTCTCCAGCGTGTATAACAAACGGTGCATTTGACTATATTGTGGCGTGCTACGGAAATACGATTGGAGCATATGAGGCACTGGATGCAGGTTCGGTATGGTCTGCAAGGACACAGGGATCTGGTGAGCTTTTTCGAACATCCGTTACAACAGACGGAATCAGTGTGTTCGCAGGGACAACAAATGGTCGGGTTTACTCCTATGTTGCCGAAACTGGAAAGTTAAATTGGGTATACAGCATACCTGGAGCAACCCTCCCACCGTTCACGCCATACGCGAGCGCATTCAGTATAGGGGTCACCGTTCCAAACGACAGTAATATATTTATATTGAGCAACACAACTGTTCGCGTGCAAGCATTTGATATTAAGGTAACGCTGTCTGGACTTAAGATTGCATCTCCTCCCATTATTTCTACAGATCCGCAGGGAGGATTATGGGCTCACGTCATTAATGCATCGGGACATCTGTATGGGTTTGGAGGAATTGTTGCAAGCACATCTGGTTACGGATACAGTTCTTTATGGTGCAATGCTGTAGGGGAGTATGCTCCACCAACCTATCAAACCCCTGTTCTTGACATGTCGGGGAACATATACATTTCCACTTTATCTGGAACCATCAATCAATATAGAGCATACTATACTGCAAGTTCGACACAGACATATACACTGTCAGGACGTCTTGTCCTCAATGGAAAAACGGAGTCTGCATTCGCAGACCTGCCTATTCAAGTTTCTGCTACACCTCTGATCACCACACAAAATACAATGTTTGTGGTGTCTCGACTCAGAGGCACAAATAGCAATTACATGTATACGATTTCAGGATAACCTAAGACTAAGACGACATCATGCGAGGCGATATGTGCATCGCTTCCAGCTCCTGCAGCCACAGCTTAACGGCATACGGAATCGTCTTGTCTTCCAGACCCGCCTTGGACCCGCACGACCTACACTCATAGAGACGATCCTTCTCGTTGATTGTAGAGAGCGAACCGCAAGAGGAACACACGCCCGTGGTGAACGGGTCTGATACATCCATCAGACGTTCCTTCGTGAACGCCGACGCGCCATGGGTAATGAAGCAGTCGCGCTCCATCTCGCCGACGCGCAGACCACCATCGCGCGCACGACCCTCGCATGGCTGGCGGGTCAGCGACACTATAGGACCGCGACCACGGGAATGGCACTTGTCAATCACCATGTGCTTCAGGCGCTGGTAATGCGTAGTTCCAATGAAGATCTCTACCTCCATCTGTTCACCCGTCTGGCCATTATACATGATCTCGTTGCCGTAGGGATGCATACCGAGATTCGCCATGTGAACCTTGAGATCCTCAATCCCGAGGTGAGAGTAGGGCGTGCCGTCGCCCAGATTGCCCGTCTGGACACCCACGCGACTATACATCGTCTCCAGCAGCTGCGCAATCGTCATGCGTGACGGAATCGCATGAGGATTCATGATGATGTCGGGACGCAGACCAGATGCCGTGAACGGCATATCGCACTCGTCCAGAATCATACCGCACGTGCCCTTCTGCCCAGCACGTGAGGCAAACTTGTCGCCGATCTGGGGAGTGCGCTCGGAGATCACGCGGACTTTCACGAACGGATATCCGTCCGAGTTCTTATCCTGCCAAACGCCATCAATCCGCGCAGGCTCAGAGTTCTTGTGCGTCGTCGAGAGATCGCGATACAAGTATCCATGGGGATCTGACCGCAGGTTCACGACCTTGCCGATCACCACATCATTCTCCTGGACAACGGCGTTCTTGATAGGAATGCCCGTCTCCTGGACAGCATGGTAGGATGTGTTCTTGAACGCCTTCGTGTTCTCATGACGGGGCTTGGAGAATCGCTCCTCGCGCCCGCTGGCCACGTTGCGGTGCTCCTCGTCCTTGTAGACCGTGTAGTAGTATCCCCGCATGAACCCGCGCTTCAGGGACCCGCGGTTGAGGATGACGGAGTCTTCCTGGTTGTAACCCGAGTAACAGGCGATGGCCACGATGGCATTGCACCCGCTCGGCATCTTGTGCATATTCAAGATAGACATGATCTGGGTCTCCACGATCGGCCGCTGGGGAGAGGCCAGTAGGTAAGCGTTCTTATCCAGACGCTTGTGGTAGTTGGAGGCATACAGTGTCATGGCCTGCTTGGCCATGGCCGACTGGTAAGCGTTACGAGGCGACTGATTGTGGTTGGACAACGGAATGATGGACGCCATGTGACCGAGAATCATGTGGGGATGAATCTCACAGTGTGTATGCGTCGGGCCTACCTCGGACGGGAACATTGCGATGTGTGCGACCTCAGATTCGTTGGCATCAATATAGGCCACGCACTTGGGAATCCACTCGGCCCACGGAGTGTCAGCAGGAGGTGAAGGGAGAACCTTGCCGTTCTCGACACGGAAGACAGCACGCACCAGCCGACCTGCGTCCGTCTCGATAATAATGCGGTTCTGGAGAACGTTCCAGGCTACGGAGACATGGGGGTGGATGCGGCACGAATGCTTCGCGTCCTTGAGGCGCCCATACACCTCTTTGGGTTTTGACGTGTATGCAATAATCGTGCCATTCACAAGAATTGCAACAGGACCCCCAGACAAGACATCCGTGACCCATTCGACATCGGGGATTTCACGGAGGAAGTTGGTGACCACGAATGAGGGAACGTGGGTGGAGATCGTGGACATCAAGCTCATTGTTTTCACAATACCGACCGAATGACCCTCTGGCGTCTCGACAGGGCAGACGAATCCCCATGATGATCCATTAAGTTTGCGGGGTGCCAGTAGCTTACCCGACTTTTCTACGGGCGTCTGGATACGGCGGATGTGAGACAGAGTAGCATTATAGGACAGGCGGTTGAGAACCTGGGAAACACCTGACTTGGTTGCGTTGGAGAGAGATGTGGATCCTGATGTCCCGAGACCCTGGACCGTGAAGTTGCCTGTGGCAAGCGCCTGCTTCAGCTTGCCCTCGATGGACGAGACCTTCATGATCTTGTAGAGATTGGAGAGAACTAGGACATCCAGCGGCTTGCCCGACCGCTTCCAGTTATCATTGTTGATTTCATGGACGAACTTGGACCGAATGTCCTTACAGACCTTCTGGAACAGCTGGCGGAAGAGATGGGTGAGGAGAGATCCCGTGGTGACAACGCGCTTGTTGGGGTAAGCATCGCGGTCGTCCGACGGCATACGCCCAGAGGCGGTATCAAGAAGCTTCTTGACCATGCTGACGAGGATCTTGATCTTACGAGCCACGAGAACGTTTGGCTCGAGCGTCTCGCCTGCGAGGGTGACATGCGGAAGGAACTCGGTAAGAAGAAGGGCGCGAACGTGGCCCGTCTTGTCCTCGACAGCAGGGGGATACTGGAGATGGTGGGACAGATACTCGATCGCCTCCTGCTGGCTGAAGACGCCAATGTCCGCACACTCCTTGAATGACGCCATCAGCGTATCCGTGTCGTCCACATTGAGCAGATTACACACCTGCTTATCCGTCTCGATTCCGAGGCATCGGAAGAAGACCATAAGCGGAATGTCCTCACGGAAGCGCGGGATACAGATGGAGAGAGGGTAACCCAGACCGTTGAATTTACTAGACATACGGATCTCGAGCTTCTTGGGTGGCAGGGTAAAGCTTTCGTGAAGCGACTTCATCTCCACAGAATGCGTATGCTTGGTCGTCGTCTTCTTGTTGAGGAAGACCATGATGCGATTGTCAGCCACCTTCTCCTGCGAGAGAATCACGCGCTCACCGCCGTGAATGATGAAGTAGCCGAGGGGATCCTGAGGACACTCGCCCATCTCCTCCATCGACATCGGGTAATCCTTGAGAACACAGAGAGACGAACCCAACATCACGGGGATCTTCCCTAGGGAGATACCCTCGAACGTCTTGGTCTCCTCCTTGAACTCGGTGAGACCAGGGCCACTGTAGGAACGGACCTTCAGATGAATGTCCACGAACATCTGGGCGGCGTAGGTGAAATTGCGGATGCGAGCCTCGTGCGGCAGCATTTGCTTCAGCCGACCCGTGGCCTCCTGAATGCGGGGCTTGAGGTAGGAGACGTTATCAAACGAGAGACGGAACTCATACTTATACTTCTTCGTCGCCTCGTCCTGATCGTGCCATACCACGATGGGTGGCGTTGATCGCAGAATCAGAGGGATCTTGTTGCGGAGGAAGTCTTCATAGGGTTCAATCTGCGACTCAGAGAAACGCGAAACACCATTCTTGAAATATGCTCGAACTGCCTCCATGGTGTCGTATCTTGATACCAGCATGCTCGCCGTAAGTTTTTATCCGTTTTGAGTAAGAAGGAGTTGTATGCCCGCCTCGGATGGCCCTACCAAATACACAATCATTAAAGAGGGAAGCGATACCGCGTTTAATGGTCAGGATCCGTCGACGCGCGTGTCAACGATTACGGCTCCTCGTCCTCCAGTAGGAATGCCGAGCGGTCCTGGTTTTGGAGGCCGTCGTCAGCGTGTTCGCCGCTCCACAAAGACGTTTCCTCGTGGCATTCTCCGTAAGACCGCCAAGATCGTTCCGTCGAAGAACCCATCTAAGGCACCCGCTACCCGCAAGCGCTCAGTGAAGTTGATGACGGAGAAGGGTCTTGAGAATGCCCGTAAGACCGCGAAGGCGAAGGCGGCGAAGATGGATATCGCGTTAATACGTAAGAAGTTGGTTGAGAAGAAGATTATTGCAGGAGAAAAGAAGAATGTCCCTCCGAGCGTTCTTCGTGTGTTGTATGCTGACTCGGTGGGTGCAGGCCTTCTTTCTTGATAAGTCTATATAATGACAAAAGCATGGGGTCCACTTGGATGGGCTACCCTCCACGCAATAGCAGCTCTTTACCCCGATTTTCCGTCCCAGTATGAACTGGAACTCCTAAATCGGTTTCTTACATCCTTTACGAACACGATTCTATGTCCAAGCTGTCTCCAGCATTTCAACGATATGGTTGCACTGTATACTCAGAGATACCCTGGGTGGAAGAACACTCGTCGCACCGTGTGCGAGTTTGTATTTCGTGCCCATAATACCGTGAATAAGCGGACTTACAAGAAAGTCTATACTCTCCAGGAAAGCATCGCCGAACTTCGCTCAATTATGCCCGACGATTACACTGCGAAGGTCAAACGCCAACAGTATCTAGTATATATACGGAACGACTGGATGAGAAATATGACGCTCAATGGTGTCTCTGCCGCTCCAAAATTAAAGGAACTAAATACCATCGAAGAGGAATACTGGTCCAGGCGTTCCTTTTCGTGGTCGGATATTCAGGCATTTGGAGACCTAAATGTATCTCCAATCAATGAGCAGGCATCCCTACTTGCATCTGGAGGATCGGTCATTCCCAAAATAACTATGCCAGCATCGGGAGGGTTCAGGCTGGGGAACATTGGAAAGATTGGACCGCTGTCATCTCTTCGATCGCGGTAGGAAGCGAGATTCGCGGCTCGCATTCCCACGCATACCGCCTCATCCAAGGAATACGCGTATCCGTCTCCTCATTATACATTTCGTCTGGAAACATGACTCGCTTCTTCGCCCGACGAAGGGAATCATGTGGAAGAATAAATTGTAGATGCTTCGTCACGGTAAAGTTGGGAGCCGCAGATGTCCACTGAACTGGAATCTCTTCGTATCTTACCAACTGCTGGACAAGCGGAGCTTCAGGATAAGGATATACCCAATTCCAGTCCAGGCACTCGTTCTCGCAAAAGTAGTGAAGAGTCCAATCAAACGTCTTCCAAAATGACTGAACAACTTGGGCAATGTTAGTAGTCCCATCTAGAATATGGAGATTGTATCTAGCCTCAAAATGCTGTCCGTCCGCTGAGAAAATCGCTTTCTCTCCAGGATTGTCCCGCCCCTTCATGCGATCAGTATACACCTTCATCTCCTGAGTGCGAGCCGTCTGTATAAACATCTGACGACCACGAGCCGTCAAGAGGTCGGGTTCCCCCGCCTGACGGTAACATTCCATAGCACGGTCATGACCGCCTTCACGCAGGGAAAACATTCCAATAGGCGACATGAAATCATTACCGAAGCAGAGGACGCAGAGGGCAACATACTGCTGGGGATTCATTGGAAGTTTACGAGCGAGATCCGAAATGTTCAGAGTAGAATATCCCTCTGCTTTGGACTGGAAATTCTGGTTCTCACGTAGAAGAGACAGTGAACACATCTGTTCCTGGGCAAGTGAGAGCAGGATTAGGTCGGCGTCGAGACCATAAATGACGGTGTTGGTTCGTTCGGCGGGGGGCAGAGTCTTCAACCACGCAAACAGTTTATGTTCACCTTCTCCAGGAACATCGGTGGATGAGACGATGGCCTGGGGAAACCGTGCACGCACCGCCAAGTCTAGTTCTTTCATATACGGTGTCCCTGGCGAGATCTGGTTACGATCAAAGACGGGGTTATTCCCCTCAGGGATACGGAAGCGACGGTATCGCTGCTGAACAATTTTTGCATACGGAACAAGACCGTCCATCGCAATATACAAGTGAGTCCGAGGACTACAAGTGTCCGCAAGGAGAGTATCCAGTGCTTCCAGAATACTCTCAATCGGTCGGGCATCATCCATGTATGTATGAATTAGGCAGTTGAAATCAATCGCAAGCACATCTGGTTCTAAGCGAGTTCGGACACGGGACACAATTGTCTTGTGTGCCTTAATGAGGCTGACAAAGTAGAAGGGGATGCCCATTTATGTATATAAAATGTCTTGGCTGAAAGTAAAGTAGTCCTAATGGCCAAACAGATGGGCGGAGGAATTTTGGAGACGCTACAAGTAAACTGGATCTATGTCCTCACAGCTGTTGTTGGGATTATCCTACTGTATTGGATCCTGTCTCGCAGCTCTTTTACGCCGAAGGTGAAGGAGGGAATGGGTGGAGGATGCTCAAAATGCCCGAAGTCCCAGTCAAGTTTGTAAAAACGGGTTTTTGTTCCTTGCTGTAAGAGAACAGTAACCAACCAAGAACAGCAATGACGCGTGTCGCAGGTGTTCTCCAACTCACCAGCAAGACGCGGTATGGTTTAACCTCCCGAAATATCCCAATGTATCTCTTTAGCCCCCTCAACAACGTATTTCCCCAGATG
>Ga0187845_1000564_pt1 | contig 22305 bp, 20 predicted proteins | sample SpaLakP09_SKY_68_FD_134515 | JGI IMG/M metagenome (GOLD analysis project Ga0187845, IMG submission 134515) | Oligotrophic lake water microbial communities from Sparkling Lake, Wisconsin, USA - SP09_SKY_68 | ecosystem: Environmental > Aquatic > Freshwater > Lake | place: USA: Sparkling Lake... | reverse complement strand
TCGGCCTCGTCGCGTGCAGCATGCTGGAAATGCTCGCGCAACCGGGCGTCACGGGTGACCAGTGACTGTGCCTGGTACAGCGCCTGCGCGCAGATCTCGCCCACATGATTGACCCGCATGAGCGCTCCGGAAAGCGCCTTTTGTGCAGGATCCAGGTTGACAGACGACAATTCCGCCCGGGGTATCGGGCGGACTGGGCGATATGCGCCCGCCAAGCCGCGAAGGGTCCGGTCGAGGCCGCTGATGAGCCGGTCGGTGGGGCTAAGCGTCGCTCTGTTGCGTTGTGCTGGGGTCATGATAGCGATGGCAGATGCTAACTATTGTCAATCAGGTCGCTGGCTTTAGGCGGGCGTCATCAAAGCGTCATCCGCCTGCTCGTTGTGTGATCGCAACGGCAAGGCGGGATATCGGGCCACGGGGCTGGCATCAAAGCGGCGCGTCTGGTGCAATACGCCCAGCTTCCGCTGTGGAGGTTGGCCTGATCAGTCGCAATTGCTGTAACTCGCGGCTACCCCGGATCGGGACCTCTGGTTTCACTCTAAGGAAATAACGCAATGAAAAAGTCTCTGCTAGCTCTGGCCGTGCTTGCCTCCTTCGCCAGCGCCGCCTCGGCCCAGTCGTCCGTCACCCTGTTCGGCGGCCTGGACCTGAACCTCCGCTACGGTAAGTCCAGCGGCGCGACGCTGAAGACCATGGGCACCGGCGGTAACTACAGCAGCCGTTGGGGCGTGCGTGGCGTGGAAGACCTGGGCGGTGGCCTGAAGGCCAGCTTCTGGCTCGAGTCGGCCATCAACGCCGATGCCGGCACCTCCGATGCCACACGTTACTGGCACCGCCGTTCATCGGTCAGCCTGGCTGGCGAGTTCGGTGAAGTGCGACTGGGTCGCTTCCTGACCAACCAGTTCACGGCCTACGCCGACTTTGATCCGTTCGGCACCGTTGGTGCGGGCGACGTCAGCAAGATGCACCAGTTCATGGGCAGCGGCGTGACCAGCACCATCCGCGCTGACAACATCGTTGGCTATTTCCTGCCGGGCAATCTGGGTGGCATCTACGGTTCGGCCGAAGTCGCTGCTGGTGAAGGTATTGATGGCAATAAGTACATCGGTGTGCGCCTGGGCTATGCAGCCGGCCCGCTGAACGTGAGCGGCGCGTTTGCCAATGGCAAGGCTCCCGTCTCCAATTTCAAGCGCACGACCTTCGGCGGTTCGTACGATCTGGGCGTGGCCAAGCTGACGGGTGCCTACACCCAGAACAAGTGGCAAGCTCGCAAGGACACCGTGATGCAAGTCGGCGTCCTGGTGCCGGTCGGCAGCACGGGTACCTTCAAGGCTTCCTACACCAGCAGCAACGTGAATTCCGCTGCAGAAGCCTCCACCTTCGGTGATGCCAAGCAATTCGCCGTCGGTTACATCCATGACCTGTCGAAGCGTTCGGCCCTGTACGGCACCTTCTCGCGCGTGAGCAACAGCGGCAAGGCCACCATCGCCGTGGCCGGTTCGCCGGCCGTCAAGGCTGGTCAGGCATCGACCGGCTTCGAAGTGGGCGTCAAGCACACCTTCTGATCCTGAGCCCGCCTCGGCGGGTTGAGCATCATCAAGCCGCCTTCGGGCGGCTTTTTCGTTGTTGCCGATGTCGCCCGGTCTGCTGCGGCTTGTCGCACTTGTGACAGGGTTAGCTCTTGTGGATGGGTTGCAACATCGGGGTTCCGCTAACGGGTGTCAGGCCACAAAATAGCCAGAACGATTCTTACCAGCAGGAGACATAGATGAAAAAAGCAAGCTTGGCCTTGAGCCTCTTGGCCCTCAGCACGACCGGCGCCTGGGCACAGTCCAGCGTGACGCTGTATGGCATCGTGGACGCCGCCGTGCGTATGACGACCAATGCTGGCCCGAATGCCGCCAGCAATGGCAAGTCGATCAAGACCCTGCAGCCTGGCGGTATGTCGCAGAGCCGTCTGGGCATCAACGTGACCGAAGACATGGGCGGCGGCCTGAAGGCCATCGCCAACCTGGAACACCGCCTCATGTCCGACACCGGCACGGCGACGGCAGCCGACTTCTGGCGCCAGTCCTGGGTGGGTCTGCAGTCGAGTGACTTCGGCCGCATCACCCTGGGTCGTCAGTACAACATCCTGTTCGACATCTACACCTCGACCTACCCCTCGTTCCGCTATTCGCCCTATATCGAGGCGTACAAGCCTGAGATCGGCATGTCGCTGACCGCGCGTCAGGACAATATGGTGAAGTATCTGGTTGAGTCGGGCGGTCTGCGCGGCGAGATCCAGGTCAGCGCCGGCGAAGGTTCTGCGGCTGGTGGTAAGTCCATGGGCGGCTTGCTGCGCTACGCGCAAGGCGAGTTCGCCGTCGGCGGTGCCATCCTGCAGCTGAAGGACGGAGCTGGCAAGAAGGTCACGGCCTCCACTTTCGGCGGCAACTACACCTCCGGCCCTCTGTACCTGACGGCGTCGTGGGCACGCAACAAGTTCCAGACGGGTTTCAGCGCGCCAACCAACGGTGCATTGGCCGCCTCCATCGTCGGTGCTCTCAATGCTGCCTCCGCGCTGGCTGAGCATCGCGATATGTGGAGCGTTGGTGCAACCTATCAGATGGATGCTCAGTGGAACCTGGGTGCGCATTACTGGCATGCCAAGCAGAATGGCACGGTGGCCGCGGGCAACGGCAAGGGCGATTTCTTCGCCGTTGTCGCCGACTATGCGTTCTCCAAGCGCACCGATGCCTATCTCGAGTTTGATCACACCAAGATCGGCGGTAACCTGACACTGGCTAACGGCGCGACCAAGCGCAGTGGCTTCATGATGGGTGTGCGTCACCGCTTCTGATCCCATGGCGCATGCGGCCAGACCGCAAGCAGGTGAAGGGCCGCCATCAGCGGCCCTTTTTCCATTTCACCCTGTGGTTTTCGATTGCCGGAAACTTTTTCCTGCCGCCTCGCTCTCTGTATCGCCGCCACCCCGAAGCTGTTGCCGATGATTGATGCGCTGTTGTCCCGTAGCTTGACGTTGTTGTGCGTCGTCGGATTGAGTGGGTGTGCGCATCTCGCGCGGGAGGCACCGCCGCCAATGCCAGCCGGCCTGGAGGCCTGGTCTGCTCGGGCGCTGCCGGTCAAGCCCGCCACGCGCTACTCGATGGCCAAACGTGCCGGTCATCACTGCGTGTTGGCGCAAGCCTACCGGTCCGCCAGTCTGTGGCGACGCAAACTGCATGTGCTGCCCGCCGAACTGGGCGCTATCGAGTTCAATTGGTGGGTGGGCGGCATGCCCGAGGGCGCGAGCGTCACCGATACTGCGCAAGACGACTCGAGCGCGCGCATTGTGCTGGCCTTTGACGGCAACGAGGGCGAGCTCTCGCAGCGCAATCGCATGTTGTTCGAACTGGCGCGAACCCTCACCGGGGAGGCGCCGCCCTATGCCATCTTGATGTACGTGTGGGACGCCAAGGCACCGGTGGGTACGGAGGTGGTCAGCGCCCGCAGTGACCGGATGCGCAAGATTGTGGTGGCTTCCGGTGGCGAGAGTCTGCGCACCTGGCGACGTTTCGAGCGCGATGTGGTGGCTGACTTTCGTCGCGTCTATGGTGGTGAAGCGCCTGGGGCCCTGATCGGCCTGGCCTTGATGACAGACGCCGACAACACCAAGGGCCGAGCCGAGGCCTGTTACGGTGCCATCAGGTTGCTGGACCGGGCCGGCGCCGAGCTGCCCGGCGGCCTGACGCTGCCAGGGCAGTGACCGCTAACCCGGCAAAGCAGGCCTGGCCGGGTTTGGCGATTCGGACTTACCCCTGTGGTCGGGTGCAACTTTATGCGCATGATGCGGGGCTTGCTGAAACCTGACGAAACATGGCCGCTGGCCACTGCAGTTCCCTGACAACGATGATTCCTGGTGTGCTGCATGTACATTCCCTCCCTCTCGGGCACCTGCTTCGCCTCGAATTCGGGCACTGATCGTGGCTGAGCGCGTGCCGCACAACTGACATCCTCTCAACATGCTTGCATTCATTCTCCGGCGCATGGGCCAGGCCATCCTGGTCATGCTGACCGTGGCCTTTGTGGCCTTCATGATCTTCCAGTATGTGGGCGACCCGGTGACCAACCTGCTGGGGCAGGACGCCACACCCGAGCAACGCATCCAGCTGCGCAAGGATCTGGGCCTGGACGAGCCTTTCCCGGTGCAGTTTGCTCGCTTCATCGGTAATGCGGTGCAGGGCGAGCTCGGCTTGAGCCTGCGCCAGGGCCGCAAGGTCTCGACCCTGATTGCCGAGCGCCTGCCGGCCACCATGGAGTTGGCTATGACGGCCGGCGTGCTCGCGCTGGTCGTGGGTATTCCGTTGGGCGTCTATGCGGCCTTGAAGCGGGGCAGCTTCCTGTCCCAGGCGCTGATGACCTTTTCGCTATTGGGCGTTTCGCTGCCGTCCTTCCTGTTCGGCATCCTGTTGATACTGATTTTTGCCGTCACCTTCAAGATTCTGCCCAGCTTCGGCCGCGGCGATGTCGTGGCCATCGGCTCCTGGACCACCGGCTATCTGACCGTCGACGGATGGAAACATCTGGTGCTGCCGGCCATCACCCTGTCGCTGGCCAATATGGCCCTGGTGCTGCGTCTGGTGCGCTCCGAGATGCTGGAGGTGCTGCGCACCGACTACATCAAGTTTGCCCGCGCCCGCGGCCTGAACAACCGCGCGGTGCACTTCGGCCATGCACTGAAGAACACTCTGGTGCCGGTGATGACCATCATGGGTCTGCAGCTGGGTCAGCTGATTGCCTTTGCCATCATCACCGAGACGGTGTTCCAGTGGCCGGGCATGGGGCTGCTGTTCATCCAGGCGGTGCAATTCGCCTACATTCCGGTGATGGCGGCCTATCTGCTGCTGGTGTCGGGCATTTTTGTGTCCATCAATTTGTTGGTGGACATGTTGTATCTGGTCGTCGATCCGCGCCTGCACGTGGACGGCAAGGCCGGGGCGCATTGAGAACATGGGAGCCAAAGGCATGAGCAGTTCCTCCGACGGGGCAACAACGGGCAGCGCGGCCGTGATACCAAAGGCGCCGGGTCGCCTGGCGCGATTCTTCGATGGCGATGTGTGGCATTCCTTCTGCAATTCGCCGATGGCCATCCTGGCCGCGGTGATTGCCTTCATCTGCGTGTTCTGCTCGCTGTTCGCCCCCTGGGTGGCGCCGCACAACCCTTTCGATCTGGCCTCGCTGGAGCTGATTGATGCGCGGCTGCCGCCGGCCTGGATCGAGGGTGGCAAGAGCAAGTACCTGCTGGGCACCGACGACCAGGGCCGGGATCTGCTGTCGGCGCTGATGTATGGCGCGCGCATCTCGCTGTTCGTTGGCCTGGCCTCGGTGTTTGTGTCCTTGGTGGTCGGTGTCAGCCTGGGCCTGTTGTCGGGCTTTGCCGGCGGCAAGGTTGACGCCTTCATCATGCGCGTCTGCGACGTGATGCTGTCCTTCCCCTCGCTGCTGGTGGCGCTGCTGATCGACGGCCTGGGCAAGGCGATGTTCCCGAACGCGCCGGATGCACTCGCCTACGCGGTGCTGATCGTGGCCATCTCGCTGTCCGGCTGGGTGCAGTACGCGCGCACGGTGCGCGGCTCCACCCTGGTCGAGCGCAACAAGGAATACGTGCAGGCAGCGCGCGTGATCGGCGTCAAGCCCTCGCGCATCATGGTGCGCCATGTGCTGCCGAACGTGCTGGGGCCGGTGCTGGTGCTGGCCACCATCCAGGTCGCCTTTGCCATCATTGCCGAGGCGACCTTGTCCTTCCTGGGTCTGGGCGTGCCGCCGACCAGCCCCTCGCTGGGCACCCTGATACGCGTCGGCAACGACTTCCTGTTCTCCGGCGAGTGGTGGATCACCATCTGGCCCGGCGCGATGCTGGTGCTGATCGCGCTGAGCGTGAACCTGCTGGGCGACTGGCTGCGCGATGCGCTGAATCCGCGTCTGCGCTGAAGCAGCGCCGAACCCTCTTACCGCCAAAGTGACTGCATGACTGCTCCACTGCTTGAAGTCCGCAATCTGCGCGTCGAGTTTCCGACGCGCCGCGGCACCTTGCTTGCACTCGACGACATTTCGTTTGACATCGCGCCGGGCGAGATCCTGGGCGTGGTCGGCGAGTCGGGTGCCGGCAAATCATTGACCGGCGCGGCCATCATCGGCCTGCTCGATCCCCCAGGACGCATTGCCAGCGGCGAGATCCGCCTGGAGGGCAAGCGCATCGACAACCTCGGCTACGAGGAGATGCGCCGCATCCGCGGCCGCCAGATTGGCGCGATCTTCCAGGACCCGCTGACCTCGCTGAATCCGCTTTATACCGTCGGTCGGCAACTCGTCGAAACCATCACAACGCACCTGCCGATGAGCCAGTCAGAGGCGCGCAAGCGTGCCATCGAGCTGCTGGAGCAGACCGGCATCCCGGCCGCGGCCCAGCGTGTCGATCAGTACCCGCACCAGTTCTCCGGCGGCATGCGTCAGCGCGTGGTGATCGCGCTGGCACTGGCCGCCAAGCCCAAGCTGATCGTCGCCGACGAGCCGACCACGGCGCTGGACGTCTCGATCCAGGCGCAGATCATTTCGTTGCTGAAGAGCCTCTGCAAGGAGCAGGGTGCGGCGGTGATGCTGGTCACCCACGATATGGGCGTGATTGCCGAGACCTGCGATCGCGTGGCGGTGATGTATGCCGGCCGCATTGCCGAGATCGGCCCGGTGCAGGACGTGATCCACAAGCCCGCCCATCCGTATACGACCGGCCTGATGGGCTCGATCCCGGCGATGGACGAGGACCGCGAGCGCCTGCTGCAGATCGATGGCTCGATGCCTCGACTCAACAACATTCCTACCGGCTGCGCTTACAACCCGCGCTGCCCCAGCGTCTTCGATCGCTGTCGCGTGGAGCGTCCCAATTTGATACAGGCGGGTGCCACCCGCGTCGCGTGCTGGTTGCACGCCGAAGGCCAGGAGAACAGGGCGTGAGCAATCATCCATTGGTTGAGGTCAAGGATCTGGCCAAGATCTTCGACGTGTCCGCGCCGTGGCTGAATCGCGTCGTCGAGCGCAAGCCCAAGATGTACGTGCATGCCGTTGACGGCGTGAGCTTCACCATCGAGCGCGGCAAGACGCTGGCCCTCGTCGGTGAATCGGGTTGCGGCAAGAGCACGGTGGCGCGTCTGCTGGTCGGTCTGTACAAGCCCACTCAGGGCGTGGTCAGCTTCGATGGCGCCGATATCGCCGCCACCCTGGCGACGCCCGAGGGTCGCACCCTGCGCCGACGCACGCAGATGATCTTCCAGGACCCCTACGCCAGCCTGAACCCGCGCTGGAAGGTGCAGGACATCGTCGGCGAGCCGCTGCGCGAGCACGGCATGGTCAATGGCTCGGACGAGCTGCAGCAGCGCGTGATTGCCCTCCTGCAATCGGTGGGCCTGGCGGCGGCCGACGTCGAGAAATTCCCGCACCAGTTCTCGGGCGGTCAGCGTCAGCGCATCTCGATCGCGCGTGCATTGGCCACGCAGCCCGAGTTCCTGGTCTGCGATGAGCCGACCTCTGCGCTGGACGTGTCGGTGCAGGCCCAGGTCCTGAACATCATGAAGGACCTGCAGCGCGAGCGGGGCCTGACCTATCTGTTCATCTCGCACAACCTGGCCGTGGTGCGCCATGTGGCCGATCAGGTCGGGGTGATGTATCTGGGGCGCCTGGTCGAACTGGCCGACAAGAAGGACCTGTTCGACAATCCGCGCCACCCGTATACCCGCATGCTGCTGGACGCGATTCCGGACATTCACATGACCGGCCGCTCGCGCACCCCGGTGCAGGGCGAGGTGCCCAACCCGTTGAATCCGCCCAGCGGCTGCAGCTTCCATCCGCGCTGCCCGCTGGCCAATGATCGCTGCAAGGTCGAGCGCCCGGCGCTGGCTGAGTTTCAGGGCATCAAAATCGCCTGCCACGCGGTGGCCGAGGGGCGCGCCTGAGAGCGCTGTCGCAGCTTATACAAACGGCGCCGAGGGCGCCGTTTTTCATGGTTTTACTGTAGAGGCTGCCTGAGCCGGTGCTTTGGCTGCCGTCGGCAGATACAGAGGCCCTTTTTGCCCGCAGCCCGCGCTGCACAAGGCCAGCGCCATCAACGCGCCGGCGCACCACCCCTTGCCCAGCGAGGCGATGCGCGGGACGACTACACTTTGCGGTTGTTTGCTCATGAAAAGATTCTACCGGCCATGAATGCACCTCTCGCTGCCACCCCGCTGTCCGACAGCGACTATCTGAGCAAGGCCATGGCCGTGCTGAGCGCCATCGAGACCACCCTGGACCGATGGCTGGACGAGGATGTGGTGGACATCGACACCCACCGCACCGGCGGCCTGCTGGAGCTGAGCTTCGGCAATGGCAGCAAGATCGTGCTCAACACCCAGCCGCCGCTGCAGGAGCTATGGCTGGCCGCGCGCGGGGGCGGCTTCCACTTCAAGTACGTGGATGGTCGGTGGCTGGACACCAAGGACGGGCGTGAGTTTCACGCCGCCCTGTCGGCCCATGCCAGTGCACAGGCGGGCCTGGCGCTGGAGTTCCGGCCAGGCTAGACGCGCCCTAGCGCCTGAACAGGTCGAGAATGCTCTTCTTCTCTTCCTCGTTGGCTGTCTTGGGGAGGCCGGCATTGGTGTCGCTGGTGATGCTGCGTACGCCGGCCGTGCCTGCGTACTCGTCATAGAACCATTCGCCGCCGTGGTTGACCACGCCCTCGGGCACCGCGGGTTCGTCAACGGGCACGCCCTTCAGCGCATAGCTCATATAGTCGATCCACACCGGCAGTGACAGGCCGCCACCGGTCTCGCCGGTGCCCAGCTTGCGCGGTGTGTCATAGCCGATCCAGACCACCGCCACCACACTGTGCTGGTAGCCGGCGAACCAGGCGTCCATAGAGTCATTCGTGGTGCCGGTCTTGCCATAGATGTCAGGGCGCTTCAAGGTGGCCTGGGCCCTGGCGGCCGTGCCCGAGCGGGTCACCTCCTGCAGCAGGCTGGTCATCACGAAGGCATTGCGCGCATCGATCACCCGCGAGTCCTCGCCGACCTTCGGCTCGGGCGCCTCGTGCAGCAACTTGCCGCGGGCGTCGGTCAGCTTGGCGATCAGCTGCGGCGTGACGCGCAGGCCGCCGTTGGCGAACACCGCATAGCCCTGCACCATCTGCATTGGCGTCACCGACCCGGCGCCCAGCGCCATGGTCAGATAGGCTGGATGCTTGTCGGCATCGAAGCCGAAGTGCGTGACCCACTCCTGGCCGTACTCGGCGCCAATCGACTGCAGCACCCGTATCGACACCATGTTCTTGGATTTGGCCAGCGCGGTGCGCAGCGGCATCAGGCCCTCGAATTTGCCGTCGTAATTCTTCGGCTCCCAGGGCTGGCTGCCGGTGCTGCTGGCGTCGAAGAACAGCGGTGCATGGTTGACGATGGTGGCCGGCGTGAAGCCCTTTTCCAGCGCCGCCGAATAGATGAAGGGCTTGAAGCTGGAGCCCGGCTGGCGCCAGGCCTGGGTCACATGGTTGAACTTGTTCTTGGCATAGTCGAAGCCACCGACCATGGCTCGGATGCGGCCATTGCGCGGATCCATCGAGACGAAAGCGCCCTCGACCTCGGGCAGCTGTGTGATGGCCCACTCGCTCTTCGGCGCCGGACCCTTGACCACACGTATTACCGCGCCGCGGCGGATTTGCGTCTTGGGATTGCCACGCTCGGCCAGGCCGGAGGTGGCAGGTTTCAAGCCCTCGCCGGTGATGGTAATGGCTTCGCCGCTCTGCAGCGAGGCCAGCACTTTTTTCGGGCCGGCCTCCAGCACGACGGCGGCGATGAATTCGTCGTTGTCGGGATGGTCGGACAGCGCGTCGGCGACGCGGGCATCCAGCTCCTTGGCGTCGGAGGGCAGGTCGACATAGGCCTCGGGGCCGCGATAGACCTGGCGCTTCTCGAAATCCAGAATGCCCTTGCGCAGCGCGCGGTAGGCGGCCGTCTGCTCGTCGGCGCGCAGCGTCAGGTAGACGTTCAGGCCGCGGCTGTAGGCCTCATCGCCGTACTGGGCATAGACCAGCTGACGGGCCGTTTCGGCGACGAACTCGGCGTGGGCCGGTGGCACCGAGACCTGGCGGTAGCGCAGCGGCTCGGCCTTGGCCGCGTCGTGCTGATCGACCGTGATGAAGTCGTTTTCCAGCATGCGGTCGATGATGTATTGCTGTCGGAGCGTGGCACGCCGCGGGTTGCTGAAGGGGTTGTACGACGAGGGTGCCTTGGGCAGGCCGGCCAGCATGGCAGCCTCGGCAATCGAGAGGTCCTTCAAGGCCTTGCCGAAATACACCTCGCTGGCGGCGGCGAAGCCGTAGGCCCGATGACCCAGAAATATCTGGTTCATATAAACCTCGAGAATCTGTTCCTTGCTCAGCTCGCTTTCGATCTTCAGCGCAAGTAAGATTTCGTAAATCTTGCGAGTGAGGGTTTTTTCGGTGGACAGATAGAAGTTTCTTGCGACCTGCTGGGTGATGGTGGAAGCGCCCTGGCTGCGAGATTCCGCGAGATTGGCCAAACCTGCACGAATGATGCCCAGGTAGTCGACGCCACCATGCTTGTAAAACCGGGCATCCTCGATCGACAACACGGCATCCTGCATGACCTTCGGGATTTGCTGGATGGGCACGAAATTGCGACGCTCCTCGCCAAACTCGCCCAGCAGCACGCCGTCAGAGGAGAAAACCCGCAGCGGCAGTTTGGGGCGGTATTCGGTCAAACCCGAGGTGTCGGGCAGTTTCGGATACGCGACTGCCAATGCCACGCCCAGCAGCAGCAGGCCTATCGTCAACAAGGCCAGGGCCAGGGCGAATAGTTTGGCCAGCATGCGACCCATCATGGCGAGGGCGCCCCCAGAGTTCGGGCTAGCAGCTGCGGGTGTCGGTTGTTTGGATTCGCTCATGGGCCTCCGGGCGCGATGCCCGCGATTATAGGAAGCGCTTCAACCCGGCCCCGGCGGATTCGTGAACTGTTTGGCATTTGAGTGAAGTGGTCGCTGATTCCGGCGCTTTTGCACCGATCCGGAGGCTCTTTGCGCGTGTATGTTTAGCAACGTAGGAGAGTCTGCCTCGGCCGGATTTCCTTTGTGGGTCAACACCTTTACTGCTAGCATTGAAGTAGTTTCTTAACAGTCCGACGCACTTTGAAGCGTTGGGGAGAAAGGCGTCATGGGAATTCTTGACGTGCTGCTGGGTCGCAAGCATGCGCCGATGATTGGCTTGGACATCAGTTCATCAAGCGTCAAGCTGGTCGAATTGGGGCAAAACGCCGCCGGCGAATATGTGCTGGAGCGCTTTGCCGCCGAGCCTTTCGAAAAGGGCTGGATCACCGATGGCCAGATCGAGAAATTCGATGAGGTCGCCGATGCCGTGCGCCGGGTGGTTGCCAAGAGTGGCACCCGCACCCGCCAGGCCGTGCTGGCCATGCCGCAATCCGCCGTGATCACCAAGAAGATCATGCTGCCCGCCGGCCTGCGTGACGAAGAGCTTGAAATTCAGGTCGAGGCCGAGGCGAATCAGTACATACCATTTTCGCTGGATGAGGTGAGCCTGGATTTTTGCGTCATCGGGCCCAGCCCGACCTCGATCGGCGATGTCGAGGTGCTGATCGCTGCCTCGCGCAAGGATCGCGTGCAGGACCGCCAGGGCCTGGCCGAGGCCGCCGGCTTGCGCCCCGCCATACTTGATATCGAGTCGCATGCCTCGCGCATGGCGATGGGCCGCCTGGTGGCGAATCTGCCCAATGCCGGCAAGGATGCGCTGGTGGCCCTGTTCGAAATCGGCGCTGATACCACCAGCCTCAAGGTGCTGCGTGATGACGAGATGCTGTATGACCGCGATCAGGCCTTTGGCGGATCGCAACTGACGCAACTGATCTCGCGCCAATACGGTTTCTCGTATGAGGAGGCCGAGCAAAAGAAGCTGGCAAATGATTTGCCCGAGGACTACGAGTCGGCGGTGTTGATTCCGTTCGTGGACAGTCTGTCGCAGGAAATCGGCCGAGCCCTGCAGTATTTCTTCACCAGCACGCCGCATCACAAGGTGCATTACGTGATGCTGGCCGGTGGCACGGCCACCTTGCCCGGCTTGAAGGAACGGGTCACCGAGTTGACGGGTTTCGCCTGCATGGTGGTGAACCCGTTCGAGAACATGGCGCTGGGCTCCAATATTCGCGAGGGCAAGCTGCGCCGTGAGGCGCCTTCCTATCTGACCGCCTGCGGGTTGGCGATGCGGAGGTTCCACCAGTGATCTTGATCAATCTGCTCCCGCATCGGGAGGAAAAGCGCAAGCGCCGCAAGACCGCGTTCTTCGTGGGGCTGGGCGTCTCGGCACTGGTGGGTCTGGGTATTGCTGCCGTCGGCTATGCAGTGCTGATGCAGTTGACCAGTGATCAGCAGGGCCGCAACCAGTATTTGAAGGCCGAGATCGATCGCCTGGAGATCCAGATCAAGGATATCGCCAATCTGAAATCCGAGATTGAATCCTTGAAGGCCAGGCAGAAAGCCGTTGAAGACCTGCAGACCGATCGCAACACGCCGGTGCATCTGCTCAACGAGTTGGCCAAGCACACGCCCGAGGGCGTCTACCTGAGCAGCATCCGTCAGGCCGGCCAGGTGGTCACGATCACAGGCATTGCGCAGACCAATGAGCGGGTGTCGGAGTTTCTGCGCAATACGGCGCGAGCCTCCGAATGGCTGGAGCGGCCCGAGCTGGTGGAGATCCGCGTCGCAAACCTCACCACCAACAATCGCGAGCAGAAGCGCCTGTTCAACTTTTCGATGCGTGTTTCGATCAAGCAGCCGCAGCCCGAGGCGCAGAGCGTGCCGGGCACTGCTTCCAAGACCAACAAGAGCTGAGGCAAGCATGGCGACCAAGGCAAGCACCCCCAAGTTCGACCTGAATGCTCAGTTCGAACGGGCCGCCTCTCAGTTTCGGGGGCTCAACCCCAACGAGCCAGGCCAATGGCCCCTCCTGCCCAAGCTGGCGGCCTTCCTGGCCGTGGTGGTGGTGGTGCTGGGTTTGAGCTGGTACCTGGTGCTGGCGGATGCCCAGACCCAATTGCAGGCGGAGCACGACCGTGAACCCGCGCTCAAGCAGGACTACCGGGCCAAGCTGGCACAGGCCGTCAATCTGCCCGAGTTGCGCAAGCAAAAGCGCCAGGTCGAGGAGTATGTGACCCAGCTGGAGAAGCAACTCCCTGGCAAGGCCGAGATGGACGCATTGCTGTCCGACATCAACCAGGCTGGTCTGGGCCGCGGCCTGCAGTTCGAGCTGTTCCGGCCCGGTCAGGTGGCGGTGAAGGACTACTACGCCGAACTGCCGATCTCGGTGCGGGTGTCGGGGCGCTATCACGACATCGGCGCGTTTGCGGCCGACGTGGCCAATCTGTCACGCATCGTCACGCTGCACAACCTGGTGGTGACGGCGAGCAACACCAAGGATGTTGGTGCGTCCGGGGCCCTGGCCATGGAGGCCACCGCCCGCACCTACCGCTATCTGGACTCGGCCGAGGTGGCCGAGCAACGCAAGGCCACCAGCAAAGCGGGAGCGAAGAAATGAGGCGCCTGTCTTTGCGCACCGCCGGCGCCCTGTGCCTTGGCACCGCGCTGCTGCTGGGTTGCGCGGCCGATATGGACGAGTTGCGCCAATGGATGGAGCAGCAAAAGCGCGAGGTGCAGGCCACCGTCAAGCCGCTTGTGCCGCCCAAGAAGTTCCTGCCCCAGGCCTACGAGACGCAGAGCAGCGTCGAGCCGTTCAGCGTGCAGAAGCTGACGGTGGCTGTCAAGCAGGAGGCGCGGCAACCGAACTCCTTGCTGACCTCGGAGATGAGCCGGCGCAAGCAACCGCTGGAAGCCTTCCCGCTGGACAGCATGTCCATGGTCGGCAGCGTGTCCCGCGAGGGACGTCAATATGCCCTGCTCAAGGTGGACAACCTGCTTTACCAGGTCAAGTCCGGCGATTACCTGGGCGTGAACTACGGCAAGATCATGAAGATTTCCGAGACTGACATCCCCCTGAGAGAGATCGTCCAGGACGCCGCGGGCGAGTGGATAGAGCGCACCAGTACCCTCCAGCTTCAGGAGAAGGGGCGATGAAAAATATGCAGGAGAACTCCAATATGACCCACTGGCGCGCGCTTGCCCTGGCCATGACCCTGTGTCTGGCCCTGCCGACGGCCGCGACGGCTCAAACCGGCGAAGCGCCTGCTGCCGCGACCAATGCCATCCAGGCCATCAGCAGCACTCAGCAGTCCGGCGTGGAGGTGATACGTATCGAGCTGAGCCAGCCTCTGGCCGAAGTGCCCCGCGGGTTCACGATTCAAACCCCTCCACGCATCGCCATCGATCTGCCGGGTGTCAACAACGGCATGGGCCGAGCCAGCGTCGATGTGAACCAGGGCAATCTGCGTTCCGCCAATGTGGCGCAGTCGGGCGAGCGCACCCGCGTCGTGCTGAATTTGAAGCAGCCGTCGAGCTACCGTGCGCAGTTGCAGGGCAATGCCCTGCTGGTGATACTGGAGACGGCGGCCGTGCCCTCGGCGGCCGATGCGGTGCACTTTGCGCCCAGCCTGAATACCAACCCACTGGCTTTGAAAGACATTGACTTCCGGCGCGGCCAGGATGGCACCGGCCGTGTCATCGTCAACCTGCCCAACAATCAGGACGGCGTCGACATCAAGCAGCAGGGCAAGACGCTGGTGGTCGAGTTCCTGCGTTCCAGCTTGCCAGAGAACCTGCGGCGCCGCCTGGATGTCAGCGACTTCGGCACGCCGGTGCAGAACATCACCACCACCCAGTCGGCTGACCGGGTGCGCATGGTGGTCGAGCCGCGCGGCGACTGGGAGCACAGCGCCTATCAAAGCGACAATCAGTTCGTGCTCGAGGTGCGGCCACAAAAGGTCGATCCGAACAAGCTGACCCAGGGTCCCGGTTATGCGGGAGACAAGCTGTCTCTGAATTTCCAGAATATCGAGGTTCGCGCGCTGCTGCAGGTGATCGCCGACTTCACCAATTTCAACGTTGTGACCAGCGATACGGTCACCGGCAATGTGACGCTGCGGCTGAAAGACGTACCCTGGGACCAGGCGCTGGACATCATCCTGCAGGCCAAAGGCCTGGGTCTGCGCAAGTCCGGCAACGTGCTGTGGATCGCACCCAAGGACGAGCTGGCCGCCAAGGAGAAGGTTGATCTGGAATCCAAGGCCGCGATTGCGCAACTGGAGCCGGTGCGTACTCAATCCTTCCAGCTCAACTACACCAAGGCCGAAGAAGTCGCCAAGGGCCTGAGCGGGCAGAGCGCCGCGGGGGGCGGAGCGGCCAGTCGCATCCTTTCCACCCGTGGCTCGGTGATCTACGAGACCCGTACGAACCAGCTGTTTGTCTCCGACATCCCGTCAAAGCTGGAAGAGATCCAGGCCATGATCGCCAAGATCGATATTCCGGTGCGGCAGGTGCTGATCGAGGCCCGCATCGTCGAGGCCGATGACAAGTTCGGTCGCTCGCTGGGCGTGAAGCTGGGCACCACCGACCTGCGCGGCATCCAGGGCGGTGTGCCGGGTGTCAATGTGGGCGGCAACAACTACATCACCGCCGGCAACAACTACAACGCCATCGGCTACCAGACCAAGCAGCCGGGCTCGACGACGCCCACGTTCGCCAACTCGCAGATGATCAATATGCCGGCCGGCGGCATCGAGGGCGGCACGCCCGCCACGTTCGCGCTGTCGTTGTTCAGTGCCTCGTCCAACCGCTTCCTGAACCTGGAACTGTCGGCCTTGGAGGCAGACGGCAAGGGCAAGGTCATCTCCAGCCCCCGCGTCATCCCGCCGACCAGGTCAAGGCCCTGATCGAGCAGGGCGAAGAAATTCCCTATCAGGTGGCCACCTCCAGCGGCGCCACGGCCACGACCTTCCGCAAGGCCAGCCTGAAGCTGGAAGTCACGCCGCAGATCACGCCGGAAGGCAATGTGATCCTTGATGTCGATGTGACCAATGACAGCAAGGGTGCATCCACCAATCAGGGTTTCACCATCAACACCAAGCATGTGAAGACCCAGGTGCTGGTGGAGAACGGCGGCACCGTTGTGATCGGCGGCATCTACACGCAGAACGAGCGTGAAGACGTCACCAAAGTGCCTTGGCTGGGCGACATGCCCGTGCTGGGCAATCTCTTCAAATCGCGCACGCGGTCCAATAACAAGACCGAACTGCTGGTGTTCATCACGCCCAAGGTGGTGAGCGAGCGGGCGGCCACGCGCTGACGCGTCAATGCATTTCACTCGACCCTGATGGGGCGGGATTGTAGGAGTTAGAAGCAAATGAGCGCATTCACTGGCATGACCCGCCTCCTCGCGGGGGCTGTGATATTGCTGGGCAGCCTGACCATGACCGCTTGCGGTGGCGGTGGCGCCGGTACTCCGATCGTGGGAGGGCCCGGTCCAGACCCGACCAAAGTGACCGCAGATCTGAGTCTGACCATCGACAAGACCACCGTGCCCAATACCGGGGCCGAAGAGGCGACGGTGACGGTGACGGCACTGGACGCCGCCCGCAATGTGGTCGGTGCCGCGCCGGTGGCTGTGACGGTGGACAACAATGCCTTTGTCACGCCCTCGGGCACGGCCACGGCGGCCGGCACCGGCCAGATCACGGCCAAGGTGGCCATTGGTGCAGACAAGAGCAACCGCACGATCACGCTGACCGCGCGATCGGGGGCGATCACCAAGACAGTTTCCTTCGAGGTGGTGGACAGCATTTCGCGCAGCAAGACCTCGGACCTGGTGGTGACACTCAGCAAGCCGAGCCTGACCAACTCGGGATCGGACGCGGTGACCGTTACCGTGACCGCTTTGGATACGGCACGCAAGGCCCTGGGCGGTGTGCCGGTGAGCTTCTCGGTCAACGCCAATGCAGTGGTGTCCGACGGTGGCAAGACCATCACGGACGCGGCCACCGGGCAGATCTCAGCGGCTGTCACCGTCGGTGCGGACAAGAGCAAGCGCACCGTTACGGTCAACGCGACCAGTGGCGCTGTGACGCGAAGTATCGCGTTCGAAGTTGTGGACGCGGTCAACGTGATTCCTAAGGCGGCGGACCTGACCCTGGTGCTGAGTACGACAAACATCATCAACTCGGGCAGCGAGACGGTGGGTGTCACGGTCACTGCTGTGGATGCGTCGCGAAATGCCTTGGCCGGCATCCCGGTGGCCTTCAAGGTGGACCAGAATGCCGTGCTGATCGCCCCCGCGAACGTCACGAATACGTCGGGCCAAGCCACCGCCACAGTACAGATTGGGTCCGACAAATCGAACCGCATCATCACCGTCACGGTCAACAGTGATGCTTTGGTGCGCACGGCTTCGTTCCAGGTGACTGGGGCCAAGCTGACGGTTGCCAACTCGACGCTGAGTCTGGCGGCAGGCGCAGCCGGCAAGGTTGACTACGTGTTGAAAGACACGACCGGCAGCCCGATGGTGGGTGTGCCCGTGTCGGTGTCCGGCGCTGGCATCACCGCTGGCGCGGGCACGACCGACAACAACGGGGCCTACACATTCAACTATGTGGCCCCCGCGACACCGGGCAACTTTGACATCACCGCGCTGAGTGCGGGCGTGTCCAATGTGCAGTCGGTGCTGGTGCTGGGTGGCTCGACGATCGTACCGCCGGCGACCACCGCTGTCGTGTCGGCAGCCTTGTCCGTCGATCCGAACGTGGTCAGGGTCAATTCGGAATTGACCAACAACCGGACCGAGGTGCGCGCCCTGTTCCTGGGGGCCAACAATGTGCCGGTCAAGAATGTGCGGGTGCGCTTTAAGATCGATCCGAACAATTCGGTGGGCGGGACGATCACGGCAGGCACGAGTTTGAGCTACTCCGACGTCAATGGCGCGGCCACCACGGCCTACATTCCGGGATCTAGGTCGAGCCCGACTGACGGCCTGCGCCTGCGCGCCTGCTACGACCTGAATGACTTCCCCGACTTTGCCGCCACTGATGCCTGCCCCGGCACCTCAAAGGAAATCAGTGTCAAGCTCACGGTGGTATCGGAGGCCCTTTCGGTGACCATTGGTACCAACGAGACGATCGAGATCGGCGCCAGCAACCTGACCTACATCCAGAAGTTCGTGTTGCTGGTGGTGGACTCGGCAGGGAATGCAAAGGCAGATGTCCAGATCACGCCATCGCTGGATCTGACCGCCTATGCCAAGGGCTACTACGGACCCAAGTTCGATACAGCGCAAAGCGCGTGGATTCAAACGATCACCGCCAAGTGTTTGAATGAAGATACGAATCGCAATGGCTCTATTGATGGCCTTGAGGACGTCAACGGCAACGCCGCGCTTGATCCGCGCAAGTCAGATGCTGCGATCAGCATGGTTGGCTCTACCAAGACCGACTCAAGCGGGACCGCGGTACTCAAGATCGAGTATCCGAAGAGTCACGCATCGTGGGTGTCGTTCAAGATTACTGCGGCTGCGTTCGGGGTGCTCAGTCCTCCCGCCATCTACTCAGGTGTGCTTCCCGCTGACGCGAAGGCAATCAAGACTGAAACGCCGCCGCCAGCGTTCCTGGTTAGCCCCTACGGCATCGTCGGCAGCTGCACCGACCCGAACTGAGGTGACGAACCAGCCGCGACCGCCGCTGTGCATCTCGCTGGTAGGCATGCCCGGATGCGGCAAGTCCACCGTCGGGAGGCAGTTGGCGCGTTTGCTGGGCGCGAACTTCATCGATCTCGATGCCGAGATCGAGCGGAAACTGGGCGAAGCGATTCGCCCATTTTTCGAACGCGAGGGGGAGGCAGCCTTTCGCGCGCTGGAGCATCAGACGCTGGCTGCCTTGCTGAACGAGCCTGCCGAGCTGGTGCTGGCCACCGGCGGCGGGGCGGTGCTGCGCGAGGACAACCGGGCGCTGCTGCAGCGCCACAGCACCGTGCTCTATCTGCGTTCTTCGCCCGAGGAACTGTTCCGCCGGCTGCGCCACGACACGCAGCGCCCGCTGCTGCAGGTCAACAACCCGCTGGCCAAGCTGCGCGAGTTGTTCCAGCAGCGCGATCCGCTGTACCGGCGCACGGCACACTATCTGATCGAGACCGGCAGGCCCAGTGTCACTTCGCTGGTGAATATGATTCTGATGCAGCTCGAACTGGCTGGTCTGGTGGACAACCAGCGAGTGCCGTCTTCAGTGCAGGCCAGGCCGACGCCCGGATGATGGCCGTACACTGACGGGCATGAATCCAGTCAGCAGCTCCCAACCCACAGCCGCCTCCTCTACCTCCCGTGTTTCCATCGCGCTTGCAGAGCGCAGCTACGAGATCCTGATCGGGCCGGGCCTGCTGAACAGTTCCGACGCTTGGCTGGGCCTGCCCAAAGCCGAATGTGCCTTGATCGTCAGCAATGTGACGGTGGCTCCGCTCTACCTGGCGCGCCTGCAGGCCGCCCTGAGCCCCCATTACCGCCGCATCGAGGTGCTCAATCTGCCCGACGGTGAGGTGTTCAAGGACTGGACCTCGCTGAACCTGATCATCGATGCCCTGCTGAGCCGCGGCTGCGATCGAAAGACCCTGCTGTTTGCACTGGGTGGTGGTGTGATCGGCGACATGACCGGTTTTGCCGCCGCCGTCTATATGCGCGGCGTGCCTTTTGTTCAGGTGCCGACAACCCTGCTGGCTCAGGTGGACTCGTCGGTGGGTGGCAAGACGGCGATCAACCATCCGCTGGGCAAGAACATGGTCGGCGCTTTTTATCAGCCGGTGCGGGTGATCGCCGACCTTGATACGCTGGACACCTTGCCTGCGCGAGAGCTGTCGGCAGGCCTGGCCGAGATCATCAAGTATGGGCCGATCGCCGATGCAGACTTCCTGGGCTGGATCGAGCGGAATCTGGATGCGCTGCTGGCGCGTGACAAGGCTGCGCTGTCTCATGCCGTGCAACGCTCGTGCGAGATCAAGGCCCATGTGGTGGGGCAGGACGAACGCGACCAGGGCTTGCGTGCCATCTTGAACTTCGGCCATACCTTTGGCCACGCCATCGAGGCTGGTCTGGGCTATGGCGAATGGCTGCATGGCGAGGCAGTGGGCTGCGGCATGGTGATGGCCAGCGATCTGTCGGTGCGCCTGGGCTTGATGCCGCCCGAGTTTCTGACGCGCATGAAGACCTTGATCGGCAGGGCAGGGCTCCCGCTGGTCGGGCCACGGCTCGGCGTGCAACGCTATCTGGAACTGATGCGGGTGGACAAAAAGTCCGAGGGCGGGGAAATCCGATTCGTGCTGATCGACTCCCTGGGCCATGCGACGATGCGCGCCGCACCGGATGCATTGGTGGCCGCGGTGATCGAGGCGAACTGCGCATGATGAGCCGCTCGGTGAGCCTGAGTTGCCCGAGCTGACCGGCATGCTGCTCGCGCCCTATGCCTGCGATGCCGCGCTGACGCGTGGCCGCCGGCATGCCGAGGCGCCGGCGCCCACGCGCAGCGACTATCAGCGCGACCGCGACCGCGTCGTCCACAGCACGGCCTTTCGGCGCCTCGTCTACAAGACTCAGGTGTTCCTGAACCACGAAGGCGATCTGTTCCGCACCCGGCTGACCCATTCGTTGGAGGTAGCCCAGTTGGGCCGCTCAATCGCCCGTACGCTGGGCCTGAATGAGGACCTGGTCGAGGCCATCGCGCTGGCACATGACCTGGGTCATACGCCATTCGGCCACGCCGGCCAGGACGCCCTGCACGAATGCATGGCGGAGTTCGGCGGTTTCGAGCACAACCTGCAAAGCCTTCGCGTCGTCGATGAGCTCGAGCAGCGCTACCCCGAGTACGACGGCCTCAATCTGAGCCATGAAACGCGCGAAGGCATCCTCAAGCACTGCTCGCGCACCAATGCCATCAAGCTTGAGATGGCGGAGCCCAATGGGGTCGGGCGGCGCTTTCTCGATGGCACGCAGCCCAGCCTGGAGGCGCAGTTGTGCAATCTGGCCGACGCGATCGCTTACAACGCCCATGATGTTGATGACGGCGTGCGCTCCGGCCTGCTGAGCCTCGAACAGCTGGACGAAGTCGAGTTGTTCAGCCGCCACAGCCGGGCGGTACGGCGTGAGTACCCGGCACTCCAGGGCCGCCGCCTGTTGTTTGAGGCCATACGCCGCATGCTCTCGGCCCAGGTCTATGACGTGATCGAGGCCACGCAGGCAAGCCTGCGCGCCGCCGGCGTCGGCTCGGTGGACGAGGTGCGCGCCCATCAGCAGCGTCTGGTGTGTTTCAGCGAGCCGATGCGGGAAGCGGGCAGTGCCCTGAAGCGCTTCCTGTTCGCCAACCTCTACCGCCACGCCCAGGTAGTGGAAACCACCGCGATGGGCAAACAGATCGTGCGCGACCTGTTCGAGATCTATTGCAACGATCCCAGCGGTATGCCCTTTGACTTCACCTCGACGGGCCGTGCCGAGCGTGGCATTGCCGACTACATCGCCGGCATGACCGACCGCTTTGCGATTCGCGAGCACGAGCGCCTTACCGGCCGAAAACTCTTCTGACATGTTCTAATTGGGGTCAGACTCCAATTAAATCCATGTCATGGCCCGACTTCCTCGCCTCGTAATGGGTGGCCAAGCCCACCATGTGATCCAGCGCGGTCACAACCGTCAACCGGTGTTTCTTGAGGATCAGGATAGGCGCAAGTACCTAGAGTTTCTACGGGAGGTTTCCGTCAACTGCAAGGTGGCAATCCACGCCTATGTCCTGATGGACAACCATGTGCATTTGCTCGTCACACCCGACGAGGCCGATGGCATCAGCCGCATGATGCAAGCCCAGGGACGGCGCTATGTGGCCTGGTTCAATCAGCGCCATGTTCGTAGCGGAACCCTCTGGGAGGGCAGGTTTCGTGCATCGCTGATCGATAGCGAGCGCTACTTCATGACCTGCATGCGCTATATCGATCTGAATCCGGTGCGGGCTGGCTTGGTGGCGCAATGCCGGGACTTTGCCTGGTCCAGCCACGGTCATTACACCGGCCAACGTAGCGACGGGGTGATCAGCGAGCACCCGCTGTTCTGGGCCCTGGGCAACACGCCATTCGAGCGCGATGCGGCTTACAAGGCCCTCTTTGATACGGAACTCAGTGCTGTTGACTAGAAGGCGCTGACCGACGCTGCGTTGAAGGGATGGCCCTTGGGGCCTGCAAGTTTTCTCGCCCAACTGGCCGGACAAACCAGTCGGCCATTGGCGGTCCGCAAGCGAGGGCGGCCCTCCACGC